>Ga0099797_100048_pt1 | contig 64794 bp, 18 predicted proteins | sample Uncmet_Sort48C_1_FD_89871 | JGI IMG/M metagenome (GOLD analysis project Ga0099797, IMG submission 89871) | Marine eukaryotic communities from CALCOFI LINE 67, Pacific Ocean - C012_Sort48C_1 | ecosystem: Environmental > Aquatic > Marine > Oceanic | place: Pacific Ocean: Monterey Bay | collected...
GGTTTTTGGAATTGAACAAGGACATAATTCCGAAAGTGAAAAGAATCAGAATAGAACTTTTCGGCAGTTTGGCGCTAACTGGTTCTGGCCATTACACCGATTTCGCAAGTATTCTCGGCGCAGCAGGGTATCTCCCTGCAACCATCGATATCGATCAGGCCAGTAAGGAATATGAGAGGATCAAAACCGAAAAAACACTCCATTTGATGGGACAGAGTTTTGTGAACAATCTGGCTTCGGAAGAGGAATGTAATTCGCAGTTTCCGGTGATCGACTTCGACCCAGAGCGCGATGTGGTGTGGCATTACGATCTAGTTCTCCCCGAACATCCGAACGGGATGATCATTACGGTTGTCACGGATGAACACGAATTGCAGTTTCCGGAGTTTCTGACTATTGAGGGAGATTCGCCGTCCTCAACGCACTATTCCGAAATCAATCAACAGATCCAGGAAAAAAACCTACACGATTCTGTCAGACGCCGCGAATACTACTCTATCGGGGGTGGTTTCATCCTAGACGAAGATGCCATCCGGAAATCTACAGACCCCGCGCCCGCGAAAACCGTTGATAGTGACGTCATTCCTTATCCCTTCGACACGTTTGCGGACCTGAAGAAGATTTGTAAGGATAACGAAATTTGCATTCATCAGGTGATGTTGGCGAATGAATGCGCGGTGGAGAGGTATAATCGAGGACTGCAAATGAAAGAGAAAGGACAAGCTGTTACTGGAGAGGAAACGAATTTTGACGAAGAAGACATTTTGAAAACCGTTGAAAACCGCATTCTCGAAATCTGGTCCATCATGGATCAATCCATCATAGCAGGTATGGAATCGGACGAGAAAATCCTTCCGGGCGGGCTGAATGCGAAACGCAGGGCGAAAGAATATAGGAGAAAACTGCAACGTGCAAAGCTGAATATTGCGGATACGAACTGGCTGAATACGTTTGCGATTTCGGTGAATGAAGAAAACGCTGCTGGCAGGAAAGTGGTGACGGCGCCGACGAACGGCGCTGCGGGCGTGATTCCGGCATGTTTGAAGTTCTATTTGCTGAATTATCAGACGGATGAAGGGAATGTGCGGAGGGAGATCAGGAAGAAAGAGGAGAGTGAAGTCGTTTCTTCTGCTGCTGCTTCCTCTGCGAGCAATGCGTCTCAGTCTGCCAACGATGTCAACGAACAAGCACCTGAGTCATCTTCAACAGTTTCGGCTGGAGGCGCGGACGATTCCAGTGGAACAAACACGATGAAACGTCAGAAATCCGGTCGTTTGCGTCGTTCGTATAGCAAAGGAAGTAATGGAAACGGGAGCAGAAATGGCAGCAACAGGAGAAAACACAGCTCTGGTCAAAGAGGGAGTTCCAACAAAGGCAGTCCATCGCTCTCTCAGTTCTCGTCCACTCTCTCTACCCGTGAAATCACATTCGCACCCAAGCCCCTTGTATCAAAACTCCGCGAAACAGTTGATGACGAGAAACTCAGAACAGACGGACGCCTTTCGAAATACCATTTCCGAAAACTCTACGATCCGCACCAAAGAGAGTCGATTATCGAATACCTCCTAGTCACCGCTGCTATTGGCAAAATCTTCAAGAAAGGCGCAAGCTTATCTGCGGCAGAAGTAGGTTGCCAAGGCGAAATCGGGGTCGCATGCTCCATGGCGAGTGGGGGACTGGCGAGTGTGAAGGGAGGTTCTCTCGGTCAGATAGAACAAGCCGCCGAAATCGGCATGGAGCACAATCTCGGACTATCGTGTGATCCGATTGGTGGTTTGGTTCAAATTCCCTGTATTGAAAGGAATGCTATGGGCAGCATCCAATCGTGGAATGCGTCGAATTTGGCATTGTTGTCGCCAACGGATGGAAGTGGATTTTTGGTTTCTCTCGACGAAGTGGTCGAAACCATGAGAAAAACTGGCCTAGACATGAGTGATCGATATAAGGAAACGAGTTTGGGGGGGCTGGCAACGACAGTGAAGATTGATGGGAAAAAAACAAGCTCCATGGTCAGGGGGCAGAGTGATGGAGGAAGCGTGGGGATGCCGGCATGCTGAAAGTATTCATTATACGTGTTTGATGATACAGTATACGTGTTTCACAGTTATGAGTCATACGACATGATTAATGCGGCATGAGTATTGAAAGAAAGCAGTAAAGCGCTGCAAAAAGATGATAAATGAAGTTCTTTTGAAGCAGTTTTCAGCATAGCTTTTCAGTGTAAATAATTAATCCAGCGTCAAAGGAGCGCAAATTCGCAAGTTGGAATCACTGTGGAAGTGGCGCAACCGCTGCCTAAGCAGCTACTGTGTGTGTATCACAGTAATCATTGTGACTGAAGTATTTGACGTTCTCAATTGTTGGCAGGCAGTGCGTTGCTGGCAAGGAGTGGAGCGAAGAAGCCAGTAGAATTAACGTTTGCGAGTTCTTGAATCTTCAAAGCGGAATTAGAAAATCAATTTCCATTTGCTGATCGGAATGGCAGGTGTTCATGGTGCGGCTTGGCGTTTTTGTTTTCACCATACGGAGCAGGATTTGCATTATCATTTCCGCAGATTTCGGCTATGGCAGGTGGACCATATACGGAGCGACATTAGGTTATTATAACTTTTTCATTTTATTTTTCCCAATTCTGATTCAATCGACGAGTTTCTGAAGCGATTTCCATCTCCAACGATTGATTTCCCTGTCAACCGTGATTTTGATTTCCATGTCAACAACAGTGATTGATCATTATGCCGTCAGTGATCATCAACTGATCAGATCTTAGACTCTTGCCATTGGAGAAGTACGCCATCTTTCCAGGTAAATCTAGATCTCCCTTGATCCGAGAACATTTTTTCTCGTTCTAAAACAGTTTGTAAAGTAGAACAGTTTTGGCATAATTTGTCTGTTAAATGAGTTTCAGATTTGTCTCCTAGGTGAGTTTCAGAAAGATTTTATTCCACCCTTGAATGCATGAAGTATTTGTTTCTTCTTGATTCCGGTAAAGTTTTCCATGTGCAGGCGATTGCCTAATGCAAGTAAGTCCGTAAGTCCATGTACATGATTGGCAATTGCATAACATCAAGTAAGTCCATTTGCGATATGATTGCATAATGGCATTGGCAATGCAGGTAAGTGAAGTGTTTAAGTTTTGTTTCGCAGTTTTTTCCAAAGGTAATGCCATTTTTTTCCTAAAAGTTTTTTTCCTGAAAGTCTAAAGATTCTTTGAATTTCAAATTGAAAGAGAAAGGAGAGATATCATATTGATTGTCAATTGACTTGGAGCTCGTTTCTAAAAAGTTTCATAAAAAAGGTGACCTCTGTGCGTTTCGTTCGTATGTTACCACACGTTTTTGTCAGTTATCTTTATGTCTTATGTCTTTGTATGAAACTTAATATCGTACTGCCAGAAAAAGAAACCGCAATGATTCTCACTCTGTGAAAAGAGTAGATGTTACGTAACAACCCTTAGCTCGATACAATTATGGAACTTTTGGAAACCATGTCAAGGATGGAAACCATGTCCAGGATGGAAACCATGTCGAGGATGGAAACCATGTCAAGGATGGAAACCATGTCAAGGATGGAAACCATGTCAAGGATGGAAACCATGTCAAGGATGGAAACCATGTCAAGGATGGAAACCATGTCAAGGATGGAAACCATGTCAAGGATGGAAACCATGTCAAGGATGGAAACCATGTCAAGGATGGAAACCATGTCAAGAAGGATGGGAATTTCCCAGGGAAACACGCTGTCGTCGAGGAACGAAAATAAAATGTCGGAGAAAGATTCTTTCTCCATATCAAGGAAAGAAGACACCAAAGCGACGAAAGAAAAAAACATATCGACGAAAGCAGACACCATGCCGAGGAAAAAAGGTCCTCAGGCTCGAGTGTCACTATTATCGGCGGCGAGAAAGACATATCAGCACAACAGACTCGTATTGACAATAATGCTGTCACTCTTGTCAACAATGACATTTTCACGACTTTCTCTACAGAAGAAGCTCCAAAAGATTCAGAAAAAATTAAAAACCACAGCCACTCTGAGTGACCCTCTGAGTGGCACTCAGTCAGCCACTCTGAGTAGCCCTCTGAGTAGCCCTCTGAGTGGCTTTCAAACATCCACCGCACAAATCTCCACCCAACAAACACCCACACAGCAACAAACCTCCACACAACAAACGGCCGCCAAAATAACTGCCGACTACTGGTCTCAGCGTAACAAACTCGCAAAACAACGATGTGCACTCAAAGGATGCGACGATTACAGAAATGCTTCCAATTGCAAAAGTAGCAAAAGTCTGGCCTACACTTTTTCAGCCAAAAAACTAGACGATGAAAGAGAAAAAAGTTGTAGAGAGGAGGAAGAAGCGGTCAGATCCAATATGGAGTTTTTGAATTCTTATCAAATGCGGAAAAGGAGTTTAAGAAGCAGACCTGCTACATTAAATATGTTTTCGATAACGCCAGTGGATACTCAGACACAAGATAAACAGCCTATCCCTGGGATAATCCCTTCTTCGAATGAGTCGCTGAAAAAAAGTAGTACTAATCAAGGGCCAGGGAGTCTGACTCGTAGTAAAACGTCTCGGCAAGATATAATTGATTTTCTCAACCGCAACCGTGACGAAGACGAAGACGACTCAGAAGAATTTGGAGAGATATTCAATATCTGGGGAGATGTAGAGCCAGAGCCTGAGTGGGTCAGAGCAATGGAGGAGAAATTTACGCAGAACCTTCGTAGCCTATCTGCTGATTCTGATTCTAATTCTTCTGCTGCTAATTCTTCTTGGGACAACACTTTGGCTGGGAAAGATTCTAACAGTGGGTGGGACAACACTTTGACGAGGTTGGCCAGGAAAAATTCCGACAGTAGCTGGGCTTCGGCTTTTTTGGCAAATGCTTTGAAAGAGATGGAAGAGATAGAAAAAAATGATAATACTGTGGTACCAGCAGCATCTTCTCAGCCTCCTTATGTAGCCTCCGCTGAGGCTGTAGTTGCTGGACTACAGAAATCGGACAAAGCGGAGGCGTCAGAAGAAGAATCTGGGGATTCAGAAGATTCAGACTCCAATGAGTTAGGAGATTCAAATTGTAAGACCGTATCAAAAGAGTCCGAGTCTAAGGCTCCCGTATCGGAGTCCAAGCCTCCAAAGCCGCCTACTCCCAGATCTGATGCTCCAAAACCTACAAAGCCACTTACTCCCACGCGACCTCCCCCAAAGCAAAAGCTTCCGAAAGCAGTGGCGGTTTCTCCCAAGACCAAAAAAACTGCTGAGAAACCCGCAACTGCTGAGACTAAACCCGCAGCAACGAGTCCGAAAGAGACTAAACCCGCAACGAGTCCAAAAACAAGAAAGATTAAAGAAAAATCGGAAAAAAAAGATGAAACGGAAAAAAAAGATGAAATGATGCAGAGATCACCCTCGAAAATCAATCTTGAACTAGATCTCCCGGAAGAGCCCAAGAAAGAAGAACTGAAGAACTCGCCCAGTGATGATTTGAGCCGGCTCCCCATGGATAGTTATATTGCTTTGAAGTCAGAGATGAAGTCAGAGGGCTCTTCCAGCACGTTGCTGTCGCAATCGAAAGCAGGAGAAGAAGGAAGTTCCAAATCACTTCAGGGCACCCCTACATCATCGAAATCGTTGCGCCAAGAATTTCGGGAGTCCAGATCAGAAGACGTTGAATTTCTGTCAGTTGCAAAGTGTAAGATATCGGCGAGGAACTCTCCAATTGACATTCTTCTGAGTACAGATTCTTCTGATGAAACAAAGACGCCTAACTCTTCTGAAACACAGATCAGTCTGAATGACATTCAGAGTCATTTCTCTCGTGAGGATGGTGATATAACAACAAGCCTGCAGAATTTATCGCAATACAATTCAGATTCGGACCCAGATCATTCAAGTTCTTACCCAGATCCTTCTGCCCTGGCAGGGTGGAGCCCGTCAGATGCTTTAAAAATTAAATCAATTTCACCGACTGAGAACAGTAACTCGGCTTCTGTTACTGATTGCAAAACACATAACTTCAGAAAAAAAAGAGCCCCTGCCGTGACCGATATAGTCTTCTCAGAGCGAGAAGAGAGAGATTTTTTTCAAGCCCCGCCTTGTTTATCATCTCCTAAAATCTCGGATATACGCATGATACAATCGTTGTGCGGACCTGACATGCCTCGTAAAGCCTGTCCTGAGGGCTCAATGAGCGTTCCCTCAGGCTCACTAACCGTTAGAAACAGCGAAATTTCACTATCAGGGCCTCACCATGCCAATGAGTCAGGTCCAGAGCCTCCTCACAATATCAATGAGTCAGGTCCAGGACCTCACAATATCAATGAGTCACTGTCAGGTCCAGGGCCTCACAATATCAATGAGCCAGGTCCAGGACCAGGTCCAGGCCCAGGACCTCACGAATTTAAAACTATTTCGGGTTCTCAGACAGCTTCGGGCTCTCAGACTGATCGGACACACTATAATGGCGCATCCACTCGAGTCTATTCGGTCAATGCTTGTCGATTTTATTCGGGCAATGCAAGTCGCCGTGCTTCCGCTAACGCGAGCCTGCGTGCTTCCGGTAATGCCAGTCCTGTCAATGGTAGTCCAGTCAGACTCAATCGAGCCACTTCCGGCCATTCCAGCCCTGTCAACCTCAGTCCCAACCTTAGTCCCGTCAATGCTGGTCCCCAAGGAGTCGGATCAGGTAGTACCAATTCCCGGCGCAGGAGCAGAGTATTCGACATGAAAGACAGCGCTCACAATTCACGCCACAAGGCATTTTCTGCATTCATCGAAGCCGACTTGATACCGGTAATGTCTGTGGTTGGCAATCGCGCTCAGGTTAGCAACCATGCTCAGGTTAGCAGTAATGCTGGACTCAGCAATGGCATGCCTAATAAGGACGAGGAAAATTTCCAGAATTTCCATTCTGGTCGTGTTTCGGAAAAAAATGAACAAGATTTTCATTCGTCTTTGAATATAACTGCATCGAGAAGACATTCTCGAACCTTCTGTGACTGTTCTGATGCAGACTCTTCTGCTATAGATTCATCAAGTTCTCAGACGAATACAGCTCCAAAAGATTCTGAACAGTGTGAGACTATCTCACGGCGCAATTCAGAACAGTCTGCGACTATCTCACGTCGCAACTCAAAAGACTATTCTAGTCCAAAAGATTTTCGAATTTTCGAGTCTTCTCAGACGAATACATCAAGTGCATTCTCCGACTCTTCTGCTACAGATTCATCTGCTCAGACAAATACAGTAACATCTCGAAGACATTCACGAACTTTCTGCGATTCTTCTGGCACAGACTCATCCTCTCAGCAAAATTCATCTTCTCAGGCAGATTCATCCTCTCAAACAGATTCGTCATCGACAAATTTTCCAACGCTGCGTTGTCCACATTCCGAGAATCAGCACTTGACAAATTTTCCAACGCCCCGCTGTTCACACTACGAAAATCTAAATGAAAACGAAAACAGCTCTGCAGCTCCCGACAGCAACACTTCATTCCTAACAAAGAATGACTCGGAAAGTGGACTAACTCGCAAACGTAGCGTTGGGGGATGGTCTTCACAATCGATGGCATCTTCTTCATCCAGCAAGTCCGCGTCGCCCTTTCAAGGAGGAGGAGGAGCGTCACCACGTTTAGCAAGAACAGACGACTCTCCAAGGGCATGTGTTCCGGGTGATCCAAATTTCATGAATCTCAATCATAACGGGTCTTCACCAACAGATTATAGTGCGTATTTTTGGTCTTCCACAACTAAACGGGCAGAATTTGCTGAGAAATTCAATCTTGCTGTCAAAGAATTTGCCGGACTGTTTTCTTTGTCCAAGAACTACGATAAATATGGCGATCGATCTTCCCGTTTAGAATTAAAATTCGGTATTCCTTCGACGTGGCAAAATGAACATTGGACAACGGTGGTGGCATCGGATGAGTTCGGGAAATTGAATTCTGTTGCTAAAAATGCAGTGGTGAAATCTCTGAAGTCAGCGTGTTTGTCGCCGACAGTGGTTGAAGGGCCTTCTTCGAGGGTTGGAACACCTTTGACACAACAAGCTTTGACCCAGGGCCAAGGTCTATCTCAGAATGGTCCATCTGATTCTGAGACTGCCAAAATCACCAAAATAAAGTTCCCACCCTTACCAGATCGAATGATACTGAATCAGAAGTCCACAGAAGAGTGTCGGATATCTAAATCGGCAGAGTCAGTTTGCAGGCCTCCAAATTATTCAGATCTTTCCAATTCCAGCAGCATGTTGCAAAGTTGCAATGAGGATTCAGGCTTCATATCAGATTCATTAGCCAAAGAGCATTCATTCACATCATCAGTGAATAGTCCATCATCGAGTACAGGCAGCAGAGAAGACCCAAGTAACAGTTTCAACAGGAAGCATGATAGTCATACTCTCAGGAAGAGGAGGAGCTCTACTGATAACATCGGAACACCCCCTAGTCCTGGACGACGGGGACCAGGCTCGCCGCGACAAGGCTCGCCGAGGGGAGGACACGGCTCGCCGCGACAAGGCTCGCCGCGGCAGATCATAAAAGGAATACATGACCCAACCAACCATAGATCACAATTGGAGTTTGTCCTGCCGCCGATACTGATAGGATGCTACTCTTCAAGTTTTGTCGGCGGAAATTCTGTGGGGGGAAATCATAGTGGAGGACACTTGAGTCCAAAAGGAGGACATGGGGGACAAATTAGTCCAAAAAGAACAGAGCCCAAAAAACCAATAGAATCTGTCTAAAATAGCTGAAGCTTCAAAGTCTACAAGTAACAAGCGGCTGTCAGCGCGAAGCAAGCAGCGAAAGTATGAGAAAAAATAGCGAATCACTGAAATTTTGCTGCAGCCAGGACCGTAGTTCAATTTGAAACAAACAACTAAGCTCTGATTAGCTAAGCAACTAAGTTGTGTGAGCGCTGATTCTATTCTTTTTCTATGCAAGGCAGGCAGCTCAAATCATCATGACAGGCAGTCAGAAGCTTTTCACATTTCAAAATGGAAGTCTGGAAAACTCGGTAAGTCCTCTGTTCATTCTAGTTTCTGCATTCTTTTAATGAAAGCGCAAAAGGCAGTCAGTAGCTTTTTCAGAGGATATCATAAGTCTGAAAGCTCAGTAAGTCCTCTACTCTTTCTCTTTCATGTATTTGACAAGATAAGTATCACGATACTAATAGTTCTCTCTCTGCCATATGATTTCCAACATTCAAAAGTGACGTCATCACCCAATTGGGGTGTCACAGGCCTGACCCCAGCCATAATATTAATGATAAATACAGAACTGTAACAGAACAGAACCCCTTAGGCTTTTCCAAAATTCAAAATTGTCACTTGATTTTGAGTATTATTCAAAATTCAAATTTTTTGAATCTTGATCAGGATTCAGATTAATTTCCCCGTTTCTGAAATTTATCTGAAATTTAGTGAGTTCAAGGTATTTACTGTATCTGAAATTTAGTTATGACCCTGGTATTTATTTATTTATTTTTTTGGAGAATGTCATTGGTCAATGACAGTCACAGTGAATCTGATCTCGTGTATCATAAGATAAATCGACTTTTTGACGTTTAATTTCAAATTATTTGAAAATTGTACAGTCTGTGTTTCAGCATGTAGAATTCTTATTTGCATTAGGGTTGTGTAGAAAAAGTTTTGTGAGCCGGATCGTGTATGTGAAGGCCTGGGGGACATTAATATGATTCATTTTTGCTGAACGTTATTTAAGGGAAGAACGTTTCATTGTGTGACAAATATTTTTAGAGGTGTAACGGTATTTAACCAGGGCACAGGGGGTAAATTTTTGCGAAAAGAATTTTTTCCAGAAAGACATTGACATGCTTAATTAAGCGATGGAGCTACTAAATCATATGGACAAGGATTGTTGCCTAAAGGCTGAGTAGACAAGAAACTCCCTAAGTAGGGGTCATTTGATTTCATTGAAAGCGCCCTACTTAGTAAGTAGGGTCTACTAAGTAAGTAGGGTCTACTAAATAAGCCTCATTTGAAATTGATTTCACGGCTCAACTTTCAACTTAAATTAAAATGTGATTTGCTCATTCATAGTATGCGTGCATTGTTGTGATAGCAAAACTTAAATGATTTTCAAGGCCGTCGGTAGTTGGTGTTCATGTATCATACGTATGTGGCATGTCGCATGTAATTTCCGAATAATTTTGGCGTCATTTTTCAATTTCGAATCTAGGCAATTCAAATTATTGGTGGTCTGGAGCAGTTAGCGAAGCAGTACTCGAAGTCAGCTTTTTGGGCACGCAAAGTTTTTTTGGGCACGCAAAGTTTTTTTGGGCACGCAAAGTTTTCTGGGTATGCAACATTTTCTGGGGGTGCAAAGCATTGATGATCACCCTGTGACTGTCTCGAGATTCTGATTTGAACGGGCTTGATTCAAGATTTGAAATCTAATTTCCTCAATCCGAAATGATTTTTCTACTGATTCCAATTCCCAGGCTCCTGGTATACAGACGACTACGGTGCATTGCGTCAACGGTCAGGAGTCGATCCTTTGCGTCAAAGAGGTTCCGATGTCGTCGGGATCCTTTATGTCTGACGCCCTCTGATACAAATTGTCTTTTCCATCTGATACCGATTGCTAGAAAGTTTCACCCCGAGCCAGGATCATCATCCAGTGATTGAGCTCTGATATAAGGGAACGCAAATTCCATTATCAGGAGCAAGCTTTGCAACTAAGAATCGCATTCAGATTTTGATCCGAACTGTTCGGATCTGAATTTATGTTTCAAATTTCGTTTATTCAAGCAACTGGTGAATATATTTTCTGACTAAATTTTCGAAGTTTCGATCTTAAAAGTTCTGTACATGTTTGGTTTACCTTAAGTTATCACAGTCGGAGTTTTCGAGTCAGGATTCATTAGGATCATTTTGTGAATCTTTACTAGAGCAGTGAGCTCTAGAGACTATATGCGACATTGACAGAAAGCGAACTCAAATTACGGATGGTATTGCCAGGCAATGTCTATTCAGAACTTCAATATTGTTTCTTTTCAAATCTTCAACATGATTGTTTCCTCAAGCCCTCTAAGCTTACAAAGAGTCAGACTGTTTCAGCCGGGAAACTTTCCCAAAATATCCGAATTCACATCTTGGTATCAGACAGTATTTCTGTTTAAATGTCCACAACCCCAATTGATTTTCACGACAAAACCCAAACTCCACGACATTTTTGCGTTCAGCCACCTCTGAAACTCAAAATTTGAACAGTGACTCACAATATTATACCCACCAAAAGTTTCGAGTAGGGAATTTGAATGGTCCACAAAGACAGCAGCTGCGTCAGCAGCCTCTGCAGACTTTGGGCAACGTATTGAGACAAAGCGCCCTCAGCAGTCCATGCTAAAAAAAAAAAGTGTTTCTATCCGTGCGATATTTTTATCCGTGTTATCAGAAGAGTAGTCATTCAACTGCCATGAAGTCAAAGCTGTTTGAAAACGACTGGAGTCCAAGAGGTCAAACAAGATTTGTAGTATTACAATTTACCTGAATTCCTTCGAGCCGCTCGAAGGAGCGCGGTTCAACACTGTCAAGTAACAAAAAATGTCTTCACCAGTTAAACACATTACAACTAGATCCAAAAAAACCATGTCAGTGATGGCGGCATTGAAATTCACAAGAATGAAATTCACAAGAATGAGCACAGTTGTACTCCTAGTTACACTTCTCTTGCACACAGCGCCAGCCTTCGAGTCGAAAAAACTCCGAGTAAACGTCACAAAAGAACAGTTATCGCAGCTTCGTCGAAAAGTCCACGGTCTACCTCTCTTCGGTAATCTTTCAGAAGAGGAAGCCGCTAAATGTTCCTTCACATGGGCAATACGACAATCCGATATGAATGTGCGGGGAAAAGAGAAAGACGGATCGGGTCCAGATGATGATGAATATACACGAAAAAAGAGGGAAAGACGTTTCGCTCGGCAATATTCTGAGGCGCCGTTAAAGACATCTCCTAGAGATTCAGGAGGATTCGCAGCAGCATTGGAGGGTCCTGCTTTGTCTGACGCATTTAATTTAGAAAAGTCACTGTCCTCGGCAAATGAAGCAGCTGCTCTAGAGTCGGAACTTGGTAGTGCGGACGAGTGGATTAAAAATTTTTTGGCGAAAGGTCCAAAGAAATCAAATACTGGAGTGTCTACTACAAAAGATAAGCGTTCCTCTTTCCTCTCCAACTTTTCCAATTTGAATTTGGCTAATTTTGGGTTGGATTCAGTAGAAGAAGCAGACACAGGAGAGGCTAGTGAAAACCAGAACGAGGGTTCTGGTAATAAAGATGATGTTGGGCCTGCCACAACTGAATCTAAACCCACAACTGAATCTAAGACCGAAGCTGCTACGTCCACAGTTCCAAAGTTGCCAGCAATAACTAGACCAGAATGTTCCGCCGCTGGAGAGTTTGGAGATCTAAGTGATGAAGGCAGAAGGTCTAGATCGCCCTTTATGGAAAAAAAAATGACGCGGTCTGAATCTGATTCGAATTCGAACAAAACTGATATGGACAAAGGTATTCTTCCTCAACTTGCTCCGGTTATTCCTGAAAACTCAGACGTAATTCCTGACGTCTCGACTATTCCTGAAACCTCGGATATAATTCCTGAGGATTGTGTTGTGTCATCTGAGAGTCTCACAGCTTCTTCAGATAATCATACCCCGTGCCGGCCTCCTCCTCCAGTTGACACTGAAAACGACTCCAATGAAAATCATAATGATAATCTAGCTGAGAACGACTCCGAAAAGCCGACAGCTGCGCAACAAAAGAACCCTACTACAGGGACACAGCAGCAGAGTTCTAAAAAAAAAGTAGTACGACAAGTCGTAATTGAACCATGGAAGAGACCCGAAAAAAAAGACTGGAGAAATGACCCTTCTTTGAGAAAAAAAGATCAATCAGATATAGAAAAATCCTTTTCAGAATTTGCTACTGATTTGAAATTGGCGAAAGTCAATCCCCTGGAATTGATTCTGAAAATGGATTTTTCCAAAGTCAACAGCGTTGAGGTGGTTGAAAAATTGGAAAACTTATTCGGGAAGTGGCAGAAACAGAATCACTGGTGGTTTCCTGGGTGGAGACAGTCTCAAAAGGCAGAAGAAAACTTCGACTCCACCTTTATCTATCACCAGCGATGCGGCAATATTAAGAAATGGATAGCCGCAAAGTTGCAGTCTCTGCAGCCTGGGGAACGTGTGAAGATAGAAGGCTCTACGCACGATCTTGTCAATGAAATGATGGGATCTGAGGATGAGAATGATTTGCGATTTATCCTATTGCTATTTCGTCAGTGGTATTGGACGAAGGTGAGAGAATGTGCAGCGGAAAACAGAAACTCCAATAATTATTCTCCTGACTCTGAGTCCTTTTTCCGTATCAGACAGTTGCAGCCCAGTCCTTTTGCAGTGAAGCAGATAGAAAAAAGGCAAAGTCACGATGGCAGTCAGAGTCCTAGGGGTCAGAGGCCAGAAGAAAGTCAGAGCTCAAAGTCCAATCAGAGTCAGAGTTCTTCTACTACACCAGCTAGTTGTACTACACCAGCTAGTTGTACTACACCAGCTAGTTCCACTACACCAGCGAGTTCCACTACTCCGTCTGGCATAAGAAAGACTACTGGCTCACCCTGCAGAGAGAAGATCCAGTGTCCAGAAGAAGAAGACCCTTCATTTTCCAGAAAGTCTACCACAAAGTCTAACAGAAAGTCTACAGAATCCAACAAGTTTCCGCCGCTCGACCTGCGCAGCAGACGGAGCAGTATGCACAACAGCTTGCCCAACACGCTTCGCAGCGGCACTGGGGGTTGGTCGCCGAGGTCATCGCGGGGCGCTTCACCACGGGGACCAGTGACAACCGGACTAACAGGGGGAGGCGCTTCACCGCGGGCCGCAAGACCGGAAGCCGTAAAATCTTCCGCGTTTTCCTCGCCCACAACACACAAATCCCCTGGTCTCAGGCCGCAAAGTTCGACGTACACTCCACGAGGTCCTACTATTCCACCGACTTCGCCTACGCCCTTGCTGTCTGACAACTTGTCAGCGTCTAGACCGTTGAACGGAATGCGGCACTCAAAGATTTCCCCAGTCGGAATGCAGAATGAAAAGAGTGAAGAAAAAATAAAATCGGAGGAAATTACTACAAGCAAGTCAGGGGCCCAAATGAAGATCAGCAGTTCAAGTGGAGTGTTGCCGAGTCTGGTCAGATCGAATTCGGGCGCCAATTGTAGTAAAACGATGCACAATGGCCACAACTGCGGCAACATTCACAGTAACATCCAGGCAAATAGAACGCCAAAAGACAACATAGTATGCCCGTCCACAGAGGTAGGTATAAAAGGCCTACCATACAGAGTTTCACCAGTGCTATCAGGAGTTGCAACAAAGCCAGAATCCGCGAAACAAAGCGCGACATCTGAAGTATCATCTTCCGTTGATGGCTCTTTGTCATCTTCAGCACGATCAGTGCCATCGAGCGATGCGGGTGACCAAGCAAATTTAGATCACAAGAATGACCGGAGTAGCAAAGATCACACTATTAACGGTAGTAGCAAAGAAGATCACAATACTAAGCTCAGTTGGAAAGATTACGTGGAGCCTCAACGTAGCAAGGATCACGTTGATCATCAAGAAAAAGTACATCCAGCATGCCAGGCAATCCTCACACATCAGATTCGTGCGCAGCAGGTGCTACGTGCACGACAGGGACTACTTACACGGCAGGACCTACTGGGTGCACAACAGGGAATTGCAAAGTGCGGAAAAGTCGCACAGTGCGGAAGTGCTCCACGGCAAAGAATTCAAGTTTAAAAAGGGAAGACCGAAGCGGGATTTATCATGTCGTTGCGTAACTTCTGGCATAATGATAATCAACCAAGCCAGACGCCCTGCCTATAATGGGTAGTAGGTTTCGCCCTGAGATCCAAAGTTTGGATGGTGACAGCATGGTGGTTAGAAAACCAAACCGGAGGATGACAGCAAGGTGGTTATTGTTCTAAGACTCGAGTCTCATAGGTAGTGACCGCGACGTGAGTGATTCTGTTATCTCAAGACACATTAAGTTTCGTACGTACGGTTACCGTTTCTTAAGTTTTATCCGGGTGAAAAAAGAAAAATATGGCTTCTTGGGTTTCTTCGAGTTGTATTTTGCCCATGACAGGGGGCGCCGCATTTTAATGATTCAGTTTCTCAATTTTTTCGATTGTTTTTGTTTCAGAATTTTCAGCGATTGAATTTTCGAAGGGTATTCAAGTGAGAAGTCCAAAAGTGGTCTAGTAACCGCCTATAGATTTAGAATTTCAAGAATTTTTGCATTCGAAATTTCGAAATAATCTCAAATATTTTTTGAAAAATCATTGTTGGGTATCTTTGGCATCCATTTCATCAAAAATGTTGGGTATCTTAGTCACCAACTTAATCTATATCTCAGTCGTGGGTCTTTCACCAACTCAAATTGTATCTTAGTCATGGTTCGTATCTTTCACCAATCAAGGCGTTAATTTTCGAACTTGTAGTCTGACTCTAAGACTCGAGTCATTCTTATCTGTCATATGGCGCCATCATCGTGCGTCAGTCATTGGCAGTAACGTGCGCCAACTAATTCAGAATCATTTGGCATTTTTTCAATTTTTGGCAGCCTTTTTTGTGGTTGAATTTGGTGCCTTGTTTGTGGTGCCTGAAATTAATGAAAATCATTCAAATTTTATCACTTGTGGCGCCTTTTTTGTGGTGCCGTTCAAATCCTGGTGCCGTAGCTTAAGCAAAGTTTCCTGTGGTGCCTCTCAAATTCATGTCATGTCACATGACATGTCGTGTGGTGTAGTATTGCAGTTCAAGTTAGCCTCACCTTAGCTGACAGCTATAGTTTATCAGATCTAGTAGCACCATGCCAGTATTGAACAAATATCGTTCAGTCATGGTGGGCAGCCCCCACAAAAAAAGCGGCGTGACAACCCCCCAAAAAAAAGCAAAAAAAAAAAAAAATTAAAAAAAAAATCCACGCGTCCGTTTCTGTATATTGCCAACGTCTTCCGCAGTATTTTCGTTCGTATTGCCCATATCTTCACACTTCCGCAGGATCTTAGCAAACCCATCGAGATCATTACACGAAGAAAAACGGAGGCACAGGCCAAATGCCGAACGACGAAGCACCCTGGTCCATTTCTTGGCTGCCCTTTCGGATGTGTCACGTACCGACGGCATATCCAAGAACGAGGACGCCCCTTCTATCTTCGTTCTCGGGCCCATTTTGCATCGCATGGCATCCATCACCGAAGCGACCGCCCCGCGCGGTGATTTTCCTAAAAAAGAAAGCACGAACCGAGTCCGTCGATCTTTTCACGATAAGACTACCCCCATAGATAAAGCGACGCCACGAGCTCCCGCATTTTCTCTGGAATATTCCCCATATTCGACGCAAACCACAACCACGGACCACGATACCATAGCGGGGTCGTGATGAATCCGAGGACAAAGTCCGACCGTCATGTCTTCAAAATCCGGCTCGAAGGGAGACGCCGACCGTGTGCCCGTCACTCGAAAAACTGCCACCCGCCCCCCGGAAAGATACAGCCCCGATACCACCCAGACAAACAGACGACGACGCCGATTCTAACGCGAATATATATCCACGCCGCAATCGAGAAGGAGACCGACCTCCAAGAAGGGGACGGACATACAATACGTGGAGAATATGTCTCGAATGGATTCTGCCCCATTGCAATTTCGTACGACGCGACATGGTGCCGCTCGTGATTCTCATCACGCGCGAGAAGTTGCGTGAAACCCCACGTGAAACCACGCGTGACCGGGTCATTCATGGTTTCACGAACGGTTTCACGTATAGTCTCACGATTGATAGCATTCATATTGTGGAATCGGCCGACGTTCGTGCCGTTCTCCCATCGCTGATATCTCTGCGTCGTTTTTTAAATTGCCAAAGTCGAGCCCTGCAATCGAATCACGACACCCCAGGCCCGATGATATCCAGCGGAAAAGCTCGCGAATCCAAACCGTAGACGGATTTCGGTCCTTCGGATGATGTCGTGTCGGCGGTCCTCTCGAAACGATCCCGCCAACGATCGGACGAGGACATTGACAGACGCCGCGCCAGGACGACCATGATGGTTATAATCGACGGGGTGCGAATTATGATCGTGCATGGAATCCGAATCGTGTGCCTCGTAAAATGCGGGTCTGACCGATTCAGTCGGTCCATTTCGATCGCTCCCCACAGACGACGGAAGACATTGTCCGACTCGAAAAAAATAATGCGTCCGGCGCGATGGATGTTCGTCGTCATTGGGTCTGCAAATCATTGCAAAGGGAAACGCGAAACGAGACGGAAACGATTGCCACCCATACGAGACCCCTCGCAAAATCGCCGTCCGACCCCTGGGCCATCATTTTCGATACTGCGCGCCGCACATATCCGAAATCATTCGCACGACAAACGAACACCATCTCAAAAACATCCCACCAAAGAAAAACGAAAGACCGACCCCGGAGACGGCGACGTTTGAAAGGATGCGCGACGCCGTTGCGAAGGAAGACGACAACCCCGGCGCATCAAATTCCAGGCCAGCGACGGGCCCGACTGCGAACCCGGAACCGGTTCCCACCTTTTGGCGATCGAAAAAAAGTCGCAGACGTTTTTTTTTCTAGGGTTGTCACGTGTGTTTCTTGTAAGGGCTTGCCCATCATGACGTTCAGATTAAATTTGACAGTTTGCGTGATAGTGACAGTTTTGCAGCAGCAGCCCGCAAAAAAAAAAAAAATCTTTTTCCAAGTCTTTTCAAAAGTGACAGTGTCCTCAAGTTTTTTCGACGTTTCGAAGTTAGTCTGCAGAGTTGCAATCATTCCGGTTCGGTTCACGGCTGTAATGAGTCATTCGGCGTTTGGTTCACGGCTCTAGGAGCGTTATCTGTCTTGAGTTCAATTTGAATTAAGAACTTCTTGCTGCAACATCATATACATCGCATTTGATCATTCATATTGGCAGTCTTGCACTCCTATTCTGAAACAGTATTCGAAATATCCTTTTCAATGAAAATCCATCGACAGGGCAATTTCGTTTTTTTTCCAAAGAAAATCCATCCACACACAGTTTTGGACAAAAACTCCACTGGCCATGCGAGTGATGCGGTCATGCGAGTGACGCTAAAAAGAATTGACAGACTCAGTAAATTTGAAGTCTCAAATTGAATGTGGAGTCGTTGCAAAGAAAAAAAAAAAAACGATGGCTATTTGTGATCATGAATCTAAGATCTTTGAACGAGAATATTGCGACTCAAAGTCTTCAAGTGTCAAACTTGCCGACCACAAAACATCCCCTGTGTTTCTAGAATCTTGGGTCAGTCTTTGTCTTGAATCTTCGAGATCATTTGATTATTATCTTCAAAAAATAGTCATTCTCAACGAGCCTTCTTAGCTCAGTGGTTAGAGCGTGTGGCTGTTAACCACAAGGTCGCTGGTTCAATCCCAGCAGGGGGCGGGTTTTCGATGTTTTTTCAGCTATTATCGTTTCTTCGTTTCAAGAATCATGCTGCACTACCTTAAACCCAAGGGGTGTCTATCGATCAGTGATTTTCTCACTGACCCGAGGGCCTCTCCACGTTTCAACTTTCAATGACAACGACAGTGGATTGTCTTAAGGAAAATATTGAGATTGAAGCGCCAATCGCTACGACCCATGAGCAAGTCCCGACTTAATTTCGATTCAACTGGCTGAAATTTGTAAGTCGATTCCTGAATATTAATTGAGCTCTAGACCAGGTCTAGATTTGACACAAAATGGCGTCAGCATTAGTTACATCGCCGAAATCATTGCAAATATTGAAATTGTTTTCAACATTCACGGTTTTGTTGCCGTTTGAATTTCTTCAGGAGGTGTTTTCTCTAAAATTATCCTTAAGGTTGCAAAAAAGAAAGACTCCTCTGGACACAGATCGTGACAATCTATCGCGGATGCGTCGTTCCATCCAGGGCTGCCCCGTGAGCGGCCTTCTCTCAGAAGAAGAAGCAAAGAAGTGCGCATACACGCCGACAATACGAAACGCGGATATGTTTGGGAAAAATGGCGAAGGTCTGGAAGAATATGCAAGGAAAATGATGGAGTTGCGGGATAAAAAACGCAAGAAATCGGAAGATTCTGATTCGTTTTTCAGTTTGCTTAATCAGATTAAACCTCCTGACCGTAGTTCTTCTGTGTCAAATAATCAGAATAATGCCAATGGTATTCCAAATCGACATCGAAGCTTGAGGGATTTCCGAGGCAATAGTATGAATGGGAATGGGGATTCTAGTAATGGAGAATCTAGCGGTGAGAATGATCCTAACGATTGGAAGCGGATTCTGAGGGAAAAACGATTACAAAAAGAATTAGAGGAAAAAAATAGATTGAAAGCAGAAGAAGAGGAACAAAAAAGGCGTGAAGCAGAACTAGAGGAAAGAGCTAGACTCAAAGCGCTTGCTGAAGCCGTTGCTTTGGATGAAGCAGAGGAAGAGAAAGAAGACGAAAAAAATAGACAAAATCTCAATGACGCATCTGACCTGAATGATGCGAGCACTGTCAATGATGACAATGCTGCCGCAAATGATATTGCTAACGGTCGTTTTGATGTGACGTCATCAATTTCGTCAACAATTCCACCAATCCTGTCTGGAGAGTCTGCAGATTGCGCTAGAGGATCTCGATTCCCCTCCGAGACGAATTCGAACGAAATTAAGACGAATATTCTTCCTCCACTTCCCCGAACCATTCCTGAAGAAGAGTCTAAGAATCTCGATAAAAATCGGAAACAGGACGATGATGATCCAGAAAAAACAATAACTTCTCCAAAAGAACCAAAAGAAAAGAAGAAGCCTGAAAGTAAAGAATCTAGTAGAAGCCCGAAGACACGACAAGTTTCTGACTCTTCTGAATCAAGTAGAAATCAACGGAGGACAAAAACTCCTACTACCATTGAACTTGAGCTTGATGACCCGAACAACCCGAACAGACACAGTGATAGGACCAACAACAATGATGATTCCAACAACGAGAAATCACAAGCCCAAACGGCCTTAGGAGAGTTTGTGGATGACCTCGCCAAAATCAATCCACTAGAACTGATCCTGAAAATGGACTTTTCCAAAGTCAAAAGCGTCGAAGTGATTAAAAAGTTGGAGAATTTGTTTGCGAAACTCCACAAACAAAATCGTTGGTGGTTCCCCGGTTGGGGAGAGTGGGACATGAGCAACGGTGGAGAGAATCCAAATCCTATTGGGGGTGGCATCACCTATCATCAAAAAAGATCCGAAAATATGAGAAACTGGATAATCGCAAAGTTGCAGTCTATATCACCCGAGGAACGAAAAAAAATCGACAAGTCTATTCGTGATCATCTGGACGAAATGATGCTGTCAGACGATAAAAACGATTTGAGATTCATTATGTTGATGTTCCGGCAATGGCGTGGGACGAGGGTTAGACGGAAGGAGGAGTTGAAGAATTCTATGCGAAATAGTACTCATAATGGAGGATGTCCTGCATTCTATGATAAAGAAGACCCAAGTCGCATTACCTTCCCCGATTTGTTTATCAATGGGAAGCAAGCGAAGTATACAACTGATGCTGAAAGTACAGACAAAGCGAGTGGTAGAAAGATCGTTTTCCAGGGGGAGGGGGAGCGTTTTCCACAATACGGCTGTGAATTTCCACAACTAGTGCCCCACATGCCATCTGTTGCGCAAACTCATAGTCCAAATCCCCGCCGATTCTTGTCGAAGCCGCGTGTCCCCGAGTCCTTCGTATGTCGAGGTCGCTTATCCGGTGGCACCGGCGGTGCGGGAGAAGAAGACGGAGACGGATCCTTCTGGACGCCTGCAGAGGAGCTTGAAGATGGCGCGAAGTTTAACAACAGAGAATCTCTGCCACCGCTTGGGCCTTTCTCTAGCGTTACTAGTGCAGCTGGCGCTCCTGCTATTCCTACCCCTCCTGCCATTTCTAGAAAAGAATCACCACGTAGCGGCAAAGCATCTCCACGGAGCGGAAGAATACGCAACAATAGTCCACGCGACAATAGCCCAGCACACAGCGGGGGATGGTCATCCCGACTATCGGTTTCACATCCTGGAGGAGGAGGAGGAGGTGCTTCACCACGATCAGATCGTCGATCTCCGATATCCTCTTCCGCGTTTTCTTTTACTCGTAAAAGAAAGAGTACCGCAGATCCACCGTTCCTGGGAGCAGCTCCAGGACCTGGAGCTGTCCCAGGCCCAGTTAGGATTGTCTCCGCAGTCCCTGACTCCACCCGACAGTGGCTATCAGAGTTGCAGACGCCTAGGGCGAGGCGGATACTCGAACACAGAAGTCGAACAGTCGCACTTTTTTCGCCTGGCAGCTTCGTGACAGGGTTTCAAGTTCCGGTGCTGCCGGTGATAGGTAATTTCAATAGACTGCCGAAATTGCCAAAACTATCGGAGCTGAGTCAGAGTCTTTTGTCAGGGGTCTCATCAGTGCCGAAACTACAGGCTCTATCAGGAGTTGTGCCAAAACCGATTATAGGAGAAGAATCCGATACGAAGCCGGCATCTGAATTATCGTCCTCTGAATTATCGTCCACGGTAGATATTTCAGAAGTTGCCTCTTCGTCAGCACTAGTATCAGCGCGATCGAGTCCTAGTGCCAACCACGATCCTCCACAGCCAGCTCCTCCTGCCCACCTGGAGAGTGCAGAACAGGAAAGTGGAGGTCCAGAGGAAAGCGCACAAGAGGGAATCAATGAACAGCAGCAGGGAATTTTACGTCATGAAATTGTACCAAAGGATTTAAATCCGAGTTTTGCAAACGTCCAAGCGGTAACAGTGGTCCAAGAGCCGGACTTTGCAGGGGTCACGTTTCACCCTCTAGTGGGATCTTTCGGAATGCATGGTATAGGCCCTGGATTCAACTTTGAAGCTCCGGTATAAGCTCGTTGCATCGACTGTCGTTTGTTGCCAGTCGATTCTGTGTCAGGTTTCTATTATAGGGTGTTAATGTTAGCAATTATCTCAAGACAAATATATTTAAGTTATGTTTTATGCGTGTGGTTTCATTCTTTTTTCGAATTCTGTTTCGGTGGTTGAAAGTATTATTCACCTGGTCTGCCCTGGTGATATCTGTTTCGTTGATTATCATTATCATTTCCCAAACGGCAGCGTGAAGTTTTGTATTAGCAGCGAAAACAAGAAAGTATTCTGAGTTGCGGAAGCAGTTTCCTGGAAGCTTTTGCTTCAAGCATCAAGAATCAGACTCAAAGTGAAGCGTAGTGACCGATCAAAGCTAGCATCTGTGCTGTAGTTACCGAACCACGCTGGCATATGATCTGTAGTGTAGTGACCGAACCATGTTGAGTGAAATTCAGTGTCTCCATTCGAACCATGTTGAGTGAAATTCAGTTTCTCCATTCGAATCATGTTGAGTGAGATTCAGTCTATCCATTCTACGAACCATGTTGCGACATTCAGTCTCCTCAATCCCCGTTCGAATCATGTTTCCGAATTTCCTATATGGAAGCTCTTGTGGAAGCATTGATTGACTCATTGACAGTGATTGATTAGAACCATGCTCACATACCCGACGAAAGTCCAACACAATTGACATACACAATGAAAATCGAACACAGTATTGTTGACATACCCCATGTCACCATGAAAGTCGAACACAGTCAACATACGAAGATCATGAATGTCGAACCATGTTGCCATTCAAAAATCTTCTTTTTTTCCATTTGTGAACCATAATCAAGAAAGCCGGTTAGTCTTCAACCAACTCAGTTTCCAAATTTGAAATTCAAATTGTTTTTGTGTATCTTCTGCTCGTTATATCTTGCTGTGATGGTCGTATGCTGGAACAGAACCCCCAGGATTTTTTTCAGGATTTAGCATTATGCTGTTGGCACTTAATTTTTGGACAAAAAATTCTTTAAAGTGACGCTACCGTTGCGGCTACGTTCTCTCAATCTTCAGATGTGAAATTTCAATTTGAACGTGAACTCAATTCAATTGTCACCCGTTTCGTTGATGTCATGACTCATCTGATTGAATTCTAAATCTGTGAGTCATACTTGATGTGAGTTTCAATCTTTGAATGTGAATAGCAGCCCGTAAGTATATCTTCCAAGTCAATCTTTGAGATCAATGATATCGCCATCTTCCAGATCAATCTTCAAGATTATCTTAAGGGGATTTTCGTTAGAAAGTTGGAAACAGGAATTCCCCGTCGACCGTCGTTTCTCATTCTGTGACAGTGTCAGTCGGTCCCAAGATTCTGAATCTTCATTTCGTGATTCTTCTATCCGTGATTCTCTCTTTTGTTTTTCGAACCCGAGGAGTCTCCTGATCATTATCAGTGACTCCCAGCCTTCTCAGATAAATTCATGTCTCCTGAGTCAGGTATACTAAGTATCTCCCTATTACGATGCTGCTTTTGTGAAAAAATATTTTTCAAAAAAAGGCAAATGTCTCTCACCTTGAATCTTCGAGAGGCAAGGTTGTTTTGAGGAGGAAAAAAGTAAACGTTACTTGTTACGCATTGTATTCTTACCGATTATCTCATTCTCGTGGTGTTTCATACCTCTAGATTGTGGTCACGTGTGGTGGACCCGATTGGTCGAAGAATTCAGTGAATGATTGACTCGTATATTGCCGTTCACCCTGAGACTCTCCATTCTCAGATTTTATCCGTTCTCTTGAACGGGTCAAGGTGTCTCCCACGACGTCTCTCTCCCTTCGAGTTTTGTCGATAAAAAATCGTGCAGAAGTGAGGAGAGAGCTCAAACAAAAAGCAGTAAACTCGAGTGGTATCGCGATTCACAGATTTGTGTTCCGCAAAGTTGATCAAAAATGTAGCGAGCATGCAATTTCACGGACATAATCCAACTGTTTTTCATATCAATTCCACGGCATAATTTTCGTCACAGCATTACCATATGGCGTCTGGATAGCGTTTGGCATCATAGTTTCCATTTCTGTCAAGAACATGAGAGAACGCAATCTCGAGAAACCGTAAGAGGAGTACGTTGAGAGAGAGAGAGAGTATCTGACAATATCGGGGCAACCAAGTTTCCGAAATTCAAACTCCAATTTCCTCAATTTTCCCCAGGCTGTCTGCATGAGGCTGTTTATCCTGTAAAGATTCAGAGTCATAAAGACGTGTGTACTCGAGAAACTCTATAAGATTTCATTACTTTTTTTTGGTCTGATAAGTGACTTTTCCATTTCTATGTCTTTTTCAGTCTACTAGCTAAATGTTTTTGTCAATCATTGTAACGTGATCAATGTCGTAAGAACGTTTAGCCATTGTGTTTCGTAAATTTTGTGTAAGTGATTTTTAAGTTTGAAGTATGTGTGTACACTGCGTCATATAAATTGAAAAACTGTTAAATTTCCAGCCTGCTGTGTACGTTGAACGTTCCTGAGAGATCGAATTTCTAAGGTCTTTCACCGAAAAATTTTGTCGATTGTCATTATGCAAAGATCATCCGTGTGTGATCAGAATTCAGATGTAAGTAGCAATTGAAATGCAGATAGGAATGCAAGTAGTGGGAGTGATCGAAAGAGTATCGGAATACTAGCGGTAATCAAAAGAAAATCGAAATTCGAAGTTTCAGAATTTCCAAATCAGTATCTGACGAGTTTTTTTGTTTTGCATTTGCTCAGGATTTCAAACTCAAAGTAGGCACACTCAGCATTTCAATGATTTCAAGATTCGGTTTGTCTCATTGGCATTAATTTCAGTTTCTCTCATCCAATGCATTGACATTGTCAGAGAGTTTTTTGTCACGAAATTCAAGTAGAAAGTTTTTTTTTGTCTCAATTTTCAATTTTCAAGAGTCTTAGTACTCATCTGTCAAGCCGTCACAGTAAGAGTTTCTCATCTTAGTCTAGTCATATTCTTCCGAATCTTTTTTCTTTCGTTTTCTGTCTTCGTGTTTCCAACTGATTCGTCTGTTTCTTCCATTGGAATTCCCATCTCGGCGGCGATGGCCATTCTTCCTTCTCGCAGCAGCCCGACGATGTCGGCAATACTCCCCCTTACCCGGCTTACCGTTACTATGTCGTCATTGACGATGCTATTGTCGTCAATGATATTGACGATTTTCTGTGAAGCGAAGAAGCGCGGCACGCAGGTAAAAATCGCAGTTCCGGATGCGCCTAGTACGAAATACAAGGTGGCGCATCATGAGTTGGAGGTGGGTGTGACAGTGTCCGGCGAAACCGGTTTCATTACAAAGGTTCTGACAACGCTTGAGCCTCTAGAAAAGCCTGGAAAGCTAAAGAATCCAAGTCCAACAACAGTGGTTACAGGCTCCATGACAACTGGATCAACTTCTTCTGATAATATTTCGGCATCGAGTGATGGTTTGGAAGAAGCAGAATCCAATACCAATGCCAACGGTGATGGCAATAACAAGAGTGATGCCACTGACAACGATCCCCCTCCCATATGCAAACTCTCCAACAGATTAATGGCTGCTATGCAGGTAGTGAAATTCGATTTAGATTTTGCAAGAAAAAAATTAAAGCGCGGGAACAGTGAAACTTCATTAGGCTCCACTAGAAGTCTAAAAACGACGGGATCGGTTAGAAGTCCGAGAACTCCGAGAACTCCAAGAACTCCAGATAACAATGCAGAAAGTTCTTCTAAGGCGAATAGAGCAGATGGTCAAGATTCGTCTTCGGCAAGCCCTCCTAAATCAGGCAAGAAAAAGAAATCTTCTAAACAGGCGGTGGGTTTTCAACAGGCGCTGGACTCTGAAACTCCCAACTCCCCCTCAAAAAAAATCAATCTTCCCCTTTCCCACGACGACGAGCGCAAAGCATTGAGGAAAAAAAGAGTGCAACTGCACTTTCCTGATGTGACGAAGGTCGATCAGTTAACGCCAGCAGAACTGAAGAAATGTGCTTATTCGTTGGAAACGCAAAAGAACGATACGAATTTCGCACATCCGGATTTTAGAAAGTCTGGGCATCAAAGTGTAAAACTGGGAATTGCAAAACCGGATAAAGTCAAAGGAAACTACGCCAATTATGTAATGCGTATGAAAGCAGATGGAACGTGGTTTGTGGAAGGGGATGATAATACGAAGCCCTGGGATGAAGTTTGGGACTGGGTCGACACCTTCCCGGAGACTCAGAGAGAAAAAGAATTGAGAGAACGGAAAACACAACGAGAATTGGAAGAAGAACTGAGAAGGCTAGAAGAAGAAAAACTACAAAGAGGGAAGGAGTTACTCGATAAAATGGATGGTAAGATGAATGACGGCGACTACGCGAGTATAATGCCTGGCTGTTTGGGAGAGATGTTTTATGAAAGTAAAGAAGAAGAAATTATACGGTTGATGCAAGAAGAAGCTGCGGAAAGAAAGAGAATCGAAGCTGAAGAGGAAGCAATACGTCTGAAAAAAGAAGAAGAAGCAAGGTTGAAGAGGGAAAAAGCCGCCGAGTTGAAAAGGATGTCGACTTATGGGGCTGATAAGGAGGAAGACAACGCCAATGCAGAAACGAAAGCAGAAACGAAAAACGAAAGCCAGACACCTCGCAAGGGACGACCATCAAAAGCCGATCAGGTCGCGCAAATGAGAAAACAACTGGATGATAAGGCGAATTTGTTGGCGACATCAAAGTCTAGAAATTCGTTGAATAGTTCAAAATCACTTCCTAATAAGCTAAACCGTTCGGAGTCTAAGCCTAATGCGCCTGAACGTAGAAATTCGAAAGCTCGGCCAAACATTCCCCGTATACCAACTTCACACTCCTTCCAAAGCGACGCGCTGAAATTTGGAAAAGTCTGGAGCGAGGCAGCAAGGGTGAAAGCGGAATTAGAAAAACGTATGGCAGCAGAACTTCTTTTTAAAATGAGAAATACTACGGAATCAGAAGAATTTGTGAAGACTGTTGGTGGGATTGAAAGGAAAATGAGTATTGAGAAGAAAGAATCTAGTGAAAAGGACTCAGGAGAAAGGAACTCAGCAAGCTTGTCGCATGCTACGCATCATAAGCAGGCATTCTTGTCCCAACGGGACTTCAATTTTCCGAGTGCCAACTCAAACAATGTAGTGCTCGAAATCAGTGCAGAGAACGACTCGGCTAAGTCAGCTTGGAAGCATGGCCTCGGTGAAAAGAGCAAAAGCGAAAAGAGCACCGGCGAAAGGGCCACCGGGGGCAATCATACTACAACCGGGGGAAATCGAAAGCGAACTACTGTGCAACTTGTGAAAAATTTACAAGACGATATCCGGAAATCTGGACACGCTCTGAAAAAAATTATCAGGATTTGTCGCGATAACGAATTAGCAGCGGCGAAAATAGCTTCACAGAAAGCGAATACAGAAAGGAACTCAGTAAGGTCAGACTCAGGTTATCTTCGTGAGGCTAATCGTGATTCTTCTCTTCGTGGTTCGAATGTTTCTCTTCGTGTTTCTGATGCTTCGAGTCATGATAGTGGTTTTCATGGCAATGCTTCCTCTCGTCGTGATTCGAATGTTTCTCATCGTGATTCCAATCATTCTCATCATTCTTTTCGTCGTGACTCTTCTCCCACAACAACACCCTTAACAGCAGCAAAATTAAACTCTTCGCATCGTGACTCATTGGTAAATCCCTTGATCGCAAGCGCCCTAACAGAAGACCTCGTTGCTTATTTAACCGAGCGTGAGAATTCATCAAAACCAAAATGGGAACAGGATATGCGTTACAAGGACTGGCAAAAAGTGGATTTCTGGATCAACAGAGCAAGAGAACTACATAACAAAAAGCTAGAATATGCGATGCGAGGCGGTATGTTGCCCCCCGGCCCTATATTAGATTTGCCATTTTCTCAATGGTTGGTGACGAAAATAATGTCTTCTGGGGATGAGGAGCCTGCTGTGAAGGAAATGGCTTCTGCGAAGAATGAGGGTAATAGTTTGGATTTGAGTAGTGATGGTGGGGCTAAGGGAGGTGACAACACGGGTGTTGCTGATACAGATGCTGCTGGAACATCGTCGAGTGCTCCAGGAGGACAGATAAAGACAGGAGAAGACTCGGCGGGCGCAAAGATAGAATCGTCCACAAATGAGGGAGCTGCAGCATCATCCACAAATCTGGAAGCATCATCCACAAATCCAGAATCTTCCACAAAGATAGAATCCGAATCGACCACAAAGAGCGAGACAACAACGGAGACAATGGCCAAAAGCTTCAGCAGAACGCGGGTACCATCGCCAGCCCCAGAAGCAAGAAATAATAGATTGGAGTCTCCAGCCCCCTTTGACTCGGGGACTCCAGGGGCAGACTCAGCGTCTCCACACTCAGCGTCTCCATTACAGGGGAGTGGAGAAGATTCTCGACCACTCTCTAGCATTTCGCACAAGTATATTCCCAGCTATTTGTCCAGGTCCGCGAATCACCTTGAAGATCCCACTGCACACCTCCCTCAGCGTGAGTCAACACCTGCTGAGTATTTGACGCTCGTCGATAAAATCATTGCCGAAGAGCGTGACATTATTCAGAATATAAGCCGTGAAATTATTCTCTTGAAGCTGAGTTCAGACAATCCTAAAGATGAGGGATTTATTGAAGAAATTACTCAGCAATGGCACGGATTGAAAAAGCAAGAGCGTTCGGAAAAGAAAGAGAGAAAGAGACAGAAGAATCTGAAGAATGGGAAAGTAACATCAGACGAGAAAATTAAGTCAGAATACATCAACAGAGAAAAAGAAGTCGAGCTGTGGAAACTTGGTCGGGAGAAGGGTGAAATAAATATTGCGAACTCATTATCGATATCGCGAACTTCATGTTTGAGTCTTAGACATTTTGAGCCGGTTCCTCCTCTGGACACATCGGCCGTGGATGTGAATGCCAAGTCGCTTGACGAAAGACTGAGTGAAGTAAATGCAAGTAATGCTTTGGATGACTCATCCAACAGAGAGTCTTTTTCCGCCAATGAGCCAACAAAGTTAGACTCTGGAAAGCCAACATACCGATCCTCGACAGATACCAATACAGACTGGTCGACGTCAGATTCCTTTAGTAACAGAGACGCATCCCCTGCGGCGTTACCTGTATCCTCAAACGTACCCAGTAGAAGAGTCAGCTTCGACGACGAGCTCTCTAATCAGATATTGAACTTACCAATGCCAGCTATACCAGACCCATTTCCGGAGGAGGAGGAGGCGGAGATGACATTGTCTGAGAAATTTCATGAAGATGAAACTTTCCAACGGGCTGAGGAGGGTCATGATAGGCGTGAGGAGAATCATTATCGTCAAAGTCATAATGAGGGTCATGCCGAGTGTCATGTCGTGCATCATGACGTGAAGCATCACGAGCACCATGACGATGATAATGATTACAACACGGATTACAACACTGATTATAACACCGACTGGACAAATCAGGACTCGGACGATCAAGAATCTTCCGACGGCTCACGAAACAGCAGCCCGATAATGGTCAGCTATCGAATTAGTAGACAAGGATCAAGAGACGCAGCGACAAATAGTAATACGACAAAAAATAGCAATAAGACGATTTGTACCACAGCCGCTGCCAGCGCGGCCGCTGTCACCGCTGCCAGAAATGCGACTTACATGATGCGTCCGATAGTGTATACTGCGCCAGTCTTGTTTTCAGATGGTTCCACTGCTTCTACCAAGATTCACGTTCACAATTATAGTGATGCTACAGCTACTCAGAGTAGTGATGCTACTCAAAGTAGTCCTTCAAATTCAAATATTGTTGACTGGCAGAACCCTAATGTGAATTATTTTCTCAGCCCACCTTCTGAGAAGACATCCCAACTACGTCAAGAGACGACTCCATCTGTTCACAGCGATTCGGAGTCTGACTCCGATGCAGACGATAACTCCTTTGCCAGTGATGAGACGACTGATGAAGCGAATGAAAATGCGACTGGCAGGGACAAAGCGAATGAAAAGGCGACCACCAGGGATACAGCGAATGAAAATGCTAGCAAGCAGGATATTCATGTGAAAATGGATACAACTAATAATCCTGATTCAAATCATAATGTCGCCCCCAAAAGCAGTCCACAAAAGCCGACTTGCTCAACAAGACGAGATGTTAACCTTGAGCAAAGCAATGTCAACGAGATGAATTATGAGAGAGAGGTCCATGATTTGTCCAGCCTCAGACTAGAAGGTAATACTTTTGGAAATAGCACAGGAAACTCCATTCCGGTAGTATTAGCATCCCCGGTAAGAGCTAACCCAAGCCCGGTATTTCAAGGTACTGCGCGAATCATAACTGGGAGCACAATAACGGGGAATACAATAGCTGGGAGTCCAAAACCGACAGTAACTGGAAGTCCAAAACCTAATAGCAATCCAGTTTCTACATTAACAGAGGAAGAAAGGTCTACAGATAGGTCTGCAGAGGGGGGTACAGACAGGAGCCCTCCAGACGGGACTACAGACACGTCTACAGACAAGCCTTCAGACGAATTATCCATCAGCTACAATAGAACGAGTAACAGACTGAGATTACCAATGTCGTCAACAGAAGCGGACGAAAGTCATGACATTGACTCTGAAAACCATGAGGCAATTCTCGCATTCGGAAATAACAATTTTCCAGAGCAAAAAAGTCGCACCTCAAATATTCACACCTCAACGAGTCACGCGTCAACGAGTCAGACAGAGTTTCCCTCGAAATATGAACAAACTCCAAAGTATAGTCCTGTAGCGGTTCCAAGAAGTTTGACACGGCTATGGCACGAGTTGAAAGACCTGAAACATCAACAAAAGCCATTATCGCCGGTTCATTCGAGGCCATTGATGCCCCATAATCATGCTTCGACGGTGGCAGCACCTTCGATTACTTCTTCCACATCGACCCCAGGACACAGAATCGGAGAGCTCCCACCGGGAATCGGAAAAGCCTCAATGAGTGCGACAATGAGTCCGAAACATAGCCCGAAGCATTTCAAAGCGCGAACCTCCACAGTAGTACCAGGTCCAGAAGAGTCACCGATTTCCGACCCGACGACAATTCAAAATGGAGATCTGGCACAACGACACGACAAAGACTCCTTACAGGGCCACGACAGAGACTTCTCGCAAAGAGAAAAAAGACCTTCCTCAGACCAAACAACTCGCCCACCAGATTTAAGGCTATTAGCGCCCCAAATGAAATTGAGTTTTTCAGATACAAGAATAGGTCCACTTAGGGGCGGAAATTCAAGTACAACGGGCCATAGTTCTTCAGCTACTCCTGGCCATCACAGTTCTTCCTGTAGTCAGACTCACGCTCTTAGTCACAGCTCTTCGGGCACTCCTACCGACATTTATGAAGTTTCTTCTTCTTCTGCACTACGTGATGTTACCATGGCTAGTCTGTCATCTTCTCACGAAATCACAGGCAACAAGCCCAGACCACAAACAGTGAATTTTACAAAGGACGACTTGAACTTGAGAAAGGAGCAAAAACACGCGAGCCCACGTGTCTCCCATACTAGTCATACGTCTTCCGGGTATTCGCAGTATCACTCATCCAACACTGGCTTGGGACATGGATTCATTCGCTCGGGTGCAGGGTTTTTATTGCCTGGGACAAGTAATGTGCTACAATGTCACAGTTCAACTCACAACAAGCCGACAACCAAGTCACCACAGTCCGTTTTGAATTCACCCACGGTACTCCAAAGTGCAAACAACACGCAAAACACGAAGACGAATCCTCCTGGGGCTGTCAAAACATCTCAGAGTCCTCCAAAAACAGCTCTTGGACAAGGTCCACCTATTACACCTATTCCAGGGTCGGCAGCTCTTCCAAATCCACTACTAGCCAAGCCGGCTCCAGCGCCGGAGTTGCATGCGCCACTCTCTAATAAGTCGTCTCCCATTTGTTCTAAGCCACGACCTGAAGCGAGGACAGAATTAAGCAAGGAAAGTAAGGCCTCGGTAACTCGAGAGAGAGAGAGCTCCAATACTAGTTATGTCAGTCATAGCGGCAACTATGTGTGTACCTGGCGCCCGATTCCAACGTTACCGTCGTTCGTTCCAGGAAAGCAAGTTTCTTTGTTGCCGTCATTGATCTAAACTCGTGAAGAGCCGTTGTGGCTCTTGGATGAGAAGCAAAAAAAGTACTGAGTAAGTCCATGTAGAAGGGCGCAGTCCATGTAATCTTTGCGAAAAATGTTGTATTTTCTCTCGCATGTTATATTTTCTCGAGCACAGTGACAGTCCCGTTTTCATCCGAATGATATCTGAGTCCCGATATTATCATGCCAATAGTGTTTTCCGATTTTCCATTGAGCGTTTCTTCTCAATTTAATTCAAAGCTCACTAAGTAACAAGTTTTTGGTCGAAAAAAAGTTAAAACGAAACTTCAAACTCCGTGCCGTGGCCCATGGCCCATTATTTGAACATCATTTCTTGAAACTCCGCTGGTCGGACTCGTCACTCGAGAATCTTTAACCTTAATCCAGAATTTTGCTCCTCTTCATTCCTGAGCCATCGTGCTCCACCAAATTTTATTTCCAGTAAGCCCACACGATCAATGATCGAAGTCAATTATTTTTCCTAAATGGTAAGTCAAATGGTAAGTCTACAAAGTAACTTGTCAGCACGCTGAAAAAACTCATGAAGTTTGAATGTGAAGTCATTAAGTTTGAATGCGAGGCGTGAAAATGATTTGAATGTGTATCCCGAAGCTCGAAAAATTTGAAACATCCTGATTGGATCTATGTGGAAAGGCTAAACTTTGAATGAAGTCATTGCGATACGATGATAAGTAGCAAACATCTACGCTAGAGAATCTAAGAACGATAGGTAACTGAAAGAAGTACTTATGTTTTTCTTTTTTTTTGTTTTTCCCCCCTTGTAAATGATTCACGAAAAACCCTGAATCAAAATCAGTCCAGATCTCAACCCCATATCCTGATTACGGCCATGATATCATCCCCCTATCCAGATTGAGGCCATGCGAATTTTGTAGAATTTAAATCACGGACAACATAAATTTGCGATAAACATAATGTGGTAACGATTGCGACCATCTCATAAATTTCGATTGTCATGTTTGATTGCCATGCTATTTAAAACAAAAAGCTGTTCCATGCATAATGTTCTCGAGATTCCATGCATAATATTTCAGCAATGCTGAGCGACATTGTTATTCCAAGTTTTGATCGGTGATGACATTAAAGAAAGGTGAAATAAGTTGAGCAGTTGGAGTATCCCAGCAAGGATAGTTTTGTCAGGTTTTTTTGTGTATGATATCGGAATCAAAAATTTTGGTGATAAAGTTATGCCTGTCATGATAACAACAATCAGCGATGATATTATGCATTGATGACATTATGCATGATATTATGCAGATTGGTGTTATGAATTTTGTCAGATTCAAGTCAGATTCAAAAACTCAATTCAGTCTGTGATTGATCAATGACGTCATCTATGATGCCACAGTGAACATTCATAAACGTTTTCAATTTTCTGCTCTGTTTTGAAACTTCTTTAGTCTTCTGCATCGATTCTTTTTGAGGTGTGTTTAAATTTTTTAGCCTTTTTGATATGGGGGGGTAGATTGTCCTCATAGCTCGTGCAGATTGAAATTCCCCTTGGGCCTACGGGCGGGCTCGTCCGCTTCGAGGTGTGTTCGTTTCGAGAGGTCTGCGGTTGTAACCGTTGTTCCAGAGAAAACGAATTGTTGTGGCGCGAATCTTGCAGCCGGCTCGAGTAAGAGAAAAATTAACTATTGGAGGAATTCGGGTCATGAGAGATTGTTTTTTGGGGCTGCAATGATACCAATTTGAATTACATGTCATCAATGGCAATGGCAAGCTGGCGAATTGCTGTAAGCATTATTTGTCAATGATTGGTGAAGATGGCGACATTGGTGTTGTCCGATTTTTATTCATTCTTTCGGCTTCCCGGCTTGCAATCGTTGCGTTCATTTATGATTCAGATTTTCCACAGGCTGCAACAGCATATGAATCATGAGTCACGGCATGTTTTGACTTTTTCCATAGATTAAAAAAAAAAAAATCATTGATTGACTGATTGAAATTTGGAAACCTCATTTGATTGCCAACTGGAAACATCATTGATTGAATCGAATCGCTATTCATTGAATCACTCACGCAGCGGAACACTGACAGTCGACTGAGTTGAGTTGCTGCATGTTCACCATTTCTCTCCTTCAAAGTTAAACTTACTTAAGCCCCGCACTAGTTATTGGTAGAGTTTTTGTTGTTCAAATTTCATCTCGCTTTTCCCTTTTGTAAGCGATCCTTAAGGCTCACTGTGCAGTCTGAAAAAAATTGATAATTATTTTTCTGACAGTCTGAATTTCGAAGCTTGAAAGTAAAGTAAGCAAAAGCTTCTAAAATTGAAATTCTTTCTACACCAATGATTCAACGATTGAAATTCTAAAAGCCCTCTCAAGGCTCAGCATTCCAAAACCTTCTGAATTCAGAGTGTGGCTTCTCTTGACGCGATTTTTTTTCAAATCTGTTGAGTGACAATTTGGCGCAAGTTATTGCGTGTAAATCAGTCCAACTCGGTGTAAATAAAGCTAGTTCAACTTGGTGTAAATAAAGCTAGTTCAACTTTTTGTGTAAATAAAGCTAGTTCAACCTTTTGTGTTCAGAAAAGATATTACTTCACCGTTCGAGTCTCGGTTCAGTTCAGATTAGAAGAGAAAGACGAGCTCACAAAGCCAGTGTTGTCGGTTCAAGTTGAAACTTTCAACGCTGTCGAGTTTGAAAGAAAGTTGCGACTATCAGAAAAAAAAAAAAAGACTGTATTCAGAGGACTAATGTATCAAAAAACTGTATTTGTAAGGCTGCCAGCGCCGAGTTTATTTTCCTGAAAGGCTGCTGAGTTTATTTTCCTGAAAGGCTATCAGCGCCGAAACTATTTTCCTCAGTGAATTTCATTAAATGAATTGCAACTATTGCTGATGGTTGTGCTTTTGTGTCAGAATTGAGTTCAATTTCAATGAGTTGAGTCCTGTTTCTGGTAGCTTTAACCTCGGGAACATAAATAATTAATTGAATTACCTGGAGCGGTAGACTGTCAGCATTCTGTCATCAAGTGACAGTGACAGCTCAGCATCCCAAAAAGTCAGCACCTTAGGTGAGTAGACAATTTGAGTTTATTATTAAAAGTTAAAAGAGCATTCAGATTTCAATTGAAGACCTTAAGCAGAGTACGATTTTAAATTAAAAGTCTGAATCTGATTCGAATCTAAGATCACCTCGAATCTAAAATCCGAGCAGGACCAGTTAAATTCAATACAAAAGCATCACCTTGAGGGTTGAACACCGGGAGTGACAGTCGTCGTCGACTGACTCTCACGAACAAAAAGATCATTGCAGCATCCTTAAGTGCCTGCCCGATTTGAAAAGCATTAAAAGTATCTTTCTTAAATCTTCTTTCGAGAGTCGAGTCCTTCAGTATACTGGAGTCACTCAGTATACTGCATTTGTCTAGATTCTTGATTCCTTCTCTCTTACCCAAATAGTCTAAGTTTGTCTTTCAGATTTTCTCGAGTTGGTCTCTTTCTTCCTGTCAGTTTCATTCTTGAATCTTCTTCCTGAACACTTTCTGAATAGCTTTTGGATCAGGTCCCTCAATTGGATTGCACCGTGTACGGTGCCTGAGGCTGGTTTGATTCTTTGAAGTTCTACAGTAAACAACTAAACTTAAACAAATTATTTCGAATCTAATTTGCCCCTGCAAAATCAATTCTGAATTGAGTTCAGTTGTGTATTTACAGTGTATGTTTTTTTTTTTGATCTGATATCATTCCTGATTCCTGAGGTGTTTGTGAGTGATTCTTTCGATTCTAAATAAAATCGTTGTGAAATTTAATGAGTAAACGTGATGATGAGACATATTTTAGCAGACTCTAATGTTGGCGCTTCGGAAACTTATAATATTGAATTTGAAGCTGTAGATTTGATGCCGTGCGGTTGCTTCTGCAGTGCAGTCAATCAAATATCAAAATCTAAGCCCAAGTAGTTATTCTGTGCCCATCAGCATTCCGAATTTTCCATCAGTGTATCTGGCATTGGTATCTGGTCTCATTTGAATTTCTCCTCCTGGTTGTAACCTGATCTAAATTATCTCATTAAAAATCCTATATCTAACCGTATTTCCCCATCTATATCTGGTATTCCTCTCATTTCTCCATCTATTTCTGATCGCGTTGCGATTTGTCCATCGAAAATGATGTTGTCCATTAAAAAAACCAGCCTTATAACATGGCTGATGTTTTGCAATTCAAATTGTGAGACTGGCTATTTTGTGTCCGCGACTCCAAATTGGAGAGAGGCGCCGTTACTAACGCCAAAACCCAATGCGAGAGATGTCTGTTTGGCTGGAGACAGAGACTCGGACTCTCAGAATTCCAGACTCAATCCGAATGGAAATGGGGCATCTTCCTCTTCTCAGATTTCGGAGACGATGACTATGAAAAACTCTTGGGACAGCATTATGAACAGCTCTTGGGACCGTATGAAAAACTGGGGCCGCGAAGATTCCCTCCGTGACCTTTTTGACATGATTGAAAACAATAAATCGGATCCAGAGTTGGATAAATATATTTCTGATATTCACGAAGCTGCTAAGGAGTTGAAGAAGCGGAAGGATGTTCACAATACAAGCAGGGATATTCACGATAATACAGTCGATACGACTACTACACCATGTCCTTCGCCATGTTCTTCCTCCGGGTCTTCCTCCGGGTCTTTCTCCGGCAACAATGTCAAAGACTCCCATGCACCTGCACAGACTACCAAACGCAACTGTGAAGTTGCGCAAAAGCCTACTAGCACTGTGCAGCCTGTCCAGCAGTCATATCCACCAGATCTGAGTCACGTGATGGAAAACCTCGCCCAAAAAGGCATAAATTACTCCCCCGATTGCAAGCACGTGAGTCTGATGTGCAAAAATTGTGACTCAGACTCACAGGAACAAAAAGCTTGTGACTCGCAAGAAAAAAATACTTGTAGAAGGAGTGCCAAAAAGAGATGGAGTATGATGGTTGATAGCGGTGTTATGTCGAGTATAGTGAAGCGGCAAATCGTACGTCAAAGGCAAGAACAAATTGAAGAATTGAAAAAAGGTGACCCCTTTCAGCAGGATCGAGACCCCTTTCAACAGGCTATAAAATGTGCTGCCCGTGTTTCTTCTGAAGGAAGTCATAAGGCTTCTGCTTCTTCTGATGTTCCTGAAGGTGCTGCTGCTGCTGGAGAAGATCACTCTTCGGCCAAAAAACGCCATTTTTCAAAACAGACATTATGGGACTTTTACCACTGCGGAGGTATTCGCGACAAACATCATGCTGCCAATGAAAAGAACATCACGTGCGAAAATCCGAAAACATCGAAACGCCTGGAAAACAAAAAATGGTCAGAAAACAACAAGACGAAGCCTGGCAAATTGGCGGAGAGTACAAAAGCTGAGATCAGTCTAGATTCACCTATGACAGCGAGAAACCCTCCTAGAGCGAGTAGATCGTGGAGTCGAATCACAAAAAATAACAAAAATGAACCCACAACGCTCAAATACGAACTCGAATTCTTCGATGTCAATCCTCTACCTGCGGAGGTGCAACGTCTATCCGCTTGTCCACAAGCAGACGAGACCGTGGACAGCAAAGACCTTGGCAGTCCAACAAGCGTGACAACCGATTTACTCGATCAAAAAAATGACAAAGACCGGAGACGTCAAAAATGGCATATTGACAGCGAGTCCCGACAACCACGCGAGGAAAAAATATTGAGGCCTCCTCAGAAAAAAGGGACTCCGAGCGTTGCCGAAAAAACTCCTTCGAAAGTAGTGACACTGGACACAGAAAAGAGCTCGGAAAATGAACAAAAAAAAAAACCAAAATTCTACCGCGAAAAATGGACGGAAACACAGACACAAAGAAAGCCAGACTCAGATACTACAACGACTGCACATCACCAAAAAAAGAATGACGTAATGAGTACAAAAAAAGTTCTTCTGGAAAGAGTGACCGACATGGAAAATGGCGTACGTTACTGGAAAGAAGTCGATGATTTAGGACGTGGAGAAACATGGCATGAGGAGGTAATCCGTGCTCCAGAAAAACAATTTGAGGAAACTTCTACAAACACACAAACACAGTCTGAAAAAGCACCAAACACACAGCCTGAGAGTTTTCCAAGCACACAAAGGCCGACACCAACAGACAAGAAGAACGTTGTTGAGAAAAGAGTCCACAACACCAAAGAAGAATGCTGCGGTACGAGACCGCAAATCGAAAAGGACATCGATAGTCGGAAATTTCGCAGTCTGGACATACCACAGCTCTTGGCGCTCGGTGCCAAGTTCTTTTCGCCGATAGAAGACTCATTCAAGCGTCTTGATGCATGGTGGCAGGAGCGTAAAGAGGAAGCTAGGAAGAATACTATTTTGGCCAAAGAGGATGCTACTTGGGCTGGTAGTATCGACAGAGATACTAGCGATAGTACTACTTTGACAGTGAAGGCAGTCTCTGCTGTTGTTAACGAAGTCTCTGCTAGTGTTAAGCCAGTAGTCCCGCCTGTTCATTTCCAAGCAGTCCCTTCTGATTGTGCCACACATTCTCAGACGGGAACAAAGATTGTGCCTTCAGTTCCCGAGAATGGCACGAGTCAGGCTCAGGCCTTCAGTTCTGATCAAAAAGATCGCGATGTGATTGCAGTCCCAGAGGATGGACTCCCAGATTCGGCTACTCCAGATTCGCATATTCACACGAATAATGCGAATCACGAAAAAGAACCTCGATCTCGGCGGAATTCAAGACTCGGCGACGCAAATTTTGCGGCAAAGCCGCCTGATACTCCAAACCCGCGCCGACGCATTCGGAGCAAGTCGCTGGAAGCGCCCCCATCACATGATGGAAGCAAGCCGTGGGCCCTTGATGGAATTGTGCCCGATGCCCCGACAGCGCGGACTCGTCAACGAGCCAGAACTCTATCACACGAATCTGTCACTCCTTCGTTGAAGATCTATGATCCCGTGGCCCACAGCCCGCTTAAGAGTCTTAATGAAACCACCAATCATGTGACTACCACGTCCATTATAAGCGGAAATGCTTCCGGTGCAGTGTGCCCGCAACCAGTGTGTCTGCAGCCTCCAAGTGACAGTCGAAGTTGCCCACTGGTGAGATTCAAGCCGAATCCGAATCGCTCCAGGGCCTCCAGTGTAGTGTTGGAGTTTGATGATTCATTCTCTGCGCGAATTTGTGGCACTGAACGTGCAAGCCGACGGCCGTCCCAGTGTTTGGAATCTAAATTAGAGGAGTCGAGCGGGCTGCAGCCCAGCGAGTGTTTAGTCCCTGAAAATTTGGAAGCTTCAAAATGTCCGTCGAGCAGTCCGCAGCGCCGCTTCAGGCCCGAATCGGAAATGGAAGTTTCAAAATGTCCGTCGAGCGGTCCACAGCGCAGATTCAGGCCCGAATCGGAAGTGGAAGTTTCAAAATGTTCATCGAGCGGCCCGCAGCGCAGATTCAGAAGGCCGGAGTTGGACACTTCAAAATGTCCGTCCAGCGTTCCAATTCAGCGGAGGAGGATGCCCAGCAGCGGTGATTATGGTTCTCTCGAAAAGGGCACCACAGAAAATCCTTTGTTTTTAAAAGATCGACCCTCTGTTTTTACAAACACGAGAAGTCGTCGTCAGTCGAAAGGCGAGCTTGGCGCGCTTGATCCCTTGCAACCCGCGTTCACCGCGGCTTTCACCGAACGGCATCCTAAGACAACGTTTGCTGAGACTGATAGTAATACTATCGGCACACAAAAACCAAACTTTGTGAATTCTTCACAAAACTCATCTGATGCTCGTACGTGTCATGTAATTTCAAGTCCCGAAACAAGTCCCGAACAAAACGCACGCAATAGCAGAATGTCAACAAGTCCCTCGAACCCACTCAACAAATCGCCACCCCTACCCCCCTTGTCAAGGGCCTTGATACCCCCTCGAACACTGGACTCCAGGACGCCAGACTCCTGGACGCCAGACTCTAATCCAACACCAATCTCAAGACTCAGAGCACCAACCTCGCCTCCGCTTCCACTAATACTGAATCGCCTCAGCCAGAGTCGATTCAGTTCGCAAGTTGATTCAGCTGACAGATTCAGTTCGCAAGTTGACTCACTTGACATATTGACTCAGTCAACTTCTACTATGGAGGCAGAACTTCCGCCACCTAATCCTGCAAAACTACGACGTGGCGGTGGTGACGAAAGGAAATTCAATCTGATCTGAAAAAAAGGAAATCCAATCTGATCAAAAAAATCTAATCTACCCAAAAAATCAATCTAGTCTTATCTTATCAGAGGAGGATGCTGTTTCACTCGGTGGGACAGCGCCTGTACAGTTTTGCCAGTTTTGGATACGTAATCATTGCACCGAAGGAGGATAAGATCTCAGCAACCTTTTGCTACAAGAATTTTTGCAACAAGAATGAACGTTTGCAACCCAGCTGTGAACTGAATGAACAGTCAGCAGAAAGGCTGAACATCTTGAAGAGCGTATCATTCTCAAAAGATTGAAGAGAAGATCATTCTCAAAGGAATAAAACTAAAAAAGTCATTGCCAATGTCTGTGTCATGAGATGGCATAAGAATTAAAAGATTTTCCAACGTGATTCATTGGTCGGCGGGCATTCGTGTGAATGTCTGAAATTTGAATTGCGAGTCACGATCTCAGTGCTGTTGATAAATTAAGATTTCAGCAGCCTTTTGCAACAAGAATTTTTGGGACGGTCTTTAGTTCAATCCCCACGTGTGTTTTTGATCTCTGTTTTCAAAAAAAAATGAAAACGGTCGCCGTTCAGGAGTCGAAGCGTCAAGGTATCGTATACGATATCAGCTCAGAACTGTTCAAAAAGCGTCCATCATTGTATTAACATGCCTTTTGTTCTTTATTTGCGCGATTGTCAAATATGAAAAGTTAAATTGTCTGCCTAGCAGCCTAAGATTAATAGTCTTAAAGATTCATTCATGCTGAGTCGGAATTTATAGAGTGTCTCTCACAAGCTGTGCCACTCAAGCTGTGTCTCTTACAAGCTGTGCCACTCAAGTTGTGGTTCTCAAGCTGTGCCTCTCAGAAGCTGTGTCTCTCAAGCTGTGTTTCTCAGGCTGTGTCTCTCACAAGCTGTTTCTCTCTGAAAGTTGTTATCTCATATACAAGTTTAAGTCTTAGTTATGTAGTTCGGAGCTATAAAAGTCCCCCATTTCGCACGAGTATGGCAGAGCGAATGGGAAAAAATTAATGATTTTTGGACATGCGATGCGCCCGCAGTTATAATGTTGAGTGATATACTCAGTTATAATATTGAGCAGGCATTTTGTGGATCAGCATGACATGCAAATGATTGGTATACTCAGTCACAGCAGATTATTTGGATCAGCATGACATGCAAATGGTATACTCAGTCACAGCAGGCATTTCAAATGCGAAGTCATATGATTTGGATCATCATGCGAATGGTATACTCAGCAGATTATTTGGATCATCATGCGAAATGTATTTTATTTCAATATAACTTCAAGCCTACAGGGTGATGGTATCTGAAAATCAGAAAGCTGAGGCAAGCCGATTTTAAACCTTTCAGGGATCGCATTGTACGGAATCATGACAAACCTATCGCATTTTCCAACTGAGCTTTTCTGCGGTCGTGTTTAATTATTCATGAGTGAGCTGATTACGTTTTCTTAGGCAAGGGGGTGTCAAATTATGACAAATAGCAGTCACGAGGAGGTAGTCATAGATTCAGTCCGAGATCGATGTGTACGGACGGATTTATGTTGATAGGACATAGATTGGTGAGCCTAGGAGCTGGAATTGAGGAGAGTCAGAATATTTTTGAGCGCTGAGTGGAGTTAGGCAGCTCCCTTTGCACAGGAGGCATGGGCGAAGTTGTTGATGGGCCAAGTGTCGCTATTGTTGTATTACGGTAGGACAGAACTGATTGATTGATTGACTGCCCAAAGGGAGTTATGGTCTAAACTGACAAATTTAAGAAAGACTTACTTCTCGAATCTCATCTATTGCAAACAACAAGCCTCGTTCAGCCAGTGGCTAGCGTTGTTTCAACTTGTTGAACAGAAGGACAGTTGAAGAGAAGGACAGTCGAAGAGAAGGACAGTTGAAGAAAACTTAAGGAAGCAGCAAGTCTAGTAGATTCAGCAATTATTATAATTCAAAAGTAAGTAGCAACTCAAAAGTAAGTAGTGAAATGCCAGACTCGAAAAGAGAATAGAAAATTCAGAATACAGATTCAAGATTTGAATAAGAATACAGAATCCAGAATAAGTAGAGAAGATTTGAAGAATAGAGAGTCATGATGTAGATGTCGAATAGAGAGTCATGATGTGCATGTCATTGGGGTTCGATTATACGAGCCATGGCATACTGGCGTCATTAAGATTCGTCTTTTTTTCTCATTGTGGTCTTTTTTCTCATTGTGGTCAGTGTACAGTGCGGGTTTAGGTTTTTTTTGATGGGTGTTCTGTCGAAGTTTTTTTTGATTTGTCAATGTCAATGTCAAAAAATTTGGCATTTGCAGCGTGGAAATTTAGATTTGCTCATTCATAAGCAGCAACGTCACAACGTGAGTTCAAATATTCAATTGGCGCGATTTGCATTCATCGACTCTATCATTCTTCAGGCGGCTGTAACTCATGATTGCATAACGATATGACTCTCTAAGTTTCGGACTCGAGAGCAGAGTCTGATCGATTCACGCCATTCCTGTCATCATAATTCAACAACGGCGCAACGGCGAATCAGATTCATTATCGTCAATCTATTTGATTACGAGTGTCACCACTTGATTACGACTGTCACCAGGTGCCGTTCTGTCTTGATAGAAAGGCTAGCGCCGATAGTTGCTGACAGCTTTCTATTCAGACCCGTTTAGTCCCCGCTTCATCTACATTACGTTATTGACCCGTGGCGTTCACAAGCCGCTTTTGATTTTCCCTTTATCCATGATTCGACTTTTTTGATGTCTAGAAATCACACAAATCCTGTGTCAGTGAGTATTGAGAAAAGCACGCAAACCCTGTGTGCGAACAGGAGACACCACGCATCTCATGTGTGAGAAAAATCAGAATCTCTGTTGTCAATGTCATCAACGCTAGCCTTCCCCAATTCTGATTCATTTCATTTTCCTATTCGATTTCTAAGTTTCCCTGCGACGTGCCTCGTCATCTGATCTGAGTTACGCATAAGGAATGATTCCTGAGAAGATCTTAAATAAGATCCCGAGTTACGCAATTGAATCTAAACGCAGTGCTCCGGACGTGCAGTCATTGAGAGTATCCCTGAGACAAAGGCTCTTCAATTGTAACTGTAATGGTATTCAATGGCAATCATACGCATGAGTTCTGTAACTACTAACTGTTCTACTACTAAGCGTAGTTACAGAGTTTCATACTATTCATTTTGTCAATGATTCACCCTAGTGTTTGGGTTTCATTTTTCAGTTTAACTTAAGTACGGTTTCACATTACAAATTTGAAATTTTAGAATTTACATGGACATCTGATCTCTTCATTTACAGTTTCTCTCTTCATAGGGTTCTATAACGTTAAGTAATGTTTCTCGTTGAGGTATCCCCTCAGGCCAAGAATTCCCCGACCCCCAAAAGCAAGAATCATTCAAAATTATTGTCCCCCCGGGCAAAATTTCACACGACATGAGAGTAAGACTATGCTAAGTTTAACTTAAAGTTAGGTTCACACACTGATAGCAAAAGCAATTGACAGATTATGTAGAATGAAAAAACTGACAAGCTGCAATATTTGAGACAGCAACAGCATTCCACACGACATAATAATGTACAAAATAGAATGATTCACACAGCATACTTACAGAAATTACAGCCAGACATGGCAAATTTTCAAAATTTTTTTGGGTGCAGCCTGTCTACATGGTCACTGATCGAAAACATAAATGAAGCTTGACAATTGTCGACTGGCAATTGAATCGCAAGCGATTATCATTTCGCAAGAGGTTTCACAAGACAAATTTGAAATACTACGATAATTTTCAAAAAAGCACCGCCATCCGTGTAGTAACTGAATCCGTTATTGATCCGACGATCCAAGGATGGCAACGTTTCTTAGGTCCGTTGGGCCTGCTACTGTAAGTTCGCCCTTCATCTTGATAGTGATCTTAAAAGGATTATCATTTCTCACAGGCATGATAATGATTGGGCCCATAATCCAAATCGAAATTTGTCTCGCAACAACGGCCCAAGGGACAAAGACAAATGCGGACGCATTCGGCTCCGCGAAATTTAAAGCAACAGACTCTACACAAGGCCCAGATTCCTGGAAACAGGCCGCAGCAGACTCTTCCAGTTCTTCTGCAGCAGACTCAAGTTCCTCTACAGCACCAGCCGCAGCACCAGCACAAGCACCAGCCGCAGACGCTCTCCCACCAAGAGTTTCGCTCCGAACTCTTACAATCGAACAAAGGAAGAAAATCGTGATGGAATCAACACAAATCGAGGTCCCATTCCAAGCCCATCTAGATGACAGATTCATGGAGGATTTGTTACGGAAGAAAGAAATCGAGGCTCAAAGAAAAGCCCGGCAAAAAAGGAGTTCGCAGTTGGGCTTGATGCCGACCATAACGCCGCCTGTCCGGATTGCGCCGAGACAAATGGTGAGGCGATTGAGTCGGAAAAATTCAAAATCCATGGAAAGAATGCTAGCTGAAGATGCGGAGAAATTTCGGAAAAACGAATTACTCCTTGAAACTGCGATAGCATCTGAGAAAGATGCGAATCAAGCGATGTTGGAGGCTGAGAAAAACGAGAAGGAGTGTATGGAAGCTATTAGGTTTTTAGCGAGGCAGAATAGTTCGAAGATTAATCTTAATGTGGCTGACATGAGTATTCAGGAAACCATAGAAGAGGCAAATACGATCGAAGAAGCCGAAAATTTAGCAAAAGAAGCCCAAGCAGCGGCAGAAAGGGCGGAAAAAGCGGTTGCCGATTGCGAAAATGCGGCAGACGAATTAAGATTCGGGGAAGCGGCGGCGGCTTTCAAAGCGAAACAATGTTTCAAAAATGCAAAAGAGTATTCCGAGAATGCGAAAATGTATGCGAAAAAGGCTGCGGAAAATCTTAAGGAGCAGATGTTAGCGCGCAGGGCGGCGGAACAAGCGCGGAAGGAAGAAGAAAAAAGGGCAAAGCAGGAGAGTTTGGAAAGGGGAAAACGGTTGATGGCTGAGATGGAAAAGGCCGAGGAGGAGAAGAAGAACCCTTCTGCTGTTGCTCAGGCTGCGAAAGAGAATAATAACTCCGCATATCCCTCTCTTGGTGTTGATGGAAAGACTTTGAATCCTTTTTTTAGTAGTAGTCTTTCTAGTCATGCAGAAGAGCCTGAGTCTAGTGGTATTCCAGGTGCAGAATCGATTCCAGAGAAAGGCCATCCAGATGCTCTCGAAACAAGTGTTGACGACCCCCTCGAAGCAACAAGCTCCAATATCGTCGATGACAATGCTATCGACAATTTGAGTGCTGACGCCAATGCTACAACTGATAACATCAAAGATCCTGAAGAAAGTGCCAAAAATTCTGCTGATCCCGAGGAAAAGAGTGAAGAAGCTGCACAAAAGACACAATCAGAAGACACAGGTGATATACCCATTGAGAAAAGACAAAAAGACGTCACCGACGATCATCAAGAAGATAAGAAAAAACACGCAGCTGCCGAAAAAGAAGAAAACGCCGAGAAGAAGAAGAAAACCCAAATCACAGCCGACGATAAAACGGACAAAAGTTTCACAAAAAAACCAAAAGACCCAACTTTGGAAAAACACCTCAGCCGCCGTTTTTCCGTCCTATCACAAGAGGGCCGTCATCATGAGGAAGATGACGGCCTCGGTTTCTATGGTCGCGGCAGCTTACAACCGTGTTGGAAACTATCTGAGACACCAGCTGGATCGACAGAAGAGATTTCTGATGTAGCGGGGAAACAATGTACATTGTATGAGAGATGGGACGAAAGGAATTCGAAACGTGATGAAGAAGATAGTGACTTGGATGAAAGTGATTGGGATTCTAATTTGGAAGACTCTGACTCTAATCTCGAATCAGCACGAAGAAGCAGGATGGCATCGCCGGCTTCAAGTAAAAAAGCAAGAAGGAGTTCCAGGAGGTCTAGGTCCAAAAGAAGACTTAGAGAGAGGCAGAAGAGTGAGGGAAATATGAAAGATGGTCTAAGTGCAAGAAAGGAAATGGAAGGAGAACTGGATACTGAGCTCGATGCTATCAATAGACAAAAACGTAACTCAGAACGTGGCAACTCAGAATCGGAATCTGAAGACTCATTTCTGAAGTCGGGTTCATTTATCAACTCAAACGGAGAAATCGAGTATAGCACAGAGTATTCACGCTACCGCGACCAGAAAATGAAAAAAAAAGAGCGTGTCAAATTGACTGGTGCTGACTTCGTTGGAATGGATAATGATGCGATGGATCGCCAGGGATTTACTGATCAGAGTCATATTGATCAGAGTCTTACTTATCCTACATTGAATCCTAACTGGAAGACTTGGAGAAGTGAAAAATGGAAAATCGATTCTAAATGGCAGGAGCCAGGGAAAATCGATTTGAAATGGCAAGGGTACGACCCTTATCAAGATATCGAACCTACCTGGAAAGGTTACGAGAAATGGCGGAAAGAAAAATCTGCGTATGAGAAATCGTTATACGAGAAGGAACTGATGAGGCGCCAGTTACCAGAAAAGACGAGGCATTTTATCTCCGAAAAGGAGAAAGAAAAATCAGAAAAGGACAAAGGTCTTTGTTATCGGAGGAGAGAATCATTTGGCATGGGGGGTCCAATCAAGTCCGCCAAAGACACAATGCTTACGCCCGACGATCTCGAAGCTTTGACTTGGAATCCAAACGCCAACTTTATTTCGATTGCGAAGGGATATGATTCACCAACAATGACAATGTCAAAGGATACACCAATCAATTCACTAGAGTCACCGACAGGGGCTCATTCGCCAGCAGCAGGGGCTACACTGGCAAAAAGAAAAAATTCCTCCTCACTGTCCGCAGAACATCATTCTTATCTCGATCAACATGTAAGTAATCAAGAAAAACTCCAGGATCCCGCGCTGTTAAATACTCGATCAGCTATTACGAAAAATCCTTGCAGTCCGAGAGATAGAGTTCTGTTCCCTGCAGTCAATACTACTCCCAGAGAAAGTGCATCAAATTGCACAGTAGCTAAAAACGCTGCCAATCTACAACGGGAAAGAAGTACAGGACCTATTTTACCGGAGATTCATAACGTGCCGCGGGGAAGTAGAGAGTCTTGTATGATCGATTCAGATTCGCCTTCCAGTCTCAGAGGATCGCCCAGGGCTTCCCCCAGAACCTCCCACAGAGGATCCAACATCAGAGCCCCGTCACCCAGAAGGGGTTCATCCCCCAAGTCTAGACTTACAACGTCCTCATCGTCAGCAAGCGACTTCGATAATGATTATTTTATAGCCGCGACGAATGAAGGGGATTGCAGAGACGCTAGCGGTGCCGCTAGCGGAAAGACAGGCTCCGAAGAAACAAAAGGAGTTGTATGGACTCGAAGCTCGTTGTCTTCTACTAAGGGGCAGAATCCTTCTTCTAGTCGAAGAACTTCTACCAAAAGTAATTCTACTTTAACTCCAAATCACTTTGCTAATCACAGAAATAGCGTAAATCGCAATAGCATAGCGTCAAACTCCTCCTCTCACAGTAATACATCTTCTAGATCATCCCACTCATCGTCGAATTCTCCAAGATCATCGCCGATACCATTTTTTTCTGCAGGAGGGCTTTCTGCAGGAGGCTCGAAATTGGTGTCTCAGAGCAATGTTCCTTCAGCGGTTTCTTATTTGCTGAGATCAAAAGGTATGCATCTTCAGAATTGGAGTAGGATTAGATCGTCTTTTAAGCCGAGTCTGAGGGGGGTCTGAGATTCATCTCAGTGATGATTCATCTGATTCTTGGGAGTAATGAATTGGAGTAGGATCAGATTATGGCTCAGGAGGTCTGTGAAGGGTGTTAATTGGAGGTCTGTGAAGGGTGTTTGATCGAAAGTGAAGATTGGAGGTGTAAGGAGACGTCACTGAGGACAATCTGAGATAAGGAGTGCAAGACCTAGAGTCAAATTGGCTTTCGAAGCTCAGTAGAAGACTCAAGTTTCAGCGGATGAGGAAACTCGTTTCGTTTCAGGTTTTTTGGGAACAATGTTGAAAGCAATTTTTACAATTTTGGCGATGCCCATTGGCATATCATTTTCGAAAAAAGTCGCATTTTCAGATTTGACAAATGACTTTTTGACAATTATTCAGTTTTGGCAGGTTTTCAGATTTTGTTTGTCTTCACAGAGTTGGTAAGTAGGTCCCAGAGTTGGTAAGTAGGTACGCGACCGGTATTTGATTCACATTGTGCCGAAGTCAAAAAGGCATGAATAAATGAAGTCATTCGGTATGAAAAGGTCTATGAGGAGAGAATTAACAGTCAGGCTTGTTTGAGAATCATCAGTCTGGCTGCGATTCGTGATTTTTGAAAAGGAAGAAAAGCGATATGTTTTTCCGTTGGGGAAAGATTTTCATGGTCTCTGATTCAGAGTCTGAAGGAGTATGAAGCTGAACAAAAAAAAAGCAAAACACGTTTCTTATTCGAGGAGCTTCTCTGATTCTGTACATAATGATAATGGATCTCACACAGTGATAATTGAAACCCCTGCCATAAAATTATGATAAATTATCAATGACTAACGCAGTGAATTCATCACGTGAGTGAATTTTCTGCCCTCAAGTTACAAGTATCGTTTTCAAATTTCTAATTTTTGGTGATCATTTTTATCCTGGTATTACCGTTTTTGAGTTGAATTTCCTTCTAAAATTTCCATTCCATTGCCGTCCCAGGGCTACAGTTCTAACTATTCCCTCCATTCCACCCCGCAATTCTGATGATTCTCTCCATTCCACTCTACAGCCAAGATTCTGATTCCCACCCTCCACTCCATCCCAAGACCCTTATAATTCGACGTCACTCTGGGCAATTTTCGACTCGTCATTCTGGTGACTGATCGAGTCATATTGCGACAACATTATGATTATGGGCGAAAAGTCGTATAGTCGAAGTCTAGAGTCAGAAACAATTCATCTCCCTAACCCTTTCCCTTCTTAGTTCTATGGGTCTTCTTTAAATCCGTGTGGAAACTCTATTCGGAAATCACGTAGAAGGCGTCAGCTTTTTTCTCTATCGTACGGTTGTTTCTCAAGTTTGATCGTCAGACTCATCAGATCATTGTTCCTTAGCCAAGTTTGAGCGTCATCAGATCCTTTTGCTCTTTGTTTATGTGTTGTTTCAATGTTCGAGAGGGTTTCGTTACAGGGGTGATTGTGTTCGAATCTCTCAATGATTTCTGATGGATTCTGACACGAGTTGAGGTAAGTTTAATGGGGCGAGCATTTTCACATATCAAGGAGATTCGGCTGCAAAATTTCGAAACTCGTGCATGGTGTTTTCTTCGCGACTTGCTTAATTTACAACTGCCAAACTCCCATTAATGTATTGTTTCCGAAAATTTTCCCAAAATATTCCCGATGGACCTGATTGAATTCCAGACACAAAATTTCAACTGTCATCGAAATCCAGAGACAATCTTTATTCTTTTTGGGTAAGTAATTGAGCTTCTGCAGGAGCATTCAAATTATTTTTTTCTCCGGGTGTTGTAAGCTGTACAATCGTCATCCAATTCAATTGAGTTTCACGCTATAAGTGTTGACAATTTTGACTAAGTGAGTTCAACCCCAAGATTGGTGTCATCGATGGAATAAAGAAGGAGGCTAGCGCCATCGAAGCCCAACTGTCATCGAAGTTGAGTCTGTTAATATAATTCGCAGACTCTCAGGTGAAAGAATTCTCGGGTGAAAGAATTGTCTGGCTTCTAAAACTGTCAATGGAGTAACCGTCCGCCTGTGAAAATTTCAAAGTTATGAAAAAAGTCACGAATACTGAATTTGACGTCACCACTTCCGGAAAAGGGGCGAATGGAAACACACTGTAAAATCGTCGTAAGTAAATTAGTAAAAGGCTAAAGTAGTAACATTCCAAATAGATCAGCGATCCAGATCGAGAATCCGACTGCTGCTTCAAATCAGAAAGCGCATATTGATGGCGATTTTGTTCGTCAAAATTATATTGCAAGTTATTTTCAATGTTATTGTAAAAAGTGTGACAATGTTCACAAAAAGTATGACTCTGTTCAATGTAAAAAATACAGGCACAATGTTGTTCACAAAAAGTATGTTTCTGTTTAGATTTTTTAGATTTTGGGCCTTAATATGGCATCTTCTATTAGTATCAGTATCAGTTCCACGAAATTTGGGCGTGGAGGCAAAAACTACTTCAACGGAAAGCATTCGACAAAGACTTATGCTAGCAAAGACTTCGATCTCAGCCGTCAGAGCTTTCCAAGACAGTCCGAGACTTATGAATCAGAATGATTGTGATGATGATGTCAATGATGAGAATAACAAAGATGCGGAAAAAGACGGCAAAGACGGCAAACCACCTCTCGAAAAAAGAGGCAGTCTGGAGACACTCCTATCCCCAAGAAGTCTCGTGGTGGATGCAGAAGAGCACAAACGTCGCACTTTTGACCTCTTTGCAGAAGAGCAAATTGCGAAAAGAAGGGCGGAAAGGAAAAGAAAAGAAGAAGAAGCGCGGTTAGAGGAAGTAAGAAAAGCAGAGGAAGAGAAAGCTAGATTGAGGGAAGAGGAAAGGGCGAAAGCGAGGGAGGAAGCTGAATTGGCAAGGAAAAGAGGAGATTTGAAAAGGAAAGTGCTGAATGGTGGAGAAGGTAGTGGAGAAGGAGAAGGCAATGGAGAACAAACGCTGAAACACTCTACCAGTTCCGGATCTCTAGGAAGGGTGTCGTTTTCAGAAGACTCAGAGATAAGAAGAAATTCCACAATGTCAAGGGATTCAATGTCTAGCGCAGGGTCTGGAAGAGACGGGTCTAGACGAGATTCGACAATGACAGAGGAAGAAGCAGAAGAGCAGCGACAATGGGAACTCGACGCTTTGAAGCGATGGGGTTTATCGAGTTCGAGTTTGAATGCCGAGGCGATCAAATGGGCAAATGACACGGATGGAGAAGGGCTATCTGAAGAAGAAAGGAAAAGACAAGCAGCTATTCAGAAAAAGGAAGAGACGGAAGAAATACGAAAAAACGTTTTAATGCGTCTCTACTCTGCGAAAACTATCGAAGAAGCGGAAGAGAAAATGAGAATCGAGCAAGCACAACGGAAAGAAGAAGCCCTAGCGAAGAAGAAAAAAGAACGGGAACAGAAGAGACAGCGGAGAATGGAAAGGAAAGAGAGATTGCAGAGGTTGGCTTTGAATGTTTCTTGGAGAGAAAGGAAAGACAGCACAGATAGTAATAAGGGAGAAAATAAAGACGGTGATAAAGACAGAAAACCTAGCCTAGAAAAGAGAAGTAGTCTTCAGTCTCTGACTAAAAGAAATTCACTCGACGGAGATCTTGTCTCGAAACAGCGTGCTGCGAACGTCGCTCTCAAATTGACCAAGGGCGTTTCTTCTGCGGATGCCGTGTCTTCTGAAGATCGTTCTGCGACTGATAATCCATCTTCTTCGACTGAAAATCCATCTTCTGAAAATCCTTCTTCTGAAAATCCTTCTGACATCTTGCTGAAGAATCAGACTTCTTCTTCTGAGCTTTTAGACTGGAATCCTTCCTCTTCTTCTGAGGTTTTACGCAGCGATTCTTCTTCCAAGGCAAGGCTTCCTTCTTTCAGAAAAAAACAGTCGACAGCAGGGTCTTCCGATGCAGGTAAACCTGGAACTTTTGGCACTACATCTGATGGTAGCTTTCGTAGCAGTCCACATGGCAATCGTAGCGGTACACCGAGCAGCGGCAATCGTAGCGGTACTCCAATTACTCCCAATCGTAGCAGTACTCCAATTACTCCCAATCGTAGCAGTACCCACAGTGGCAATCGAAGGCCTGGTACTCCTGGAAATTCAAATAGTCAGAATCCTGGCAGTCCTACAATAATTGCTCCACTTTCTATCCAATTTGACGGCGCATTGGACAGAGACCGTCCCTCTCCAAACCGTGATGGCTCCTCGGCCCGCCCAGGAATCACCAGAAACCTTGGCTCGTCCAGAAATTTGACAAATCGTGATTTCACAAATCGGCCGGGCTCAGGTGGTTCTAGGAGAAACTGGAACAGTTCTGAAAGAAATAGTTCTCCGAGAACTAGTTCCCCGAGAAATAGTTCTGAATTTTCGCAAGATCAGTTCCCGGAGTCGGAACGCGCTTCAGAGATTCCTGATTATGACGACACTCCTTCTCGTTATCTTGATTCTTCTGGTCCAGGTTCTCCTGGACATCCTCAAAAGCCTAACTATCCTCGTTATCCACACAAATTTAACGCCTTAACTCATATGATTGATAAAGAGATAGACGCATTGACGCCGAGAGATCTATTGACGCCCAGGGAATCAAATTCGAACGACTTCCAACCCCAGTGGAACGATATAGAAGTGCGATCGTCTTCCTTCAACGATTCCACTACGTCTTCTTTCAATGATTCAAAGTTCGGTTCGAACTTTGGCTTAAGGCCCAACTCAAGCCCACCGAGTCAGCGAGAGCATCAGACTTATGGTAACCAAGCAGACTGGCATCATTTGAATCAGAACAGACTCATGCCACCAAGGCAAAGTCTGACGCCGCCAATAGGTGGCACTAGACACCATCTGTCCCCCTTATCACCACCGATATCCTTCAACAGTAATGATAAAAATCTGCCCTGGCACGGCGACTACCCGAATCCCAACTATCCTAATGCTGCCAATTACGACCACCGCCATCACCATTACACGTTGTGGACAAACTCGAAAGGTCGCTGTCCTAATACTAATACCTTGGCAAAGAGTCCTCACAATGCTCACAGTCCTCACAATAGTTTATTCTTTCGCTATAGTTCTACCGAAAATGCTGGACAAATGCTAAACAAATCCAGTGCTTCCAGCTTGCATTCTAGTTTACACAAATCCCCTTCCGGTGAATACACCGCTTTGAAACGACATTACGCGCAAATTCAGAGCAGATACAAGAGAGACTCTCTTATGAGGAACATGACCGACGCTAAGTGGGCGCGAGTGTTGAAAACTCTCAGGAATATGCCGCAGAACTACCCGATTTCCAATCTAACTTTCGATCTGATTGCGGCAGGGTTGAGCAAACCGGTGGGGAGGGCGATGGGCGTTACTAACGATAGTTCTGGAGGCACAATACCCAATTTGTCAAAAGCAAAAAGCACACCATTGCCTTCTACGGCGATGTTGTCAGATAATGAAATAATCATCGATAATGACTCAGACTCGAATCATCATGTTAATAAGTCGAGTGATAGGAATAATCATGATGGAAATGAATCTAAGCATGGTGTAAATGATTCTCAAAAACCGCCACAATTCAAGCTACAATTGAGTAAACTTCTTTCAGATCCGCATCCACCATCTCATGATCCGCATCGAGATCCACACCCGCCATCTCATTACGAAAACGCTAATTTTCGTCATCTACGTAATGATGTTCATCCTAATAACATTCATCCTAATAACCCACGTGATGGATCCGTTAATCCAAGAAACCCACGTGATGGCTCTCTCAATCCAAGACCACTCTCAGGATTCGGATTAAGACCTGCCCCAGGCACAAAATCCGCGCCAGGGGCACGAGCCGTCAGCCAATCGGTGCCGGAAATGAGAGGCGAGGAGATAAGGGATTCTAATAATTCAAGAACAATAACACCAAGAGCCGAGAGACCAACAACGCCGAGAGGCGAACGGCAAGGCGAGAGGACAACAACTCCGAGAGGATTCGGCTTTCCTGGAACACCGAGGGGCTTCGGATATACGAGCGCATTAGAGTCGCCACGGGATACTACTGGGAACGCGCCAGAATCAGTGTCGCCACGTAATGTGAATCAGAATGAATCACCACGCAATGCCACTGCCCCTTACCGAGTGAGTCTGTCACCCATCAAATCGAAATCGAAAATTGTAACTCCTGAAAAGACCTCGCAGGAAGTAAAGCCACAAATGACCCGAGAAGTGTCGGGAGACTCGATGAAGCTAAGACACAAATATGCACCGCTTCCAGATCCTTCGATGATGGGGCCCACCTCTGCACTTCCGAACCCTCCTAGACTGACCAAAACCGCTTCCCTTTATTCGGGGCTTGACCCAGGCCCTGAGAATGCGACTCCGAGTCCCAATATTCCTGCCGGCAGACTTAAAACAGCTCTGAGCCTCGATGAGGCAACGGCTAGTAAAACCGTTTTAAAAACGGCGTCTTCCCAGGAAATGTCAGCAATCCAAGCCGCGCTGAATAAAAAGAAATCAGGTGAAGCAGTCACTGCTGGTGAAGCAGTCGTCAATGTATTCGAAGACGTCACGTCTTCTGACGAACAAAATTTGAAGAGGCCATCTCTGGGCTTAAAGAGGCCCAGCCAAGAGAAGCCGTCTCTCATAAGATACGAAAGCCAGGAAAGACCAATAGAATGGACTTGGACTCGATCAGATAGTGGTGGTATTCCAAAAGGTGCACGGTTGCCGGTGTTGAATACTCTGAATTGAGGAGACTCTGTCTCCTTAATTCAGATTGAAGAAACTAATGAGCTGAAGGAGATTAATCAGCCAAAGAAGACTCGGCAGAGTCTAAACGCAATGGAGAGACCAGAGTAAGAGAGATCAGAGTAAGTATAGTGTATCCGAAAGTTATTTTATCGCCATGTCAAAGTGATCCCAAAAGTTATCGCCATGTAAAAGTGATCTTTTTGTAAGTGTGAAGTGTCAAAATATTAGTAAGTCATGGAGAAGTCTAGAGACTTAAAGATGCAAGATATCACTCCCATTATGAAGTTTTGTAAAAATTTTGATCAAAAGTCCAAAGTTTTGAAGTAAGGAAGAAAAATCGAAGAAAAAACATGCTGCAGTTTTGACATTAAAGTTATCATGTTGCTGCGCAGTTCTCATCATTAAGTTGTTGCAGTTTCTCAAGCTGCAGTTCTCATGTTGCATTTTCTCATGCTGCAGCTTTCACGCTCATTAAAAATGTATTTTGATTGAAATTGAAGAACTCTGAGCCGGGAAAAGTCACGTTTAGAAACAGAAAATCTGAAAACCCCATCAGTAGCTACAATTTACATTTTACATCAGTCATATGACCCCATGAAATCCTTTCCATACCAAGCTGCAAGCAAGTTTATATTTACTCCATTCATTGAAGTTTTGTCTTTATCCAAATGGCCAGCGTGCCTTTCTAACTTGTTTTCGGTATTGTAATAATAATTGTTACTGTTATTCTGTCATATTTTTGTTTCAGTATTATTCTACCATGAGTAGAAACTTTTTGGGTCATGCGTTGTTAGTATTACAGTTGTAAGTAGATAATCATACGAAAAGACTTCCATAATTTTGATTTTTTTGATGACAGAATGTCGGTCAGAGTGCCGTAATGACAGTCTGAGTCACATAGTAACGCTCGTCGTTTGTAATGACTCGAGACTAAGGAGATTTGTCCCATAGGGCCGTTGTATAGTCACAAAGTTTGGAGAGAGAAAAGCTATCTGTGATAAATTGCAAGACAATTGAATGAAAAAGCCTACAGTACGCAATTGAATGAAAAAGTCGCCGGCTAGACTTGAAGTCTATAGTCTTAGACAAAGATAGAATCAGATGTCATGCGGCAGCAGCGGGATGAGTGTCTGGACCAGATAAGTGTTCGAAAGTTACAGACCGCGAAAAGTTCAAGACGGAGTGTTGGGAGCAGGCTGCGAAAGTGCGAACTTTGTGTCAGATTTTTTCCATTGCGCATTGTGATCAGTGCAGGTTTGCTCAAGGGCAGAACCATTTGGCTCACGGTGCGATCAGATTTTGTTTTTGAATTCATTGATCGCAAATTCGAGAGTCTAGAGAGCAAGATTTGAATTTCGAATCATCCATCATATTAATCTCAACAATATCAGGTGATGTTTCTGAGCCATTGATTGGCGTCAGTAAATTTCGATACAAAATTTTCGATTTCTTAGACTTTTCGACTTCTTCTTTCTTCCAATAAATAGTCAATGCATTTTTGGTCAGCCAATGCATTACGTTGCATTACGTAAGCCAATGCATTTTTATTATCTGACTCCTGCGTGTGTTTATTAAAGATTATCTGATTCGTTTCATACGCTTAAACTTATTATCTGACTGCTGAAATTAGCTTCATTTTTGGCAGTGCGATATCATATGCGAAGCCCGTATTCTCCGAAGCCCGATTTTCGTTTGTCGACTCGGGTGGCTTTGATTGTATCGTTGACGATGCCTTAGTGTCTGATTTTGTGTTGTTGGGGTCTTTTCATAATGAAAGGATTATGAAAGGCCGCGAAATTTAAGTATGGAAATTTAAGTCAAGTAAATTTGTAAGTCAATTTTAAGTGAAGTCATTTTGAATGAGCCTTGACTCTTGAGGTCATTTAATTGTAATTGAATTTTGGCAGGGGGGCAGCCGCAGAAACTTCCTGCAGCGCCAGAAAACTTAAGCTCTCCTCAAGTTCAATTTCTTCTCAAGCGTAGATTCTTATCCCGTGTATTGACCATTGTCAGGTGAGTCCTGGCATATTTTTCAGCGTTCAGTCAGTGTTGTAGGAAAGTTCTGTGAACCCAAAATCGTTTCAGTAAGCACTATAAACTGGAAATCGTTTCAGTCCAATCTCTGAAGGTAAGCTGCTTACAGCATTGTGAACTCAAAAATCGTTTCAGTGACAGTCCAATCCGTGAAGTTTAAACCCAAAATCGTTTCAGTCCATTCTGTGGAGCTTAGGCAATAGGTGGACAACACCCAAAGTCGTTTCATTTCGTAGGTTTCCAACGCGCTTTAGGTTTTGAAGCCGCGAAATCTCCCGTGCACTGCTCGTTGCTGATTGTCATTTGACAGTCGACTCTTCCGATTTGAATGCAATGCATTAATTTGCCGCTGTATTAGTAAGTTGCGATCTTTAGACGTCGTTGTTTTCGTTTCAAGTTGTTAGTTTCTCGTTTCAAAGCCTTCCAAAGGCGTAAAGTAAGCCTTTCAAAGGTGTCTGCAGTCTGAGTCTTTCAATTTGAAATTCAAAGGTACCGGGTACGGTAGATTATCATTTAAGTAAGAGAATTTCGATTTTTCGTTTCAGAGTCAGATTCTCATTCAGATTGGCAGTATTTCAGAACATCATTCCCGTTGCTTTCGAATTTTTTTTCTGTATCGTAGATCCTGAGTATCATTGCCATCCTCATATACCCTCAAGATATCTGACCGCATTCTGGCGTTTCTCAGAACAGGAACTTTCTGCAATATTATAAAACTCAAAAATTTTATCGAGTCTCACCCCGTGAAACAGTGAGTGACTCTGAGTCTCAGCCTTCAGGAATCACTCAGCTGTCAGACAGTACTATCATTCTGAGTCTGAAATAATTTGAAACTGATAGTATCAGCCCTATAGTAAATTTCTGCATTTCAAGCGATAGCATCAGTCCTCATAATTGTCATTTCAGTTTCTATAGTAAAAAAAAAAGTTTCAGTTTCAGTCTCAAAACCGCCATTAGTGCTTGCGGATTCCGAACGATTCCGGATCCGATTTTTCGGCATTCATTGCCATCTATCAAGATTCTAACTGTTTCAGTAATTTCTTGAAGTAATTTTGAAAATATCTCTACACCCAGCACAACAACAATGACGTTCGGTCTTCAGACTCTTAGATTTCCGGATCACGGCAGGGTGCTGCCGGATCATGGCAGGCGTCATGTTACCAGAGCAAGGCAGCAACGTTATCACGGGAAGGCGGCAGCAGTGATTTTGATAAGTGCAGCAAGCGGGACAACAAGTGGTATCGGCATTCCTGCCGTTGACAAAGATCTTGACAAGACTCTTGTCACTGACCGTCTTGGCGAAGGCGATCTTGGGGAAGGAGACTATCAGAATCAAACGAAGGAGCCAATTTCAATTAGCGACTGTAGTGGTCAGAATCTCATTGGATCTGTTCTGAATGATAGGTGCACTAATGGTCAGTATCAGTGTGTTTATTTATTAGACCCATTTGGGCTTGTGAAACCGTTTTCGTGTGGTAAATGCGGGGATTCCTTAAATTCTCAGACTGAGACGGAGAAAAACCCCAGCTCAGTGACAAATATTCACACAGAAAAGAACCCAATCTCCGCCAATATTGACACATTCACTCCAAAAGGCTCCGCAAATATTGACACCTGGACGCAGCAGACTTTCGAATTTGGTCATGTTTGGGGAAGACGTCTAAGTTTTTTGTTGGCGCCAGCACCTAAACATATGTCATGGCAGTGCAATTTCATGCCTCCGTGGACTCCTTCTACTCAACAAAGGCGAGCGAATTTTTTCGGGGCTCCATGGACACCTTCTACTCCTTCTACTCCGCATTGCGGACCGCAAAGAGGTTTAGGTCCAACAACTCCACAGACGAGTTTAACGACCTTGAACGGACCACAAAGACCAGCCTTCTTCAATTTGCCTTCTACTCCATCAACTCCAAGAAATTTGGCGAGGTCAAGGGATTACCTTCAGCAGTTTAACGTGTCGCCAAAGGAGTCGTCCATACAGGAATCTTTGCCAGAGTCGCTTGAAGGTGATCAGCCGGGATTGACTTCTCTTGCTACATTAAATCAAGTTAAGAGGCCATTGCCGGGATTGAAATTGGCCTCAAATAAAAACGGTATGAATCCTAACCAAGACGGGAGTTTAAATGAACAATCTGACACGCCCCCGTTACCCCTGATATCACCGCGAAAGATCAGAGCTTCACGAAACAGGAAGCCAACTGCTAACAATGGCAACATCCAGTCCTCCAAGGCGTTCAGTCCGATACAGCCATTTGGCGGTCAGGAGAAGGCACTCATCCCTACAAAGCCACATACCACGAGGCCCAACAAGTACAACGAGGCAACAAGCCCCAGAAGGAGTACGGTCAAACAAGTTCCCATATCTTCTGAAGTCGTTAAGCAAGAAGCCACCAAATCTTCCACAGAAGTGATTAAGCTCGCTCCTCAGCAAGATGATCTCGACACTCCTGGATCAGTGAGTACTACGCCCGTTATTACGTTGAATACGGAGTCGGACTTGTTCTTGACAGATTCCAACTGTTATGACTCGGAACAGGAAACTTCGTACCCACCTGAGTCCAGATTGCAAGATCCTTGCAAAGAACCGGAAGCAGTCAGATTGCAAGAACCGGAATTGTCTCTTCATCCCAATGCCTCTCCATGGAGCATGAGAGGACACGATAACTTCAATCTAGTGCCTCAGCCTCCTCCTGGACCAGGACCTCCTAGTGAAAAAAAGTCTTCTCCGAGTTCAACTTGTTCACCCCGAACAACAAGCTCAACTTGTTCCCCCCGAACAACAAGACAGCAAAGTGCACAGCGACGTGTTACCAACGTGTGCAGTCAAAAAGCAGCTTCCGATTGGCACGTACATATCGTGAAAGGAGCAAAAGCACTTTCGAAAGCACTGATTCGAGAAGCTGCGGGAAAGACTACACTGCCGCATATACGTCATAATATAAGGCAAGCATCGTCGCAATGTAATAAGTCGCAATGTAATAAGTCGATTAGTGATATTAAGGCAACTCAGACTGACGCCTCGACTTCTAACAGCAGTAGCAACGACCGTGCTGTTCGTTTCAAATTAGCGCAAAGTCCTCCCCCAAGACGCCAATCGAAGTCATTGCAATATCCGACTTCTGATACAGCTCGTGAAGTCCTTCACATAGAAGCTCCCGTCGACAACAATCCCAGCAAAGATGAGCATGAAGTAACGCCCTTTATTCCCAGCAAAGATCAGCACGATAATTCAGATCAAGAGTCAAACGATCGCATAATCCGCGAATGGCGCGAATGGCACAACAGCCGACCAGATGTATCGTTTTCTCCCGACATTGAACGAGAGTCCGATCGTTCTCCCAGTCTTTCTCCCGATAAGATTCGTAGAAGAGATCATTCTCCCGATAGTAACAATACTCGACGAGATGACTCTCCCGATGGTGTAAGAGATAATTTTCCCGATCATATTCGACAGGACCATGCTCCGCGAGATCTCCTGCACCCAGATTCTGACGTTCTCGAGCGATATCTTCTGGGACAAGATAATAACTCTGATTGTCTTGAACGGGATCACGATATGGACAAGCATGAATTGGACAAGCATGATAAAAGACTAAGTACAGCTGGTGCAACATCAGACCATGACGAGAGCCCAAGCTCGCCATTATCGAGTCGGGGTGTGAGTGACCCCGCCCGTTCTCCAAGTAGGAGTACCGTTGGTACACATGCCGATAGTTTATCAGCCGGTGTAAGTCCGAATCAGATTCGGAATCATTCGAAAAATGCCAATCCACAGAGTCCTAGTCCCCCACAGACATTAGCTCGCAGTAGTCCTCGTAAAAGTCACGGAGTATTCACTTCTCGCCGATCATCTACTGGCCAGCATCTCGTACTATTCAAAACCGGGACGTTGTGGAAACCTGTCAGGGACGCTTATATCAGCGGGCAACTCACAGAATCTCTCGAAAAGTCTCAAACTCACAGTGAAGCTCGTGACAGCAATGATAGTACTCGTGACAGCAGTGATGCTGCGAAAAAAGAAGAAGAGGAGAAAAAGAAAGAACGAGAAGAGCAAATGAAAAGAGCAAACACTTTTATTAGGCAGAGAACAATGAGGAATCGAACGACTTCGAAAATGTCTCTCGGAGATCAACTTGACCAAAAAGTGCAGCCGCTACTACTTGTTCCAGATACTCCTGAAACCCCTTACAGAGAAGGCGGGTTCAGCCAGAAAAGAACAGAAACTGAGACTCCAAACTCACCCAACTCAAAAGGTGAGACAACAAAAGGCGACACAAGCGTGAGGAGAGACACACGAGACATAGACACACCTGGCAGTCTGCAAAAAGAACGACAATTTGGGCAAACTACAGTGAAGCTAAATGGTGACGAGAATGACTTGAATGACGTGAAAAAAAAAGGAAGAAAATCAAGAGAACTTCCTTTTGAGGATGAGAAAGAGAAAGAAGCAGCAAATGTGTTGGAAGATGCGTTTCGTAAGGCTTTTGTGGCACAAATTGCGCAAACAAATTTAGACACGAGAGATTCTCTCAGAGAAAGTTCCTCTCGAAGTAGAGAAAATTCCTCTCGAAGTTCGGAGACTCGTGCGGCTCCGGGAGGTCCTGGCGACGTGCCAACCGGTGCTGGTCCAAGTGGACCAACCGGTGCTCAGGGTCCAGCTACTGGTCCAGGGCCAGTTATTCCAGGACAGGTTGATACGTCAGGTAAGAAGTTACATTCCATCTTAGATCGTATTGTCGAATCTGGTTGGCCATTCTATGACGATTCTGGCGCCTTGGTAATATCTGAATTCTATGGACTGAAACTCGAACAAAACTCTCCGAAGAAACAGGATCAAAATTCTTCTCCAAAGAAAGACCGCAAAAATTCCAGAGAATTGAAAAAGGATGATGACACGAATGCAAAAGTTTTCGAACTTTTCCACCAGTTTCAAAATACTCATCGAAGTGCTAAGGAAGCCGAACGGGTGTTTCGAGAGCTGGTTTTCGGGCCTGCAGTGATTCATGAAGCGAACGAAAGTAACGAAGCATCCTTTAATAATAAGGAGTCACGAGCGAGCGACTCTGCGAACGAAATTTCATCGCCTAGTAAACTTGAGTCGTCGCCATCTCCCCTCAAGGAGAATTTGAAAGGGGTCAGTGATTCACCAAGACGCAAAAAAATTGCAACGCAAGAGTGGAAAGCTGCAACGCAAGAGGCTGTCCTGGAAATCTATAAAATCATCGGAGAAAAATTCATCACAGAAAGAATAGACACAGAAGAACAAAAGGCGCCTCAGATTCTACAATCTGCTCCGAGTGCAAATCCCAATGTAGTAGTAAGTGCTCAGCTTAATGCTGTCGCTCCCGACCGTAGTATCTCAAGAGAAAATATTTCTGGTAACGTTGCCAGGACTGAATCTGTGAACACCACCGGGACACAAGAAGTATCGCAATCGATGCCATCGCAATCGACAACACAATCGCAGATGGCAATAACCCCACCGAAGCCATCGCAAATTTCGATAACCCCAGCGAATCTAGATAGGTCTTGGACCCACTCCTGGAAACAAGTCCTTGACGCTATAGAAACTCAACGTTGTACCATGGACATTTGCAATTTCGCCCAAAAAAGTGGCTGGTCAACGATTCGGGATCACATGAGGAGGGAAGGCGTGTTTGCAAAAGACGCAGAAATAGATAAAAAATCTGCCGACTTCATCAGAGAACGCTACCAAAAGGTAACACAGGCGTTGTCTATGTGAAATAAGTAGAGCTGGACCTAAATTCGAAATAGGGCTGGCAAATTCGAAATAGGATGTCTCTCTCATCATCCGGTAAATTATAAATTCGAACATGTCATCATCCAGTCAATTATTGTCATCAGACTTTATTTTCCTCTATGTGAAGTTTTATGTGAAGTTTTGTGAGAAATTCCACAACAGCAGCAGTAGGACGATAAAGTATGTGAAGTTTTGCGAACCCAAAATAAATGCAGATTCAGTTGGTGGGCTTTGTGAACCCAAAATAAATTCAGATTCAATTGGTGATCTGAATCTGAGCAACAGCAATACGCTTATGTGGAACTGCAGCAGTTTCAGCAGTTTTGGTTTAGTATTGGGGTATGTACCTGCTGCGTTTCGACGTCAGCAAAGTCTTAGTCGTTGCAAAAAAAAAAAAAAGTTTGTGCGTTTTGTTTCGAAAGACTCAAAAATCGGCTTAATGTTTCGCTTCTTGATTCAATTGGATTGCAGCAGGGCAGCGTATTGCGGCAATAAGTGCCAGTCAGATGTCTTTCAAATTTGCCGTTCAGAAAATTATATACCAAAAGATGCCGATAATTATTATCATGTCCACCCTCTCCACCAAGACAAGACAAGATCATGTCCACCCTAGGCTAATGCGATCGCTGAGTGACTCAACGACTGTCACTGTACAGAAGTTAATTTGAGACCCTATTATGATCGTTGATAGAGAGTCTGATAGAGAGTCAGACCGTCATTGTTATTAGACCCCTTGTCTTTCCTCGGTATGATTTTTATCACCTGAAATTCTCCTTCTGAAGGAACGTCATTGGGTCCGGTTTTCTCTTCCATTTCTGACCCATTTACGAATTTGGCGATAGTTATTTTACAGGCATCTCATAAAGACTAAGTAACTTAGCCAGAGTTTCAAACTCCAGTATTTTTTAAAAACTCCAGTAAGTATCTTGATTGTTGATTCTCAAGTTTGATATTGAAGTTGTGGGCCGTTGTGGTCCCGTGCAAAAAAAAAAAAAAGTGCATGGTATGGTAATGCTAATGCTATTGTCGATTCATTATGGCGAAACTAATGAATTCCTATTATCACGATCCAGGAAATTTCTTCAGTGCGCCGTCACGCGTGATTGAGTCACAAATTATCAATGACAATCATTGAATGATATTCAAAAGAACTTGAAAACTTAAGTAGAAAAACTCAAACAGAAAGTAGAGACACTCCAGAAAAAAAGTAGAAAACTCCAGAAATGAAGAGTCCTGGTGGATCCTGTTGTAGAGTCCATGTGGATCCTGTTGTAGAGTCCATGTGGATTCTGAAAGTTAGTATACTCAGTATGCAGTCTGAGATTGCCAGTCTCCTATCGCCGATAATTTAAATATCGGAATATTTATTCTCCAATCTAGCTACGTTTCAGAATCGCGAAAATTTAAACAGTAAAAACAGTTCAGTTTCTGATTTGAAAGAATCAGTAAAAACATTCACAGCCCAGTTTCCGAATCAAAAGAAACACTCATAGTCCAGTTTCTGACTCGAACTTAAATCGATGTCATGCGCCATATTGAGAAACTTGCGGACCTAGCTAAGTAGTATAAATCTCAGTCTGTTATCAAATCGCATCAGTCACGTGAGCAGGATCTGCTCCGATCAGCATTTCAACAAAAAAAAAAATCATCATTGGAAAATCTTGGTATTCCAAACTTCAATAGAAGCGAGGAAATTCAGTATTTCAAATCAGAATCTTAGTCTTTATCTGAAGTCTTACCATCATCATTTGAAGTTTTTATCTGTTGTCTTACAATGTGAGTCGTGAACTACAGTCTCCACCTATTCAAAATCTCCAACTATATAATTCTAGAACGAAAATCTCCAACGTATACAATCTCCCACGTATACAATCTCCAACAGTATTCTATAGGTCATTCACATTGCGGCCTATTCTATGCCATTACGGCTTGGGAAGTCTATAATTCAAATTTTGCGGATTACCATTGAGCCTCTGAGATCATATCCCAGATCGAGACCAGTGGATTTATCTTTTCAAATTTCAGTATAGTTTTGAAGTCTTTTATAAATTATTTCACTGATATGTTCAGGCTTTTAAAGTAACCGTGGCTTAACGGTATTAGTAGGTCAAGTCTTATGATATCGACTAAACTTAAAGTCGATTCCTCAAGTATCAAAGGCTATTCCTCAAGTATCAAAGCCTATTCCTCGTCGTAAGTATTATCAATTCAAGTATTATCAAAAAAACTCAAGTAATGAAGTTTCAATGATGATGATCATGATGATGAAGCTCAGTGTGGATGATTCCAGCTGAGCTTAATGCATGAT
>Ga0099797_100049_pt1 | contig 64202 bp, 40 predicted proteins | sample Uncmet_Sort48C_1_FD_89871 | JGI IMG/M metagenome (GOLD analysis project Ga0099797, IMG submission 89871) | Marine eukaryotic communities from CALCOFI LINE 67, Pacific Ocean - C012_Sort48C_1 | ecosystem: Environmental > Aquatic > Marine > Oceanic | place: Pacific Ocean: Monterey Bay | collected...
TCGTCGCCCCCGTCGTTCAGCACAGTGTTCTCGTAGGATCCTGTAGGGCCAGCCTCTTTCAGTAAATGCGTTTGTAAAGATGGGTCGGAACGAGAAGGCATTCTGTATAACTCCCCGATGTTTAAAATAATATTTGCAGAGACAGCAAGTGTCTTGTGCACAGGGGTCTGCACACCTTTGCGCAACGCCTGCCATATTGTATCAGACGATGTACGAGTTCGAAACGTGGCAACGGTGGTCAGATTGAGAGAATTTGAGAATGGACGTCTGTCCTACGTATTATTGTCGATCGTAAACACCAACGTGTGTCTGTGTACGATGTACCGGAAGCAGGTATAGTAGGTACATGCACACCATTCACTGTATTATTGCCTATTACACTCGTATTCTCGTCTGAATACAGTACGTACTGAATACTGTACTGAATACTGAAAACTGAATACTGAATACTGAACCACTGAAGGGTTTGTTCGTTTGTTCGCGCATACCATTTCTTAGGAAAGCAATTTCTTGTTCCCAGAATAAGTGGTCGATGCGAATTGAGTTTTCCCTTTGTACAATGTAGGCATACCTCCAAAAGGTCGTTCATTCTTAAAGTATGTCTCCGCCAATTGCCGCCCATTCTCAGAAACTTGAGAGCTAACACAGTTGGAATTGTTGAAAGACGCAGCCAGAAAAATCGATTTTTTCCCATGGGATGGCGGGGATAACTTTCTATAGTTACTTTTGGCCGTGGAAGCAGCCGTTTCGTAATTTTGTTTAAATAACTCGGCCTGGCTGGTGGTAGCACTTAGTAAAGCAGACTGGCCAGCTCTTGCCAACGAGCTGCTGTCCTTGCCAAAATTTCGGGTTTTGGGGGAGTTCGGACGCACGAACGGGTTGTCACCGTTGTTTTTCATTGGCATGGATTTTGCCAATGCATCTAGAAAAGAACCACGGGTACTATTATTTCTGCGTAAAAATGCAACGTTGTTCGAACTAACACGATAATCCAGCTCCGCCTGGCTTGCTAAGGCCACCCCTCCAAACGCCTCTCTACGCTTCTGAGGAGTTGGCCTGAGAGAGCACGTTACTCGTGGCTGACCTGACAGACTCATCGCCGTCGCCCCAAAATTTTCCTCCTGTGAAAATATATTGGGTGAAAAGCAACAAGGCCCTTTATATGCGGCGCCCGCTGAAGTGGGGGTTCGACATCTCTCCCTCACATTTTATGCCTCACACCACCATAGACATCATATACATGTGGGTGACCATGCATCCACAGTATGCTCTCGCGAAACTTCAGCACAGAATCAGAACGCACTTCCAAAGTCCATCTTGTAGCGGTGTATTATCTTATCGCTCCTACCGATCGATACTCTGTATTCTGTATTCTCTGTACCGTACTGTTTCCCTTTTAGTCGTTGGTGTGTTCGTTTGACGGCTTATTTTTTTTTTTTTTTTTGCAAACAGAGTTACAGTTCGACGTAACGAAACGTGAACGAATTGACCAGGATAATAAAGACTACGATTAGACTACCGGTATTTGTATTCAATGCTTCAACGTTGGTAAAATACCAACACAGCATCGCAATCGAATTCAACGAGATCGAGATGTGTGCGTTCGTGGTGTGGTGTGGTATATCTAAATGCTTGCTAATTGGACTGCTTGGAGAACTAGTATTAACGGGTACGTACAGTATTCGCACCAACAGTTGTACGGTACCTCCTACTGTTGAGGTGATGGTATTTTGAAATTTATATGCTCCATGTCTTTTGTTTGAGTGTTTCATGGGCACAGGGGACTGGAGACCGGGGCCCCTCCCCCTTCTCGACCTCTATCCCCCACCGACGCTTGCTTCCGTCAGTTGCATATAGAAATTCATACGATCGTTAAGTGCTGTGCTGGGCTTTGGGCACAGCACAAATAGAATTTAGGTGCAAACATGGTCCGCCTGACAAATTGTTGTAGAAAGAAACGTCAAACCAAGTCTGCTAAAATAACGGCACAAGTCATTGATGACGCTTTCGATGAGTGTCGTCTGTGTTTAGAACCTGCCATTTATCGGTTATGCTGTGGAACTTGGTACTGCAACATATGCTATTACAGAACATCTGAGTGCCCATCTTGTGGTGATTCTGTCGAAGGGAAAGGTAAGTCTTCGCAAGTCCACAAAGACAAGCTAGGACGAGTGAAGGAGGACCTATCCTCGAATAAATTTCAAGTTTTTGGCGCACTTATTGTGAAGTTTGTTGTTTGGGTCAATATAGTGTGGTGGCCTTGGTCCTACTTTATTTCACAAGTAGCGAATTGGGACACACTTCATGGATACAAGTGCGTCGGGTACATCCCGCCTTGCAAATACGAGATGTGTGTCAACTTTATAGGCATGTTGGAAAATGGGACGTACTACACTGACGAACACTTAGAGTGCGGGTCGAAAGAACGCTGTCGTAGGTTATGCTCGAAAGCTTGTGTCGTAGATGAACGATTGTATGCAAAAACGCGGGGGAAGATGGGTTTAGATCTCTGCGAGGCACCGTTTAACCAAGAGTTAGTTGCTATCAACGACAACTTTGAAGGCGACACTGTCGTTCCCAAGGGATCGGAGCCTAGTTTAAAGTTTGAAGCAGATTTTAACGCAGAATATGTCCGCCGTGGAAACGAGTTGAACAGTGATTGGACGTATTTTAAAGGGGGGAATCCATCATACAGAACATCTGCTATGTGGAGTAGCGTCAGAAATGGTAATCCGTTAGATATTTGTGGCTCTTCGCTGGGTAAAAATGCCATGGTTTTTGCTGGTCAGAAATATCGCGATATGACGACGTACGCACTTAACCTAGAATTTGGCGGATATATGACTTTTTCGATTAAGTTTGGAGGATACATTTATTCTGACGGTACACCGCACGATGAATTTTGTCGACAAGCCTTTAATGGCGACTTATTTCTCGTTTACTCAGTTGATGGAATGAAGACATGGGTCGATTTTGAGCAGTTTGGTGCACAAGTATACAAAGATGCTTGGTTTTACAATTTAACCATTCCGATACCAGAAGCAGCCTGGACGACAAGTACATACATTCGCTTCGAGCAACGCGACTTCAAGATTTCGGATGACTTTGTTGCTCTGGACAATGTAACCATCATAGCCAACGCCCTTCCTAGTGATTGGAAAACGAGCGAAAACTGGAAGAAATCCAAATCATCATCAAAGCAAAACGACGAGTCAGCCCAGTGCTGCTTCAATAGTCGCAAATGCAAAAAAGGGTATGCGATTGCGAAAGACCCTCCTGAGCCAACATTGGGAGAGTGCTCCGATTACGTGCGATACAACTTTGCCGAAGAGACGCAAATGGCTTCGACGGGAGAAAGCTTTGTGTTTGTATGGTTAATTTGCGTTGTGCTAGGGCTAGCGATGGATACCAAGATGAGTAATTATCAATTTCTGAAGACCACCGGCGCTAATTGCGGCTGTCGCACAACGAAAGAAAAAGAGTCCCGCTTCCCGACAGAAAAGGACTTGAATGCACGGTTGGACGAAAAGCACAGATACTTAATAGAGACGTCTCTCTCAAACAAAAACATGGAAGTGATCACGTTTTGCCCTGATGTCGACAAAAAATGGCAATTCTTCTTCTTCGTGATCGTGCCTGGTGCCGCTACGCTATTCTCCGTGGGCTCGATCGCGCGGGGTATGACACGAGGAATCATTAGAATTGATACCGCAACTAGTTTAACCGACGGCATTCAATCAGTCATGCCAATTAAATATTACGAATACTTTTTTGACATGTTCTTCCATAGTGATGCACTTGTTCTTGCAATTCTGTTGGTTCTCGTAGAACTGCCATTGGCTTGGTATGTGGCGTACAAACATGTTGGTGCAGTCCCATGTTGCAACCGTCCTGTCACGTTCCAAGTCTTTCACAGAACAGATAATTTGCCCAAAAATGAACTGATCACTCTGGACAGGCTCATTATCAATGGTAATGAAGAGTTTCCAATTTTTTGCGAGCGTGTGATGGCGACTGAGGAAGCAACAATTATGTGGACCAAGTTGAATGCTATCTTTCTGGTACTCACAAACTTTCCCTGGGGACTTTTGTTGTTTTTATTTAGTGAATTTTTGTGGAGTGGAGCGACATTATTGATTGCCTTTTTTGCTTGCCTAAAGCTTTTTGGGGGCCCCCTTCTACTGTCCAAGTACCTATTGATATATCCTTGGTTCATCGAACTCAGACAAGATAACATCAACCAATTTGCAAACGGTTGTTGTAGCAAAAGATGTTTGGTCGTCGGTGGAACCCTAAGTCTCGCATCCATTCCTTTTACGGGCATAATTTTCTTGACATTTTTCACTTTGGACAACAATTTTTTTTATGAGATTCCTCTCTTCATGTATTTCCTTTTCCCTTTTTCGATGGCGTTAGGCGCATTTTTCTATGGCGGTGTGATGGGTTGGGGCAGAAGGTATGCTATGGAGCCACATTTTTTCATGTGTAGCGTGAGAGAACCGTTGCTAATTACATACAAAAACAAAGAAAACTATGGGACACACGAAAACCACGATTGGGCTGAATATTTGCATCAAAACACCTTGTTGATGTGCCCTGTGAAGGACAATTATGCCTTGGGCGAAGCCGTGCGTTGTGAAGAAGTGGAGTACGACAGAAATATAGAAGAAGTGTTTGGGAAAGGTTATCGTGCACAAATCACGCTTGAGCTTGACTACGGCACCGCACTTCAAACATACGCTGATTTTGAAACGAAGGTAAAACTCGATATTTCGCGAAATATTAATTGTCCACTGTACGGTTTAATCTTGGAAAATATCAAAGAAGGGAGCACCATTGTCAATTTTGTAGTAACTGACGAGGACGGTGTCAAGGAATTGGAACTTTATGATAAAGCAACACAGGTCAATCTCAGGATGGCACGCGATGGAGTTTCTGAATATCAAGCGGAGCTTGCGTTCAAAGCAGACGCGTTAATGCGCACAGAGAAATTCTCGTTTGCAAATTTAGAAGATCTCTATGGCTTCCCAGTGAAAGCCAGAGGAAGGTTGATGACGGCGAAGAAGCCTCTTCGTCTTCGAGGACAACAAATTGTGGAATCCGACGAGGAGGACGAAGAAGACATGGCAGAAGACGTTGAAAATAATGATATTGTTGTCGGTGACGCACAGATTATTATTTCAGGCTACGTTAGTGATGAGGAGATTCCAAGTGATGACTCGCTGGCAGACGATGAAGAATGGGGATATGGCCTGAAAGGAACTGCAGAAGACAAAGTCCTATCGCCGTTGTCCTCAGATGGAAGACCTGAAAATGATGAATCCATGCTTCTGGATGCAGAAACACCTGAAATTAAAACCATGTTCAAAAATTATCGCGGAAGTCACAACCCTGCAGCTGCTCTCGGACAATATCGTGAAGATATTCGGGAAATGATGGAGTCCATCCAACAGTCTTGCTCTCCTTACCGAATGAAACAATGTAGGCGCGCTTCATGTCGGCAGTACTTTACTGATGACACTAACCGCGGAGATGCTTGCTCTTATCACCCTGGTGTACGAGTTTTTCGAGTAAGGCCCTGTGTAGAAGGGGAAGAATGTACGCCGGGAGAGGACGGTGTGAAAGAAGAGTTGTGGACTTGTTGCGGCCAACCTTATATTGACTATGCAAAGGAAAAGCCGCCTTTTAAGACTGGGTTACCATGCAAACAATGTTCTCACTGGGGATGAGACACTTAGCTTCGTTGAACTTATCGACATCCAAATATATGTTGCGACGGACGTGTACATCGTTCATACCACCTGTTGTGTCGCCGACAGTAAAATGTACGAACTTCTTCTCGTACATGACATTTAGAGTGCACAAGAAGTTTACTCGATAAGCAAAACAATCAGTAGACCTATCAAATACCAATTATTATAAGTATTTTTTTTAATAGTATTGTTTTGTCACTCTACGAGTAAATCGAATAATTATTCGATTTATTCGATGGCATTCTTTCGACTGATGATTGCAGATTTTCTGTTCAATGTTTCTACTAGTAGTTGGGTATGACTTCCGGCATTTGATTTTCCGGCGCAACTACGTTAGAGAAGAAGCGGAGTATTTGCATGAAAGATTAGTAAGAATTACGAACCACATGCCGATCTACTGAACTATAAAAACCGTCGCGGACAGTATTGTCTACGCTACGAAACGCCTTGGCGGGGCAAGGAGGGAAGAACTGAAGAGGGTTCAAGGCACTGGAGTCTGGAGTTTTCTTTCTTTTGGGGGAGCAGACGAGGAGGATTCTTTTGCGAACGGTGATAAAGATTCTTCTCCACCGGGTTCATAAAGCTTCTATTGCTGTGAAAGCAGATCTAGTAAGAGTAGGAAGGATCGCCATGGGCTCCTCGCCCTCGAGAAATTCGTACGCCCTTGGCTTCGAAAAATTGCAAAAAACACGTGTAGAACAGTTCGATGACAACGAAGAAAAGATTCCAACAAAGACTTTGTGGGAACCGAACGGTGGTGTGTTTTTCTTAATTCGAAGAATGGGATGACATTTATGCCGTGAAGGTGCCGCTCAACTCATGGCATACAAGAGCCTCCTGGATGAGAACGATGTGAAGTTAGTGGCCATTGCGAAAGAAAGGTTGGGGCGTGATGAATTTGCGCGGGATCACTGGTCCGGAGAGATTTACTTTGATGAAGGTGTTATTCCAGGACCAATCTTTCAAATCAACGATGCAGGGTCATATAAATGGTCCGGTGTTGCCTCTTATCTTTTCCGAGGGGCCGTGTATACAAACCACAACCGTGCGAAGAGCAAAGGCTTCAAAGGAAACTCCGACGGAGAAGGAACATACTTGGGTGGTGTCTATGTTATTCATCCAGCAGTAGGAATACTTTACCACCATATCGAAAAGGTTTGGGGAGACCACCCTCCTGCCAAGGAGCTAGATGACGCTATACAACAGCTTGTTGCGCTAAGAAAGAGTCGCGGGAAGCTCTAAAAGATGTGGGCATAATGTGAGGCGATATCTTGGTGAATATGTTTCTTCGAATGACGTCAAACCATTTAAAGCTGTTGAAGATGGAATCGACTGATATGAAGTCACACTGAATATGCCATAGATTACAAACAAGTCTAAGCTCCCTCGTCTTTCCCCGGTGCACATTGTGCAACTTTGACACCCATAACGCGTGGTGTGGAGACGTCTTAAAGCCCCCATAATTAAAAAGCCCCCATAATTAACTTATCATCATATGATATTATGATAAATATAGTATATTTTTTTTTTTTTGATATTATGATATGTGTAGGGTTTTATCTCTACCATCGCATAAAGCCCTCATCGCAACCTTTGGTAGCTTCTTCTTTACCAGGTACATACTGTACTTTGACATGTTGTCTAAAACTACAAATTCCCACCTGCTAAGTAACTATGTCGTACATCACATAAAATTTATTTTTTTGCAGGCGTGGGTCTCAGCGTGTAACACTTGCAAACCCATTCCAGGTCAAACGTATTGCCCTCGCCGTGGTGCCGAACAAGAAGCTCTTCTACTTCATCTTCGAACATGGCAGATTTTTGTTTGTCGTCTCCAAATGCATTTTTAACGTAAGAAAAAGTCCACAACAAGTCCAGCATTGATTCTCTGCTCATTTTTACGGGGTTTGAATAATATCTTAAGGAATCAACGTAAAGATGCCCACTTTCCTCGAATAAGCTTCCATCTTGTGCAACACGCTCTGCAATTTTGAGATTTCGATCATACAACGGATTATACTTTTCAATAATGCTCTCCAGTTCTTGTATCCACTCAACTTCTAGATTGCGATCATTCCACGCTATACAAGCGATACCATTTGGCTTCTTCAATACGCGATGAAATTCTTCTGTCGCTTTGATGGCGTCGAACCAATGAAATGCTTGGAGGGAAACCAGCACGTCCATTGAGTCTGCGGGGAGCGGCGTTCGCTCCGCCGGTGCGTGAATGACTTCTACGCTGACATTCTCTCTTTTCGCTACAGCTGATATTTGATCTAGCATGCCTACATCTAGGTCTATAGCAGTGGAGTTGAATCCCCGTCGTGCCAGTTCTAACGCGCCTCGACCAGTTCCAGCTGCAATGTCGACAGAAGTGCCGACTCCACTACTGTCTTTCAATATATCATCCCACATTTTCTTGGGGTAATGCGGTCTATGAGCATCGTACTCTTCAGCATAACCCCCAAAAACATCGATAGCCAGATTGCCGTCCACACTTTTGTCTTGCAGGGTTCCAGAAGCTTTAGAAAACTTTACCCAGTCGCCATATGAACCTTTCGCCCGAGACGTCAAGGTCCTTCGACTGAGAAATCTCTGCAGCGAAGGAAGCATTTCGCTCGATTCCTAGAGGGACTTCTGCGCAGAAGTAAAGTTGGGACGTCGAGTGCAAGGACAGGAATACCGGTTTAGCCTCCACCAGTAAATTTTACGTCCAATGCTCACCAGACAACTTCCAGATACTCTCTTTCGCAAGCACGCGAATCTTTCGAGCTCGATTCGTCTTCAAATTGAACATGCGTGATCATATGTATTCTTCCTATTGAGTCTTTTTCTCGTTGTAGTCTATACTTCATTCATACTTAATCGAGCTTGAAGGACCACGCCGCAGATCCGCAAATGACACCATCTGATCACGATCAAGGACGGACTCTGCCAGGCTGCCAGGTAGGTACTAACGTGCTGCTGCTGCTTATACGTACCTTACTAATGTGAATATGCTTCATTCAACTAACGCACACGTCGCCAGCTGAGCAGCAAGCATACTCGTCGCCTTGTGCTGCCGAGGCTGGCCATGCATTCCGAAAACAAAGTGTTTTCGGCGTTTACATTTCATCATCGATAACGTTTTGAAAAGGCAACATGAACAAATGAACCACTCCATCTGACGTTAGGACCTTTTCGAAATGGGGTGCGGGGCTTCTGCCCCACGCAAGTATAGAACTGCGAAAGTTCAAGCTGCTACAAAGGAGCAGGAAAATCTCGATAAAGACTGCGCATCCGAATTCTATAGCGAATCCACTAAGCGCACTGTAGAGCCGCCACCGCCCTCGTCCAAAAATAAGAAAAACAAGCTTGGTTTGACCATAAATATGGAAGATGACAGAAATGAAGAATGTTGGGTCGACGAGTTTGCTGATGATATAGTGGACGACGTTGATTTTGACTCCGACGGGGACGAGGACGCAGGAAATACCGCTTGGCAAATGGCCAGCCCCACGACAGCCAACAGGAGAGTAAATGCTATGCTTGGACGCAAGTTGTCGAGTTCTGCAGGATTGCTTTCATCTCCAAGTATAGCCAAATTCAAAGGTGCAGTGTTCAAATCCATCGTCCTTGGCCAAAAGCGCGTGAATAACTACATTATAGTTGATGACCTAGGGCAGGGGAGCCAAGGAAAGGTAAAGCTGGTCGAAGATTCGAACACCAACAGACTTTATGCCATGAAAATTCAAAACATTACTGCCAAAGTTGGATTTTCCAAAATCGGACAGAATGACTACGACCCGAAAAAAGAAATCGCGATCATGAAAAAACTCAACCACCCAAACGTTGTCCGGCTGGTGGAAGTGATGGAATCACAAGAGGATGGTAAAATATACATGATCTTGGAATACAGCGAGCAAGGTCCAGTCTTAGAGCTTTCAACGCAAGGCACTTGCTCTCCGCTTGAAGTTGAGACCGTCCGAAGGTACACTCGAGACATCGTGTCTGGATTGTCATACTTGCATCACCAAGGAATAGTTCACAAAGATTTGAAACCCAGCAACCTGCTGTTGAAGAAAAATGGAAGCGTTGCAATATCAGATTTTGGAGTGTCCGAAAAAAATGTGGGAAGCCGAGGTAACGTTGTTGACACTGCTGGAACCCCGGCATTTATGGCCCCAGAACTGCAATTTGGAGTCGATATAGGGAGCACTGTGTCTGGCTATGCAGCGGACATGTGGTCCCTTGGTGTAATAATATATGTCTTTCTCATTGGGAAGGTGCCATTTTGGGCCACCGATCCTGTGACGTTGTCTCAAAGCATTGCCAATGATCCTCTCATTATTCCTTCGCACATTTCACCAAAAATTCAACCTGTGCTCTTCAGCCTCCTCGAAAAAGTGCCAGAAAAACGAATGACCATGAAAACCTTGGCTGTCAACTTCTGGTTAACCGACGAAGGACGCGAAATCCCACTGATAACATATGAAAAGGTCAATGTGACTGACCATGAAATCATGAATGCGTTCCAGCAATTAAGTTTAGCCTCCGTTGTTCGCATGAAAACGCAGATGAATAAAATGCTGACTAAGGCACGAGGAACCATTAAAAAGGAATTGTCAAGAAGTCCGAAATCACGTCAGTTGAAACTGCTGAACTTAGAGAATGATTCGATCGCTCACGACATCATCGGGAAGGGTCCCCGATACCAGTCGTTAGCAAGCGATAATAGTTTGAAGGTCTTTGACTCTGGGTTTGCGCCTGAAGAGATGCTCAATCAGCGTAGGAGTGGTGTGCTCAGCCCAATTATCGTGTCGAATGTCGAAGATCCACAGGCCATTGACGATGAAACAGACCAAGACGACTTCGGTGAAGAAGATGAGGAGGTACATGAAGTGACAGATGTGCTTGAAGAAATGAAAGGGTATTCCTCGGACAAACCATTTACGTTTGCCATGGTTCACGAAGACTTAACATGTACGTTAATTGCTAGAGGTCCTGAATATCTAAATAATGACCTGAACATTGCTTACGGTTATGTGGCTGATCAAAACCGCGTGCCGTACATGGAAGATAGGCATGTTGCCGTATTACGTATATCTCCCTCCACAAGAAATACCAAACATACCAAATCTGTGCCACTTGCGTTTGTTGGGGTTTATGATGGCCATGGAGGCGTCGAATGCTCGCATTTCTTGAGTTTAGTCCTTCATGAAAAAATATGCCAAGAAAGAACACTTTGGTCTGATCCAGGTCTAGCGTTACAAAACGCATTTGCGGCAACCCAAGCAAGTTTTGTTAAGTATGCAGTGAGTAATTCTGTATACTCCGGGTCAACAGCTTGCGTTGCCCTTATCTTTCGTGACAAATGTGTGGTTGCGAACGTTGGTGATTCCAGGGTCATTTTGAGTCGAAAAGGGCGAGTAGTGGAGATATCAAAAGACCATAAGCCTGTGTTAAAATCTGAAATGGAGCGCATCCATAGAGCAGGAGGGAAAGTTGTCAACCAGCGCGTCCAAGGAGTTTTAGGAGTGTCCCGTGCATTTGGAGATATTGAATATAACGCATTGAAGGAGCAGTCGTGGGGTCAACAATTTACGGACGATTTAATCTCGGCCGTACCAGACATTTTTGAAGTAGAATACATAAAGAAAGATGATGAATTTTTACTGCTCGCATCGGATGGATTGTGGGATGCAATGCCCTCACAAAAGGTTGTTAACATTTTTCGACATTTTTTAATGGAATGTGGTGGAAATATTGAGCATGCCACAAGGTTGCTTGTTGAAGAAGCGAAGAGTGCTCTCAATGATGCTGACAACATCACGATCCAAGTTATATTATTTAATCATGGAGTCACTTCACCTTCTTGCAAATAGCGTCTGTAAAACGATGCTTGCGACACACACGTGATAAGTGAAAAATATACTGTACACACGCATAATGTTGTTGTCTCCATACGGAATACAGTTGTTAAGTACGGTAGTTCTACTACGCCCCTGTAATTGGAATGCAACGTGCATCGCAAAATGAACAGTAAGAGAAGGTTGTGGTAGTTGTGGTTGTGTGTGCTGTGTGTGGTGTGAATTCAGCAGAATAAAAAAATGAAATGTATAACCGGATTGCTGTTTGAAGAAGAAGAAAGACGAGGTGTTGCATTTAAGTACAGACATGTGTTGTTTTTCTCCCTTCTTAAAATGGCAAAGCTTGAAAATTATTTAATATCCAACCGTCGGTGTCTTCCGGAGCCATTGAACTTGATTGATATTACAACATATTTCATTGAACAACAAACGCAACTTTGAAACAGTGCTGAACGGCGGCCTCTCTAATTGTCTGCCGATGGTAAAGAGGGGCGAATGGCGAAGCAACGAGATCATATCGAGATTCCAGAAAAAACGGATGCCTCATGCTTACAGCGTTTGCTTTTTTCGTGGATGGATCCCCTGTTTTTGGACGGTTCGCGGGAGCCACTGAAAGCGGAGAACGTTTGGAGGTCTCCAGACTTGGAGTTATCCTCGAAACGATCCGATGACTTGGAACGACTCTACAACGAGGAACTCGCGCAGAGTGCGACTGTAAAATTATTTAAAGGCCGGCCTTTGCTTCGCGCCTTGGCCCGGTTGCGGTTTTACGACTGGGCCTTTTGCAGCATTTTAAAGCTCACCTCTGAGCTCATGAACTTTATTCAACCAGTACTCCTACAGTCGATTCTCACCTGGACCGAAGCGCGGGATAAAAACATTATGCACCCGCTGCTGCTTTTGCTCGCTATTGTGGTCGCTATGGCCCTTCGTATCCTTGCACATCAGTTCTACATCAATCTGACCTGCAGTATTGGTGTCACGCGACGAACAGCATTTATGGGTCTGATTTTTCGGAAAGCATCAAAGCTAAGCTATGGAAAAGGCCAGACAATTGGACAGGCCATCAATATTTTGTCAAACGATGCAGAAAAAATGTCGCAAGGGTCGCGACTCTTCCAAAATTTTTGGTGGCAACCTTGCGCGGTAATCGTAGGAATGTCGCTGCTGTTCTTCTACATCGGGCCCAGTGCGTTTGTTGGTTTTGGCGCAATGTTGATTTTGTTGCCGCTGCAGCTCTATCTCGCCAAGGTTGTCTCCAGCCTGCGTAGAAAACTGTACAAGCACAGTGACCGCAGGATTTCCCTGTTAAGTTCCATCATCGAAGGGGTGCGCGCAATAAAATTGCTCGCTTGGGAAACCCCGTTGATGGACAAAGTCAAAAAAATTCGACTGACTGAATTGAAAGAGTTGAGAAACTACATGATCATTGCAATGCTCAATTATCTGTTCATGTCTATTGCACCTTTGCTAATCGCTGCCGCAACGTTCGCATCGTTCACACTCCTCGGCAACGAGATTAAACCGTCGACCGCCTTCACTGCCCTGACACTGTTAAACATGCTAAGAAAACCATTGCAAATGTTCCCTCGCGTCATGAACGTCATCCTAGATGGGTGGATTGGTATTGAACGCGGGCAAAGGTTTCTGGATAGCCCTGAGCTTCAACGTCCGTCTTTTCGAACAGTCGAGGACTCATCGCACGCATCGGTAACTATCAAGAATGGCTCGTTTAGTTGGAACGCCATCCAAGAAATTGATCTCGGGGGATCACAAAAACAAAGCAAGCCTGCCAAGGAAACAACAGGGAGTGGTGATTCCAACGCGTCGAGGAGTGCCCTTGTTGACGTCCAGTTGGAGGTGAAAAGTGGTGAGTTCGTAGTGATTGTTGGGAATGTGGGAAGTGGAAAATCAACGCTTCTGAATGCTATCCTTGGAGAATGCCCGGCAATCGGTGCTTCGGGGGGGGACGGAGAGATCTCCGGCTTTTATCACAGCCTGCAAGGAAGCGTTGCGTATGTTTCGCAGGTGCCCTTTATTTTGAACGCCACAGTCCGTGATAACATTTTGTTTGGAAACGAAATGGATCCAGTATGGTACAATAGGGTTATCGAAGCATGTGCCTTAAAGATTGACTTAATGAACATGCCAGCTGGAGATGCTACTGAAATAGGCGAGCGAGGTATCAATCTAAGTGGGGGGCAAAAGATGAGGGTAGGCTTGGCCCGGGCTGTCTTCTCCAAAGCGCAGATTTACATGTTCGATGACCCGTTCGCTGCCGTGGATGCGCACGTTGGCAAGCACATATTTGAGAACGTATTTGTGGGAGAAGATGCGATCTTAAAGGATTCCATGCGCATATTGACAACGCACCAGCACACGTACATGCCCCATGCTGACAAATTGTTATTAATGGAAGCGGCCGAGAAGACGGGGGTGTGCAGAATAGTTGAAACAACCACTCCGCAGGCTGCATGTGCAGCGGATGGGAGTAAAATTGGGGCCTTGTTCGTGCACTTTCAGAGCAGCATTAAAGGTGGCGAACGCTCTGTTGCAGAGCGAAAGGCGTCAAAAGGCGATGGAGCGCCGGAAGCAACCCCGGACAAAGCCATTTCCCATGCCAACGTTCGCATTAGTAAAAAGCCGGGCCTGGGTAAATTAATCACGAAAGAAGATCAAAGCACGGGAGCGATATCAACAGGCACATGGACGGCCTATTTCAAGCAAGTGGGGTACATCTTGTGTTTTTTTCTTGTCCTGTGCTTCCTATTGCGTGAAGCGGGAAAGATAGGGATGGATTTCTGGATGTCGGACTGGGCGGATGCTGGCAATGGGGTAGACGGGCACCAATACTTGCTTATATACTTGCTTATTGCTTTCCTTGCCATTGTTATTTCTGTTTTTCGCAGCATTTTGTTGGTGTTTGCGTCTTTGCGGGCTGCAAAATCGTTATTTTGGAACATGTTCGATTCGATCATGAAAGCCCCTATGAGCTGGTTCGATACAACCCCTACCGGTCGTATTTTGTCCCGTTTTAGCGGGGACATATCGCAAATTGATGATCGCGTGCCGCAATTGCTCCGTAGTTCTATGGACGAAACGTTTAAAATGGTGGGCGTGATTTTTCTTGTCGCTTACCTCGCCCCATTGTTTCTCCTGATGGTGCCATTCGTAGCAGTTATTTTTTACCGCGTGCAATTGCAGTACAGACGAACCACGCGAGAGTTGCAAAGATTTGCATCGACATCACGATCGCCAATACTTAACAATTTCAGTTCCTTACTTCAGGGTCTCCCTGTCATTGCTGCGTTTCAAAAGACTGAAATGTGGATCACTAAGCACGATCTTGCAGCAGACCATAACTACAGGTTTTATTTCTTAAATTTGGTGGCCTCCCGATGGTGTTCTTTGCGTTTGGAAATGATAAGCCTCATCGCTGTGGCTTTTGTTGGGGTTTACATCAGCATCGTCCCTGTTGGTGCTGGCCTGGCGGGGGCCGCCCTGATGAACATTATCTTAATCACGCGGTCGTTAAATATGTTCATAAGAACATCCGTTGAACTTGAATTGGCAATGAACGCCGTGGAAAGGGTCGACAGTTTCACGCACAATATCCCACAGGAATCGATGAAGAGCGACGAGGCCTGGGAAACGTCGGTGCCAAAACAATGGCCAAGTGCGGGTGAAATTGAATTTGACCACGCTTGCCTGAGATACCGTGATGGAATGCCAAATGCACTGAATAATATGACATGTACCATTCCAGGCAAGAACAAAGTTGGGATTGTCGGACGGACTGGGGCAGGAAAATCGACTATAGCATTGTCCTTGTTTCGCATGGTCGAGCTCAACGCAGGAGAAATTAAAATTGACGGTTTAAACATTTCGAAAATGAGTTTGAACACCTTACGCTCGAGGCTGGCAATAGTTCCTCAAGTTCCCACCCTATTCTCTGGTTCTATCCGTACAAACATAGACTGTTTTTCGCAGTTTAGCGATGAGCAGCTTTGGGCCGTACTGAAAAAGGTAGATCTTGACACAATAGTAAGAGCAGGGGGCGATGGCGAGGGCCTCAACACGGCCGTCGACGTTGGTGGAACAAACTTTAGTGTTGGTCAGCGGCAGTTGATATGCCTTGCCCGTGCAATTCTGCAGCAACCCAGAGTGTTGGTTTTAGACGAGTGTAGTGCAAGTATTGACCCTGCAACGGACGCAATTTTACAAAAGATGATTCGAACAGAATTTCTAAATGCGACTGTATTGACTATTGCACACCGTCTCGACACTGTTATGGATTCCGATAACATCTTAGTTCTAGATAGTGGAGAGTGCGTCGAGTTTGGCCCGCCGAACGAATTGCTTAAGGACACAAATGGGGTTTTCCGATCGCTCCATGATATGTTTTCCCGGGCATAGGTTTTACACCCTTGTACAAATGCCGTCTAAACACCTTGGTAAAGAAGGCGAAGGCGTTTACAGAAGGACATAATTCGAGAGCCTCTGGTGGTATGTGCGTAATTAGATAAATCTTAAAATTTTTATGTGAATATTTCGAGTATATTATTTATTTAGTTCTCATTTCCTTTTAACACGCATTTTGCTTTTTTATATTTTTGTTTTCTAAAATCCAACTGTAGAGATCAGTTCGCAGTACATGAAGGTATATATGAGGAAGCTAAATTTTAATTACTACTAAATAACAGCCATTTGACTCAGCGAACATAATAAGCATCGAATCTTTTAAACTGAGGGTCCGTTTCAGGCTTGGTACATCAAATTTTTGTCACATAGAATACCTCCGCCCCTGCATCCAGTCACGGCTCTTCCCTTTACTTCTGAGCAATATATTAATTGCCTGAGCATTTGATGTTGCCTCCTTCAAAGTTGCCTTTAATTTTTGTTTCCCTTGGTCGAACGATCGTAGAGATGCTGATGCGGCTTTAGGAGTTATTGTCGTTTCTAATTTGCTTAATCGATCGGCAAGATTGTCGAGCGATGCACTGAGTAAGTCAACCATGTCTTCCCGCCTTTTATTCTGCTCTATCAAAGACTTCAATACTTCTTCGCCGGTTACAGGATCAGTCTTCTTTATTGACTTCTCGGCAGATGCAAAGGCTGATAATCTCTTCTTTGACCTTAAAATTCTATTCAACGACATTCGTCTCGACTCCGCTTGCTCCTCTTGCAACACTTTCTTCAGAGTTCCCTGTGTCTCCGACGGCATACGTTTCGTGTCAGAAGGTATAAATAATCCAGATTTTTTTTCTAAGGCTCTTCGCATAAGCATTTTTTTTGCAGCGATATTAACGTTTTTTCGAGTTTGCTGCGCGTTCACAACTTCCTCCGCGTCGCAATTGTCGGAATCATTTGCGGACGCATATTTTTCGGCCGCTTCGACTTCCAAAACCATTTTTAGTTGTGGAAAGTCGTCGCAAATCTTGTCGAAATCCTTTTTTTTTAAGTAACGGATGTCACAATTCGTGGTAGCAACAACAGTTGCAGCCCGTCGTTTATGAGGTTTCAATAAAGCGAGCTCCCCAAAGTATGAACCCGCATCGAGAGTCAATACAACCTTCGATTCAAAAGAATTATCAGGCGTTCGCACCATTTTTTCTACTGCGACGATGCCTTTATTTAGGAAGAACATACTATTACCAATTTCACCCTGCTGGACGATGATGTCATTTGGCAGGTACACCTCTCTGTTCAAGTGGCTGACCACCAATACCAAGATATGATCTACAATATCTTGGCTCAGTTCTTTTAAACCAAGAGATGATCCGGTAAGCATTCTCCGGAAAAAATGGCATCGCTGTATAACATCACGATTTAAATTCAAGCTGACTTCATGCCTCAAGTAAGGTGAGAGATCGTCCACAAAAGACGATCTTGTGGAAATCAACCGGTGCCTTTGCCACAAATAGTCATAGTAACCTAACACTCTATCTCGTAAACTTTCCGAAATCCCCATGGCCCGCATCGAATTAGTCACTTCATCTACTTTTTCCTCGAACATAGTGGACAAGGAATTGTCGTTGTGGAGAATCACAGACATATTGCCGATTACATATGCCATGACCATAGAGCCTAGAATATTAAACACCATTTGAAACACTTTTTGAATGGAAGTGTTGGGGTCAATCCCTTCTCCAATAAGCATTGACAATGCGGTGTACAGCGCATTTACATACTGCTCTAGTGTCCCGACTCTATTGTTTTGATCTTCCTCGTACAATTCCCACGAGCGTACGCCTTGAACAAAGTATTCGTTATTCAAGAGAAGATAAAAGAAGCACCCTGTCCAATGGGCTATGAGAATCAATCCTATGACTAAACGAAAAATGCGCCAACAGCCTGCATATTTCATTCGCTCTAAATATTTAAAAATTCGCCCCATTCGCAATAGCCGAGGGAATTTGAGTAAACGAAGCAATATTGTCGCACTGACATTTCCTGCATCGTTTTTTCCATCAGAAAAGAGCGTTACAATCAATTCTAAAGGAAAGCAAGCCATAAGATCGATTGGAAACCAGGTCTTCAGATAATTTTCTTTGATCAAGGTTTTATCAAACACTTCGTCCCCGTTTGGGTCTACGTACGTTGTTCGAAAAGACAGAACGACGTCAAAAATAAAAATTATGTCAATGACTGTTGAGGCCACGTCAGATAAAAATATTTCGCCCGGGAATGCAAACTCTAAGGGGATGATTATTGCACTATAAATAACTAATAGAAGAACACTTAACGTCCATATCTTTTTGAAATTTCCATGAAATTCCGAAAAGAGGAAATCTTTGGGGAAAAGGAGGGGAATGCTTTCTGAGTTGTGAGCTCCTCGTATGTTTCCGTCAACAGTCAATCTTTTCTGCGCTTCGCTTGCACGAATCCTTTCCAATGTTTCTGCAGATGATCGGCGCATAGCGTCCAACGAATTGTGGATTCCCGTGCCTTTTTGTCTATTTTCATCATACGAAAGCCTTTCCGCTGTTTTCTCTGCTTTTTTTTTCATGGTCTCTATAATAATTGCGGCTTTTTGCTGAATCAATAAAGTTGGCGAAAATCGCCCTTCGCTTGGAGTGGGTGACGAGGGTGGAGAACGCCTCATCCTTTTCCATGGAAGTATGCAATTGAATGCAGCACGATGCGAACAATCTGGACGGATAGGCAGGCCTATTGCTGGCAAACCAAAGCGCTCGCTCATGTTCGCCACATGTACCCGGTATCACCTGCAAATCCAGTTTAGATAATTTCTTGTGTTGTGGATGCTCTCGCTTGTTGCCTTCATTTGCGATTTTGGCGCTCGGGACCACCGGATCGAGATCAACTTTGGAAGAACTTCCACCCATGTTTCAATCGTTTGACTCTTCCCTATTACTCAGAGAAGAATAACTTGCCTCTCGCGAGTTTGGGTAACCCCGACTGCTCTGAGAGATGATGACGCGTTGAAGGTTGAAGGATTATTTGCGGTTCAATTGTGTAAAACGCTTTCCCATGCATTAACCCTATTTATAACCCTATACTATACTTCCGCGTCGAACGAGAATCTAAGAAATACATGGGAGCCTCGATTTTATGCCCCTCGTAAAGAAGACAGTTCATGAAAGTGATCAAATTTCAAATCAAAATACTTCGGCAACACACTTTCATACATATAAACTTGATGTAAACGAAGAATTGATACCTTCCCTGTACGGCTAAAGGCAGACGGTCGCTAAGCGTGAGCGGTGAGTCACGCGGGAGTGACGGTTCCCTTTTTATTGTGGGAAAGATTCAAAGGATTGGCTTTAACCATCATCATCCATTTAGTATATTTATAACTACAATATTTCTCCCCTATCATGCGCACGGAGATCATTTCTGCGACGACGAAGTTGCGATGCATAAGAATGGAAGAATGCCTTGGACGCAAAAAAGTATGCGCCGACAGGTATGTATGCTGATATAGACTGCTATAAAGAGACTCGGGAGCCCTCAATCTCTGTGAAATCTAGACTGCGCTGCCGGTTTTTCCAAGCCGTCTGTGTTGACCGTTGGTTATCCATCGAGACCATGGACAAGGAAGGCTGTCTAGTTATAAGCTTAATTTTGGCATTGTTGTTAACTTTGTACTATGAAACTAGACATGGCATTTTGTATGGAATCCCTCTCCTGTTTATAGGCGTTATGATTTTGTATTGCACAAATAATGGGACAATAAAAAAGAGGTTAGTTCCAAAAACGAAAGAAGATTAGGCATACGAGTGTTTTCTTTCAAACTCGTCGATGAAAACTTTGTTCGGAAGTGGAACTGCCCAAAAATTCTGACGATCAACGAACGAGAGTATACTTTGAAAGACTTGTGCCGAAATAGAAATGTGCTTAAGCAGGATTGCGTTAAGTCAGTCTTCACCCCGTACGGTCCACCAGAAGGCGAAGAAACGGAGGATGAAAAGAAGATGTATCTTTCCCAAGAAGATCGACAGGAGATGGACAACAAGGACGACGAAGAGCAGCAAAAAATAAACGAGGTCCACGCCTGCGAGAAGAAGACTATGAGCCTGGAAGAATGCACGGAGAAAAGGTATCATTTGGGATCCAATTTACTGTGTGAAAATATTCGGTTACAAGTGCCCAAGGATTATTAGGATTGGGAAGGGTCCGGATGCGGATGAGTACACTTTAAGAACCATGTGCAAGAAAAAGAACGTTCCGGAAATTTATTGCCGAAAAGCAAGGTTTTCGTTCGGTGAAACAAAAGCATATCCTGACAACCATTATAGTTTTATAAAAATAGTATATTGGCTGTTATTTACTTAAATAGTTTTATATGATATGTATGATTTTAGTATTATTATATTTACGTCAGCCGATCCTATGGATTATAAATACCCCTACATCGCTTGCTTGTTGGTCCATATAAACTCGTTACTGTGACAGACCAACTGATACATACACTGTATAAATCGTTTTTATACACTTTTTCTCAAACGATTACTTTTTAAGTCTTCTACTTGTCAAATGGCACGGCTACAACTCAAGTTCGCCTTCGTTTGCTTCGTCGCAGTGGTTTTGTCATTGATTTTTCAGGAGCTAATGAGGGCGATTTCTTCGTCTTTTTCATTGCTACACCAGAATCTTTTCCCGTTTTGCGCTTTTTCGACTTCGAGCTAGTGTCACCACCTTCGTCTGTTGATTCAGTACATATCTCGGATTTATCCTCTACTTCGGTTGTGATCATCAATGTCGACTTGTACGCTGCACCCCAGGAGTCGTCGAGATCGTTCAGCTGGTCGTGCACTCTGATGGTGTCGCTCTTCCACGAACAAATCGACGGGACCAAATCTTTTGGGTCAAACAATGATTTTTGCAAAGAAAATGCTGCATCTCGACAACACCAACTACTTCTTAGGTGCTCCAGCACAAGTAAAGGAAGTGAAGACAGCATCCTCATCATGTTCGCCCCAAAGCATTTTCGTAAGATGCTCGAATCGTCAAAAAAATCTTTCAGGTTGTTAAAGCACCAAGAGAAGACATCAAGGTACTCAGCTTCCACTACAGTTATTGTTGGCATTGAAAGCATGATGAGTTCCAGCAGATACCTTCGAAAGGAGTTTTTTCCAGACATGGTGGGTTCATTCGAAAGTTGAATCAACAAAGAAAATTCTCGAAAAGACGGAGATAGACGCGAAACTTTCTCTGCACCGAGTACTTCGTTGCCTACTTCCATGGAATGAACACACAGTTTAAGCAAGTTCTCGTAGTTGGCTGCCGTATCTCTTTTTTTGTTCAGACTCTCATTCGCAACAGAAAGTTGCTGAGATATTTCCTGCAATAGAAAAAGTATCGACACGATTGCATTTGTCACATACAGGCATTTTTTATCCGCATCTGTACCCTCTAGCGCTTTCGGCCGGAGCAACGTATCAAACATGTCAATTACGTAAGCTATATGCTTATTCTTCTTCCGCAAAGCGAGTCGTTGTAACCAGTGCACGTAACCACAACGGATGAGTTCTTTCGATGAACCTGGGGCTAATGATATTCGTCGTATGCAATTTAATATGACGGGTTCAGTGACATCGTCTGACATTGATGACGTCGACAAAGCCAGCAGAGACGCATACACATGTCTCCGGGATAACAAGGACAAGTCTAGTTCAGATCGCCCGCCATTGCCAATAGCCCGAAGCATCCACATGCGCTCCATACGATAACTTGGAGTCCCGCTGTTGAAGAGGACGTAGTACATGGGAATATCACTTATATCCAGGCACGGTCGCGACAAGAGAAACTTGTTGAGCAACGGGTAGACGCAGTGATTCGGTCTCTGGGCAATGTTCAGGCCTTCGCTCACGAAAGTACCGATAATTCCAGGTAGCTGCTGTTCCTTTTCGGTGATGGCGTACTTCAAACAACGTAAAATACTCCCGATTTCTTGACCTTGAGGGAAAGAATCATTCATGTTATGTGCATTTTTTACTTTATGGTACTCCAGCTTCGCGTACACTTTTGCCATGGTAGCGTAGCCATGTGACCGAATGAAACTGCAACTTGAAGACAACGAGCATGCCACCAGAGATAAGATGTGCGATGAAAACAACTTCTTCAAACCGATCCTAGCATTGTTGTGGTCGATTGCATGTCGTATCGCCGGTAAAACATATGCAGGATCGTACATCCGATTCGCGTCGGTATCGCTGTCCTTACTTCCCTCGTCGACCAAATCAGTAAATGCTTCCCGTGAAACAGGATAACGCTCATTCGTGTAACGCAGACGAACCGCATCCAGACAAGTAGCGTCATTAAAGATCCAATTTGATTGGCTCAACGACGTTGTCGAGTCTTCTGTTGTAGCGACTTCATCGGCGACGATAGAGCGTTGCAGAAGCAACGCATCACCCCAAGCATAGTTGACATGTTTTAAAAAGTTGCTCTCTGGGAAACTTCTGGCATGATGCAGCAAAAGTTTGCATATTGCTTTATCTCGTTCGCCCAACGACGCAGTATAACTTTTCAAGAGAATAGGAAACACGACTTTTGCACGGGAAATGTCCACACATGCTTTATCAGACTTAGCTAATGCAAACATTAGATCGAGTAGCCATGTTTCCCTAGAGTGATCAATACTTGCTAGAAACTTCGAATGACCAGTCAACATGTCATAACATTTAGTTGGATTGAATTCCGAGTTTAGAATGGTCTCGTCGTCATAAACGTGGTCAATAACCGTCTTCAACATACGCATCATTTCGATGGAGCCGTACCCATGCTTCAAACAGGCTTTCACGAATTTAGGATATACTGACAATAACTTGTTGCCGTCGTTACCATGGTCATCAGGTCTCTGAAACACACCTGGTACGTAATCCAGACAAGTGTTGATGGTTTGAATCCATAGCTTTCTTGGCATCATCTTTGTCGACGACCCCAACAATACAATCTGCTCCATTCCCATAATCAACGTCTGCAGCACAACACGACGAAACTCTGAACCAGTGCGATCCAAACATCGAAATACAATAGATTGGACGGCAAGGGTCAAAGGGACGCCACAGGACTTTTTCTTAGACCGCGTGATGTCTGATATTATACCCAAGGTGGAGGTAAATATTCGGTCGGGCGACGAGGCTTTAAACGCCTCAAATTGCCCGGACTTCACTTTCAGGCCCCACCATGCTCGGTAGACGCAACACGCCAAATCGGCAGTTGCAGACGGTAAAACAGGTGGGTAAGCGTTGAGAGCAGTGAAAATGCAGTTCATGGTCTCCTGTTGTATTAACTCTATTGGCGCACCATCCATAATCGCCTCCGACGAAACCATGCTATAGAGAATCGGGAGGCGAATGATCCAATACTCATACGGATGATTGTGGTGCTCAGAAGCTTTAAGAAGTTGTTGCGCAGACGAAAAATACGTCTGGAATCGATTCACAAGAAAAGCTAATACCTTTGCTCTGATTTTGTTACAATTTTGCCACCAAAGAGCAAAAAAATCACAATATACATGATGGAGAAAATCCTTTGCTTCGATGGACGCAAGGTGTTTCACTAGAACCATGCATGCCTCGTCTAACACAACATCGTTGCTGACACAATTCAGTTCAGTGCAAGTTTCCAAAAGTTCCAAATTCACATGTGCACCAGAGGAATCCAGGCTTCGGCATGCTCCTGTCACTACAAGGGCAAGCAGTTTTCGATGAAGCTTGGACACTGAAGTCCCTTTTTTTAGCTTCTTGACGAGCTTTTTAGCCAACGAACGGGTAATATCTACGCCGAGAAAATCACAAATCTCAGAATAATACGAGATCTTCTCGGCGAACAAAATGTCTTCTGCATCGGAATATTTCTCACCTTCGACAACACGCTCAATATAATTGGCGATCTTCTCCCGAAACTCCACAACCAAAGCCATATCAGCTTCTGGACCATGCAAGCTAATCAAGTGGCAGAATTTTTGTTTAATAACCAACTCCAGGGTTGTAACTTCAGGTTGAAAAAACCACGGAACTTTGCTCATCAACCTCGATAATATATTTTCCCATGCGTGAACCGCATCTGCGTCATCGCAGTCGGAAAGAGAGGAGTGAAACAATTCAAACAAGAAACTAAGTACATCTGCTGTATAGGTATCTTCTTTTTTCGCAGCGACAAACGTATTTGCAAAGTGCACGATGCAATGGAAAATAACGCACATCGCACCAGGAGCATTCCTATTTTCGTTGACATCAAAGCACTTTGAAATAAAACTACGACATGCTTTCTCCGCTATTGGCGGACGTAAGTTACTGGGGCGATCGGCTGCTTCGTGTGTAAACACAGCATCCAACAGTAATGTTCCCGCATTGGCATGGCCGAACAGATCAACAAGCAATGAAAGCTCGTGTTCACTCTTCAGAGACTCGCGCACAATCGGGGTATCGAAAAGAGACACTTGGAAGGAAAATGATAAAAGCCGCAAGAATCGACGAGAGGCATAACTCCTATCGCAAGAGCGATTCGTTTGTACATATTCTAGATAGGTCATCAGGACTTTGTCAGCAATACTATGGTATTTTCCGACGGATTCGCACGGCGATCTGTCTCCTAGCCACTCCCGAACAGCCTGGTCACAATGATCGCAAAAGCGAACGATTGGCAATTTCTCGGGTGGAAGTTCGAGCAGAAACGGTTTATTCCGATTGGCATCACCGTGCTGTTTAGGTAAAGACAAAAATGACGGAATATGCTCTACAATTTTGTAGCGTTTTAAGCCATAGCAATACATCCTAAGAGGTATCAAAAGCGCTGCATTTACGACACTTTTTTCGAAATGGGAAATCACTGATAAAAAGTTATCGTTTAATTGCCACGGCGGAAAACAAGTCACTCCAAGCGCATCTACACTTTGACAAATATACGAGATCAGGTCAACCGCATCTTCAGTCTTGATTGAGCGTGCACTTCCAGTACTAATTTCGTGTAGCACTTGAAACATGTACAGCGTGAGGGCAGAGGCTTGCCCGATACTTGCTGTGCTCCCGAGGGTACTCTGTATAGGATGTTTCACAATACTGCACAAGCATTTGTCAAACAAAGATACAATCGACGGACCAATACCGGTCAGCCAAGCGAGCAACTCGAGGGAAGTGCGCCTACCCCGAGAAGTGGTTGAAGATCTGGTAAACTTAAATAATCCCACCGCGTACAAGCTGTTCACAACAACAGTTTTCGCAAATGCTCTTGTCGAATGAGATTTTGTATTCGTCATACATTCCAAAACCAGCCGCAACGATGATCGCGTACCGTTATCCTTCAAAAACCGGTTCCAGCCATATAAATTATGCAGGGCAGCTTCATTGACGACACGAAGAAGGGCCTCATCGATATCTGCACCCGCCTGGTTCTTCGAGATGGTTTCTAACAAACGGCTGGCATCGAACTCCGCATCGCTCGCGGAGGCAGGTAAATGCTTAATGTACAGCTGCAGACATACTAAAACAGACTCTCGGGTCATCGCATGTAATTCCTCGTTACGATCTTCTTTCTCGGTCTTTTCTAACTGCACAAACTTTCTCAACAAGACATCAAAAGTGGGCATTCTTGCACGTAGTTTGGTTTGCAAAGCGGCTGAGATGATGCTATCCGTGTTTACTCGGTCCGAAGCAGAATCAGTAGAACAGCATTGATCCATTCTATTTAAGACCGTTTCCAGTAAACGTAAAGAGCCATAACAGACATCAGCACTCGAGTGCAGCACCCCTCTACCTAGAACCACTCGCAAATTGTCGAGGGGTACCAGAAATCTGAAAAAATTTCCCGGGATGCCTCCTTCGTTTTTTTTCGCTGTACACAAGACCTGATGGAACATAGCAATGGCAGTCTTCACCTCAAAAATGTTCTTCAAAAGTGCAATTGCTGCAAACCACGATGCGTCCTCAGAAGGTTCGATTGAAAATGGTAGCCGGCCAGCGTAGGATTCGATAGACATCGGATGGGTCTTCAAAATTTCAAGCAGCATGACTCTGTGATCGTCGAACCGTAAGGGTGCAAAGGCCATCATGACCTCTAAAAGCAATGGGCTGCACGTGGTCATGTTACTACCCCCATTGGCACTGAACTCGGCGCTATTCCGTCTTGGTTCAAAATGGCTAAAAAAATGCTTACCATCCCCGCACAAGATGTTCTGCAAGGCCTCTCTACCGTACCTAGACGCTGTGGACCGCGATCCTGGCTTCTTATTGTCTGAAGACGCGCCCTCCTTCTGCTGGCTAAGGGGCACAGGGTGCAGAACATATTCGTAGTCCTTGCAGTGATTGTTACAGATAAGTTCCAGCAAGGTCCTTATCATCATGGCACCAAAGACACGCTTTTTTACAGTCCGCGGTAATTTCGCAGAATTCAAAACATGTGTCTTCAACGTGCTTAATGTTTCTTGGACGGAAAATACATGGTCCATGGGAAGGCCAGTGATCAAACAGTGGACGAACCCCTTGTGCTCCAACATTTCTTGTTGAATGTCAGGTGCTCCGCAACGGAGCAGGCTCAGCATAAAACGAACACCCTCGAGCCTAACCATCCAGTTTGATCCTGACCTGACCACCTTTTGCTTTTTGGCGGAATTCTTCTCCCCTCCCCTCTTCTGGTGGGAGATAGTGATAGATTTCAAAATATTTTTCATTTGTCCCTTGATGTTGTTGAGCAAGGTGCTCGTCGCGATCAGACCTTGCTTTGAAATAGCCGAAAACAACCTTAGACCAGGACACGCCAGTGGAGAATTCCAATCTATAATATTGGCATAAATGTCAGTGATCCTTTCCTTCAGCACCCTCTTGGTCGCCGAGGTCAACGCATCGTGCCGACCGACAGACAATGCAAGCGCCAGCAACTTCACCAACTCCGTGCATACTTCTTCGTTGCCGACAGACCAAATCGAAAACAATTCGACGAACTCTGGAGATGCCTCGCAGTACTCCAGAAGTAAACCGCCTGGGACCACCAGTGGGTTTTTCCACAGCGTGGCGACATCGTGCCCGCTAGAGTTGACATAGAAGGCATAGATGTCTTCTTGGAAAGACTTCAACGTCTGACACAGGATGCTCGTTTTGTTTGACCCCAGCCCATCGGTGAGCTGGTCCAACCGCATGGCAAGCTCAGGCAAGACAGCAGATCCCGCACCGACGCAAAATCAAATGACGTCAATCAACCACAGTAATGGACAGCAAAAAAACTCCAGGACCAATCCACGTGCGAATAGTTCTAAATCCACCGTACGAAGTGGCGGACAAAATGTCTGTGTGCATGTGCAAGGCTCCTGACAACCAGAAAGATTCGCATCTCGCAACATCTCCCGTCGATCGATGCTGTTGTCGTGAAATGATGTACAGTACAGTACGACCATACGACGAATTGCCTATCAGGCGGGAGGGCCTCGCCGCCTCGCCTAATACCACATGTGCAGTCCTCCCTCGTACTGTACTGTACTGTGTGCTCACGAAATCACAGAAATCGTAATTGAGGAATGGAACGAGCACAACTAACTTCAGCCGAAGGTGTGCAGTGGGGGCTCGTTTGTTGTGACACGAAAGTGTTGTCGACTGCGGTCATTTGAGGGGACAATTCAAAGTATCTGTGTCTATGTGCAAAGTGCGTACTGCCCACAGGTTGATTTGACGTACTTGCCATGATATCTGCTCGCAAAACCGCCGTGTTGGTGGCAGTTGCAGTTTGTGTCGGCTTCGTCGCGGCCGGGACGGTGCATGACGTGGAGTCGAACAATAAACTGGACTTTGACGACGTCGATACTGCATTTCGGTGGGTGAAAGAAGCCATGTCAAGTCCGGCAGAGGTAGTTCTGGCCGATCCGGGCTTTCTGTATTCTGCAATGTCTCCTGGATCAGCTGGGTTCACGGCATATATTATTGAACACTTCCAGACGCAGACGTCCAACACCACGCTTCAAGGCCTCGTCGCGCAAGATAATATTCTTAACCAATCGATTGCACAAATGATGGTGCAAACCACAATGGCACCCACCGTAAAAACTCCAATATGTTCATATACAGGTCCTTTGGATGGTGGAAAGTCGCGTGGGCAAGTCAGCTTTTACATGGTGCAAAAGCAATTGGTGTGCAAGAGGCAACCACCCCAACACCAATCATTGGCGTTGAAAATGTTGTCGAGCGGCAGTTATAAATTTATCGGCTACTCCTTCATTAGCAACATGCTTGCCGCTGGTTATGCGTCTCAAACACCCGCCGGAGATCTCAGTGCCGTATTCGTGAGTGTGTTCGACGGCCATATGTTGGCAATGGCTCAGGAAAACAAGGCGAAATCAACGATGGCCCAAGTTCTCTTTCTCACGTACAACAATGCGCGGCCTCAAACCGACGAAGTCTCCCTTCCGGCAACTTTGGCTGCCTTGTGTCCTTGAATAAGCTATCATCATGGTTGCTTACCTGGTGGCATGGCTTCTTTATCCGTGCTAATTTGTGTGCATGCTTTCTCTTCTGGACCTGCAGATGGAACGTGTTGCAAAAGGGTCATATGTGCATATGTGACGTCGCCATCCTGACTGGCAGAAGGAGTATGTATTTTACCTATCGAAAACAGTGTAACAGTGTTTGTATGGTGATTAGTTTATCGGTAGGTACTGTATGTTGGGGTCGTCCGTGACATGCGCCGGCCGCCGTCTTCATCCCAACACGTGCGTGGGTAGGTGTCTCCCCCCCCATACTATTTGACTGCGGCCGACGTGTCGACGGAAAGAATAGGCGTTACAGTCGCCGTGTAAACTCCCCCCATAGATCGATTGTTGGTGGATCGCTCTGTAGGTCGGAAATCGCCCATGTGGGCACGATATGTTCTAGGTGCGCGTGCCGGCGGTGGTGGCAAGGCAGCTGGGCGTGCATTTTCTTTCTGGCAGCCAGACGCGGCGGAGCGTTTTTCACGGAGGTTTTCACAATACATTCCGCGAGAAGATATAACTCAGCCGGACAGAATTTATAAAGCTTCATCGAAGGAGAGAACGATGGAGTTGAAGCGGTTACTGCGTGCAAAACACCTGGATTTGGCCTGGTATCAGTTTAATTACATGCAAAAATTGAACCAAGCGGATGCCCATCAATATGCGGTCATGATGGGGACTTTAGAAAGCTCAAAAAAGCAATTTGAATTTTTGAATACAATGAAAAAGAATCAGGTAAAGCGAAACCAAGTCGTGTACAGCAAGTTATTGGAGAAGTTAATCATAGAAGGGGAGGAAGAGAAGGCGGAACGCATTTTATCAGTCGTCGTCCCAGACGATATTCAGGTTGTACCGAACGATCGGTTACGATCCGTGCTGAAATTGGATGGGGACCAGCGTTCGCGCATGCGAACTTCGGAGCTGTCTCGTTTGATTCAATGTGACAATGATGCGGGTGCATGGAATCTATTTCTCAAATTAAAAGAAAAGCGCTTGGTGACACCATACCAATACAATACGATTTTGAAAGTATGCCATGATTCAGAGAGTACGTTGAAACTCATCCAGGACATGCAGGAAGATGGAATCGAAGTAACCGTCTCTGCATACGCACTGTACCTGGGACAATTGATTATAGAGGGAGAGTATGCCGTGGGCCAGAAATTCGTAAAGGATGGGTTGCCTGACGAGATGCTGTCTAACCGCACTGTATCTCGACTAGTCTCCTTGTTGTCTCGTCCTGGACGGGATCGGCATCACGAGGCAGCGCGCATGGGCACCCGAGAATTGAAGCGGCTGACCCGAGGCTATAACCCCTTGGCGGCGTGGACTTTATTTCATAGGATGAAAGAGAATGGGGTCGTTAGCATTTTTCATTATGATTGCATGGTTCCGTTGTTTGCGAGCTCCAGTGAAATGGAGATCTTTCTCGAGCAAATGTATGACGAAGGTTTCGCACCCACCGTGTACAGTTACGGACCGCTGGTGTACCAATTAATTGTCGAGGGGTTCGAAGAAGAAGCCAGTCGCATCGTTCACGATGAAATGCCCCGTTTTAACATCACCCCAACGGAACTGGTGTACAGCTACTTGAGTAGAAACGAGCCTCGCAAATCACGCATGCGCTCGAGCAAATTGAAGCAGTTGGTCAAAGCTCGAAATTTTGATGGAGCATGGGCGCTATTCGATACAATGGTGGAAAACGGCGTCGTCAACGAAGGCCACGAAGGGTACATGGAGAAGCACTACAAACTGGAGGAGGATGGGTCACGCGTTCGCAAGTCTGGTGATGGCGGATCGAAGCTTCAGTCCGGGATTGCTGTCGATCAGGGAGAGCAGAGAGGTGGATGGGCACTCTCATGGGGGGGAGCCCTTGTCTTGCCGTTTACCATCAAGTGACAGCCGCAAACGGACTTTCGAGGCACGAGGAAGATAGGAAAAAGGTAACTAGAATACGTAATATAAGCACGGTGGTACATTTACTTGTATGCATAGGTCTACATACGCGGGCACACTCCACATCATTCACGCCTTCTTCCATTCCACCCACGAAGACCTATAGCATCCGTACCTCGACCACAGAAGCAAAAGTCAGCGATCTACTACCATTTGTTCGCTGGATGATCACGTTTGACATCAAACGGGAATTTCCAGGCGGTTGGTGCGCCGGGCACTGGCGGAAGACCTTTGGACTTTAAGTCAGACAAAATGGCAGCCTGGCTGGCGACCCAACGTGGCTCAGGCAAATGCGTCGGTCGGACTTTTGTCAGCGCGGCTTGATGCGCGGCATGGTTTGCGCTCATTGCCGAGCGCAAACCGGTAGAGTCGTACTTGAGGACGTCGTCATTGTTGTTTCCTGGGGATCCCAACAAAGGCAAGGGTGCACTATTAGCTAGCATGGGTTTCTCCGTTTTCGGACCGGTAATAACAAAAGCTGGTTTGGGGTGACGCCTGGAGTCACGCGTGTAATATTTAATGTCATAGAGCAAATCATCCGTAGACTGGGTGGGAACGTTCCCCTGCGGCCGGGAGCCTGGCGCAGGATATCTGTACGCGCCACCTTCCGGCGAACCCGCAGCTTTCTTGTTGGCCGCAAGATAAAAAGGTGTTGAGCCAGGTTTAAAGGCCAACACGTTCTTCTTGAACGCTCTCCACAGCGACATAACGGCGTTTCCTCTCGAAATGTGTCGGGTGTATATCACGCAGGTTGGAGAACACAATCACCCTCTCTCCCTCTAGCTTCTCCATTCCTAGCTGAGATGGACCATGCATCCCCGTCACCATGCCATCCAACTAATGACTGAACCATCGTACAATTTATACGAGACGAGACGAAGGAGGCGGTAGGTCGTCATTATTGCTTCTTGAGTCAGTCTAGCAAGCAATATCATGCACATTTGAACGAACGCCGCTCACACACACACACAGTACTGTAGACATAGAGGCACACATATATATCAACCAACCGGACGGACGGACGTGTGTCGAACACCCCACCTACCATACCACAGTACTGTAGTATCTCTACGTCTCTACAGCCACACACCTCCACAGCTTTGCCACCGCACCACACCGTTTGTCTGTTCACGCCTAACAGTCAGTCAATCGTACGAGCTGCTGGAGACGTTTAGAATACTATATATTTATAGTTTAAATGTGAGTATGTACTACGAAACATACATACACTACGTCATATACTGTAATATTGATTCCTCAATAGTCTATGTGACAGAACGTGGATTCTGAGCCCTAGAAACGAACATCAAACCTTTGCCGGGAGTTAGTCCTCGTAGTGGTGTATGCACGTTACATCCGACTACGTCCCACATAGTATTTACTGTACCAACGTGTCTTCTATGATTATGGTTCGATGTTCGATCATCCGTCGTCTGGAGGAGTGAGTAGTGGTTGGTGTGATTCTATTTGTATCATCGAGTATGCTGTGATGCTGTGCCTATGTCTGTCCGACTCACACATGTTAGCGCGAGTTCGTTCTGCGTGCGTGGATGCGTGGATGGACTGGGAGAGAGAGAGAGGACTGGAGGAGAAGGAGGAACGGAATAATGCATCAACTTGAGAACGAAACGGCATGCACGAGAGCAGGGTTCGCGCTGGTGGGGATGACATTGGCTTGCCTTCCCGATTGCGCAGCGACGACATAAACGACACTCGATTTACACAGCTCTTACTACCATGCGCGTTTTAGTTGGGGTGAAACGCGTGATTGATTATGCAGTCAAGGTGAACGTGAAGCCAGACAAGACTGGGGTGGCTTTGCAAAACGTGAAAATGTCTATGAATCCGTTCTGCGAAATCGCCGTTGAAGAGGCAGTCCGCTTGAAAGAAAGTAAAGTAGCAACGGAAATTATTGCTGTCTCTGTAGGCGAAAAGAAGGCCCAAGAAACAATTCGCACCGCGTTGGCTATGGGCGTCGACCGTGGCATTCACGTCGAAACCGATTTGCGGACGGACCAGGAGCTTCATCCGTTGGCTGTTGCCAAACTTTTTAAAGCCGTCGTCGAAAAGGAAAAGCCAGACTTGGTGATTGTTGGAAAGCAATCCATTGATGGCGACTCCAACTGCACAGGGCAAATGCTTTCATATTTGATGGGGTGGCCACAAGCCACCTACGCATCGAAAATAACTGTAGACGGTGACACTTTGAATTGTCAACGCGAAATCGACGGTGGCTTGCAAAACGTCAGCATGTCCTTGCCCTCCGTGGTGACCGCTGACTTGCGACTGAACGAGCCTAGGTATGCGACTCTTCCGAACATTATGAAGGCCAAGAAGAAACCCATCGATACGATGACAGCAGACGAGTTAGGCGTCGATTTATCGTCAAACTTGAAAGTGGTCTCTGTCGAAGACCCGCCCACCCGCGCGGCTGGGATTACCGTGGACGACGTCGATACCTTGGTGGATAAGTTAAAGAATGAGGCGGCTGTCTTGTGAGTGAGCTCTTTTAAGCGATGGCAAGTGATCGCTGGATTTTGCTTTCCGTTCACGTGTTTGGAGTAACCTTGCGTAACTAACAACGAACGTCACATTTGACGATTACATTCGAGAATGTGTGCTTGCGTGCATCCTCCATGGAGGGAAAAATCCTATGAATACACATTAAAGTACACGAATACTTGCCTATTTATTCCACAAAGAATCTATATCTTTACCCATTATATAGTACAATAAATTCGTAGTCTCCCATCCGCAGAGCCAGACAGACATTTTGAATATGAGCATAACATGGTCCACGGCAAAACGATGCTGTGATTATATAATTGCCGTTGCGTTCTCACCGTGTCACAGTTCATTCAAATACTGAACTGTAGTCTACAAGTAACAGAGTTCATGCGAAAGAAACACGCCCGCCGCACCTCTCCCTCCATGCAGCAGCCATCATGATCGACATCTGACCTGCAACGCACTGCACTCGAATGATCATGGTTCTGCACATCGCCGGTCGGTCGGTCGATGTGAAAGAATTGTTGCATGGATTGTGCTTGCACGCTTCGTCTTGATTTCTGTCGAGGCCAGGGTGTTTTCACCGAGTCGCTGCTGGAATAGGGTTCCCGTGCACAAGCGCAGCAGTGTTTTCAAGCAAGCTGGAAGACACCCCCATCAGGTTGACGAACGGCGTCATGACTGTTGTGTGAAGAGTATATCTGCAAGTCCAAGTATTTTTACAAGAGGTACGTGTTTTGGTCGATTCTTGCAGTTTTTGAAAGGCGCATTAGATCATGTCGGGCTTAGGAGGATGGGAAGGGCCAGGGGCAAGCCCAGAAGAATTAGAGGAGGAAATGAAAATTGAATGGATCAACCGTGGTCTCCCTCCGAACGAGTTCACTGTTGACGGTCTAGAGGAAATATGGAACCGCGAAGACAAAGAAGGGCAGCATTTGACAAACCCATTTGAATCAAACCTCGCCGTCAAGTTGTCGAACGCGGGGGCAAAAGCGTTTGTTCCCAATGCTGGACAAGAGAAGCCACTGTTAGATAGAATGCAAGAACTCGCAAAGCAAACATACAAAGATGCTCAAGTGACGGCGAAAGTGATGGCTTTCAAAGCCGGCCGTCTAATCGAACCACCGTTTGCACGGAAGTTGCGATTGGCCAAGGAGCACCACGCGCGCATAAACCAGCAATTTACAGAAGCAGATAAGTTGTTCGAGGAACGTGAAAAAGTTCGAAAAGTTCGGCGGAAAGAGCGGTTGCTGGAGGTGAAAGCAGATCAAAAACGGCGCAGGCAAGTAGAGTACGAAGCTCCATTGAAGAAGCGGGCGGCGGAACTGGAGGAGGAATATAAAAGGAAGGACCAAGAAGCATATGAGGAGGCCGTCAAAGCCAAGCGGTTTGCTTTTATCGACAAGCGCATTAAGGAAGAAAAGCGCCGAGTCAGAATGGCTGAAATTCGAAAAGAATACGAACTCAAGAAGCATAGAGAGCACCAAGCAAAGTCTTTGGCTCGGTTGGCAAAGCAAGAAGAGCGTGCGGTTGTGGAACTCTTGGCGGAGCAGGAGAAAGAGGCGCGCGCGGACGACGGCAGTGCTGCACGTGAATTTCAGAAAGAGGATTATGACTTTGAGCAAAAGCTTTTAACCGACGAACTTGGGATTCCAGAACTTGATGAAGGACCGCCTCGTCTGGGCATATTTGGTACTGCATTAGACCAGAAATCGTACGCTCGCACTGGTCACATTCCCGGTGTCGATGATCACACTGTCGGGATGACTTTCGCGGGGACAAACCCCACAAATGCCGCGTTCGAAGAGCGAAAAAATGCATTTTACGACCTAGAGTCAAAAGAAGGTAGGCTGACAATAGAATATACGCGTCTTAAACGACTTCAAGACGAGGCGGAGGAAGAGCGCCTTACTTTGGAGGAGCGGATCCACAAAGTGCAGGAGGATCTTGCGCAGCACAGAGTGGAGCAGGAGGATTTCGAGGAGGAGATTGGTGGGGTAGGGGAACGTCATGTTGGTCGCCGTTTAGCCTATCGCTACGAGCGAATCACTGTCCATGAAAGGAAAGAGCGGATTGCAGAATTGCTGAGAGAAAAAAAACAATTAGAAACACGATGCCAAGACTTGGCTCGCGAGCGGGACCAAGCAGCGGCACAAGAGTTGCGCATTGCGCCGAAGCTTGCTGTCATTCGTGAGAAGAAATCGAAAGCGGAGGCGGGAATGAAAAGAGAGGAGGAAATCGCCCCTTCCTTACCAATGGTAATTGGTCGTTCGATCCGGGAGGTGCCATCGTTGCGTGACCAGCTAGCAGCATCAAAACGAGACGTACGAGATGTCTTAATGGGCAGCAAATTTGAAATTTTGAAGGAAGAATCTAAGCTGGCAGTTGTACGTGCGAAAGAGCTGACCAAACTAAACCACGAAGAGTGGAAAGCAAAACACAGGCGAGCAGAAGTACGTGCCACAGTCGAATTAAGCGAAGCTCGGCTGGGAAATGTTTTAAGGCGTATGCAAAAGAACATGGCACAAACATCGCATGGCGATATTCAAGGAGCAGTCCAAAAGTTTTGGCAAAGCGAAAAGTTGAAGACCGTTAACATTGTCCACGAAGGGTGGCTTAATTGGTGGAGCAATAAAGACCCATCGCAGACCGTCGGTGTGAATCAATGGAATGTCGAAAATGTTGTTCTTGGAAAATGCACTTTTGGTGTCATACAAGGCCGAGTAGAATTGCCGAAAATGGGATTATGGCAAATTGATTTTTTAGTCACAAAAGCAGACGAGCTGGCACCTATGTCTGGCGACCCAAATGATTTTATCACGGTTCGCATGGGTGGTAGTGCAATGTCTTTGGATCTGGTGGGAAAATTCAATAACGTGCGTGCTCCCGGGCAAGCCGGTGTCCGATATGCTGTGAGTAAGCAATACCAGGGAATTCGCTTCACGTATAGATTTGAAATGGCAAGCTCCAATGAAAATGTAGAAGAGCATATGCTCGTCATGCGCGGTCGTTTCCGCCAAATCGAACAACCGCCTTTAGAAGTCATAGATCCAAAAAAGGGCCATGTGTTGTCGTCATATGTAAAGGCCCTCCGTCTAGAGCGCAAACAAGGGAAATCACGGGGTACAGTGCTGTTGGAGGAGCTAATTAAGTTAGAGAAAGCCGGGCCTGAAGTCAAGCACTGGGACTCTCTCGTTGTAAACGGTCATTTTCAACGGTTCGAAAAGGAAAGCCTGGCTGCATACATACGCGATGAGCTGAAACGTCAAATGGGGATGGAACGGAAGGCAGCAGATCGTGAGGCAGCAGCTCGAAAAGAAAGGGAGGAAGCAGAGCAAGCTAGAAGTGATGCCGTTACGGTGCAAAATCATACTATGGCATCAGTTCAGTTCAGGGAACGGGAGAAAGAGCGTGCTCGGCGCATAACTGAATTGGGCCGAGAAGACAGAGATGAGAAGGCCGACGACGAATTTGCATTTGACGAAAATGACGACTCTGACATGGAGATTGAAGTTCCAAAAAACTGGCCTCGATCTGGGTTAAAAGAACCTCATGCAGGAAGCCGTCCATCAACGGTTCCACAAACCATTCCAGAAGATTTGGACGACAATGAGTACCAGAGAGACCCGGAAACACACGACATAATTGAAATATCGGAGCCCGCACGAGCACATAAAGTTACAGACTCGATGCCGAATTTGCAAGCTGCCGTTGAAGACGGACCTTTCAGGCCTGGTTCGGACGATGGCAATCAGCAGCAAAGGCAGCGACGCTTGCAGCAGGAAGAGCAACAACTTATAGAATACGAAGATGGTTATGTCAGTAGCGAATCGTCAGAAGACTTAGCCGAGGTAGATCGTGACCCTTCTATACCACGACCTCAGACGGCGGACCTGGTTTACGCGTTAAAGCGTATGCGGCGGGAACGCGAAAGGAAAAGACATATGAAGCTGTCAGAAAACCAAAAGCGATATAACGAACAGAAACTAGAGAACAAATTGAAAGCTTCTAAAAAGGCATTTATTATGCGCAAACGCCGTGGAATACAAGTGGACCTGGAAATGGCACGGGAGTTGGTAGGTAGTCGGCTTGAAATATACTTTTCTGACGAACAACGTTGGCGTCTCGGATCTGTTGTGGAAATGCGCGTTCAATGGGTCCATGGAGGGACCCAATTGGAAGTATTGCACTCAGTATGCTACTACGGTGCAGAAGGACGTCCAATAGAATGGGAAAATTTGACCGAGAAGCGTTTTGTTGTGCTCAAATCGGATATGGCTAGCGTTGACGCACGAAGAGCTGTCGTGGAGGAGAAAAGGAGACGTCGTGAAGAGGTGGAAAAACAGGCAGTGGCAGACGCCGCGGAGCGGGAAATGAAATTAATGAAGGAGAATGAGGACAAACGTCTCGAAGAAGCGCAAGAGTTGCGTGATGAAATGAAGATCGATATGAAAGATACCATCGCGGACGCGAAAGCCGAAGCCGCCATGATGGCTGAAACCCCAATTATGATGGCCGAATTCGAGAGAGAATTAGATAGGATCACAGATGAATTTAAGCGTGGAATAGGTACCCCGGACGGGTTTCCAATGTTTATCGAGCCCGAACAAGCAATGGAGGTCGCCAAGGAACAATACAGGACTAAAACTGTAGCCATAGCTCGGGCTGCATGTCGTAAAAAGTGGGAGGCGATTTGGGCTGGAAAGAAGGAGGAGGCTCGCTTGAATCGAGAAGCAGAAATGGCGGCAGCAATGCTCCGAAAGGAGGAAGATGAACGGGTAGCCCGAGAATCTCGAGAAGCGTATATTGCCCAGGTAGCCCTTGAACGGGATTTGATGAGGTCTAAACTCGTCATTCCAAACTTTAAGAGTGCACAGCCCCCGATTACCCGTTGCGAACACACGGAAATAAAATACTGGGCGACGCTTTATGGGAAAGGGGTTCGCTGCAAAGTGTGCAAAATGGAACTGACGAAGTCACACGAAGATCTTTCACAATTGTGTACCGTTGATGCAGAGACTGAAGATGCCATACAACGGCACAGAAAGCAAGAGCATGGTGCCTTCAGGTTTAAAGATGGTAGACAGCTGCGCGCCGTTATGCAAGAACGTGAGAGGACCGAAAAGGAGGAGCGTTTAGTGATGGCGAATGAACCCGGGTTTTATGACTATCGTTTCGAGAAAGACGTCGAAGCTCTGTACGGCCGTCATAGGCACGCCATTCAAGAATCAGCGCAAGAGCTTTCGAATGAGTTGGCGAAGCGCCAAGCGATGAAACTGGCAGGAACCGAAGATTTATCTGCATCGCAACAAGTAGCTTTGGCTATGAAAGTCGCTGCCCCTGATGCGACAGGGGAAGAAATTGACAAAATTGTTGGATCTCAAGCTGAGACGTTCATGGGCGGTATGCTTGTGGAACCCTTAGCTGAGCGTGACTTTGTCAATAAGAGGAAAGCCCGGCACAAAGACATCTTAGAACACTATGCACGACTCAATATCTTTCAATACCGCATTGACGAGCTTGCTGCAGAGCGTTCTCTAATGAAGGTACACAAGAAGACTTTCTCTGTTCGTCTAGGGGCGTGCCACACCGAGCTTGTAATTTTCGAAGATCGAATGGCGGAGGTCGAAGAAGAGCACAGCCGCTGCGAAGGTATTCTTCAAGTGCGATCGGAAGCACAAAATGCTCACGACAACGCAGTAAAAATTTTGGAAGATGCGACTACGCAGCTTTACATTGCGGCCGAACAGCGAGCACAAACTGACTCCGCAGCTCTATTGACCGAGCAGAGTCATCGTGAACTAGAAGTTCAAGTGCGCGAAATGTTAACTTGGAGGGAATGGGCAGTTCAGCAGAAAAAAGAAGCGACCGACGAAGTGAGCGAAGCAACCTTGAAGTTGGAGACAGCAGAAGAATTGTTTGAACATGCAAAACAGCCCCCTGAACGATTACATTATTGTCGTCGTGGCCAAACTATTTATTCTTCAAAATGGGGTCCAGTGAAAGTGCTTTTTTATCGACCTGGAGAAGGTGAAGAAGGACAAGGCGAAAAAACAGCGTATGAGTCTAGATTGGAATTAGATGCTGACGCCGCCGCGAAGCAGAAGAAGATCGACCTGGAAAAAGAAGCTGAAGAACGAAGAAAAGAAGAGGCAAATAACCCAGACATTCTTTTCAAATGGCTCTGCAAATTCTGCGGACGTACGAACAAACGACATGATCTTCGGTGTCGAGGTTGTGATACGAAGAAGCCACTTGCTGTTGTGCGCGCTGAAGCAGCTTTCATGGAAGAGAGAACTCGTCTAGCTGAACTAGAGCGCATGCAAGCCGAGGAAGCAGACCAACTCAAACGGGAGGAAGAAATTCGACTAGCCGCAATCGTTGCTGCCGGCTGGAATTGCACCATATGCGCCTGCCTGAATGATGCAGATGCAGAGAAGTGTAAAGACTGTGGTAGAATGGGGCGCCCAAAAGGTTTCGAAGATGCACTCGAGGAAGAAAAAAGACAGCAGGAGCGGGCGAGGCGGGCAAAAAAATTCTCTGAACCTATGCCGCCTACACTCGTAGTTATGCCGGGGGGTGGCTGGCCTGCGAGCACGAAAATTTATCTCCCTGTCGACCTTGTAGTGACCGAGTGTGTGGCTCAGAGGGAAGCAGAAAACTTGGCAATGGCCGAGGAAGACGCCAGGCTGAAAGAATTTTACCTCAAGGAAAAAGCTCTTGAAACCGCGGAATGTAAACTAATGACGATCGAAGATACGAATATGAAATACATGTACAGATGGGAGGCATGGGAGAAAGAAATTCAAATAGAAGTTGACGAAGCTCGAAAAGTTGCTGCTTCTGCTGCCCCAGCAAAGTTGAATACCAAAGAAAAACAAGATGACATCAAAGATTCCGCGAAAGTTTTCATTGAAGAAGAGGAGGTTCGCCGAAAAAAAGAGTATGATGCATGGGATGGAAAAGGAAAAAAACCTCAACTATTGAACCGTGTAGCCAAATTCAAGCTTAAGAGGGCGACAATAAAACGCTTGAACCGAGAATTTCTAGAAAACGAGGAGATGGCAGCAGAGAAAGCAGTGAGAAGAAAGTGGACTGAGAAAGAAGAGAAATTGCTGGAAGACGAGCAGTCTTGGTTGCTCATGCTAGACGAAGTTGTTAATGACGTCATACGTGATGTTGGACGAGAAGTTTTTAACGGGAGTGTCCAAGCCCGCGAACGGGCGGAAACAGATTCAGGCGTTGTTTTCCCATCAGCAAAAAATAAGCGTGGCGTTGACATACCGATGCACCATTCAGTATATATGAGAATGCTGCGAGTACAGAATGGCCGGGCAATGGAACTTCGCGATTCTTTGCGCCAATGGGGCAAATCTTTGAAGCTTGTCTTAGAAGAGGATGAGCCAGAAGAAACGGAGGAGCAAAAAGCGCGGCGTCTGGAGATGGAAGCTAGAAAGAAGAGAGAGAAGGCAGAGCGCGAAATGATGCATCAACAGGAAATTGAAATGAGGCAATTTCTCCAAGACGAACTGCGGCTGTGTCTCCGAGAGCGCCGTGGAATGCGGGATGCAGAGATGGAAATGAAAGAGTTTCTGAAGCAAGAAGAATTCTACGGGAGAAAAAGTAAATACGATGTTGCTGGTGCGGAGCCGAAGCGAAAACCAAGTAGAAAAGAACTACGCACAGCCGAGTTGAAGAAGAAAACAGCTGAACGACAGCGCATTAAGCGAGAGATTGATGGCATGACGGCGGAGGATGAACTGGGCAAAGCAATGCAGCTTGAAGACATGCGAGAAAGGCAAGCAGCAGCGATGAAAGCGGAGTTGGCTTTTGACGAAGAGTCTTCATCCGATGAAGAAGATGACGAGGACGGGTCCGAAGACGAAGATCAAGTGGACTATGATAGTGAAGACGAGAGCAGCGACGACGACGATGTGCCCCCCGTGCCTCCTGGAATGCAACATTTCGACGAAGAAGTGCGTCAAATGAAGGAGGTCCGAAAGAAAGATAAGAAAGCATTGATGAGTTTGAAGCGAAAAATGAGGAGAAAGCAACGCCACGGGAAGCCTCCTAGTGCTGCTGATCGTGCCAGGTTAGAAAACTGTTTAAAATTTGCCAAAGCGTCTGGTGCTCTTGCTGTTGCTGTACAAAAAGCCGTCATGAATGCTTGCCGCTCGGAGTTAAATTTAATAACTTCGAAGAACGAATATTTTGTCGCCATGGCTCGATTGAACAAAGCGAACGAAAATATGCAGCGCATAAACTTTCACAGCCGCAATCGTAATAATGAAGAGCAGAGAGTCCGTGTTATAGCTCGCAGGCAGCGTGAATTAGCAAATGAGGCCCTTGCGTATGAAACTGAGCAAAAAACCATTGTGACGAAGATGACGCCAGAAGTTCGACGGCTATTGATTCATCGCCGAAATATTGAAGAAAAGACTAAGTTTGTTGATACGTCTGTGTTACATGGTCGTTTTCAACGCTTTGAAACCGACGTCTTATACAAGGAACTGCACTATCAGTACTTTTATGTGTTAGCCCAGACGATCGCTACTCGGTCTGAATTGTGTGTCATTGAACGACGACTGATTCTATTACAGGAAGCAATTCGATCAAACGCTGTAATATACAAAATGAAGTTGAAGCAAATGGCCGCTATGCGTCGAAACCATACCCGTGAGGAGCGTATGCGCCTGCGAAAATCCGTAATCGGGAAAGAAATGTTCGGTTTGTCGCAGCTTAATGCCATGGAATTCGCATTCAAAGCATGGAATATGTGGTGGCGAGGATATGTTAGCAAAAAGAAAGCATTTCAGCTCAAATACAGCCTTGCTAAGCACGAATTCGATCTTCGAAGGATCACTGCAGAAGAAAGAGCAGAACAGAGAAGAAAAGAACACGGCGTTGCGGGGTACAACGAAGATGGTCAAGAGTTTGAGAAGAAGAATGAACCATCTTGGGCGGCATTGCGACGTAAAGACAGGGAACTTGCGGGACTATGGGAGCCGGAGAACGCAGTTATACGACCTGATGTTCCACGTTCTCTTCTTAAGGAGCACCAAAATCGAAAAACAAAGTGCTATCATTGCTGCAAGCTATACAGCGAAGTTCAAAATCACTCTGAAGCATGTGAATATCATCCAGGTGAGTTCTCCGTGATGTGTCCTCGCGCATGCCCTTTTCGAGGCCAAAAGCCAGATACAGTCAAATGTATTGCACACTATAAGCGCCGATGGAGTTGTTGCGACTCTACTACCGAATCTGAGTTTGGCATTGGTGGTTGCCAGAAGCGGTGGCATGTTGCTCGGCAAGAGGACAAAGGATACAAGTATTTGTTGGAACAAGAAGAGGAGCGTGATAGCATAGTGACATCGGAGTTGAAAACAGCGATGACAGATGCAGACGAAGCTTTGCGAAAAAACAGAAAGCAAGGCATGGGGTTAATGAATGCTGCTATCGCAAATCTGAAATCCGAGAGAGATATTGTTGAAAGATTTAAAGATCTCAAATGGCAATAATTCCTTCAAAGCCTGGAGTTCTCGGTTCTTCTAAACTTACAAAGCTTTATTAGAAGCGCAGACATGTTGGAAAAAGATAGACATTTCTTCCAACTGTTCTTTTTGACTCCGATACCACCTCTTCATTATGAAGTGCAATTAATTTGAACTTACTTTTACGTATATAACCACTATATGATATGTTAGTTTTTTACAACCACTACTACTATGATATCTTAGTTTTATGATATCATACGAACGAGTCCTCGTTTTGCGTAATTATCTTGAAGTCTTCCAGACTCGAATCCAATCAACTTGAAAGAGTACGCCACCATCATCGTAGCCCTTTCCCGGATGCTCCTTTGTCGGAGGAAAAATAACCGGATCGACTGCTTGGTCGAAAATTATGTACATGGCAGTCGTGGGCAGACGGACTTGAGAAACATTTCTCGAATAGTACAATACGTCATCAACGAAATAGTCAATAGCATTGTCGGTCCATACCACGGAATATACGTGCCAGTCTCTTTGCCAATCAGACTTAGCAGCGGGAGAAGGCTTGTATCCCTTTCCAGGAATAGGGGCGCGGTCTGCACCGCACTTATCTCCCCAATGATAGCTGCCCCAAGTTTTGTCTTGTAGAGGGTCGGCGTTGAATTCAAAAATATCTACTTCACCGCCTGTTGGCCAACACAAATTTGGTTCAGGCAACAGCCAAAACGCAGGCCAAACGCCGCGCGCGAGCCGAGAAGGCAAAGAGCAGTTTGCTTCAAATTTTCCAAAGCGTTGGGAGAATTTGTTCTTCGTATCTATCCATCCGGAGGTGTAGTGATAAACTTTTTGTTGAGGACCAATTTCCGTGCGATACCTTGTTCGCACATTCAACTTCCCATCTTGTATGAAAACTTCATCAGGCATATACAGTTCCAATTCCTCTTTTCCCAATTGGCAACAATGTGATTCATTGCTCTTGATGTTCCAACTGGTAGTGTTCAGAGCGTCCCCTTCAAAGTCATCAGCAAACGACAGTTCCCACGAAAGCCCACGAGCAACCAACGGCAGCGTCGCGGCAAAGAGCCAAAAGAAAGTACCGAATATCATCGACGGGTAGGCTGAGTGCAAAATCGAAGCATCACAATGGCAGCATTAGCACAAAAAGATATAGACGAAACATTCCGAGCTGGTAAATAGACCTATGCCTTTTCATGCGCGTCGTGGCCCTTGTGGCATCGTGTCCGCTTGTCCAACTTTCCATAATAAAACACGAACTGCAATCAAAAAGGGCTTGAGGCTACGCTTGAGCTCTTCTTACTGGTCTCTCTTCGCGCATCGTTTGTACGTATGGTAAGTATCCTTTTAGATAGAATACAGACTCGTACACTACACACTACTGTGCACTAATCAGATACTCAGACTCGCGATTGTCGTACTGTACTGTACTAGGCAACGCCGAAGTGCTAAATAATTTCCTTTGAATCCAGATGATTCCAAATTTGTTGCTCTAGGCAAAGTGCCATGGTCAACAATTCTTTGTCATTTGAACCGTACAGCAACAATGCTGTAGGAATACCACTAGTTGAATGTTGTATATTGCGAATTGGGAAGGCGATTGAAGGCATATTGTTGCACTCGTTCATGTGAAACGAAAACAAATACTCGTTTGTAAAATTCTTCATCGACTCATTTTCACAATCAATTTTAGTAATTTCTTGTGCGCAGGCGGGAACCATTATTATACTGGAATTGTTCTTCTCCATAAATTCTTGGTACATCGTCTCCATTTTTTTTACACCCTCATCGCGCTTTTCAAACTTTGTTTTCAGTTCTTCATCAGTCCCTTCCAACTTTTTAAACATACCCCTAAGAATTGCATTTGAGAAACTCTGTTGAATATCTTCAATTGTTAGCTCATCAGCAGTAAAACGATCAGTATATGCCTTCAAATCTTGGTATTGCCTCTCAGCTGGAACTGGTAAAAACGGTGTTGGCCATGTATCCTTATTTGATTCAATGACACTAACCATTCCTTCAGCAGTTTCAATGACTTCTGCGCCAGCATCTGTTAGCATCGACTTCATAAACTTCAGCGAATCTTCAACATCTCCAGACAATCCATTCTTCGCTTTGAGTTTAATCCAGTCGTGAGGTATTATTATTCTTTTACCCTTTAAAGCATCCTGATTATGCTGGACGAGCTCATCGCCTGTAATGATATGGTCAAGTAGGCAGATATCTGACATACAGACACCCTGTGGTCCAGGCGTATCACGCAAATTAGATATTGGAACAACACCTTCTGTTGAGTATCTTCCTTTACTTGGCCTGAAACCAACAATGCCACACAAAGCTGATGGTATTCGAGTGCTTCCTGCTGTGTCTGATCCAATTCCACAGCTAGCTATGCCTGCTGCAATTGCCGATGCATTGCCACTGCTACTGCCACCGCAGTTGTACTCCAAATTGATGGGGTTCAAGCATCGTCCATGGATAGGAGAATTACCTGTCATCCCAACAGCCATTTCTGGCATGTTTGTCTTTGCAATAGGTATTGCACCAGCGTCAATTAATCTTTGAATTATTGGTGCCGTTTTTGCAGGACGAAAATTCGCTAACCCTGGTGTACTTGCTGTGACCAGTGAACCGCTGGGGCCTTCAATGTTTAGCTTTACAAATATAGGGAGGCCCTCCAGCTTACGAATGGTCCCTCCTGCAGCTATTTTTTCGTCTACTGCTTTTGCAGCTGCAAGCGCAGACTCTGCTAATACCTCAATGCATGCATTAATGATTTTTGTGTCCTCAATCCGCTGAAGCGACTCTGTAACAACATCGACGCAAGATTTTTCCTTTGAGTGTATTTGTTTCAAAACTGCGTTGGCTGAAAGATATGACTCCGGTGTTAGTTTTTTTGAAGAACAAGGAGCGGCCGTCGTTTCAGCTCCTACTGCCATACTTTTTGCCTTTTCCGCCATCAAAGCTCTTAAACGAACAACTTCAGCTTTTGCAGTTTCACCTCTAGGTGTATCGACGTCACTTGCGTCCAGTGGTTTTTTTAACTCATCCTGTATCGAAACAGAAGCACCTGCACCCATTTAACTTTTGTTTTGTCTGTACTTCCGGTTTTTGTAAGCTTGGTTAAAGCTAAAGATTTCACCTTTAATATTGAAGTATAGAACTGTTACCCCAAAGATGGAAAAACGATCATTTGCCAAGAATAAGAGAGTGTATCCAGTTGGTTGTATGTCCATTCATTGGACAATTGAAGCGAGAGATTCGCCATTATTATGTATGTGATGATTATTATTCTCTGGTTATTAAAAATGCTCATCCTGTCATCCTGTATGTCTAATAAATGTGTGTAAAAGGAAATGAATATTCCGTGTGATAGACTAAATGAATATAATACTGTGACAATAGGAGAAACAAATCATCAAATCCTACAAGAAAAAGTATGGTATGAGTAGAGATGAAACGAAACGTCTATTGCTATCATTGATTGTGCTAATTATAAAACAGAAAAGCACATACGAAAAAGTTATGTCACCATCTACAAGAAGGTTCGAATGCAGCGAAAATGATTGGCCGCGACTATTGCCGCAGCTATCGTTTCTTTACCGCGTGCTCCGAAGGAACCCAATTGGAATATGTTCGATGTAGAGGAAGAAGCGCTTTTCAGCTGCCATTCTCGCAATCTAACTTTGTCCATAGAAACCAGAGCTACTCATAGAATGATTTCCCTCGCGCTCTAAGCTCTTTGTCAATGTCTTTGCTGAAAGGCTTTTCCATGCCAAAGTCTTTTTGCAAATCCAACGTCGCGTCCATTCCCTCTTTCAACGGCAAGACAATGACGCTGTCGTTGCAAAATTCAATATTGATCCACTTTTCCGATTGTGCTTTAGCCGACGCAATCACATCGGCGACATCTATAAGTGAGTGTATATCTTTACCGTTAATCTGGTACACAGGCGTTGCGGGCGTTATTTCAAGCTTGCTGTCGTCGTAACCAATCGAGACACGGTGAGGCAGTATAGCAGACACAATGACGACCTGCTGGTTAATATCTGTGTATTCCCGACCCTTTAGCTCGAGATACTGACATGCCTGCCTCCGATACCACGCCCCGCCTTTTGAAATACGTCGTTCCACGAACGGGATGAATACTAATCCAGACCACATGACATATGGCACGAATCGGTTGTAATCAACAATAGGGACAATGCGGGGTGGGTTTTCAGCAACAGTTTGAATCTCTATCAGTTTACCCTTCCGGTAAATTTTCATAGACAAAGGTTCGCCTACATGCTTCAACGTTATGATGGACCGAAAATCCATCGGGGGCAGTGACGAGACACAACATCGTCCATCGTTCGCAATTTTGTGACCATCGACCGACACCAAAACATCATTTTTCATCAGCACCTTGTCCAAATTTGACACTTGTGAAACTTTTCGTATGATGACGCCGGATTCGTTCAATGGCAAGGATACACTTAACCGTAAATAGGGGTTTTCTGATTCTTGGAACTCGGCAGAGAAACGGGCGAAGCCTTTGAAAGGAAGGACAGTCTTGCCGTTTGAAAATTTCTCAGGCCAGGTAGTAAACGTCGTACACTCAGACGCACTTTCCAAGGCTTCAACCTTTCCTTGACGTAGGGGAAGCAACGGGTGAGCAAGGGCTACATTCATCTCTTTGCAAGAGTTTGCAAAGTCCTCCAGAACACGGCGCACAACAGGGACAGGTATGATGTACCCGATCAATTCAGAGCCAGATCCAGACAACCCTTGAAATGCAACACCGATTAACTTGCCATCTGAAAGTGCTGGACCACCGCTACTCCCCGGGTTAATTGCTGCATCGATTTGTACTGTCAAATTGCGCTCCCCACCACTATGCGTATACCCATGCCAGTCAATTCTCGAGACAACACCATTGGTTATGCAGATGGTGTCACCCCCGCGTGGGTATCCGATGACGTCGACCTCTTGCTGCATTTGCGGCAACGACCCAAATTCTACGTCTTCGGCCTCATTCCAAAAGCGTTCATCTGATACAGTTAGAATCGCAAGATCGGTTTGGTGCGTAATGCCCAGAATTCTGGCCTCATATTTGTCGAAATCTCCTTGCTTCCTTAACAGTATCGTTCGTGCATGTTTTGCACAGTGAGCGTTAGTGAGGATCATTCGATTTTTCACGTCACATATGAATCCGGAGCCAGTGCTTGAGTGCGGCAATTGCTTCGTCCACGGCTGTTTGCCACTAGGCTTGACGTACTTAAGGAACACTTGGACAATTCCTTTGAGGTTGCGCTTGAAGTCGTTAGCGGTCTTTGCTCCCTTGGATAGGCTCTGAGACCCATTGGAGATAGTCCTTGTTACGGCCGGCGCTACGACATCCAAGACGTCGTCTTCCGCTAACAGCTCAGCCATAGTGATGCGTCAGTAAAGCACGCCAACACACAGACACACACACACACAGAGAGAGAGAGAGAGAGAGAGAGAGAGAGAGAAATGAACACGCGACGGTAGTATTATTGGCCTCGTCTTCTTAGACACGAGCCCGCATGCCTCCATCGACATCGTCCTTCACGACACGCTGACATGCCATGCATCTGAAGGATGGAAGAAGGGTCTCGGACCAAGGGTCTGGTCGGTCCAGATGTCCAGATAGAAACGCGGATTTACCGTGTATCTTTCCCGTTCCCGTGTATTCCATGCTGGCTTCCTGTTAGGATATGTCGCAGTGGACCATCCATAGTCTAGAATGGAAACAAGTACTTATGCAGGTGTATAAATACGAAATAAAAACTATCTCCTCCAAGTCGCTTACAGCAAAACAACAATCAATCGACATACGAAAACATGATTCATCTGGTGAGGTCGGTAGATCAATGATCCCTTCCCACCTTCAGCGACTTGCTTTTTTTCACAGTTAGGGTCAGGGTTAGATCTTTTTTTTCGATTATTTTTCATTTTAGAATTTTCTTTATCGTTCCATGACCAGAATGAAGCTACTACTATATGTATAGACACCAACACTGCACGCACTTCACACACACACACACACACAAGCGCACGCACACACACACCGCCGTCCGTCCCTCGTCACCCACCCCACCCCACAGTCCTCGGTGATCATGTGAATGCATCAGCACCGACGTTTATACCAATTTATTGATAAGCGACGATCGTTATCTATCGTACTGTGCCAACCTCTCTGTCTTTGTCAAACATGACCACCTCTCTCAGCGAAAACGGTGCCGTCCAACTATCGTCATCCGGTGAATCCAGGGTCGATTTGTTTTTCAATGCAGTTCGTTCGACTCCACCGGAGCGGATGGAATCTCTCGTGAAAAACGTCCTGTGTGACATTTTTAGTCATTCCCACACTGCGACTGAAAAGTCGTTTATTGCGGCGGATCTCTTTTGTCAGTTGTTTCACTTGCGTGCTACCCGTGGTATGGGAAAAGGAGAGCGAGATCTTTTCATTCACGCTTTCGTCCAACTTCATCAAAAATTTCCTTCGACAACAGAATCGTTAGTGCAAGAGATTCCTCATTTTGGGAGTTGGAAAGACTTGTTAGAAATTATGGTTCATGGCGCCACTACAGACTCGCTGAAAAGCGAGTGTACACGAGTTTTTGCTAACCAGCTGAAAGAAGATGCGAAGACGCTGGATGAATCTGAATTGGAATGCTATTCCATGAGCTTAGCAGGAAAATGGGCGCCACGAGAAGGTAAAGCATATGACCGGAAAGGAAAAGTTGTCGATGCGCTATGTCTTCATCTTTTTGATTCGCCATCCGTTCATTCGAGGCGAAAGGAGTACCGGCGCTTGCTTTCTCGGTTGAATGCTCACTTAGACGTACCAGAACGGTCGATGAGCGCCGGAAAATGGGCGCTGTTGGACTTTAAGAAAGTGCCAGCGCTTTGCTTAGAACGTCATAGAAAAGCCTTCTTGAACGAGTGCTTGCATCTTTATGATCGCCATGCCAACGAAATGACCGGCAATCGTCACCCAAACGATAAAGACCGCGTTGCTTGCCGTCAGAACCTCGTAAATATCTTAACAGAAGGATGCATAAATGGTTCGCAGCTGTTCCCCCATCAAATAGTACAGAAAATTACCCCATATGCTGTCAGAAGCTCAATGGACGATATTTTGTGTAATGCCCAGTGGAAAGCAGTTCGCGAAAGTGTGCTGGCATCCATGGCGGAAGCTTTGGAAGATAAGCAACAACCCAATCTGAAGCAGCGTATAAACTTGGGAAATTTAGTGCCTCTGGTTGATGTCTCAGCTTCAATGTCTGGTGAGCCGATGGAAGTGGCCATTGCGTTAGGTATTTTAGTGAGCGAGGTCACGGCTGACTCGTTTAAAAACCGCGTGCTGACCTTTGATTCAAAGCCTCAGTGGTTTGCATTCGATGAAAACGACACGCTTGTTGACAAAGTGTGCAAATTGAGAAGCGCTCCATGGGGATGCAGTACAAATTTTGCTTTAGCACTGAAAAAGATATACGAAGTCGTGAAACGAAACAAACTCAGCGAAGACCAAGTGCCAGACCTGATAGTTTTTAGTGACATGCAGTTTGACGCGGCAGATCATGCTTATTTGACGAATTATGAAGACATTGTATATAGTTTTGCATGCCTTGGAAGGTCAATATGCGGTAGGCCATATAGCCCACCGAAAATTATCTTCTGGAACCTTCGCGGCAACAGTAGTCGTGGAATACATGCGCCTTGCTCAGCCTTGTCGGAAAATGTCCAATGTTTGTCAGTTTTTTCAGGAAGCCTCCTGAAGTTGGTGATTTCGTGCGATGAATTAGTCGAAAACTCGTCAAGCCAGTGCGTTCATAAAAAAAAGGTGACACCATATGCTACATTACGGAAAGCAATTGATCATGAAAATTTTGATCGAATTCGCAAACGATGCGCGGAAAGCAACGAAGGTGTTCTTGAATCGTACACTTTAGACGTGTACGAAAAATATAAGGATGCCATTCCTAGGGAATCCGAACAACAAAAACTCCTGGCATTGCGTCAGGTGCAATTGGTGTCGAAAGCAAAGTTCAAGGCAGAAACAGAAATTGGGTATGGATTACCTCGTCGAAACAGAAGACGGGCGCATGCATACATGCATATGTATTGGAATGATGTTATTCCTTTTGAAAACACATGCAATCGAAAAACCAAATCCATAATGTACGCCTGACACTGTCAAGACTTAAACCGCACTGGAAAAGTGCAAGTGCAGTGAGTATGGATTACCTCGTCGAAGCAGGAGACTGGCGCATGCATACATGCATATGTATTTGAATGATGTTATTCCTTTTGAAAACACATGCATTCGGAAAACCAAATCCACAATGTACGCCTGACACTGTCAAGACTTCAAAATAAACCGCACTGGAAAAGTGCAGTTCTCTCGTTTTAAGCGTGCTGTAAAAGTACGCGTGATCGAAGTAATCATCATCATATCTCACTACACTAATAATACATAAAACTACATTTTATCTAACTATTTTGGATGAAACGAAGTACAAATGGTTTATTTTTTAGTAAATTAATGTTTTATATTCGTACGTACTTTTTTCTTTTTGGTGGTGTGTGCCACAAAATACGTATGATATATTTACTTTTAAAAATGACAAAGATAATTATTACAAATGCTTTTGTTTTTTATCAAGGATTCGTATATGTTATATACGAGATAGTTTCTTGCTCGGGGATGAGCTCGTCTTCTTTTGGGCACACCATTGATGCCCGACCAATGCGGAAATTTGCGCCACCGTAAGACTACATACAATGACCCAGCTGGTCCATTCACTTCGAATTTTCAACGCGCCGAACATTGCCAGCTGAAATACGGCGAGGAAGTAAAATAATCGCCGTAGCCACGGAAGGCGTGCTGGTGTGAGAACGAGACTTCCTAAGGGAGCACCAAGGACAACTACTGGCACCATTACTGCCCACGTTTCTAACGTGCGAGGAGAAAAACTCCCGCCGACAATTAGTCGTAACAATACACAGACAAGCGATAGTGCGCCCATAACAACAATAGAAGAAGCAGTCAATTGATTATCTTCTATACCTTGGGTTGGGCGCAATAAGTTCCATCCTAAAATCCCGAAGACGTAAAGTGTGATATCTGCACCCGTGCCAACATTGGCCGTTGCTATTCCTCCCAAAAAAGCAGACACGGTCATCAGAAAGTAGACAATAAAATTCTTTCCATGTGATTCCACAGGGGTTAGCTGTTGTAATGTTACTTCCGATGATTTAACGGCAGCGCTCCCCTCTCGTGGTTGTAAGTATTTGTTCCGGTAGAAATAAAAAATACCAAATTCGAAAACCAAAATCGTGTACGCAAGGTTGATAGTTGCACCTGTTACGCTAATAATTCCAACTGCCCCAAAAACCGCACCAACAGAACCGACTACAATGAACATAAGAATGAGCTTTTTATGTAGCAAGTTTCGTTTATACCGCACAAGTAGGTACGATGCCGCGTTCATGCCCACGGACTGAATCAATAAAGATATGTCTCTTGATTCCCCACCGGTAAAGCGAAGGAATAACACGCTCACTGGAAAAGCGATGACCCCACCTCCAAGTGGAGTTGATCCAGCAACAAAAGATCCCAACATCATGGCAAGGCCAGCAGGCCACCACTGGAAAACTGCTGAAAAATGATCGCCAGCGGCCAGTATAAAAAGCCATGTGGGCCATATTACCACACACGGGAAAAATCGACTCAGAATACGGGTGGGTGCCCCCGCCGTATCCATAGGACGGTGTTCTGATCCCTCATGCATGATACCACACACGGGAAAAATCGACTCAGAATACGGGTGGGTGCCCCCGCCGTATCCATAGGACGGTGTTCTGATCCCTCATGCATGAGATGCATGAAATGACTTAGGAGAGGAGCCGCCACACGGGCAGCAGACATTGTCAGTGGGGGGCATGAAAGCCTTGAAGAATCAAAACGGTTCTTTGTGTTCGTTCCGCTGCCATGATCACCAATCTGATGATCTGATCGAAACTCTCAGAACGAATAACTATTCTGACAAGTTCGTAGTGTACAAGTGTAGTTGTTTACCAGTAGAAGGTACACATACATTCGTAATTTGTAGTATTTATAGTAATAAGAGTAAAAGACACCTATCAAATACTCATTATTACTTTTCTGGGTCTTTCCACAGTCACATTCCCGATGGCCGTTGGATCTTTAAAGAAGCTCTCCATGCGTCCCCCTTCCACATATGTTTTCTTTTGTAAGGCTCCCATTTACCTGTAATGGACACGACTTTTAGAGGCTCATATGGCCCATGTGAAGTACAATTACTTTGTGCCTGACGCTGCTCCCGTAACCGCACGCTGCGATGATGAGGTGTGACAGAAAACGCTTTTGTGCCTACTCTGCGTATTCGCGCATTCTTTAGTCGATTTAATTCTCGCTGCCATGGATCATCATATTCCTGTTGAGACGACATGAATAACGGGTGGACACGATTCTTTTTGTCGTCTTCGCGCATTTTTTTGAATACTTTTTCTTGATTGAATGGTTTTGGAAATTTTGGTCGAATTTTTACAATTTTGCCTGGGAAATCTCTACTCATGCCTAAGTCACGGGCAGAATATGGCCCATCGTAATTTTCATCGAATTCTCGTTTCGGAGGAGGTTTTTGACTAGCTGCCCGCGCACTTTTCGCACCACCATATTCAAAATCGTCAAATGTCAAGTCACCGACAGCCCACAAATCAGCACCTTCACGACTCTTTGGTCTTCCTGCTTTGCTTTTGTCATCTAACGGCAATTTTGGAACGGCAAACTTCACACGACCACGCGGCAAGCTATTTTCAGTTGGCGTTGCTTTAGTCCGTCCCGTATTTTTGTACTCCTCGGCCATATTTTTAACACGTGGTCGTCTATAAAACACCTATGCGCTACCAAGCGCGTTCACAAAATGTTTTTCGTACACGACGAGCTTTGTGCAGGAAAACTTATTGGAGACTATGTATGTGAGTGAGATAAAGTAAAACGCACAGAAGACGAGACCAATTATTATATTAATATAATTAATTATTATGCATCAATGGAATGCAACGTTGCAGCATGCATTATTTCAAAACACTCACAACTACAGTCCAGCAATAGCAAATCGCGTGACGGATTTTATGACCACACTATTACTCCACAGTCACATAAATGTGGATTCTTGATAGGATAAAATCAAGTTCGTATACCGGTGAAACGGTTGAGGCGACAGCGAAATATTAGTGATAATGGAGTCTGTCATAGACTCAGAAACAAGATTACGGTACTAGGGTATTTTTCATTATTCCTTCTAATGTGCGTAGTTTAATTTGTCTGACGTGAAAAGAGACAACGCGATCTTGCAGCATTTCACAACGATATAATGCAGTTGCTTTCAAGATGCTTCGCGCACAAACACTCCATCAAATCGATCATTTTAGGACGATAAAATAGTGCGTTTTAGCGAGACCCTGCAACGGTAAGATTCTTCCCATTAAAGGAGTATGTTTGCCTCGTCGTGTTGACTTTGCAGCCACCGTGCGCCTCATCGAAGGCAGTCATGTTCGGAGGACTGAAGTCATACGTGCAGCTCCTGCAGTGCTCACAAAATTTATCAGCGCAGCATGTTTCATCGTCCCCAGGCAGCAATGATGTGGCATACATATCGTAATTAGCCGCTTCTTTATTCGTGCAACCAAATAGTTGAACATCGGCAGAGCGACCACATACTCCGTTATTCCCGGCGGGCGCGAAAGGGCATTCCATCATACAATCAGCCACGAACCCCGTCGTACTCTTTTGGTGCGAAAATGACCAGATAATATTCGAAAACGGGACGAAATCTGGAGAATGTCTGCCGGATTGCATGTATTGCAACAAGTATGAATTTCACCCGGAAATGCTGAGTCGCCAAGACAAGTTGGACATGGCCTTGATGTCAGGGCACGCTGGCGACAAAGCCCGCGAAGTGGTACCCATGCGTTCTAACCTACATGGTATGTGTGTGAGTGCCGAACAAAAGAAAACAACCTGTGACGGTGCATGGTGTTGTTCGGGGCTTCGGGGCTTCGGGGCTCTGCATTTCGATCCGCAACTACTGTATCAGAATGAAATCTATGAATAAAACAACAAAAGTGTGTGGTGATGATGTAAAGTGCACAGCGACCCAGGTTAGCATTGTTTCGGCAAAATCGAAGTGGGCAGTAGACAGTGACTGATTAAGCGGAAGAATATTTACTATAATGATGAGTGGTCCATCAGTGCAGCCTACGGGGGAGCGAAAGAGCCGGAATAGTTGGACAGGCTGGTCTTCAGATTTCTTATGGGAGGTAAAAAAGCATGTACGCTCCAAAAAAATATTGAATCGAGAAGAAATGCGTCAAATAATTGTCACACACGGAAAGAAGATTGATGCTGAACCTATAAATAAAGATAAAAATGAGCTGTTGTGGGTTGCTGTAAAAAAGTTTCTTCTCGAAACAGAGGTTGATATATTATCTCAACTGCGACTTGACAGCTACGACGACAGGGAAAAAGAGACACTGAAAGAATTGGAAAAATTGGTTTATTCTAAATTATGGCTTTCCTGGGGCACAATGATTGTTATTGGTTATGTGACTTTGTTGATGTACTGCGCGATAGGCATCGTCTATTTCCAATTTACAGACCGACAGAAGCCAAAGGAAATACCACAGTGGCAATGGACTTCACTTGTGGTTTTACCAGTATCCCAATTCTTCTTGTTTATGTTCATTTTCACAAATTCTTCGAAAAAAATGTGGCGACTGTTCACGTGTGGTCAATGCAGTACATTTTTCTATTGTTCCTCCGAGGAGGGATTATCTTATGTGAAGTTTAATTGGATTCGAACAATTTGTGTGACTTTATTGATGTTCAATATTTATTTGGTCGTGTTGGTTACTTTTACCAGATTCAGTGATCAGGATGTTCACCCGACCGTGGTGTTTATCTTGTTATGGGTTGGGTGCATTCTTGGTATCGTTGTGGTTTTTGCCCTGTATCTCTGCTTCCCATATTTCTTCAAGCTCACCGTAGTCATTAAATATGATGACCAGGAAAATCGGATGATGCACTCGGCAGTTGAAGATCCGAGAGACACTTGGTGTGTTGCGAATTGCTCACCTGTCGCAACATGTTGTCCTACGTATTGTCATTCCCTCTATCCCAAAGGTTACTTATCATACCATTTCAAGGATGATCAAGGTGCGGGAGAGCATGTGGACAGTATGCCTGAATGTTGCCCTCGTGCATTCTGTTGTTCCGCCGTACCAAGCTTAAAAACTGATGCGACTGAAATTCCACAGAATTGCAGGACAATAGAAGCAACTATAAACGAATCAAAAATCTCTTGGGGAGCGAGAAATGCTTTTCCTGTTGTTGAGGCGGAATTTCAAGACAGCACAGGGGCCCCAAAAGGAAAACTAATTTTTAACGGAAAGATTGAGTTCGAGGTTCCGCGTGGTGGTGATACTGCTGTGTAAAACTGGAAAGGGGATCGGACCTAATAATAATGTAGTTTTCATGCCGCATGCATATAGTATTGATAGGGATAATCTATAATATTCTTAGGTTTAGAAGTACTCGATCTCGTGAAAGCCAAGAAGTCACCTCCACATGTCCATCATGTATCCTATGAACACAACTATGATATCCATGTAGGGTATGACCTGACATGTCTGTCTACCAGGAATGTGACTTTATACTATGCTCTTAGCCGTGACTTGTGCTCAAATAATAAAAAGAGGCGAACAATCCCGCCTTGCCCTGTCTGTTAACGTCAGATCGCTCTTTCGAGTTCATCTCATGTCCTGTTCCTTCGATCACCTGCTGGCCTGCTCGATGGATGAACGAACGGATTCGGCGCCCATCTCCGTAAATTCTCATTGATGCATAACTCCGCCGCCGAAACTAAGGTGCAAACAGATCAAGAGAATTAATTGATGAGTAAAAAAAACGACCCCAAGAGTGCTTCAGAGATACAATCCCAACAGTGGTTAGAGCAATTATTACTTGAAGAAAAAAAAATCAATTCACAACAGAAAAGTAAAACAGATGCACCCCCCAAAGCGGTCTTATCAACTTTGCACTGCTGTAGTCATGCAGGAGATTTATGGAAGGACGCATCCGAATTGCGGGTTTTAATTTTACACTTTCAGGATCAATCCTCCGTATCGAAACCTAATGGGGAGGATAGATGCTTGCCACTTCATTTGGCAGTAAAGTATCATGCACCTCTAAAAGTAATCAAATTGATACAATCGCTCTACCCAGAGGCTGCGAAAAGGAAAGATGACAAAGGGCGCCTCCCACTTCATTACGCAGCGTTAAATCATTACCAAGAGGCAGTGTCGTTCTTACTATCTGTGTACCCCGAAGGTGCGGAGGTGACGGAAGAATCCGAAGGTCGTACACCTCTCGAACTTGCATTTCTAGCGTCAGCAGGTGATGAAATCAATCGTTCACAAAGAGTAACTCGTGAACTGCTAAGTCGTGTACAAAGTTTGGCAGACCCAGAAAAAACGAAGATACATTATGAATTGGAAACTGGGCTTTCTCTCCATGCTCCGTGGATGCGGTCCCGCATCACTGTTGTTGGAGACGGCGGAGTAGGGAAAACCTCAACTATACGCCACCTGTTTCAAGGGCGGCCAATGCCGAGGCCAAAAAACAGGGACAGGACAAATTTAATCAGGGAAAGGACAGATTTACGTTTGGGCAAAGGACGACGAATTATGGCGATAATACATCTGAAAAATCTGGCATCACTTCTGTGCATTCATCGTCGTATTGCGGTATATCGACTTGTTGTGTTTCAGGCATTTGTCCTTTTTCAAGGTAGCAGCGAGCATGTCGCCATCGAATGTCACGTCAGCTCTGTCAGCTCGTCAGTTCGTACGTACAACTTACCTAGTAGGCACAATACTCTATACTTATAGTACTCTAGACAATACATACGACGAGTCGTTGGACCAAATACGTGTACAGTACGAGTAGATGTTGTATCTTGTCTTGTTGTCATCTTTCATGAGTGCTGTAGTGCTGTAGTGCTGTCTGAATCATACGCGTCTTCGGAGGTTGGCCTGTTTCCATGAATGGATGGCGCTCTGGATCTGCTGCTTGCCAGGATCATGAGTTTTGATTGATCATGGCAGTAAACGAAACCTTGCACTCGGTTCCCCAACGTTTTCATACCGAGACCTCGAAACTTGTCGTTCAGTAGAACCCCGTCACTCACGCACGTACTATCATGGCTGGCGCAAATCTTCAGGTCTCCGATGAACTGAAAAGTCTGTTTCGAGATGCTTGCGGATCTGGTGGAAATGTGCGAGCATTGCGTGCAGTCATTCAAGGCGAAGCGATTGTTTCGGACCCAGAAAACCCGAGCATAACCATGGGGGAAAGTGCAGAGGGGGATTTTCAAACTATCACCGATGAAGTTGCTGGTTCCCGGGACCCAAAATATTACATTTTCGCGATGAACAGTCAGGCAAGTGAGTTTGTTTTGATCGCGTTTGTCCCCGAAGACGCCAACGTGCGCTCAAAAATGTTGTATGCTTCGTGTCACAAGGATTTAGTTCGCCAGCTTGGTACAGAAAAGTTCAAGAGTGAATGGTATTGCAACGATCCTGCTGAAATGGTCTACAGTGGTTTGGTAGAGCAGTTGAAGCAAGAGCTTACCGCGGCGCCCTTGACAGAGGAAGAAATTTTGAAAAATGCAGAACAGGCCGAATCCGTCGGGAAAGCTCAAAGTTCTGGAAACATGGGCAGTCTACCATTCGAAGCCACCAAAGAACTTTTGACAGCCCTGGAAAACTTTAAGTCAAATGACGTGAACTTTGTGGAAATTAAAATGGATGAGCACGAAAAGTTAGACCACGTTTCCTCGAAAGTTTTAGGCAGTGCTGCCGAAATCGATACTAACATATCATCAGATCAAGGCCGATTCTACACGATCCGCTACCCTCCTGATGGGACTGGGAAACAGTTTTTCGTCTTTTGCTGTCCCGATGACGTGAAAATCAAAGAGCGCATGATATTGGCTACTGTCAAGAGCACCGCCGTTGAAATTTGCAAAGGTTGCGGCGTGTCATTTGTCAAACAGCTGGAGATCAACGACACGGCCGTGGAAACGGAACTTGCCAGCGAAATCGCAGCCATGGCGGATACGCGTGAATTAAAGAACACACAAGCGTTTTCCAAACCATCTCGTCCCGGACGGGGCAAGCGCCGTATGGTGACGAAAAAATAGTGTTTTGTTGTTGTTGCCACGACACGAGAAGTACAACTAAAAAAAGTGAAGACCAGACGCTATAAATCGCTTCAGTTTAAATGAGATGAAGACTTTTTTTCAGGCCATGAAAATCGATGCCAATCGAACGCAAAGATTTTGAAAAGAGAGATAGATACCGCGAGAACCTGGGGTATCAACGATTTTTATGAGAATAAGTTAATAAAATAAGAAAAAGTTCACTGGAGAGTTTGCTTACGAGACGTGAATGAAAAGTCGAAAGGAGACACAAAAGTAATATCGTACGTAAAAAAATATTTTTTTAATTAATAAAATTTTTATTAAAATAAGTTTAGGGTAAAAAATGATGTTGTGAACTAATTAATTGATGGACGCGACGATGAAGATAAAAGAAGAAGATATATGCGCACTACGCACTATGATCTACAACAGTTTTTTAGTTTGATTTTAAAATTTAGTACGAATGTGTACAAGCGAAATTTGAGGTCACTTATAAATTGTTTTTTTTTAGTTCGTACACACTCACACCCTGTCCCTGTCCTTTTGTTTTCACTTGGGTGCAAACTTCGCCGTTTGCGAACGTCGTTTAGTGCATGTATTGTTGAATTGCATTCTCTTGTCCATCAAAAGTTGGCCCACCCATTTACGGCTACTCTTTGGCTGATATAAGCACAAGTCAGTCTTATACTCACTAGGTCCTGGTGTTCGCGAGGCCCGATATTCCACCCACTCTATTTCGGTCTTTGGAAATGCAGTGCTGAACCGTCCTCCACTCATGCCTGCTGAAGGCGGCGGTGTTTGATCATATTGATTAGGGCCCGGGGTCTGTTTTGAACGGTAAATGACCCAATCAACTTCCCCCTTCGGGTTCGCATCACTTATTTTGACCCCACCCTTCCCCCATACATACGCGACGCCTGCATACTGATTGGGAGCTGGAGTTTGTTTCGCACGGTGAATGATCCAGTCGATCTCCCCTTTAGGCTTTGCGTTACTAAATCGGCCACCACCAGGTCGAAGCCATTTTCCAGTAGCAGAGCTTTGCAAGGGTGGCTTGGCACATACCTTGCGACCACGGGTCAAGCTCTCCATGGCTGCTTCGGGTAGTTGTCTAGGCTTCTTCTTCTTCTTACGCCAATAACCAGATTCGTAACGCGAAGGAGGAACCCATTCCAGCCCTTGTGCGGCCAACTCTATCGGAGTTAAAATCTTTGTGCTGGCGGTGTTTCGATTCGTGTTTTTAGTTAAGCTATGGGACGATGTACTCCTCGAGGTCTTTGAGGGTGTTGCCCCGGGAGACCTCTGTATTCCTTGCGAAGTTCTTGGCCGCCTTGCTGAGGTCGACGGATCAAAGCGTTTTGGGTTTGGGGCCTTTTCTGTGGACTTGTATTTGCGTGCGACCTCTTTTGGGACACCCGGGCGGCCCTTCGTGAACTGGGGCACTGTTGCTGACGGTTTCATCTGGTTTCAAGAGCAGTAGAAGCTGCACAGAAACTGCAGATACCGAACTCTCTCGTTACAAAGCGCAAAACCTAAAGCCGATAAGTCAACAACTGGTTTTCAAACAAGCGCACATCGCACGGTGTGGGACAGAGTGAGTGCGCGCGCACATTCAACCCTCTCACGTTGCACGACTGACTGCTTCGAATCGTATCTCATACTAAGGTCGAATCGGCACACGTGCCTATCACGGGTATACTCTCCCTTAGCAAAACAATACCACAAGACACGAAGTTCAGTACAGTACTGCACCAATAAAACATATCTTCTGAACAACAGAACAGCACAGGATAGTTCCGTTAAAAGTCGCGCATAGAATAATAGCAGGGAACAGCATCACACGACTTTCTGGTAGGTGTCGTAGAGTACCTTCCATTTCTTCCTATGTCTGTAAGTATGGTGCGTATGTACAGGTAGGTTATCGTAGGGTTGAAAGATTCTTCATCGAGTCTTGTTTCCCTTGCGGCTTGAGAGGAAGGACGTTCACGTCCGGCGTGGTTTCCTGATACCTAGTCATCTCCTCTCTTTTCTTGGGGGAGTTCGTAGAGGCTGAATCGTGAATAGTTTTTCGACACACTCTCAAGTTCATTTACCGTCTTTGTCGGCATTGAGACAAAGGCTGCTGCGAAGAAGCCTCGAGAGAACCGTAACTTTCATATCGTATCGCCTGCGTAGATACTTACAAGCACTATGTCACAAAAGAGTGATGTGTTGTTAAATATGTCGTTTGAAGATATTCAGACTGAATTAAAAGGGCGGACACAATTTGAAGAACCGGTAGTGACACGTGAAGTTTTAATCGATGCTTTGAAAACCAGTACTTATGAGCTCTCTGTGATGAAAGCTGAGTATGCAAGTACAAAAAAAGATGTGACCAAGTTAAAGAAGGACAACGCGAAGTTAAAAGAAGACGTCATCGAACTGACCGACAAAACGACACGATTGACTGACCTTTTGAATAAAACAACTATTCGTGTCGAAAAGGCTGAAAGCGCACTCAAAAAGATGGGAGATCCAGAGGTGATTGGGGGTTTGCCCAAGCGCGTGGACCACGTTGAAGAATTTCTTCCGTACATCGAGAAGTTAGAATCGCTTTTCAACCGTGTTGACGTGGTGGAGGCCTGGAAGTCTGAGTTAGAACCACAGTGGGCAGACCACAAAGAACGCTTCGGATCAATCGAAAACAAGGTCTTGAATGAGCTTGAGCCGGCGGTTGCAGATCTAGTAGAAAAAGCGTCCAAAGCTATCGATATGGAACAGCTGGAAGAAAAATTAACCGCAGTCGGTGACGCCATTCAAGTCCAAGGAAACCGTACAGACGCTGTGGAGTTGAAGCTCACAGAGCACGAGGAAGCTCTTGCAAACAAAGCAGGATTGGCGGAATTTACCGCCACTGATGACATGGTCCGAAACCACGAATTTGTAGTCACAGAATTAGATAAGCGCATGGTTGGACAAGAGGGAAAAGTATTGGATGTCCGCGATAGATTCGACGCAATGGAGAATTCCATTAAAGACGTCCTGGTAAAATTTGAAGACGCAGAAGCTAACGGGGGATTTGGGGGTGGTATTTCCGCGGAAGAAGTGGATGCAAAAATTGATTCGAAGTATACTCTTATAGTAGACCAATTAGAGTCTGCTATTACAAGTGCAACTCAAGACGAAGAAGAGTTCAAGCGTGTGGCCAATGACTTGCAGGATATGGTTCGTAAAATGCAAATGAATAAGGCCGATAAACATGAAATGGCGGCGGTGAAAGAACGGCAAATGATTGATGGTCGGGTTCGTGAGCAAGTGGATACCTTGCGTGTATTGACCGACATGAAAATGACAAAAGAAGAGGCCCAAAGGCTCATCATAAAGAAAGCAAACCGCAGCGAGTTAAAAAACGCTGTCGGTGACTTAGCAAAAAATTTAGGAAGTGCTATGGACCGCAGGTTTGAGTTGCAAGAGGATATGCTTGCCGGGGGCCCTGCATCCGTCATGACAAATGCCCCGGGAGCGTTGCCAGGAAAGAAATTGAGCGAGACACATTGTTTGTCATGTAGGAGACCATTAAAGAACGGCAAAAAGCATAATCATCACAACGGTGGTAATGGTTCAGGTAGTCCGTTTGGTCAAGCTGAAAACGATTTAAGAAAGCGCCAAGCTCACCAAGGACCTGGGGGCACTTCCTTAGGCGGTGGATTCCAAGTCAGAGTGCCAGCACGCAACCCCCAGATGAATAGCTTGCCCCCCGAGTATACGTTGCCAAGGATAGACCCACGTTTGAGGAAGGCAGTCCCGTTTGTGCAAGGAAACGATGGAAATTTATACCATGGAAGATCGACTCCAACTCTGCATACCTGGGACACATCACCGCAAATGCCAGAGCAGGAGGATTTACCTCGCCCTGTATCTGTACACTCACAGTAAGTTAATTCGAGAATATTCTGCTGGGTTTTCGTTGGCAATAAAAAGACAACTAGTGACTGACAGCAACGAATAACATTTGTATATGCAACCCATTCCACTACCTCTCTTTTTTGATTTGTGTGCGCATACTGTTCTATTTTTCTCCTCTTGTGTAGACGGTCTAGTCGGCCGCAGACTTCAAATCACTGATCAAATGCATTTGAGGTTACCCTGTAAGACAAGTAAAAAATGTGTATATATCGAAAGTATTCTGTATATCATACTATGACTGGTACTATTTAGTTGTTAGTCTTTTTATAATATATGATAATAACATAATAACATTAATACTTCTGTTATCATACAAATCAAACTCAAAATTTATAATATTGAACACACGAAGATTTTATGTCAAGGTAGAGAAGACAATCCTGTACATACAGATGCTTTATAATATTGAACACAAGAACACAAGAAATTAATCTCTCGCTCCAAAAGTCTTTCCAGAACGTAATATTTAGTGCGCAACAGAATGATTCTCTTTCTCTACCTATTTTATTCCTCGCTTATTTCTCCTTTTGAACTTTCCACATCCGAGCTAATTCTCGCTGAATACCCCCGAAGTCTAGATGAGGGTGCTCTCTCTGAACACTTTCCATCATTTTCTGTTTGAAGGCGCTATACGCACTTGGTGCTCTCTCCTTCATTGGGTCCCCGTTTGCATCAAATTTTCCGAGAAATATAATTTTTGCCCCACACCTTCCACAGCGGTGTTTTACTACACTGACTGATTGGCTATGCCGACCACATTCCCAATGGCATGTATCGTCAGAACACTTCCATCGAAATTTATAGTGAATCTTGTAACTGTGGCAGGTAGTTACAGCATCACAAGGATATTTCTCTGATGCTCGGGAAGCCCATTTTTGGAAAACTGGTCCGTGGGGCGGCTTTCTTGCGTGGTCTATGATCCAACTTGCCGCATGGCACATTTCATGCAGAAGTGTAGAACGCAATCTGGTTAAATCGGTAAGAACTTTGGTCGAGAGCTCAATTTTCGCTCCCGGCATCCGTGTGTTTTCCTCGTCGTAGTCGAAGAAGGTGTATGTCAAACCTGCAGTTTTTGCTAGACGAGAACTCCACTGAATAGCCATGCTTTTCGGCAATTTATTATAGAAGACGCTACCGTTATATTCTTCATACAACCTTTGCGCGTGAGTAGACCGCTGTTTTCTCCATTGAGACGGAGTCATTTTTCGTATCAGCTTGTCGCGTTTCGCCGTTTCAGATTTTGATGGAACACTGGGGTCTTTTCTTCGCAGTCGATCGATTAGCGATGTTTCTTCGTCATCAGAATCACTAATCACTGCCAAATGTTTTACATTTCGCGTTTCACCAACAGTCAAATTCAACATTGCCGGGACAGTTTTTAAAAACGCAACATCGTCATCTGAATCATCCTCATCAGTCACACATATCGGATGCTCATTAAAATGTTCACCTTCATCGTCATCATC
>Ga0099797_100050_pt1 | contig 63842 bp, 26 predicted proteins | sample Uncmet_Sort48C_1_FD_89871 | JGI IMG/M metagenome (GOLD analysis project Ga0099797, IMG submission 89871) | Marine eukaryotic communities from CALCOFI LINE 67, Pacific Ocean - C012_Sort48C_1 | ecosystem: Environmental > Aquatic > Marine > Oceanic | place: Pacific Ocean: Monterey Bay | collected...
GGCTATAATAATAGGAGAGGAGGAAGAAGAAGAATCAATATGTGGTAAAAGTAGTGAAGTGCTGCAGTGGAATACGATACATTAAAACATCTTACCAGTGCAGATTATGACGCTAAAATAAACACGGAGACACTACGCAATTACATCAAAAATGGCAGCCGTTTCTGATGAATATATGCTACCAGAGGATTATACTTTTTCAGTACCAATTGATACAAAAGAAAATGAAACCAACGCTTTGCCAAACACAATAAAGACTTTACTTGGTGGAGAATATAAAGATATTGCTGACTTCAAAATTGTACAAATTTCCGGTGGTATAACTAACCGGTTGTATAGGGTGCAACCTAATTTAAGTGAGAAGCATGATAAGAATGAGAAGGCATTAATACCAAGTGTAATTATCCGAATATATGGTGATAATACTGAATTATTAATTAACAGAGAAACAGATGTTCAAAATTTCAAAGAAATGTCACGTTTAAACTTTGGTGTCAAACTGCTCGCTTTGTTTGCAAATGGTCGAATCGAAGAAGACTTTTACAACTGCATTACATTGGAGCCTGGAGATTTATCAAATCCGATTTATTCCAAAATAATTGCTAGGAAATTGTGTGAGATGAATTTATTGAATATTGCCAACATAAATAATGACAATAAAGAGCCTATTTTATTTAAAACATTGTACAATTGGTGTAATGTTGCTGAACAAATAAATTGGGGTAAGGATTTTAACAAGCAAGAACGTGTGGAAAAAATGAGTTTGAGTAATAAAATTCGTGCAGAAATTGAATGGTTATCTGAACTACTAAACCAAACTGATTCGCCAATTGTATTTGCACATAATGATTTATTAAGTGGTAATATATTGTATCGCCAAGAAGACGAACAATTAGTGTTTGTTGATTATGAATATGGTGGTTGGAATTATCGTGGGTTTGATATTGGGAATCATTTTTGCGAATATGCTGGATTTGATTATAGCAAATTCGAAGATGTATATCCAGATAAAGGAACTCAAATCGTTTTTTTAAAAGCATATCTTGAGGAAGAGTATAAAATTAAACATCGTGGAGAAGAGAATTTGGAAAGTAATTGCCAAGCATTTGTAGAAAGTGATACATTCGATCATTGTGTAGATAAAATGTATACAGAGGTCAATAGGTATGCATTAGCAAGTCATATGTTTTGGGGAATATGGGGGATTATTCAAGCCAAGCATTCCAAAATCGATTTTGATTTTTTAAAATATGGAGAAGAAAGAATTGCAGCCTATTACATATCCAAGAGAAAATTAAAGGAAGATGGATTACTATAAAAACATCATTGTGTCTATATATTATTCTTACTCAGTAGAGCTTATTATATATATATATAATAAAACCCAAACTCGAAATTTAGACATTTTGTCTCCCTCTGAATCACTTTCAATTGAATATTAATTCACACTCCAAAAACAGTAAATTCACCCTAGATGTAGGTCTAGTCGATGAAAAATTTACATTCATACACACATATTTATATCTTATATATAAAAATTTTATTTATAATTTAATGAAGTAAGAATTCATAATATATTTTAAAAATATAAAAAAATTAAAGTACCGTGCGCATAAATATAAGCTTATTTTTATTTTATTATCAGTATGAATATTTATTTACATTATAAAATAAAAGTTATAAGCTTAAAATTATTTAAAAAGTTAACCGGTATATCAATACTCATGTGTGGGTATAATTTATAAAAAATAAACACATTTATTTTTTGTAGTCACACACTCATTGCCCAGTCAATTGCAGTAAAACTACCATCACTAATATTCCTGTAAGAGTCATACCAACAGCAACAATAGTGCCCATTCTAGCAAAAATTCTTACTCTACTAGAATTGAAACAATTACACTGGCATGTTGCGCCAGTTTGTTCACTGCCATCACCGTTGTCATCAAAACTATTACCATCATTGCGTAATGGCGTTAATAATGATGTCTCATCTGAAGTTCCTGTTTGACGTCCTCTTGACTCTATATCATCCATATTATTGGTATTACTATCATCATTTTCGTCATTATCGCTCCCAGCATCATCACCTATATTTTTTTTAACTGCAGCCATTTTACAAATTGGACAGAGGGTACTACGGCTTAATAACCATGGTGATATGCATTGTTTGTGGAATTCATGTCCACATGGCAAAACCGTTAATTTATCGCCATTATTAAAATCATCAAGACATATAACACAATTATCAATATCATATGCAGATGCATGCACTGATGATAATTGCTTTTTGCCTGCTTTCTTCTTCTTTTTAAAGCTACTATTTTGTTTATTATAATTGATAGCATCATCGTCACCACCATACATATCATCGACCATTCGTTGATATTCTTCACCATTTGTTGCACTCACATCATTATCATTATCCGATGCTGAAGATTCTGAATCATGCTCACGATAAAATGTTTTTGTCTCTAAATTATTTACAGCACGCTGCCTTTCATTAACCTTACAACATTTTCGAACACAAGAAATTACATAACATAAAAAAATTAGGCACCACATAAGACATACAGCTTCAAACATCATTAACGTTAACTGGCTATCTAACGCTGGCAAACCAGATGGACCAATTTTTGTATCTGTTTTATTTATTGTTACAATTACTTCCTCGTTAAATTCTAAAAAATGTAGTAATTGAATGCCGGTACTTTCGCCAACAAATGCTGCAGGAATAATAATATTTTCTGCGAATCGCTCTTCTGCTGACATAGCTATCAAGTCGTCGCCATCATTGTTAAATACAATAACAGCTGAAGCTGAACTCATTTGTGCATAAAATACCTTTTCGCCAAAGGAGCAAGTCCCACGTGGTATTAACGCAATCGATTGATTTAAATTTTGAGTTGGAAACTTATTTGTACATCCAGATTTTGGATCAATGACTGTCAGCTTACCTGTAATGCCAGCATCATTCAGCTCTGCACCAAACATAGCATCTGCATGTGGGTATATGCTGCAGCAAGGTAAATCTACAACTAAACTATTAACTAGTTGCACACTATAATTAATATTCAATATTAATATACTTGATAACACTAGCTTGATAATATTTCTAGTGTAATCCATTTGTATTTACTGAATCCTCCTGTATATTTCTAATAGAGAGAAAGGGTGCAAAGTATGGTGTATACAAGTGAAAGGGTTGTAAGAAAAAAGAAGGCAAGGTTACTGATGCAACAGTCTGAAGAAAGAGTATAAACTAATAAACTAAAAAAATAATAATAGCACAATACGACGACGAATAATAAATACAACGTAAACGGCGGCATGCAATAATAAAAATATTGCCTCATCATCATAGCCATTATAATTACATTAGTAGTAATTACGTAGTACTGCTGTATATTAAATAATGAGGAGAAGAGTGCAAGAATAATAATAAATTAGCATCTGAATTCGGTTTGTTGCTCGAAGGTACGCCCTATATCATGGGTTTAGTTACTGTACCTGTGAGTATACACCCTTCTTTGAATGGAACGAAGTATAGTGTATAGTATAGTCCTGGCCGTATACTAGGAGTACACTGTTGGCGCTACAATATAAATAGTCGTCGTCTGCATGCTAGGGCATGTCTACATGTAAATGACATTCGTTCTAATAATATCGATAATAATTTGATTAGTGATAAATCAGCACAACTACGTAGTATATAATAGTATTAACAGCACAGTAGTAGTTACCACCGCTACGGTGCTGTTAATACTCAAGCGCAGCGTGGTCTCCTTACATGTGTTGAATGTACCACCATTAAATTCTGTTAAATTAAGGTGAAATACAGATGTACCATATGGTATTTAATATTGTGGCCTGATAGTGTGTATAATAGTACACTGTACTGGTAGTTCTGATACTCCTAGAATATTATATGTATTCCTTTACTTTCAGCTACAAATTTATTCCGTGGCGCGTGTACCAGCCACAAAATTTAGATACATAAGGGTAACATCACAAGGAAGTGCGAAGAATGAAACATGCTATTCTAAAGGCAAATAGAAAAAATATGTATTAAGTAACTTTAAATGTATAGTTTAGCGTTCTATTATGCATATACAAAATATAGGTATGCTTTGTATTAAATGTGTTTGTTTCATGTTTTGGTATACCTTAATTTAGTGTGCAACGCTTTCACTCATTGGTGCAGAGAACATGCCCCTACCACTATATTGAAAAAATACATTTCATTGCATCATCAAATTATTTTTTTTTTATTATATTATTTTATAATAATAATAATAATATATATATTTTTTTTTTATTATTATTATTATATTACCAAGTATTATACCTACTAACTATTATTATTATTATATTAATTATTAAATTATTAATTAATCATATATATTTTTTCATTTTCTCTTCTTCAGAAGCACCTGTGCGCTGCATAATCACACTACACCGTGTCATCTGCAGGTATACGAACTGATATATATATATTTATATATTATTTTTTTTATAACAAGTAGCGAAACATTTGAATTTAGTAGTCGTAAAATAAAACGAGTGAGCGAGAAGTCAACATTTAGTAATATGGCATCTATTGCATCTTCAACAGCAACTACTTTTTCTCCACCAAAAATTGGTACGGAAGAGTGGTTTGTAGGTGACACTTTTACAAAAGGTAAGCATGATATTTTTTCGTACTTAAATAAAACATTGGAAAAAAGAATTTTAATTTTAGATGGAGCCATGGGAACAATGATACAAAAGTTTAAATTCACTGAGGAAGATTATCGAGGTGAAAGATTTAAAGATTTTGACGCACCTGATGGATTGAAAGGAAATAATGATTTGCTGTCGTTAACCAAGCCGGGTACAATAACTCAAATTCATGAAGACTATTTAGCTGCAGGTAGTGACATTATTGAAACAAATACATTTAGTGGCACTACTATTGCAATGGCTGACTATCGTATGGAACATTTGGTTCATGAACTAAATTATGAAAGTGCTCGATTATGCCGTAATGCTTGTGACAAGTTTACCAAGTTAACACCTGATAAACCGCGTTTCGCTATTGGCGCAATTGGTCCTACCAACCGGACTGGGAGCATATCACCAAGTGTTGAGGACCCTGGATTTCGTAACGTAACTTTTGATGAATTAAGAATCGCGTATAAAGATCAGTGTAAAGGGCTGTTAATGGGTGGCTGTGAAATTATTATGGTTGAAACTATATTTGATACTTTGAATGCAAAGGCAGCGTTATTTGCAATTGAGGAGTTGTTTGATGAATATAATTTTAAAGTTCCAATTATGATTAGTGGAACTATTGTTGATCAAAGTGGGCGAACTTTGTCAGGTCAAACATCTGAAGCATTTTATACAAGTATCCGTCATGCAAAACCATTTTCTGTTGGCTTAAATTGCGCTTTAGGAGCAAAGCAAATGAAACCTTTCTTGCAACGTTTATCAAATGTTGCAGAATGTTGGGTAAGTGTATATCCAAATGCTGGACTTCCGAATGCCATGGGCGGCTATGATGAAACGCCAAAAGAAGCTGGTGAAGCTGCATTAGACTTTACGAAGGATCGGTTGGTCAATATTGTCGGTGGCTGTTGTGGTACTACAAATCACCATATCAAGGGAGTTGCTGATGTATTGGCTACGGCACCAGTTCGACCTTTTCCAAAAAAAACAGAACATCCAAAAATGTGGTTAAGTGGCCTGGAAAGGTTAATTGTTGATAAAAGTTTGTTCGCATTTTTAAATATTGGTGAAAGATGTAATATTGCTGGTTCATTGAAGTTTAAAAGATTGATTAAAAATAATGATTATAACGCTGCCATGGCAGTTGCAAGAAAGCAAGTTGAAGATGGTGCCATGGTTTTAGACTTGAATGTAGATGATGGAATGGTTGATGGTGTCGCTGCCATGGAACGATTTTTAAAAATTGCAATGACCGAGCCAGATATATCAAAAGTGCCATTTATGATCGACTCGAGCAAGTTTAAAATCATCGAAGCTGGGTTGAAATGGGTACAAGGTAAATGTATTGTCAATTCGATATCGTTAAAAGTCGGCGAGGATGAATTTATTCGGCAAGCAAAGATTGTAAAACGATATGGGGCAGCAGTAATTATCATGGCATTTGATGAACAGGGCCAAGCGGCAACATTTGAAGAAAAAGTGCGTATATGTAAACGTTCATATGACTTGTTAGTTGGTGAAAAAATTGGTTTCCCACCAGAGGATATTATTTTTGATCCAAATATATTAACTGTAGCTACTGGTATGGCAGAGCATAATGCATATGCCATTGACTTTATCCGTGCATGTAGCGAAATTAAGAAACAATGTCCATATGCAAAAATTAGTGGCGGTGTATCTAATCTTAGTTTTGGTTTCCGCGGTGTAAATAAAGTAAGGGAAGCGATACATGCTGTATTTTTATATCATGCCATCAAAGCTGGGATGGATATGGGTATTGTGAATGCTGGGTTAATGGAAATTTACGATGACGTTGATGACGATTTACGCGAATTATGTGAAGACGTTGTCATGAATCGCAATCAAGGTGAATCCGGGATGGATGCCACAGAAAAGTTGCTAGATTATGCAATGGCTGAGCGAGAAAAATTAGCGTCATTGAAGGCACAAGGTATTAAAAAACCTGTGAAAAGTCTAGCTTGGAGAGAGAAAAGTGTAGAAGAACGTTTGTCTTACTCTTTAATTAAAGGTAATCCCACATACATAGTGGAAGATACTGAAGAGGCAAGGCAAAAGCTGCCATATCCATTAGCAGTTATCGAAGGTCCATTAATGAATGGTATGAATGTTGTTGGTGATTTATTTGGCAGTGGCAAAATGTTTTTGCCACAGGTCATCAAAAGTGCGCGTGTTATGAAAAAAGCTGTAGCCTATTTATTACCATTTATGGAGGAAGAAAAAGAGAAAAATCGTCAACTTGCTATTGCAGAAGGAAAAGTACCAGCCGACAGTGACGACGATTCGACTGCTGGTCATATTTTGCTTGCAACTGTTAAAGGAGATGTTCATGATATTGGCAAAAATATAGTTGGCGTAGTTCTCGGGTGTAACAATTATAAAATTACTGACATTGGTGTAATGTGCACGTGCAATGATATCCTAGATAAAGCGGAAGAGCTGAATGTTGATATAATTGGTCTTAGTGGTTTAATTACGCCATCTTTAGACGAAATGGTATTCGTTGCCCAAGAAATGAAAAAGCGGAAGATGAAACAGCCACTTTTAATAGGCGGGGCAACAACGTCTCGCATGCACACGGCGGTAAAGATCGCACCGCAGTTTGAATCCATTGATCATCCAGTTATTCACGTTCTTGATGCGTCACGAAGTGTTGTTGTAGTTGGAAATTTATTGGAATCTAATTCAGAAAAAAGAGATGACTATGTGGAAGATACATTAGACTTGTATGATGAAATGAGAGAAGATTATTATGCTGGATTGCAGGAAAGGAGCTTGTTACCATTTGAAAAAGCAATTGAGAAACGTTTGAAAATTGATTGGGCACAAGAACCATGTGCTGATAAACCTAAAAAAAAGGGTATTCAAGTTGAAAAAAATTATCCATTATCCGAAGTTGTACCTTTCATTGATTGGAATCCATTTTTCCAAACATGGGAGTTGCGTGGTCGTTATCCAAATAGAGGTTTTCCAAAAATATTTAATGATGAAAAGGTTGGTGAAGAAGCAAAAAAGCTATATGCCGATGCACAAAGAATGTTACAAGAAATTGTTGCCTCAGACAGCTTGGAATGCCGTGCTGTCTATGGAATCTTTCCAGCAAATACTGTTGGTACTGAGGATGTTGAAGTATATGAAGGTAGTGACCGGACCTCTGTCGCTGCTAAGTTCTGTATGTTACGTCAACAATTAGAAAAGGAAAATGATGATCCATATTTATCATTGGCTGATTTTGTTGCGCCTAAAGATACAGGTTTAGCGGATCATATGGGTATGTTTGCTGTTGGCGTTTTTGGGACGGAAAAATTGACCAAAAAGTATGAAGAAGATTTAGATGACTACAGCAAAATTATGGTACAAGCGCTTGCCGATCGTCTAGCAGAAGCATTCGGTGAGTTGATACACAAAAAGATCAGAACAGAGACATGGGGGCACTCGTCTAATGAGGATTTATCCAACGAAGACTTGTTGAAGATTAAATACCAAGGTATTCGTCCAGCTCCTGGGTATCCATCACAACCTGATCATACTGAAAAACTCACAATGTGGAAAATGCTTAATGTTGAGGAAAACATTGGAATGAAATTAAGCAGTGGATTGGCTATGTTGCCAGCATCAGCTGTTAGTGCATTAGTGTTCTCGCATCCAAAATCCAGATATTTTGCCGTTGGTCATGTAAATGAGGATCAAATTGACAGTTATGCTGACAGAAAAAATGAGTCGAAAGAATACATTGAAAAATGGTGTGCACCTTTATTGAATTACAAGTAAAGTATTTGTTTCGTCAATATCACATGATGCATGTTTTGGTACTTTTTTTAAATAAATATTTGCTAAATTGTGATAGCCAGATAGAGAGATTGACATTTAGCGTATTTAGTACTCGTATTTGGTTTAAAGGGTACAAAAAATGATTCCAACTTTATAAAAATAAATATACGAGATGAGGGAGGTAATACACAACGTATTTTATATAAATCATTTATTTTTTTAATTTATATATAATAGTATTCATCACGGGATCTAAAATTATACAACTTTACACTCTAACACTATGTAAATTGAATGTGAAATTTTCTTCGACTAGACCTACACCTCAGGGTACTCTTTTTACAGAAACAATCGCCCGCCATACATGCAGCAACTTTTTTTTTTATGATTTAAATAATGATATTCCAATTTATGAAATACACCTGGAAAAATATTCAAATCACTCATATTAGCATATTTTGGTAATAAGACAACAATATTTTTGGAAATTTTTAAACCTGATTCCACTAAATCTTTTCCAGAGTTGCTATAGGTAGTATCTTTCATTATGTATTTAATTTTGCCTTCTTTTAGCATCGAATATTTTGGGCCACCCCATGGAGGTGCTAGGTAAACAATATCAGCTTTAAGGAAGTTGCATAGCTCAAAAAAGTCACCAACTATAAAATCAATTTTATCTTCCACATTATAAATTCTAGCATTATGCCTAGCGAATTCAATTTTCTTTGGATCAATATCAATCGCAATTACATGTTTACATGTCATAGCAAATTTAATAGCATTTCCGCCAATACCACAGAATCCATCGACGATAACATTACAAGAACATGTTTTGGCTATATATTTTGCAATTGCTTCTGCAGTTACTGAAAAAAGTCCTTGCGTGTCTGTTTTGATTCCATCGTCGAAACGAGAGAAAAATCTAAATCGTTGACTCCAATATTTTCGCATATCTTCTTTTGCATTTGGATCTTGAAATTTAATTTCATAAGAAGGGTTATAATTTATAGATACCAATTTCTTATCATTTGTCTTATTTTTTGCAATATTTTCATAATTATGACAATCATATTTTTGAACATCTAGCATTTCATCTATTAATGTATTCTTGCGGACTCCACTATTATTAGTAGTAGTAGTATCAGAATCAATATTAATTTCAAAATCAATGTAATTTACGTCAGTTGCTCGCAGAATAGCTGTAGGATATGTGAATTGAGGTGTTTTTAGATTTTTTACAAAAATTTCAGATTGGTTAGAATTAATGCCTGATAATGTACCCGACACATATATTTCTCCTGCTAGCGATATATTTTCTATATGATGATGATCACTTTCGATTATTCCTTGCCAAAATTGTAAACCTTTTTGTCGTAGTTTTTTTGCCTGCTCAGATATATTTCTGTTGCTATCAACGTTGTCATCATCCATGTAAGTATCGTATAAATATATGTGCATTGGTTTGGCATTCTTCACAGAATCATTACTTATCAGATCTACAGATCTACTTGATTCATCTTGCATCGCGCGAACATTTTTACGCGTTTTTTTCATTACATTTGTTGATGCATATCTTTTTGTAGAGGCGGGTGACAACTTAGATAGAAGTTCTTCGAAATCATTAGACATACATTTGATCATGCACTTTGGGCATACACCACCGGGGTCGACATTGCATGCGTGACAACGGAGAAAGTCCCTTATTTTATTTGGATCCATCGAACGTTCTACTAGTATAAGGTTGGCTATATTTTTTATGTCAGAATAATTGTGGATTAGGATAATCCATAACAACCACAATGATGTGCCAAAATATAATGATGATAATTCTTTTTTCTTCTTCATTGTTGTCGTCATCATCATCTACAAGGTCATCACACCAATTATTATTATTTATTATTATTTATTTTATTATTATTATTATTTATTATTATAAAAAAAAAATTTATTATTATTATTAATTATTACTACGTATTATAATATAAAAATTAAAAAAATAATAATAATTATTATAATAATACTAATATAATAAATAATAATAATAATAGATTATTATAATAAATAATAATAATATAATAATAAATAATAAAAGAAGAAGAATAATATAGATCTATAATAATATACTATTCGTCTATTATTATTGATTTATTAATATTATTATTATTATTTATAATAATAAAACAACTTTTTTTGGTTTCATTTTTTTAAATTTATTTACTTTAATAATAGGAAAATAAGTGTACCAGTCTAAGTCGTGATACTATTATTATTTTTACTCTGTAGCTGTGCTACATATTTAAACATATAGCAGGGGGGGAGATGCCGGTGGATGAGTACGTACAATGAAGTGATGATGAAAAAAATAATAATAATAATTTATACCTGGTAATAATAATAATAATAATAATAATAAAAAAAAAAAAATACAACACCATCAATGAAATCAACTACTAAAAAAATTAATAAAAACATTTATATTTAAAGAAATAAATTGCACTACAGTACAAGCAAAAGAGCAAACATCTGCCGTATACAATTTCAATAAATATATTCAAGAGCAATAAAAACGTTTCCTACAATAATCCTTTTGTTCCCCCTCTTGTGTTCTTTGTCTTAAGTTATGTTTCCCTCTTTCAATTGGCGAACCTTGCCAGAAAGAGAAACTTCAAGGTCCCGGCAATCATTTTTGATAGTTTTAAAGTCTACGTATTGTTTAGTTATACTGTGTCTTATTAGCTGCAGTCGAAATTCTTTTTCGTTTGTTGATGGCTACACTGTTGATCGAGAACCAAACATTATCGAAGCATACAAACGCATCATATACTTTGCATCTGAAACACCAATGGTGGGAACTGAACTTTTTAGATCAGATGGAACTCAAAAAGGTACATCAATTTTTGCAGACATTGCTAACGGGACTAAAAGTAGTTTCCCTAAATACCTATTTGTTTACGATGAAATGCTTTATTTTAGTGCTGATGACGGGGAAAATGGAAGAGAATTATGGCATACAGACGGTACTGATAGGGGAACTCGTATGGTTATGGATATATGCCCTGGGCAAGGAGGCAGCGACCCAAGTAATTTTACAATATTTAAAGAGAGACTATATTTTGCGGCCAATGACTGTCAACATGGTCGTGAGTTGTGGCACCTTTATCAAAATCAAACGACGTTAATCGTAAAAATGTATGAAGATATTCAGCCTGGTTCGGTAAGTTCTAATCCACATAACTTTGGTGTGCTTTTGAAAGAAGGTGATGGTACAACAACAAATCCAAGAATTGAATTTAAAATGTACTTTGCTGCAAATACAACATTACATATTTACCCGGAAAATCATACCAATGTCACTACTATTACTGCTGATGCCTCTGTCAGGAGGAGACTACTTAATATAAATGAAAATATAACCGCAAACGCGACCGTAAATACAAGCACAACAACGATGCCAAGTGAATCATTAAATTCATCAACTATTATGACTACAAGTCCATCATTGTTGACCACTACAATCGCGCCCGTAAATTATGATGTGGATGAGATATCATACAATATTAGTCACTTAGGGGTTGAATTATGGGAAACTACTGGAGAGGATAATATTGAAAGTGCTACTGCACTGACTTTGGACATCAATCCAGGTTTTGAAGGCAGTGAACCCTCCGAAATGATATGGTATTATGATAAACTGTATTTTGCTGCGTTCAGTGAAACAAAGGGAAGTCAATTATGGAGAGTTCATATGCATCGTGATCATATATTTTTTGCGACTCAAACTCTTCCATGTTGTCATGAAATTAAAACTGTCATAGCGGGAGTATCTCGCGCATGTCCAGGTCCACCATTTTCTGAATATGACAAAGAAGATGGGTATCCCTCACAAGCTTGTGAAAAACTTACACCACAAATTGATGGTAAGAGAATGCACTATTCTCTTTCTTCCAAAGATTTTATATTGGAACTAGTAACTAATATAGGAAGTCCACCACAAGGTGCAAATGCTTTTATGCTAACAATTTTAACGGATGTACTTTATTTTGGTACTCAATATGAAGATGATACGAAATTATATGAAGTACAAAAGAAAGCTTCCCCATTTGAAGCTTCGGTGGGGGTGACAGTGGCAGATGACGTAAGCATAAGACTTATCGAAGCTGATGATGAATTTGGTTTTGAAATAGTTGATTCGATTTTAGGAGGAGTTTACAATAGTTATCAAGGTCATGTAAATTCACAAAATAAACCTGTTGTTAAGTGGCACGGATACTCGTCATATCCAATTCATTACCAAAAAGTTTGGTTGGCTAAATTAGCGTCAGGAGAACAACTATCGCCGTGACACCAATATGTTATTGTGTAAAATATTATTAGTAAAGACTTTATCATAGTATCCATAACATCAAATATTATTTAAATATTATTTAACCGACCGACCTCTTATAATTGATCTCATAAGAAGTGCAGCTTGGTATACGCTTCACCATTATAATTTCGTTGTAGTTATCTCGCTATCTACGCAACTAATATTTTTTTCAGGCTTTGATGCAATCCTTAACGGTGAAATTCCATCATTTTGCTTGCTTTTATCAGCTGTGCTGCCACCGTTGGTGATATTTTGCTTCTCGTTAGACGTAGATCTGGCAGGCTTATCATCATCCAAAATTTTTACTTCGTTTAACGGCACAACTTTATTGAGCTTAAACTCCTTCATTTTTCGTTTGTGTATCCAGATTATTAAACTCCAGATAAGTGTCCAACCCAGTATTAATGTTAGCCATGTCAAAAGACTATTGTTTTCCGTAATATTGTACAGTATTGCGCATGCACAAGCATGAGTTGCACACAAATATATTGCAGTTCTAAATATGTTCAAACGCTTTATCATACATGGCTGTATGTACTGATTTGAAATTGAAAGTGTTAAACATATGATAAATTGTGGTACAAGCACTTTCACCCAATCTTCCTGGTAGAATATAGAGAACCCAGCCATAACTAATTCTGCTTGATGTTCCATAATTAAGAAACTTTGATCATATTTTATATCTAATGCTTTGTTGTTAAATTGAAAATTTGGTGCAAGTAATGTTGCAAGAGGATAAAAGCCTAGTAACGCCATAGCAGCAACTACCATATAAAATATTTGAAGGGGTTCAGAAAATGTAAAGCATTTTACTTGCTCATCAGCCATCAACATAAATTCTTTATTGATTGCATCGTAAGTGCACGCATATGATGATATTAAAGTGAACATCATACCAAAGTATAAATAATCATTAACAGCGTTGAGACCAAAATTATATAAACCATCCTTTGTGCAACACTTGTCAATTGGTCTACCATTATTGTCAAGACCCAAATTTCCCTTTCGTAGCGCTTTTAAGCCTTTTATAGAGTAAAAGGGATATGCAAGTGCTACAATAACAGAAAACCAAAAGAAATAATGAAAGGAATTTCCGAACTCTTCTGGCAATTTAAATTGTGGGATATAGATTAGTAAATCTAATAATCTCATAAGCCACGGATATTCCCGCAACTGCTTTTTTAACTGGTCCCTGGACGATTCCTGTATTGCTGATGTCTTGTTGGATAGTTTCTCTGTTGTTACAGCTAGTGGGCCATTTGTCAAAGCAACACTTACATATTGGTACATAGTAAACGCCATACCGATGTAAAATGTCGAAATATTATCCCATATTTTCCAGTTTACTACCTGTTCCGATTCATTTAGTTTACTTGATTTTTTTAACTCCTCCGATATTTCTTTTGCTAACGCTGGGTAAATGTTATTTCTTACTAATTGCCATTCTACTCTGCAATTATTAATTTCTTTAATAATCAAGTTACATTTTTCTTCATCATTAAGGTTTTCATCTTCGTGATTATTCGCCTCAATGCTCGTCGCAACTTCAACTTTTTCGTTTGTATCTACGGTGTCAATTTCATCATCTGAAGCTCCAATTTCTAATGGGACTAGCCATTGTTTTATACAAGAGAAAGCTTTTGGAATACGGACGAAATTCGAAGTATCATCGTTTTCGTTCGCATCGTTGTCATTCTTGTGATCTTCATCATCGCTATCATCGTCTATTTTTGTATTCATCAATCCGATTAATTGTTTGTTTAATTGTTTTTCTGGGTACTGCTCGCGTAAAAGTTTGCGGTGCCTGTACCATTTTTGGATCATTGTTGCTGCTTTCACTCTTTGTCTTCTACTGCGCCACCACTTCTGGATGAGATTCGCTGCGTATGTGAGCTTAAAGGAATAATTAGCGATATCGCGGGGATCTTTTAATTTAAACGAGTTTTTTGTTTGGATTCGAATTCCATGGATTTTTCTCCACCGATTGTACATAGGAAGGCATTTATGCAGTGTATTGTCTATGAACAATTGTAATGCAATTTCTAAAGGTACAGATGGATTAATCCGTTTTGCAATCACTTTTAAAATATGAGAAAATTTTGCAAAGTCAACGTAGTTGTGCTGAGCTCCACTTTGGTGGTGCTCTTTTGCGAAGAATCTTGCCTCTTCTGCAAACAATTTTGTAGGGAAAAAATCCTCAGTGATAGAATCGGCTACAAATTTATCAAATTGTTTTTGTGATATTCTTCCTTCTTCGAGAATAGTTGTTGATTTCTTTAAAACAATATCACCTGGCTGCTCACCCCTTCTTTTTGAAATGTCTTTCTGGTTTTGATTATTGTCTTCAGCGTTTTTATCCACTTGTTTTTGTAGCTCCATCATTTTTGAGCGAAAGCTTATCTGATGAATTACCAATCTTGATACCCTGCGCTTCTTGCTATATTCATCTAACTTTAAAGTTGAATAATAGGTAAATACTTCTTTAAATATTCGCAAACGAACTTTTTTCGGCGGTATTGATTTTTTTTTCCAAAACAAGAAGTTACTTCTAAGAAAGTCAGCATTGTATTGTGAGTGTAACATATTGACTGCTCTTTTTTTTTCTACTAATGCAAAAGCTAATCCAACTTCAAATCGAGTTGGGTTGTTCATAAAGCTGGACATTACCATAGGGATATGAACATATTCGTTGCCTCTTGCAAATCTTGCTATTTTGTGACCGTCGATAAAATTGGATGCTATCATAAAAGATTTTCCTTTTTTAGTACCTAAAACATCTACTTGTAGTTTTTGGTGTTTACATGCCCACCACCGTAAATATAAAAATTCATTAAACCATACCAAATCATCTAAATTGGATAATTTGTGAGTTTGTTTTGAAAACCTACCGCTAGGGCTTAGTTTGTATTTGAAACTTTTAAATGCAACAGGTGATACAACATGGATACGGCAACATATAGGTGTAAGTTCGTTGAAATTTTCGCGTTCGGTCATATTTAATCCTTTAATATTAACAATTTGAATGCGGAAGACACGTCCATCATACAATTCGCTGTCATTCATATTAGGTTTTATATTTTGGTACTTGTTTATTTTTATTTTGTTTTTTACCACTAAACCTGCATCGAACGCAGACGAAAATGTTTGGATATTTTTTTTCTTTAATACATCGTCTATTGCACTGTTTGCATGGCTGAAAATTGTGCTGAGATATTTAAGCATCTCGACAAGATATCTAAAAATTCCTGTTTCTGATGAATTTTTCATTAAGATGCTACTTGAAATTTTCAGCCCTTGCAATAAAAGTTTATTTTTTGGAAAATATAACAAACCTCTTTTGTATGTTTCAACTGTCTTTTTCCACTCTTTCATTGATGCAAGGCATGTTGCTTTTGCTAAATATGCTTCAGCAAACTTCGGGTTTATATGCAGTGCTTCAATTGCATCAAGAAGTGATTCGTTGTTACGATGAAGTTGAAATAAGACTACTGAACGACGGCAGTAATACTCAGCATTCAGTTCATCCTCCTCGATTAATTTATTTAAAGCCTGATGCGCTTCCTTGTACTGTCCAAATGATATTTGCTTGATACAACTTGCATATTTTAATTTTTGTTCATGTCTCTTTTGTTTTTCCTTTACCAAACGCTCTCTTTCAAGTTTACGATTCAGGTTTAGTAGGGCTTTGGTTTGCAGTTTTTTCCTGGCAATTTCCCTTTTTTTTTTCAGCAATTCAGCAAGTAAACAGGTTTTACATAATGCTGTTCGCTTCTTGATTGCAACCTTCCATCCACTTTTTTCACAATTTGGGCATAGTTTCAATGATCTATTTGTAATTTCTGTTCTTAAAGTTATTATATCGATTAAGTGGAGCTTGTTTTTTCGTTGTAGTCTTACAAGAAATTTTTCTGAGTCAAATTCTTTTTCAAAGGTTTTCCATTCGTGCTTTTTATTCAAGGCTTCATCATACAAAGCTCTTGCTACATCTTCACCAATATGATAGCCATGCTTTTTTGCAACTGCTAGTAGTTTCGCAGTAGCAGCTTTAGCTTTCCTTTCTTTTTGTATTGTATTAAAAGTGCTGTTGATACCTATTGTGAGGCTTGAAACGTCGAATAGGCAAATTAATGCTAATAGACTAACGGTAAAAAGAAGTGAAATTGCATAAGTCTCATTCGATTTCCAATTTGTTGAAAGGATGCTAGGTAATACAACACCAAATGGCACAAAGACCCCGACACAACAGAATAATGAAAATAGTGACATTGTCTGTTGGCGGTCTGGGTGCAAATGAATACAACGACCAGTAGCATGTAATACAGCATATATAAGCCACATTCCGGGTAGAATGATTGTTATTGTTAATCCAATGCTTGATGCAATTTCTATTCTAAAAACATGACCTATAGCAAATACTATTATACCAACAACAATAATTATTGCTAAAGAGACTTGCCATACCAAAGCATATTTATTTATCAATCTAGTTGTATCATGTCGTGTATTAAATACATATATTAATGGTGTAGTGCAAAAAATAATGTAAATTGAATATGAACTACTTTCATTTGAAACATATTTCTCCACCGTCAGAAGAAATATCAATGAAACTAACATCGTTAAATGTGATATCCAATTAATTGTATTTGTCACGCTGGTGTTATTAATTTTACCATTTACTGCAACAACTGGCTTTTTCCTGCATAGTTTTAAACGAACAGAAATTTCTTCGTAATGAATAATGCCGTTAATAAACATAGTAAGTAATGGCAGTGTGATTATTAAAAACAAACACACTCTATTTACCGTTACTGATTTCCGATCTTCACCCAGTCCAAGATATACTGGAAGTGTGGCTCCAAACGGTAAGAATATTCCGGATAATATTATATTTAATAAAGTTGGTAATTTAAATATCAAAACTGTTGCAAGTTTCGGGGCCATCGTTAACGTTATTGATGACAATGGCAATATTATCACTAGATAGGCATATATTCTAGAATCAGCTGCATTCAACACAATTTCGTTTTTAAAGAATACCATTAAAGGCAGAAGCACGCCAAAAATTGATGTGAGGACAAATTTGTCTACAAATCGCACTTTCCATAATTGAAAATAAAACGTACCTAGCAAATTGCTAGGAATTAATGCAACTATAATACATTCTAAAATATATGGGTTTCCTTTGTCGTGTCTAAGTTGGAGCACGGCCATTACAGCTGCCATGACACAGACGTTACATGAAAGTAAAAACACGCATTGAATAGGCTCACCATAATGTACAAGATCCAGAAAGTACAATTTGCAAAACAATATAATGGTTACTCCAACTAATATACAAAATGGTAAAAAGATTAATCCAGACACTTGCCTTGTAACAGAATCTTCAAAACCAACTAATATTAAGCTTATTGGAAACGCGCATAAACTATGCCATATAATGCAGAGAAATATACGTGATTTTATTGAGGCATTCCAATTTTTTGAAATTTTATTTAAATCATAATATTCCCAGGAAATTGCTTGCACTCCGAACAAAATAAAAAGTATTATTGCTCTTGCGTTTGATGGGTGTATTGGGTACAATGACACAGGAACTACAAAAAAACAAATAATAATAAGCGCTTGGATTAAATGTCTCCCGATCAATGATTTGAATTTTTTCCTACATGCCGTCCATATTAAATATATTGAAAGCATAAGTCCTGCCATAAAAAACGATATCGTGGAGTTTGTCACTTTGGCATTTATCAATGCATCATAAATGAGTGAAGATACTGAAGTCACTACAAATGTTGTGTAGATAAATATAAACAACAATGCTAGTTCGACGCGATTTGTTGGCCAAAATTTTCCAATAAGCAATAAAATAAGTACCAAATGAAATGCAGCAATACTAATACATAATAATGTTGTACAAATACTTGCATCTTCAATAAAAATATACAATGATGATATTGGCATTGTACCAGGTATTACAAGTATGAATACCACAGCTGTTTGAAGACTTGTGTGCTGTTGTCGCATAAACTTTGTGTGGGATAAGTGTATTGTGCATAACCAAAGTATACCCGCTAAAAAACTTCCATGGATAAGGGATAGTAAACCTTTTGAAAAATAGAACTCTTCTGCTTTGCCATATCGAATCCAATATAAAATTATGCATGGCGTAGGAATAACAATTGTTACTGTGTATAATAAAGTAATGCTTAATCTTTCTCTCCTAGTATATTTCCAGATGTTTTGTTTAATGAAAAATATTCTACACCATGCAAAATATAATATCCCAAGAATGACAAATACTAAAGAAGCGTTTGTTTGTGTATTATTATCATTATTATATAAAAAGCCTGTTAACCCAATAGGCATAACGAAAGTTACGTGATATACAATTAAATCAATTGTTTTTTTATAATAGTTTTGACTTTGCCATTTGCTATGGTTTAGAAAAAATACATGAAATAGTAAATGCCCAATTCCAATTCCAAATAATAGTAATAGAATAGATATTACTAGAGCTGCATCCTCGACATCTTCTCCAAGTAAAAAATTGCGAAAATTTTCAGAAAGGCTTACCGTTATAAGTAATGGAGCAGTGTAGCTTATAAACATTATATATATGACCGAAGGAATCATCCAAATCCCTTTGAAATATTTTTTGTCTTCCGGTGCAATGTTGTAAAGTGTTTGTTTTCTGTTAATTCGTTTATCGCCTTTTTCGTCGTCATCATCACTATCATCTATTGTATATTCTGGTTTCTTTGTTGATTCGGTTCCTGTTACTTTTTGCTTGTGGAGATTCATTTTTAACACAACTAACGCAATCCACCCTGAAGACATGAGACCAAATACGAAGATACTGAAAAAAACACCAAAAAAAACGTTATTTTGTAATCCTCTTAATATTGGTAACGGGAGCAAAAATGGCATCGGAATCACTATACAACATATATAAAATAAGAAAAGAAAGCAGCGATATTTCCATTGTAGATATTTTCTTACCTCCTTACGTTCGATAATGTAAAGTCCTGCCGTAATTACAGTGCCGAGCATTGCAAAAATGGTTAATATTTGTAACAAGAATATAGTATTAATATTTGATAAATCCTCAAATAATAGCAAAGACAGTATATTACTTGTGGGATATACAATCATACAACACACTATGATAGAATTTGCAATGGTAACTAATAATTTTCGTTTTCTATGCAGTGAATTTTTATAATTTATCTTAATATCATTACAATGCAAGTATGTTCTGAGTATATATATAGAGGACGTCGAGCTTGTTGTAAAAATTGTTACTAGAGCTGACAGAAAATTATTAATTTCAAATCCAAACTTTGGAATTAATAATGCTGAAAACAACATAACAAATGGTAACGTGACAAAAGTAGCCATAAAAAACCATGTGCTGCCTTGCATTTTCGTGTCATTGCTCAAGTAAAAATCTTGCAAAATTGAATGATTCTTGGAAGTCCAAAGCATCATTATTATGCCAAATAAACAAGAACATAGCAATCCTCCTATCAGGACATCATTTCTGCCATCATTTTCTAAACAAATTGGGATTATAATACCAAACGGTACAAAAATAAATACGTAAAAAATTATTAAATTAATTTTTGTTTCAGTAATATTATTTATGTTGGCTTTGAGTCTAATGTATGTAAACAAAACGGCACTTGGTACAGTAAACGATAATCCAGTTGTGGCGACTATAATTGATAACGACGAGGTAATGTTTGAAATCTCGTTGTTGTGATACGTTAATATAAAACTTGTACCAAACGCGAGTAGGAAACACACAAGTAGCGTTATAAACATCAAGTGTAAGATTGAAATAACTTTTAAAAAAAACAAGTTCTGTTCTCCATTATTTCTTTCTGTTTTAGTATATCCCTCAATATACTCATCTACATAAGTATCTTCCGATGACCTCCTGTCTTCTACGTCATTTTTAACGTTTGTCATGTTGATGTTGCTTTTTAAATATTATAAATTAGTCTGGATGCAACACTTTGGTATATCACAAAAAAGTTCTTACTTATAGACACACAGCCCATCATACCTTCGAACTTGTTTAATTTTATTAATTTATTTTAATAATATGCGTTATAGTAGTTACATTATTATTAGTTTGTTATATAATAATAATTATTAGTCTATTATATTTTTATTATTATTATTTATTATTATTATTTTGTAATACTTCAAACTTTCCTTCCTTGTTGTTGTTGTTTCTTTTTATCCTCCCTCGATGTTCCATCTACATCGTTGATAAAACCTTCTTTTTTTTAAAATCGCAAAAAAGCTGTTGCCCTGAAAAAAAAGCTAAGTACAAAAGCTTGTCGTAATTTCTAGCCTACCACCACCGGTGGCTAAGGGTAAATGCTCTGTCTATGCCATTCCTTAATGGTACTTAACTATATTTTTTATGCAATTCTAGTTTAACTATGGTTGTCGTAGTGTGTGATAGGAAAGTTTTACGTAGTACATAGTATGTGCAATCTAAATCAGGAAATAACATTAGACGACTAATAGGACTAATATTGACATGAATTGTATATAGAAAAATAATGTGAACATGAAATAGCATATATTAAACTCATTTAGGCAAATTATCAAACTGTTTTCAAACACATCCAATAACCCACCATTTTATATAAAAACCCTAATTGCAACACCATTGTGGAATTTACAAATGGTGGTATATCTCAAGTTAATGGAGGTGCGAGGTCGCGAGAACAGTGAGGGGGTGTTTCTATGGTTCGTATCTAACATAAAAGTGTCAGTTACAGCTTCGTATGTAATGAGAAAGTGTCAAACTGACGTTTTTACGAGTGTATTTTGCGATGCAAGGGAGAGTATGGAGTTGCCGTATGACAGGCGATGTCTGCTTGACAGTGCTGTGTCGTTGTATTATCTTGAAATTCCTCATTTTACCCTTGTTGGAGAGGCAAAAGTGTTAAAAAACAATGTTAGAAACATTTATTCTGCATCGCAAAACATGTGCGTATTTCTTGTATTACAAATAAGTTACGTACTAGTTTGTACAATATTTCCCCCATAAACTATACATTTATTTGATATTTTTCATTTTTTCAACATTTTATGGCAAATAGGGTTTACAGGCGTATTTACCTGCTAAATACTATTTTGCGATATTTCTCACTATGTAAATGAGTATACGTATGAAAATATGTTTAAAAACCATGTTTGTTCCATTAATAACACAAAATAACTTCCAAACCACTTTATACATATGCAATAAACGATAATTTAACAAAATGCTGTATTTTAAATATTAATTACTAATATTTACAGCACCATTTTGATTTTTTGTAAATTCACTTCATTTCACTTTTTCTTTTAAGGCTTTGGGAATTTTGACTTTATTTGACTGTTAAAATTTTTATTTTTTTTTCAACATAAATAAATTATCAATTTCTATGAATTAAAAAGTAAAATAATGCACCAGCACTATTTTTATATATCAAAATAAACACGTCAAAGTAAACAACTCGAAGTTGCTGTACATTAAAGCAGTTTTCTAACATCGTTCCAATGATATCAAAATTGACACAAGCATTACAATAGTATTACATAACCTTAATCAACCACACATTTTACCACCGTTTTTTGAATAAATTTGGAAAATGTACTGAATTTTTATGTAATTGTGTGTCAAAACGCAGTTATAGTTTTTTGGTGTAAGATATATATGTAAATAAAGCATGTACAGTTTTGTAGGACAAAAAAATGTGTGTGGCGAATTTTAATTATGACTTTGTATGTGTATATTTTCGACAAATTTTGGATCCCAACGGACATGATTTGCGGATGTTTTACCATTTGTTGAAACTGGAGTTTTGAGATATTATTTAGGATAGAGTTAGCATTAGTAAGATTTGCGATTGTATACACTAATGAGTACGTATATACCTATATAACACCAAAATACGACAATACCATGATTGGTCCTATTTCGAAGCTTCTCTCTTACATTTAAGTATAATGTAACTAATTTACAAAACTAGATAAAAAGCTCATTTTATGTCAGAGATCGATGTGATTGCCTAATTAGTATGATTTATTCGTATACTCTGATAGGAACAGGAAGTGATAAATTGTATGAAACAATACGACATCCAATGTTGTACTTTGTATAATGTATTACTATATATAAAATGTAGTTGTGGTTGAATTGTATAGTAATTAGTACAAATTACCTATGAAGTGAAAGTAAAAAAAGGCGTGTTTTATGGACGTTTTATACATATTATTGATGAATTTACCTATCAAATGTCCATATTGGGTATTGTTATACTCGTACTATTATTCATGATAAAATCGTAATATTAGTGCATTCTTCACTGTTTTCTATAAAAGTGTGTTTTATCTACCTTAACGTACATGTTAAAAGTGCATTGAAACTAAACTTATATTCCATTTATAAATATGTATTGCAAGTGCTGCGTGTATGGTAATGTAATGTGGTTACCTTCAACAATTGCACTTTCGTAGATTTTCGTATGACGTATTGGAACTTGCACCAATTCCAGCCTTTTCTAGTAGCTTACAATATAAAATTTATTACTATTTTTCTTTCTATTGTGCAACAACACACAACAACAAATAATAAAAAAAAAAACGAACACACACACATATATAATATATATAACGCAACATATGCAGAAGCAAGTTGATGACAATGTGAAAAATAATAACAGGGCAGGGAAAACAATATACTTACACAACACACACACACACACACACACAAACAAACGCTGTACAACATATATATCAAATAGCAAAACTAATACTTTAACGCTTGTACAAACGTCATAACAGAGAAAAAAGACGCAAAAAAATAAAAGAATTAAGTGCAATGAGTTGCAAAACTGCTCGTTTAGAAAATGCTAAACTCAAAAGTTTTGATAGGAAAGAACTACCAATTTTTGCTAACCCATGGGAAGAATTGATTGGTATCACAAACAGCGAAGCATTTAAAATTTTAGAAAATTTGATTAATAATAACGGTTTTAAACGTGGAAGATACGAAGGAAATTATCATAGATCAAAAAAAAGAAAGAAGAAGAAAAGGTAAATCGAGTACTTTGTAATATTATTATACCCACAAATTTACACAACACGCATATTTTTATATTTTATACATGACTTCTTGTATAAAAGTAAGTTAAGGAAAAATATACTACATACGAAATATTTTATGACACCACATATCTAGATATATTCTCATTCTCTATAAATATTTTTTTCGTAATATTTTAGGCACGATTTGTAATTGCTTCCCTAATCTTATCCGTCAGTGCATCTGTGGTTGATACACCCTGAAACTCAAGCCACACTGTAGAATTTCCCAACAGCTTGCGAAATAAAGGCAAACGATGCTGAACCTGTGCCTCTAACTGGGCTGCTTTACCGTAGCGAGTTGCACCAAGATTATTAAATTGGTAAGAGCATTCGATCAATTGTGATGCTACTTGTTCTTTTTGGGCAGTGTTTGTTACGTATCGTAGCTGCATGTAAGTTGCTAATGTTGCTTCTAGTTTTAGTCCATTCGAAGTACCGAAATCGATTGCTTGTTCAAATTTTACGCTGGCTTTTGTCAAACGTCCAGATAACGCATGAAACACCCCCGACAAACGTTTGTAACAGGAAGTCAATACCGTATATACCTTTGTTGCTTCACTTAAACGTTTCAGATAAATGTAGATTTTATCTGGCAAAATTTTCTGTGTCCAGGCAAGTGGATACACTTTACTTAAGTATTTTTCTGCATCCGGTAACAAGAAACCAACACCAAACAAAAACTGCAGTCTCATATAAGCTAATTTAGTCCTCTCTGTCTCATTTGTATCTGCATGGTTGATATTTTGTCGATAATTCGACATAAGCATTGCCTCATAAATGCCTAGACATAATTCAATAACTTGACAGTATGCTACTCCGGAGTTGTATGAATCAATTTTAAATATTCTATCAAATACAGAGTCTATACGCTTGCGACTGATAAGGCGAACGTCTCTTGGAGATCGATAAAGTTGCAACAATGATAGCGCGTCCACACATACTAGTCTGTTACCAGCTAATAACTTTATAGCCTTCGAAGAAAAAGAGACTAGAAATTCATTACAAACGCCAATTGATTCACCAAAATCTATGTTCCTACCTATCATAAAAAATAAACATCGTGCCCTGCCAATTTCATTCCATACATGTTCAAAAGTTTTGATGTCAGTGATCTGACTCAAAGCATCTTCGAAACAACTCAAAGCTTCAGAAATCTTCCCACCAAAATACAAGCAATCCCCTTGAAGTCTTTTCGATGCTAAGTATGCGGCATTATCCCCCAGACCAAGCGAGACGATAGCAGATTCTTCTGCTGTATTTACAGTATCACCTAAATCTGCACCTGCACTACACAAACTCAGTTGACAATGATACCGGTTAATCAACGATGTTGACGGTGGATCATAAACCTTCTTTGAAACTCGAACTGCTGCTTCAATATATTTGTACGCTATTTTTTTGTTACCCAAATAAAAAGCTAAATAATGACTAGCTACACCGAAGCTACGAGCTAATAACGCAGATGGACCTTTTGGGATCAAGCTCAATTCAACCGCCTTTAACACCATAGAAACACCAATATTTGGCGAGTCAATTAGAATATAGTGTCGTGCCAAAGACAAAAATGATAAACCAGATTCAAACAAAAGGTAAAACGATGCATTTTTCTCCGGTAAATTAGATTCTTCTGTCATTTCATTCCAAGCTTTTAACAGCTTTTCAAATTGTGTTATAGCATTGCTTTTTGAAATATTGTTAAAAGTAGACGGATTGATATCACACATGGTTAAAGCCTTATTTAACAAAGGATATGCATCACTGACACGGCCTATTTTTAAATAAATCTCTCCAAGCTCTCGTCTTAAACGCACCATTGACCTCCTTTCTGCTTCTGCATTTTCCCCACCGAAACCTTTCTCATAAATTTTGGCATTGACCTTTTCTTTGTAATCAATAGAGTTTACAATATATAAAATCTCTTTGCTGGTTTCAATAACATTTACGTATCGGTATAATCGCTTATAAATTTCCAAGGCTTTAATTAAATATAGAATTGCATTTTTATAATCCAATGCACGTTCAAAGTGTGCGCCTATAATCGAAAAGTTATGTGCCTTACCATATTGGTCTAATTTAGATTCAGAAAATGACAATTTTGCTACAGTTGATTGTGATCGACGACCAGCTCGAAGAGTGGCATAACCACTGTTGATACGGTACCGGGCAAAATTTAAATCACGCCCACTAAGATAGTAAGCAGCAATTGCAGCATGAATTTTCCTACGAGCTGTAAAGCTAGCTTTACCATACATGACTTCCTGTAATTCCCACCTACAAAATGAATAAAATGTAGAAGGAACATTGAAGTGGTTAACTTTGTCTGTAACATCAACAATTAGATTTTTGTATGCAAGATTTGAAATAACTTCGGCAACAATATTTTCACCACGAACACTCACATTTTGGTCACGAATGTTATTATGCTCAAGGCTTCCTTTTTCATCCGTTACACCAGAATCACTGCGATCTACAACTTGCTTACGAGTCTCCCTATATACATATTTAATGTCACCAGCGGAAAACGTATCACTACCAACTCCAAGCACACTAGCTATAGTCAAAATCCATAAACTATCTGAATCTAAATGATCAATAATTTCTTGATATATACTTTTCATAGTATCCGGCAAAGGGACGGAAAATGTGCTGTCTTCAACCACAACTTCATTAAATTTAAATCCCCCATCTTCTTTGATTAAAGTAGCTGATGAAACCAAAGATTCAACAACCTCCTCAATGTACAACGGATTTCCTCCTGTTCGATTGTAAATTTTACTACTCAAACCTGTGGGTATGGAGCCGTTTAAATAACTGATAATAAATTCTTTCGTAGTTGCCTTATCAAATAATGGCAAATCGATGTGTATGATACCCTTTTGACACGAAAAATCTTCAAAAAATTGATATTTTTCATCCCTTTTATTTAGCATGCGTTTTCCCAGAGACAACCCCCCGGACGATACCGATGTAACACTTTTGAAATCGACCCGTTCTCGTATGGTGTTAATTATTAGAAATGGCCATCGATTTGTTGGATTGTTTAGAACGACTTTTTGCAAAAAATTGATGGTGCTTACATCACAATGATCAGCGTGTGAAATATACAACACTATCATGGTAGCAGATGTCGTTATGATATATAACTCTACTAAACACATTAAAAAATGTAACTTTTCATCGTCAGTGAATGGCTGAGTGTTCTCGCTATTAAAATCAATGGCGCCTTCTGCATTACCATCAATGCTAGTTTTTGTAGGGCCACATGCATCGCGTGACAATATAATTTCATCTAAACACCTCCTCTTTTTTAACATGAACGGCACCAGATGCTTTAATTCACCCTTAAGGTCCCACGGTGATTGAGTGTCTTCACTTAGTAAACAAAATCCCATATTATCAAAATGATTAATGATGGAAACTAGAAATGATTGCAGGGCACCATACGGGCGTTGAACTTCCAATGTATCTGCAATCACACGAAACACCTTTACATTTCCTGCCAAAAATTGATTGCAAGTTGCTATGAACTCGTTTACAAGTCTGGATTTTCCAACACCAGCGTGCCCTTTTATTGTTACTACCCTTTCACCACTGCCACGCGAAATTGTAGGTTCTATAAGACTATGGAGCAATTCTAACTCTTTTTCACGGGAAACAAATGGCGTTTTCGATGATCTTCCATAGGACCGCTGCGATCTTATACACAACGGAGAGTATACATTTAATGGCTCCTTTTTTCCTTTTACTGTAATTGGTTTAAGTCGCATGAAGCGAAATTTTGTTGCAGTTGCTTTATATGTTGCTTGGTCACACAAAATTGAAATTTTTTCATACAATTTTTTGTTAATTTTTGATGTTGCTCCCATCAGGCGGGCCGACATATTTACAACATCACCAATAACAGCATATTCGCAGCGACGATCATTCCCAACTTCAGCAGCAAACACAGTGCCTGTAGTAATCCCAACTTTAGCTTGTATACCATTCTCTTCAAGACTTTTGACAATACTCAGAGCACACTTGATGGATAAGAAAGGGTCATTATCATGCGCTGGATACAATCCAAAAACGCCTATCAGCGTTGTTCCTTTATCATCCATTATAAATTGCCTAACAGATCCTTCTAACAAATATATCTCTTCTTGCATAATAACTAGCGAGGACTGCAGAACATTTAAGATGTCGCTTTCATTTTTACTATAGTCTATCCCAGGTAAATTAATGAAAAGCACAGAAACTGTACGAAATTCAAATAGCCTAGATTTATCATACTTAACTACCGTAGTATTACCGTTATACGAAGATGTTTCAAAGGCTTCCAAATGCAATTTTGTCAATAAATCCCTAATTGAACCTGGAACATAATTTAAAAGACGATTTGCTAAAGTTAGTGGTAAATTTAAGTCAAGCCCGTTTGGTATTTTATAATGCCTTTCCTCTTGCCAGCTTTGCCAGCGTCGTTTACATGACTGTTTTACAGGAACCGCGTTTGTTCCAACAATCACGTGGACGGCAGTACATTCATCAATTTTACCTAATGAATTACTACCTCTCTTGATAGAATCAAGGGTTGGATGCCCAAAGCAGTATTTACCGACTCGTTCCCAAACTTCACCACTGACACAAAGATCACCAGCTTCTGCTTCTTCTTCAGCTCGTGACATCTGGACCAAAGATTCCCCTGCAACAACAAATTCCCAACGATCTAACACACCACCAACATGCATAAACAAGGTTTTTCCAACACCAATACCTATATGCAAGCGTAAGCCTTCAAATTTGTCGAGCAAACGAACCATTTGGAGACAAGTATGCACAGCTGCGAAAGTTGAATCACTGCATTTTTGCAACAAACCTCCTTCCTTAGCAAATTTACTACCGGCCCATGATTTACTTGCATTGCTACTAACAGGCTCAGAATTACTCATGTTGTAACCCAACTTGTTACCACCAACTACCCATTCAGGTGTTGTTGAGAAACAACTTCGGCGATTATTTCCACTCAAACCTTTGAGTATCTGTGGCGATGCGTTCATCATATTTACTGAGTGTCTAAAACGGGATACCTTTTTGTTCTTATTTTTTTTTGAATTCACCCCTTTCTTCTCTAAATTGTTGCTATCATTTTTTATTTTACCATGTGCTAAAGATTTGGGTAAACTGGATTTCAAAACTGTTCTCGAAAATTTTGCACTGGATGATTTGGTAGTATCCGAAATGTTATTAGAGCGCAACTCGGAACGCATTTTTAGAAACCTTCCGACAGTTGCAGTTCGATTCATTCTGTTATTTATTTCATTTGATTCTAGTTTATGTTGCTTCTTTACATTAATACTTTTACTAGTATCATATTTTGCTACTTGTTTTTCCAACACTAGATGCTCATTATCTATATTATTGAATCTGTAAAAATTTCTATTACTCTCAAAACTAGAGAGATTGTTACGTTTTCCAGTCAATTGAACAATCAACCCAGTAGTCAACATCATATTTCCAATTGCTAAGGCCTCTTTTAATTCACCACAATGCTTTTCTGTTAGAAGCCAAATAGCTGCTTCCTCACCTACAAAACAATTTGAATAATATTTAAAGAATTTGCCTCGTCTATTTCTAATTTCTACGCCCAACATCATACTTGATACCAATTCTTTTAACTTGCTTGTGGCCGGGTTTTTATCACGATCGTTACTTTGTTTACGTTTTAACTTCACCTCTTCCTCTTCCCGCCTTATAGCACTCACCGCATCACCCATGCCGTGAAGTTCACCCTTAAAATATAAATCATAACGTTGTTTCACAACTTTGACATACTGCTGCGGGGATAATTTTCCATGTTCTAATTCGTCGCGTACCATTGCAATAAAATCGGTTACTTCGGGTCCAACATCTCTTACTATAGGGTTTTTTACTTTCATTTTTTTATCAATTAAATTTGAGGAAGAATAATTACTACTACTTTCATTGCTACTTCTGTAATTACCATCGAATGAATTGCCAGACATACTCGAAAAACTTGAGTCTCTACTAGACCGCCCGGAAACAGCTGAGTATCTATCAGACATCGAGGTCAATGCGCGGTCTCTGATAAAATTATATTGTATTTTTTTATCATCTAGTGTATTTTTGAAATTTTTCATTTGAGCTCTCCAGTCCTCACTACCACTAGCATCACGTATGTTTACATCTTCTTGAACAACATTTAATGAATTCATGAACGAACCACGTCGCGTCATGGCAACATGTACACTGCTTCTTTTTCTTCTTCCAGTACGTTTCGGTGAGAAATTTTTGGCATTATTGGTGGCATCAAAACTACTAGCGGAGCTACGCACGTCAGAATTGTGACTTCCAGAATGGTTATGGAATTTTGTATTATTTACATGTGAATTATTTTTTTTTTGAACCTTATTGGCACGATTACTGTTATTATCCCTCTTTAAATCGCTACTTTCACGCCACACTACAAGCAAGGCATCACCAGCAAATTTAATTACATCACCACCTCCAGCATATATCATATCAATCATTCTCCCAAAATATATATTCAGTTTTGAAGACAGTATTTCGGTTCCACTTCCATCAGGTCGTTTAGCAAGCTTTTCCGCTAGCTTAGTAAAACCGGATATGTCAGCAAGAACAACTGTGCAGTTATCTTCTACTGTTACTTTACCACTATCACCTCGATTAGTACCCACATTTGGACGATGTTGCAAATCAATTGATTCTTTCAGCCGCAAACTTTTACGCCTTATTTTTGAGGAAAAATGCGAATGTTGATATTGCTCTAACTCACGATCACGAATTGATCGCATAGAGCTCTTTTTTACCAGTGTTGGTTTTTTACTATTTACAACTTCCCTTATAATACGTTGCATTACTACTTCAGGAACATACCGTTCAAACATTTTCACTGCACTCCATCCAGCTAAATGCTTTATGGCTAATTGAGCATGCGCTTGTTTTTTGATATCTTTCACCTCACTAAGTTTTCTATCAGCGTTTATTTCTTCCTCGTCACCATCTTCTACTATTGTTACATCTAAGTCCTCTAAATCTGTTGCCATGGCACCTACTGCGAGACTTTCTGATAGATCAAAATATAATATATATATATATTATGGGTGGTAAAATTTATATATATATATATATACGCGGGAGGGAAATTAATGTACAAAGATAATTTAAAATACAAGCACCGAACCTGATCTGCTTGCATAACCAAATCTATAGGGAAAAGTGACGACGATGATAATATATATTATTATACTTACTTATTATTATTGTTGTAATAATAATTATACCTGAAATAAAATAAAAAAAAAATAATAATAATAATAATAATATATTATTTCAATTATTATTATTACATATATTATTACTACCAACAATAATAGTATGGCTTAATAATTATAATAATTGTAAGAAGTATACAGCACACAGCACTAGGTCTACAATACGCCGCGCCTAGTACTGTAACAGGCCAAGCAGGCCAGCTGTTACAAAGTGGTAGTAGTAGTATAGTGGTAGTAGCGTGGTATAAATGATACAGTTGTTGCGCTATTAATTAATGTAATACGAAATACTAATATTATTGTGTATTATATTGTGTACAATTCTACCACCAGGTGGTATGTGAGACCGCATACGTACCACCTGGTAGCTCGCAGATTAACATAATTATCCCGCCCTGTATCTTAATCTGCACTTTTACTTGTCGGATGGGTGGATATGTGTAGGTGGTACTGACGACGGCTATTAATATGTACATCATTCTTAGAACGTATTATCACATAGTTACATCAGCAGTAATAATACATTCTTTAACTTCGTGTTAATAATAATAAATATATATACCTGTAATAAATAATATAATAAATATTATTATTTCAATTATTATTATTTAATTTTATAATAAATGTGCTATAATTGGAATAATTAAAATAAAATATTATTTATTATTATTATTATTTTTTATTTTTTTTTTATTTATTATTACCAGGTAATTACCAGGTAATTAAAATATAATGAGACTTCTTCTTCTTTCAACATACCATACCGTCTCCTCACATGACGTAGCTTTAGTATCACGTCGCCGATATATTATCTGGACTATCATTGAAGATGGATGCAGGGAATAAAGACAAAATTGTTAGTGCGGCAAACTGTCAAGTTAACCACTCTTCGTTATACAGTGAAGAAAGTAAAGGTATACGAAAGTTAGCAGATCAATTACAAACACTATTTTTATTTACTTTAAATACTTTGGAAACAACAAACGCTGTAATAAAAAATAGCAATACTAACAGCAGTCGCACAAAAAATCGTGAACTAGATAAAGACAACACATTATGCAGCAAATGGGAAGGAATAAAATGGGAAAGAGATGAAGGCATTCATGGTGGTGGTATCCGGTATCAACAAGTTGACTCTTCAATTTTTCATCGTGGAACTATAAATGTTTCAGGTGTACATTATGAAGATAAAGAAAAGTATCCAATAGATTCTGCAACAGCATTATCCGTTATACTACACCCAAGAAATCCATATGCTCCATCAATGCATTTTCATTTGAGTTATGTCGAGACAAAAAGTCCAGGGAAAGAAAACTATTGGCGTATGATATCTGATTTAAACCCAAGCATACCAAACATAAGTGATACTGAAAAGTTTCGAACAACTTTTAAAGATGTTCGACATCTAACACCAGAACTTTTAAATGATGCTTTAGAGTTCGGCAGTATGTACTTTTACATACCAGCTTTAAAACGTTCTCGCGGTACATCTCATTTATTTATTGGAACTTTAAATAGCCAAGATATGTCAAAGGAGCAGGGAAAGGAATTGGCCGAAGACCTTGCAAAAAAAACCATTAAAATGTATACCAATATTGTTCAAAATGCTATTGCATCTCACCCCAATGATACATTGACACGGGAAGATTTTGAAAAACAACTTCAATTCCATACACTATATTTCTTTCAAGTAGTAACGTTGGATCGTGGTACTACACACGGATTACTAGCACATAGTGATAATGACGTAGGTACATTAGGTTCATTGCCTAATTTTGTTGATAAAAAATTATTGCAATCATGGCAAGAATTAATTGACTCTGATATTCAACAGCAATTGTTACAACAAATAATAAATCTTTTGCCTGATAATGAAGCACGTAAAAATGGTTTGATTTGTAGCGTAGTTGACGACAACGTCCGTAGTAATATTGCAAATATTATTCGTAAACATTATAAGGTAAATAAAGGGGCAACATCAAAACAAGCAAATTTGAATTTAGATTGGTGGGCACAAAAACGTCAGCTAAGAATAGAAAAATAATGAGGCTGTCAAATAATAAATATCAGGGTACATAATTCGTACTTGGTATAAAATATATCTTACTCATTTAATATGCATCCATACGAGCGTATAATAGTATTTTACTCATTAATTTTAAATAAAATTTTATATCTGTACTACTATACGAGGTATACACCAAATCGCAGAATTTTCACCATGGTTTGAACTGAGTTAAAAGTGTTTAAAACTTAAATTTTTATGGTAAGATATTATTATTATGATACACATGTATACGCGTATATAACAAAATACATAAAAACGTGCGCACGTATAAAATTCTCTTTTTCCTTATACCTTCATATGAACATAACAGATATTCATACATTTGCAATGACATCTTCTCAATTACGAAGTAAAAATTATTTTTTTTAGCATGTTCACATTTTCCCGCCTGATGCAGATGTATCCACTGCGAATTTATTTTTAAATAAATTTGAAATGGATGCATCGCTAAAACCCATTTCGACTAAAACTTTATACGTATCACCACCAGCTTTTGGTTTTGGTCTCGGTCGATGCCCTGGTGTACGACTTAATTGTGGTGCTGGCATTGGTTCAAAAAGGCCAGGCCACTCTGGTGTTGGAGCAAAGTTTCCTCTTCCAATGTTATGCTGTTGGAAAAAATAATATATATATATGCAATGTGTTAGAAATTCAATACAAAAAGTTTTAGAAATGAGAAATATATCTGTGCAAGTAATAAATAATAAAAGAATACATGATGTAGCTTACCGGATGTTGTGCAGCTTCAACAGCACTTAGTACAGGCGCGACACAAGCATCTTTACCTTTAAATATTTCTTCCCATTCATCCCTTGTTTTGGTTGCGAAAATACCTTCGAAACGCTTCTTCATCCATGGCCATGTGGATTGATCATATTGATTTGGTAAAGTTTTAAAATCCAATCCTAATAATTCAACCATAATTTTATAAAACTGAGGCTCCATTGGTTGAACGGACACCCATTTACCATCTTTGCAAGTATACGTATTACTCCAATGCGGGGCTTGCATTAAACTAGCGGCGTTTGCATTCGCTCGTTTGTCTGGTGTGTCCATTGTTGGCATAATACCATCTGGCTGCAACCATTTAAACAATGGCAATGCAACATAATTTACTCCGTCAGTCATGGCTACATCAATTACTTGCCCTTTACCACTTTTACTTTTTTCTATCACAGCCAGTAAAATACCCATTGCAAGCATGACACCACCTCCAGCATAGTCGCCAGCAAAATTTGCTGGTGGCAGTGGCCTTTCATCCCCTCTTCTGAACAAATCTAAGGCACCTGATATACTAATATAGTTAGAATCGTGACCAGCTGCATAGACATATTTTGGATCGCCTTTTTGGCCCCAACCAGTCATTCTGGCATATATTAGTTGCTCATTACCAGATCGAACAACATCAGGCCCAAGACCAAGTTTCTCCATAACACCTGGACGAAAAGCTTCAACAAGAACGTCAACTTTTTTGGCAAGTTCTATAAATACTTTTTTCCCTTCTTCTGATTTCAAATCTAAGGCAATGGAACGTTTGCCGCGTGAAACGGGATCATTTTGAGACTTAACTTTACCTTTTGAAATGCGTGAGACAGAAATGACATCTGCACCAAAATCGGCCAGGATACAGCAACCCAAAGCTAAAGAGTAACCCAATGAAAACGACTTAATAGTTAGTTTGACGATATATTGCTATATTATAGAGAGGGTAGAGCCATTTCAAGAATAAGAAAAAAAAAGTGCAGGTGAAACTTACGACCCGGTCCTATCCCTTCAAGTTCTAATACTTTAACACCACTTAGTGGAAATGACATGTGGTAATTTAATTAATATCTGATTGTTTTTGTCGAAGGAAATATTTTTACCAAGACAAGCAATATTATAAATGATAAAAAGTAGTATGTATGCATTGTGTCTAGATGCGTATGTATTATCAAACAGGCGGCCTAAAAATAGTAGTGAAGGAGATTTGTATTTATTATGACACTTACTACACTCCTTAGGCACTCTGGCACTATATACTAACTATAATACGTATAATAATAATAATAATAAAAATCTATAATATAGTACTAAATAAATATAATAAATAAATTAATAAAATATCTTTTTTATTATCTATCTTGTTGGAAATAACATAAATTAAAGTAAGGTTGGTTAGTTGTCGTCTACTTAAAATATTTAATAAATATTATACCAGCATATTATACGCTGTATTATTAAAATACGAGGCGAACAAATAATAATAAATTATTTTAATAAAAAAATAAAAAATGTCTACTATATATTATAGAAATATACACAGGTTGCTCAACAACCTATGCAACCGAAGGGGATAGCAGGTGTGTAGCACTTAGCATGGAATAGCATGGAAGGCCGACGGCCTTCCATGCTATTCCTTAAATAGCTCCGTACTCGGTAGTCTACTATAATTTCCTATCACAAATGCTGTATGTTTCGGGTTTCGGGTTCAATTTAGCATTACGAGAGTTCACGGGTTCACAGGTTAACGTAAACATAAATATAATACTATATATATATATAAATACATTTTAATTATCATGATGTTCTAAGTGGATGGCTTTCAAAGTACTTTTTTAACTCCCTATCTTTTTGCATGTTATTCAATACCGAAGTTACAGATGATCGATCACTACCATAAATGTTTTCAAGTCGCCCAATTATTACACTGGCATCAATTCCATAACCCAAAAGTTTTGTCATTGCATCCCAAAATACTTTTCGGCGACAATATGTGAATCTTACTTTGCCCCGTTCTGCACTTGTAAACTTGGAGGCAGGCTTGAAACCATTAATACCACTCACATACTCTTGCCAAAGAAAATCTAAATTTTTGACACGACTTAATTTAGCAACTATTGCCGACCCAACTTGAGGTCCTCCTGACCGAAACATTATCATCCGTTGCATACTATTGGTTAGATTATTTAATTGCCTCCGTGTTTGTAAATCATTTTTTTCAACCATTCTTTCTAACTTAGTCATTCTACTTCCTAGGTGATTAAGTTGTTGGCTAATTTGTTTTACTCTTAATAATGTTTCACCGCCAACAGTAGTACCATTATCTGTATTGTCAGCATTATCACTATTTACTATATCAATAAATTGTGCACAATCATTTCCTGATCCATCATTATGAATCATTATCTTGATTTTTTTAACGGTGATTTCTCCATGTGTACTTTCATATGAAGTTATACGCGTTCTTAAATTCAGAGGTAGTAATTTTTCTGCAAAATCAGTTTTACTTACATATACAACAGCAGCTGTTAATATTTTACCAACACCAGGAACTAAATTTCCCGCTGCTGGTAAAATTTCCGTACACATTGTAGCATTGTAGTTTTCGATTTCATATCTTACAGGGCCACCGGGCAGTGTCAGTGAGTATGCCACTTTAGCATCTGGCCATGGTATTATCGCACCATGATAGGAATCGCTGCTGCTATTTATAGGTTTCCAACCACCTCTAAAATCTGTGTACTCTTTACTATCTCCAGCCCTGCGTGCTTTATCGCATGCTTCTTTTCGTTTGCCATGTGTTCCTGTTCGTCCAGTCATGTTTAACTTATCTTTGCATATTACTTTTAGGCGTTCTGATGTATGGCGAGTTTTTACACAAATAGTTTTTCCAAATCTGAAAAATCCTGGCTCATCTGGTATTTCAGTAGTTTCCCCTTCATCTTCATTATCAATAGTTTCACCAGCATTTCTGATGTTTATAAGTGATGATATACCTGCCCTTCCAGTGTGTATAACAAAAACATCTTTCTCTGAGAACACACCAACATAGCCACCGAGGGCTACCAACGGGCAAATTATCATATCTTCATGTGCCAATATTATGTGTGGCATTACCCTGTTTTCATTATTGACATTTTTTGACCATGTTATAGTTAGTTGTAATGCCCCAACTTGATTTCTATGCGGTGCAATCTCATTTACATCTAACATGCACATATCATCATTACGACGAATAACATGTCGTTGTACCGCCCACATGGCAGTTGTGGTATATGCCTTTTGTATCGTATCTTTTGGACTAACTAATGACCTAGAAATATCCATAATGGAGTGGAATTCTGATGTTTCAAATGGACGCGTTTTCTTACTTTCTGCTCCTAGTCCTTTTGTTTGCGCTTTTTTAATATCTTTAACTAGATCGTTTATTTCTTCACTCATTGTTGGATTTCCAGTTAATCTTTCATCATCATACGCTGTTCTAGAAAACATAAATGCTGAAATCATCTTTTTGGCTGCAGCTATTGTTGAATCTCTTGCATAAATAGGGCAATCACTTGCCCCAGGAATTGCCTTTCCATAAGCACAAACACATAAGTAACGTTGTACGTCAACATTTGTTATTTTTCGTAATAATACAACAGCATCTTCGTATTCATCTACATCTACTTTTTTTTTCCGTCGTGCTGCTTTCGGATTTTCATAATTATCATCCCAAAAAGCCTTTACTACGTTAAATTTGCTCAAATCTTTTCTGAAATGATAATGGCAAAAATTTAGAAGAGCGCTGTAATAGATTCTTGCACACGATCTCTTCTCTTTGCGCGCACGTTTTGATTTTGTTTGTCTTGTTAATAGATCCTTTGGTTTTTTTAACCGACCATCCACTACTGTCCATAATGTTGGATCAGCAGCATTATTGTTATTAGTGGGTGTGGAGATTGTTGTTGTTGTTGTTGTTGTTGTATCTGTTGTTCTGTTCCTTCTAATAGTCATATTCGATATTCATACAACAAGAAGCAGACGGCGTGTGTATGGTTGCGTATGAACAGTTCACCGCATGTGTATGTAGCAGATGACGTGTTTGTGCAGTGTGAATGATAAATAATTATAATAATAATAATTTGAAATAATAATAATGTGCATAATAATAGTAATAGTAATAGTAACAGTAGTAATAATAACGTTAATTCTTCGGTAGACGTTTCAGTGGGTCTTATTAACAGCACTAATAATAGTAATAATAGTAATAATAAAATAGAAAGATCCAATTGTTGCACAAATCCGTAGTATTGACATGTTTTTACATGTTGCCTATCACCTAGTATACGACAAGCATGGTAATAAAATAGAAAGAATGATTCGTGCATTCTAATTCCCCCTCTTTTTGTAAAAATTCTTAAGGTGTGAAATTCGGTGACTTTCCAATTGTTGCACAAATCCGTAGTATTGACATGTTTTTACATGTTGCCTATCACCTAGTATACGACAAGCATGGTTGCACAAAACCGTAGTATGCGCAACTTTGAGCGCAACCGATGAGTTGAATATATATATGTAGATATCACAGGAGATAGATAAAACAGTGTTAAAATAATACTAAATTTAAGTACAGCAATGTAGTATCTACGAGATAAGCCATTCTGAGAGCCCGAACCCGTGTATATTACAGGCTTATACTTGTTAGAGAATACCATTTTTGCTATCTATTGGTATTTGGGTTGCACAAACTGATAAGCGGACCCAGACGCAAGTTGCACAAAATTGAAGGTACTTGAGGCCTATTTGAGTATAGAAAGCAAGTTTAAGATATTTGCGTAGGGACATTCATTTAAGGGCTACTTTTAGTGTTCATTTACCATTGGGACCTGTAGTATCACAATATTCCGGTTGCGCAACTTTAGTTGCATTCCGTGTATAATATAGTAATATTGTTGTTGTATATATGCATGCAAAGGCAATGTTAAGGTATTATAATGTAAACAAATATGTACATTACATAATAACAAATAGGATGCTACATGTAGTTATGTTAAGGTAATTCATTCATTCACCCATTGTTGTTGTTATTATATAATAATAATTATTGATTATTACATATAAATATAGCCCTATATTATAAATATAATAATCAATACATACTATACTGAATACTCTATTCCATGTAAATTGAAAATAATAAAATGTATTATGTATCCGGTATTTAATTATTTAATTTTATTATTATAATATTATTATATTATTATACTATAATACACGTTGTATTAATTTTATATTATTATTATTTTTTTTTCATCACTCCTCTACTATATTATATTTTTTCATATTATTTATTATAATATATTATTATTATTATTATTAGTATTATTATTTACTGTGCATGTGCGTGTACACATCTTCTATAACCTCTATCTCATGCCAACCGATCGGTGTGGTTAGTTGGTACATGGATAGTTGATGATATGTTACTATTTTGTGATAGAATATATTCTTTAATAACATATTTACCCGACGCGTGTGTAAATTTCTTCTGCCACAAAAGTTAAATTGGATCCAGTTGTACATGCATGTAAACGAAAACAATAATATGAGGGCAACTTAGTTATTACAAAAATATAGTATATTTTCTATTGATTGTATTTGTAAATTTTATATAAAATTCTTACTTAAAGCATGAGTTGGCGAAAAAGTGCGGGAACTAAATACTTTCCAACCCCGAGCAAAGTTAAAGCATCTTCATCTCATAAAAAGCGTGTGTCAGTACACAAAAAAAATGTCAGAAAAAAAAACTTTTCAAGTACAGTACCAAACAAAAACAAGAAACGAAAACAATTGCCGGAATGGTATCCTTCAAATAGACGCGACCCATCTGCCTTTACAGCAGCTGCTGATTTAGTTGCGCAGATGAGGTACGAGCAGTTAATTGAATCGCGTGCGCAGCGGCTTATGCGAGAGTATTGGGCAGATGGTTTCACAGAGAAGCAAAAGGCAATTAAAAAAACTTCAATGATGAACCATTATGGAGAAAACCATCCAAAAAATCGCCGCCACAACAAAGATTTGATATATGATTTCCCGAAACAGACGGGATTTTTAGAACCGATAGACGCAGTGAATTTAATTTCCGATGAACAAATAGACAAATTAGCAGAGGAAGATGCTGCGAAAGGTAGTAATGATAGATTTGAGCGAAAAGTGAGGATTGATCATTTAAAGCATAATTTTGTAGAGAGCCGGATGTTAACTCGAAAATTGAAGGAAATACAAATTGAATGGGATGATAAAATGAAACGTCAGCGTGAACAAAAAGCAAAGTCTAAATTCAACACAATAGAGAGAAAACGGAGAGGACTACAGTTAAAACCTGGCCAGTTCGAGCCGTATGAGGAGACAAAGGAATTGTCAAAGATAAATAAATGGTTAGAAAGACATAATGAAAGTGCACTAAAAAATAAAATTGAGAGGGAGCGGTTAGAAGCTATAAAAAATAGGGAAAAAAGAAAGGCACGAAAGGCCCATTATCACCAAAAAGAATCTCATAGGCATAGAATACGAATGAAGAACAGTATCAGGCACGGTGCGTGGGTGGAAAATCCGCCAGATTATTTATTTAACTCAGATACATTTCATACCGATGGCTTCGGAGATGATGTATTTGTCGATGATGTTGATTTAAATGGAACGAAAGTGTACAATAATAAAAATATTAAATTGATTGGGGAAGCAGCAATAAAGCGCAAAGTGAAACAAGACAATGCGAAGGTTCCGTACTTGCCACCGATATCAATGATAACACCATGTTCAGTAATTTCTGGCGGCCGAAAAGTTCATAAACCGTATAAATGGCGATAGAAAAATGCTGCTTTATAAAAATGGTATTGTACCAAAAATAAAATATGAAACGAGGCCGAAGACCAAAGTATGATAACTTACATTTGTAATGTGTATACGGAGTTCGTACATAATGCATATGAGTTTTAATAAAGTTTTTAATATATATTCGTACACACCAAATAGGTATGAGATATAATACGTATGATAAAACTAAATGTCTCTAGTGTAATACGATATGATATCATATTTAGACGTGTGGCATAGTATGATACACTGTGTGATTACATTTTTTATTTGCAATAAATTACCAGAGATACCAGAGATACCTTTTGGTACTTGGTATCATATCATACGTTAACTTAGATATTATTATGAGATATTATATGATGTGTCATTCGACAAAAAAAAATGTTTTTGTTTCTGGTACAACCTGAAATTCGGGGCGTTAAATTAAGCTTCGTATAAAATTAAAAAAAAAAATACGATATACAATATATATTTTACAATATAATACGAACATTTTTTTGTCATACACCATAATAACACACACAACATTTCACTGTGCACGTGCTTTATTTACTCGCATATAAAATTTTGCAACTTTGCTTGTGTGAGCTGATAAGGGTTTCAAAACAAATACAACAACTCTTCATCAACCAAATCCAGCAAACAATTAATATGTTGTGTGCATCTTTATGTAAACATCTATATACATGCGCATTAGGGAAATGTATGGAACAACATGGTTTAAAGCATACCACAACATTTAATACCCTCTAATACAAAAACACGCGAATTAATTATTACACGAAATCCCGAACTTAGATACCTTTTAGGTCTTCCTCAGCTAGGTGGGCATGCCCACCAACTGCTCCTAGTTCTGTTGGTTCATCCCGCTTATCGATTCTGATAATGTGGTATCCAAACTGGGTATGTACACAACCATGTACTTTCCCAACTTCTTCATTGAATACCACCTTATCAAACGGCGCAACCATTTGCCCAGGGCCAAACGTGCCTAAATCACCGCCCCTTTTGCCGCTTGGGCACGTGCTATGCGTTTTAGCAATAAGCTCAAAATCTGCACCTTCATCAATTTGTTTCTTCAAATCTTCGCAATCCAAACGACTAGAAACGAGTATATGGTGTGCGTGTGCTTGACGGTGTACCGTTTTAAAACTATCGCCTAAAGCAATAATTGGAAATAGTACTAGAACGACACAAAGAAATACCACCTTCATCGGTTTCTGTATAAAAACAGTGTCTGTTGTATTTAGGTACTAACGTTTTCACAAGAGGGAGAAAAAAATATGTTAGTGAGTAAAAAAAAAAAGCAGTGTATTAGACAGTTATGTAATTAAAACAAGGAAAAAAATGTATGAACCATAATCGTATATATGAACAGCTTTTCATACAACTTCAGAAGGTTCACAGGATGTTCAGTCCCTAGCTCGTAAGCATTTATTCTTGGCAGCGGGAACGAGTGAGAAACATAGTAAAGGTTAAACACCAACTATTGAGCTGCCCAAGAAGGTACATTAAATATTATTATTAATAACAAAAACATAGTACCAATAGATACATCGGAAAAAGAAAAGGCGGTGCATTGCATATGCACAGATTTTTATATGTCTGCGTGTTTCAATAACTTACATTCTACACTTTGTTGAGTTGTATATAATTCCGGTGAGTCGATAAAGTTGTTCGACGAGACCCATCATCATCCACCATCTAAATGTATATATTTACAACAACAAATCAATATATAATATAAATACATTGTATTATACTATATTATTATTATTATTATATCGCCAATGATGATCATAATTACATATATGCTATAATACTGTACTATACTATTATACCAGGTATTATATAATATAATATATAATAAATATATAATATAGTTACTATATATAACTATATACTATTGTATATTGCGATGTTGCGATGTTGTGATGAGTGGTTCTGCCGGTGCTGTGTGCTGTGTAGTGTTATGTTTTTGCCATGATTGTTAAGGTATTTATGTACACAGTTAAGGTAATTTGAAAACTGCACAAACCAAACAATAATAATAATCTACTAAATCTAAATCTGAAATCCAATATTTATTCCAACACACATATAATTTGAAATAATTGCACAATTGGGCATCAATTGAAATATATTATTATAATATATATATATATCAAGTATATATATAATAATATTTTGAATTTATTATTCATCTCAGTTTATATTGTGAATACATCTCGACAAAATCTAAATCTAAACCATCCTACTCTGTAGTATATTATAAATGCATCATGTAAAATCTATAAATCGACGATGTGATATATATATTATATTTTTGAAAAAACACTTTGTTGTGATGAACTTGTCACAATTTTTACAATCTTTATTCCCATACTATTTGTACTATTGAACGCAACCCATTGGTCGTCCACCCGCTACTCGTATATTTGCACCATTAACATAACTGGATTGGTTGCTTAATAAATAGCCTATCACATCAGCTATTTCATACGCTTCACCTAATCGTTTCATTGGTATATTTTTAACAGTTGCTTTTTTAGCAGCATCTGATGGCATATCGGTGTTGCACATTCCGGGTGCTATGGCATTAATACGGACGCCATGCTCGGAACATTCGCACACAATGGATGTTTGTAAAGAATTTAAGGCACCTTTTGTGATTGCATAAAGCACAGGTGAACCTTGTATAAATGCTGACCCGGATGATATGTTTACTATGCCACCACCATTCCCCCCATTTTTAATAGACATATGTTCTAATGCAAGTTTACTACAAGTCAAAGGGTTTAACACATTAGTTTTTATCATATTCATGAATTGTTCTTCAAATTCCGGGTTTCCAATAGCAGGCATACCTAATAATTTTCCTTCCGGGCCAGTTGGGCCAATAATAGCTGCGTTGTTTACCAATGCTGATATTTTAGCATCTGGAATTGTTTTTCCAACTTCTTGAAACAAGTTCTTGATTGACTTCACGTCGCTTACGTCACACTGGATAGCAACAGCTCTGTTGCCATTACTTTTAATTTTTGCAACAATTGCATCCGCTTTTGCCTTATTTGAATTATAAACACACACTATATGATACATATTTTGTAATTTCAAGCATGCCGCTGCACCAATACCCCTAGATCCACCGGTCACGATACATATGTTCTTGTTTCGCAATATCGGTGTGCCCGTTTTATTATTTTTATGACTATTTTTTATCGCATTATTTTTTGCTTTTATTGATCTTCCAGCAATGTAATAACCCGCGCCAATGCCAACTACAGCTGCAATAATACTTGTATATGAAATTCCTTGAGGTTTTGAATCCATCATCATGTGCTTCTTATGTTGTGTTTGTGAGGTTCGTTAAAGTAACACCATTCGACGCGTCTTGTAATATAGAATCTTTTGGAATGATCTTTCAACAATTTTCAACTTCAATTTATTTATTATTATTATTATTTTATATTATTATTATTATAATAATACGTAATAATAATAATAATAATAATATAATAATAATAATAATAATAATAATAATATATAATAATAAATAATAATAATAATAATAAGGCACTTCTTTATAATATCTTCTTGACTCTTTTTATCTTTTATTTACACAGTACAGTATTATCTTCTTGACCGCACCCCGCACCTTCCCATCCCTGATAGGACTTTTATCACGGTATACTATTAATGCTGTCAAATACCAAAAATATTAAAGTACTTATATTATAACGGTATACTATTGACCATTTTTGGTTTTAGTGTTTTTTTTTCCAGATTAGTGAGGGCCAAAATGCGTCTTTTTAGCAATTTTAGTGGTGTGCGCCTGCTATTTTCGTTATGATATTTCCCCGCTAATTGCCAAATAGGCGGCACACAGCATTACGAAAATCGTTTGATTTCCATGGGGAAATGGTATATCTTAATCTCACTCAACAAAAGCAGCAGGTGGTATTATATCATTATTATAGTAATAATATTATATTGGCAAGGTGTGTGACAAAAAAAAGTGCAAGAGGTATAAATCTATCTGTGTATAGTATATCTAGAATATAAATATGAATATAAACTACGTGCGCAATTAAAATATATTGGAAAGTGAAGTTTTGAATTCAAAGATGAGATTCCTTTGCAGTGTAACGCTAATACTTTATTTAGTCATAAATACAAGTTATGCACATAACTCTGGGCATTGGACTCAACTAAAACCAACTGGTATACCTCCTACAGGAACAGTTTATCACTCTGCTGCGGCCATTGGTTCGACCATATATATTTGTGGTGGAAGTAAAAATCACAACCATACACACTATTATGATATAAATATTAACAAATGGTTTGAAGAATCGGATGCTTCTCTTCCCCATAATGCACTTGCTGCTGATATGGATGAGGTTGGAGGGGTTTTGTATTTATTTGGTGGGAAAGATACTACAACAGGTAAAGCAGTTGGAAACGGGCATGTCAATGATTTATTTACATATAAAACTGGCCGTGATAATATGAAATGGCAAAAGATTACAACTGCAGCATCACCGATAGTCCGAGATGGCCATGCAACATCTGCATTAAAAGGTTTTGTGTTCATGTTTGGTGGATGGGATGAAAAACATTATTTTAATGATTTGCACGTATTTGATACAACAAAATTAGTTGCCACTGGAGGTACAGGGAATAATTTTGATTTAATTAAATGGACAGAATTAAAAACTATTACTGATACACCATTACCAGGAGTTCGCAACAGTCATTCTATGGTAACTATTGGTTCGAGTCTCATTGTTTATGGGGGGTTTTCGCACGATGTTGAAAACCATGGTACATGGGTATACTGTGATAAAGAGGAACATGGATGTATAATTTATGATGATATATGGTCATTAAACATTCCAGGAAAATTAAATTATCAAAGCTCAAATGTTCAATGGACAAAATTATTGCCTGGTGGTGAAGATGGCAAACCACAAGGCCGGTGGGAGCATGATGCGGCAACTATTGGAGACGAAATGTACGTATTTGGTGGTTTAAATGCAGACAAGGAGCTTTTGAATGATTTATGGGCATACAGTAATTCACGTAACGAATGGAGGCGATTGAAAAATCGTGACACAGGGGTGTTTGGCCATATAATGGTAGCAAGCGGTGGTTCTTTGTTTGTATTTGGTGGTAATGTCAACATTCAAAGAGCATCTACAAATGCATTGTGGAAGTTTGAGACAATTTTAGAAGAAGAAGGTGACGAAGATGAAGATAACGAAGTGTCAACCCACTCAGTTGGTGATGATGTATGCTTTAAAAATGAAAATGGCAAAACATTACAAAATTATGTTGTAATGTTGTTTTGGATTGTTTTAGTATTTTTCATTTCTTTTGTAGTTTTTTTTTACATATATATCAAACGAAGTGTTGGAAATAGTACTAAAAATGGAAGCAGTTATGTTGAATTAAATACAAAAACAAATACTGGGGAGAAGCCTTATACAGCACTATAAAAATATGTGTGGATAGTATAGATAGCAGGAAAGTGTGCAGAAATGTAAATTTGTTTTGCGGATAAAAATAAGCTTTAAAGCTTTTAACTTATCAAAAATATCAAAATATAATATTATATACGCGCGCGCACACACACACAAATATATTTATGCGCGCACGTAGTTTTCAAATAATCGTGTATTTCAATATTTAACCTTTATATTATGTACACGAGTATATTTGAAAACAAAACACCAACACCAGCAGCAATTATTTCAATTTTTTTTATTTTTATTATAATATTCGAGTAATACGTAATTATATAATAAATAATAATATAATATACTGCTGTATATCCTTGTAAATGAATAGGATCACATTATAGTGCATTTCAAAATGACGTTTAATTTAATTACTAATTTAGTATACTAATTTATGTATATTTGATAGAGAGGTATTGGATATTACCAAACATCCAAAAATAGCCAATTATTTTGATGAATTTACTAAGAATATCCGATGTTTGTAATTTCCAATCTAAATTCTCTCTCGTTTTTTTGAAAATTAAAATGCACTAATAATGATCCTATACTTATATTACTATACTCTATACTCTATACTCATTAATTTACAAGGTTTACTGGTTTATAAAATAAATAATAAATAATAATTATTATATAATATGTGCATATTATTTTATATAATGTGTGATAGATAAATATTATAATAAAAGTTGTCAGTGTGACAAAATGGTGGTTGGCCCACAGAAACTATCAATGCTGAATGTAACCATAATAATCCAAGTGCAAATAATACTTCCCATCCGAAGAGGGAAAAAATGGTTCGCGAACCAGGAAAAGATAATACAAAGAATGTAAATAATTTGATTCCTCCTTACACCATCCATGGAACGAAGAAATGTAGCATACCAATAAATATACTAAAAAAGCGAGGTCATGATGTAACTGTAATAAAAAATATTTCTGGAAATATAACATTGTTAGCAAAAGAGCTCAAAAAAGTTCTTGGTTGCAATGCTTGTTGCCGGGATATAAATACCATTGAAATACAAGGCCATCATTTAGCTAGGGTTGAAAAGTTTTTGATAACAAAAGGTTGTTTTAAAGGTGTTAAGAAATCATCAAAATCATTATTAGCTGATCAAATAAATAAAGAAGACGAACGAAAATTGAAAAAGAAACAATTAAAAAAAGAAAAAGATTCAAAAGATGTTGTCAAAAAGGGTAAGCTTAAGAAGCAAAATAATAATAATAATTTTGATTTAGCAAATTTTAAAAAATTCACAAGAAGTGAAGTTTCGAAAATGAAACCGAAAATGCTAAAACAATATTTAAAAACATTGACATTGTCAACTCAAGGTAACAAAAACGAATTAGCTGATAGATTGTACTCTCATGTCAATGATTCAACGCTATCATCAAAATCGCAAGAAGAGGAGGTGGGAGACTAAAGCTTTTATATTCAATATTTGATTAATTCTTACTCAATAAATTATAAATAAATTTTTTATATAGAAGATATATAAGATACATATAAGTGTGTATGAATGTAAAATTTCCATCGACTAGACCTGCATCAATATTTAAAAAAGTTTTATATAACTTTTTCTTAACTTTAAATACTTATTATTATTATTTATTGACAAAAAAATACAAAAAAAATGTATTTCATTTTCCACTTTGATTAACTAGTACCACGAAAATCTTTCAAATTGCGACCAGCTGATAATACAACACGTTCCATGTAATGAATAGCATTATATCCAATTAATACAAAGCATAAATGTGAAATTATAACACCACTTAATGGAACTTTGTTGTAGTTTCTGTAACTCTCAAACAATGAAATCGATACACTTGAAAATATCCCGGGGCATCGTAACCAAACATTGATAATAGCTTGTAAACGTTTATGGGTCATACGATTCATTTTATTAATTTTTGTCATTCCCAACAAAAAATAATCCAGTCCACCAGGTAGGCCACACGCAAAGAAATTAATTGCATTTAAGCAGCTTCCCCATTGCAGCGTTTCCCAGCCACTTAAGATAGGATAAAATTGTGCACATTGATTAAACGTAACAAATAGACAATGATGGAATAAATCTTCTTTGGTAATATCTTTCCAATATGCCATTAAGTGAAAGGCATGCATAGCACCAATCATAATGGAGTTAGAATAATTTATTGGCGGTAAATCAATGGGACGAAACAATGCATATTCTGGCTCCAAGAATACATTAAATACATCGTGGATTGTTACCACACATATATAGGCATTTCCAATGGAATGTAAAAAATACCAATGTGCTTTCGTATCTCGTACTTTAAAAACACGAGATAACACGTTATACCCAATAATTAAAATAACAAAACATACAACGTAATGTCGAAGAAGTTTTTCCATACTATAAGTTTGAGCAGCCATATTTCTGCTTCTTTTAGCGCGTCTCAATCCTGCTCGTTCGTCGTTTGCTTCGTTACCGGTGTAGTATGTGTAAATGTGCGTATCCGTCTTTTACTTATTATTAGCGTACCAGATACGTGCAAATACGGTATACAAAAACCATCATCAATATAAAATAAATAATAATATAATATATAATATTATTATAATATAATAAATAAATAATAAAACGTGTAATAATTTAAATTATTTTTTTATAATTTATTATTATATATAAAAAAAAAATAATAACGACACACCACACAAAACAATATTAAATAATACGTAATAATTATACAGTAAGTACTTATAATAATAGAAGACACCGCAGACACCACAATCTGACTGAAATCAATCATTTTTATATATATATATGAAGTATAACAATGGACGTAATTTCAAACTCTAAACTTTCAACTTTTTTCCAATATAATAATACATTGAACATTGAACATAGGCACAATACTCCGGTACAATGTTACTATAATCGGTAAATTATGGAATAGAATATTGAAATTGTCGTTTTGGAAAATTAAATAATAGCAGGTGAACACGTATTACAATGAATTTAACGTTGTACCTAATTATAGTGGATTTGGTGGATTGACCAAGTTACCTCACCGATGCTGTCATTTTATACTTATTACTATACACAATATTTTCGTAAACAAAAACAATGCTAATATACCAACCAAAATACTCTTTTTTTTACTAGACTATACTCCATTATTTTTTGGACTATACTTTAATTTTTTTAACGTTATAGTTGCCGGAAGGAAACCATACAAAAAGAAACAACGCTATACAATAATAACAACACTATTATTATTATTTATAATTATTGTTGTAGTATATTTTTTTTCTCTGCTTTTAGCAAAAAAAAATACAAGTGGCACAGTGTACAACAAGATGCATTACTATTTATGTGATGTAGCTTCTTATACATCAATTTGAATAAGAAAAGTTGATTTGTCATTCAAAACGCATTTTACCCTTACACCAAACATTTTCCTTTCTGTATTGTTGCACTCATTAAATGATAGTTTTTGTATAATACTCACCGTCGCCAGCGTCAAACTAGTAGCATTTTATATAAGCGTTGCGTAGAGTAAATTAAATGTCGTCGCCGCAAGCAGAGGATGGGGTGATAGGGAAGGAACAGCAAACCAATCAACATAACGAAGAACCCTTAAATAATGTACATATTGGCGATAAATCTAGTCATGGCAGTATACCGCGATCACAAAATGATGATGATAATGGTAATAGCGATAAGAATATTAACACTGGCAACGAAAATCAGGAAGGGCCTGTAATAGAAGTCGTTGAAAATATTGAAGAAGAAGCAGTAACAAAAGAAGAAGAAAAGAATATTGATATTAATACTAAATATGAAAAAACAATACTACCACCAGTATCCAACTCAAGCAACCCTGCAGTAGACGATGTGCCGGCTACTGTTAACATTTCACCATTGGTAAATTCGACAAAAGTTGAGAAACCCAAAGTTAGTAAGCTAGAACAAATGAAAGTTGATCGCGAGAAAAAAAAGGCTGAAGCAAAAGCAAAGCGGGAGAAAGAAAAAATTGAGCGTGAAAAGGCTAAAAAATCTAAAAAACGTCTGGTGAAGCGTGGTATGAAATCTGATGAAATGCAGAGTATGGCAGTAAAAAAAATAGAAGAAATTAGAAGCGGCGTATCTGAAGAAATTTTATTCAAACGTTTTTGCGGATATGTGTATACAACAAGTAGGAAAGGTGGCGAGCCATACAATTTAGAAAAATGGCATCGCCGTTACATGGAACTGCATTATAAAGAAATTCGGTTTTTAAAGAAGAAAAACGGAACTAAAAATGTACCACGTCGATTTTTAATAGGAAAGGGCACGAAAGTCAAATTAATGCCAGCAAAATCGGAGGAGCATTCATATTGTTTTGAAATACTCATTGGTGGTACGTCAAAACGACATTATATAGCATTACCGACATATGATATTTTTGAAAATTGGCTTTATGCATTGCGTGAATTTATACCATCTGTCATGTCGCACTTACGTAGTTTACGGGTAAAGGTGTTAGGTTCAAATGATGAAGCATTGCAAGATTATACGCCAAAAGAGCTCAAGATCTTACAACTAAAAATCGCCAGAATATTTCGTTTAGTCAAACCAAAACATACTGGTGAAATTTACAAAGATGAACTGTTGCATTCTATTCAAACAAACGAAACGTTACAGCAGTTATTGACCAGCGACCCGGTTTTATCTTTGCTATTGGATTCAAGCCGGTATTCATATGATTTTATGACAATGGATGCCAATGGCGATGGAACAATCAATTACGAAGAACTTTTACATTTTTGTGGGATATTACGATCGCGTAATTTAGATCGTAAAAATATAACAAATAAATTTTTCCGTCTTATCGATAAAAATAACAATGGCGAATTAACTAAGGACGAATTGATGCGGGGAATCATGAGAAATAAGGAAGTAGTATTGCATTTAAAAAATAATGGTGCGTTGCGAGGTTTGTTGCACCCAAAAACATATACAAAAACATTTGATGCTATGGATACCAATAACGATGGTGTGATCGATTTGGAAGAAATGAGAGCATTTTTAGACAGACACTACGATGGTCAACGAAGACGTCGAATGGCAATTACAAAAGTTTTTGAGCTTATAGATACAAATAATGATGGAACATTACAATGTACAGAAATAGTTGAAGCTATTGCAAAGATACCTGCTTTGACCGTATTAATAGAAAATGAAAAGTCATTAAAACCGTTACTACAGCCATCGGGTGATTTACTTGCAATATTGAAAGAAATGGATAAAGATGATGATGGCACGATATCATTAGAAGAATTATTGATGTGGTGCTCCGTTGAAGATGATAAATTACAAGCAGAGATGTGGTATTCGATCCGAGTTTTTGTGCATTTAACTTCACAAAAACCGTTGTTAGTAGACAATTCATTAATAAGCCTGGCGGCTCAAGGTGCCCCTGGGTATTATATTGATGGTAAAAGTTTGCTAAAAAACGTCGTATTAAATCCATCTAAGGCAAGAAATGAATTAATTAAATCATTAAAAAAATTAAGTGGTTTGCTTACCCCATCGACTTACAGCAGTACAGTCTTGGCCATGTTGGGTACATGGCACAGCGGAAGAATGAATTTTGAGGCATTTAATGCATTTTGTCATGATAAGATTGTTGCTCAAACATTTGCTAGCGAAGATATGGATCGATCTGCTGTTCACCATACGCATCATGTAAAGGGTGAGGCGGTAGGAAAGGGTGACTTCAGAGTAATACGTGATGTGCTGTTTAGTGCTCATGGGGATAATACTAGAAAGGAGGAACAGAAATTTCAGCGAAATATTAAAGAGGAAAATCGTAAGCGTTTACAGCAAGCTCGGGAAGAACGGGAAATACGTGAGAATGCAAAGAAAAAAGAATTGCAGGAAAAAGATGACATGGACAAACAGAAAGAGAAAAAGCGCGTTGCAATGGAAAAAGCAGATGCTGAACGCAAAAAAAACAAACATTTGCATGCAACGTTGCATAGAGCACATGACCACATGCTGGTGGTAGTAAACGGTTCTAAGCCTTACTGTGTCGGATGTCGCCGTATAAAATGGGATTATGATTTTGAAAAGGCAAGGTTAGACGAACGAGACAGGAACAAAGAAACAAAGGACTGGGTTGATATGGCAAAAAAAATGGAGAAAGCCGAGGAAGGACAATGGAAATTGAAGGAAGAAGATATTCAACGAAGAGAAAATCGCGAAAAGTTAAAATTTGAACATGGGATTGAAAAACTAAAACGACGGTTCCAATTGCGAAAAAAGAACTCAATAAAAGGAAAGAGCGAGGCAGAAGTTGCAGAGGCTATTAGGCAAAGCGAACCAAAAGTATACTTGGGAAAAGGCAGGGGGAAACAGAAAAAGAAAGACGAGAGCAAAGAAATTGATGATAGCTTAGATGCATACAATGAAGCTGCCAATGAATTATCTCTTGAAAGCAACAAGAAAAAAATATGGGAGCGTGCTGAAATTATATTTGATAAAAAAATTGTAAATCGTGAAAAAGAATTTAAAACACATTGGAAGAGAACTATCATCAAAGGTAGGCAAACGCGCTTCAATGATGAACGTATTCGACACCTTAGTGTGCGCCGTAGAATTGAGGCGAGGGAGGAAGACAATGAAAGAATATCAATAAATTATACGGAGCATGCTAACAAGGAAAAGCTCGAAGAGCAAACTCGGCGCCCGCCCGAGGATCTAGAATTACGTAGACAAGGTGAGCATAGAGCCATATATCTAGATATCGTAAGTCGACTACGTACACGTGGGCGGATGTCTCGTTTATTGTGGCAGCGCACACTTGCAAATGATGGAAGTACAAGTACGCATGACGTATTAGACACAAGTAGAAACAAACGCTACGTTGTTAAAGTTGTATCATGTTCCTCAGAAAATGAAGTTGCAACAATGATGGATGACGTTTTCCTTCAACGCCGAGTTGCATCAGAATGCTTATCGTGTGTAAATATTGACGATTGTTTTTATCACGCCATAACTGGATTTGGCGGTGGTTATTTCATGGTTGTAATAATATATGAGTGTGGCACAGGCGGTGAACTTGAGCACCAAGTACTTGAACAAGCTGCGTGGGACAAAATTATTCCACCGCACCCACCAGATTCTTTGAAAACTGAAAGAGAAATAAAAGATTGGATAAAAAAACACGATGATACGGGCCCACCACCGATTACAGATGATAAAGTTTTGATGTGGACGCTGCAAATTGCGAAAGGTTTGAAAAAATTACATGAAAACCAATTTATTCATCGTAATTTAAAACCTTCAAATGTTTTTTTAACAGAGAGTTTAAATGCAATGATCGGCGATTACCCAATTACTAAAACATATGAAGGCACCTTACCAATAGCTGCAACGTACACGGGGGGGCCAACTTATTTAGCGCCGGAGCTGCTAAATGAAACCCTTATGTTCCCCGGTATCATTGGTCCACCAATCGATGTTTGGTCATTAGGTTGTACCATTTATTATTTATGTAGCGGTCTTGAAATTTGTTTAACGGCGGAAGGAAATTTGCCAAAACCAATGGACAAACTATTAGACGCTGTTCCCGTGCGATTTGAGCGAACTGTGCGCGAACTGATTAGAATGACATTAGTATGGGATGTGGATGAAAGAGCAACATTAGATGAAATCATTCAAGTTGTTGAAGAAGAACAGTTTGAAAGGCAGGAAGCAAAGCAAGCAGAAATTCGACACCGGCAATCAATTGTTGACTTGTTTGAAAGAATTGACAAAGATCAAAGTGGTTCCATCGATATGGATGAATTATTTGCTGCTATTAGAAGCGATAAATGGGTGAAGCGTTTACTAGGTCGTAACGATCGGCTTCAACCATTGTTACAGCCAGGTAAAGCTCGTGCAATGTTTGACCAGATAGATAAAAATGGCGATGGTGTCGTGACATTGGATGAGCTTTTAGACTTTTGCCACGTTATGGATTTTGCAACTCGCCACGATAGAGATGTACTCAATGGCTTGGTAAAGATGTTTAATATAGTTGACCGGGACCATAGTCTAACAGTTGAAAAAACGGAATTGTTAGATGCGTTGAACACACGGCCTGATGTCAGGGAAATTGTGGGAAACATTGATAAACTAAGACCGCTGCTAAATACAAAAACATTTAAAGAAACATTTATGAAAATGGATACAAACAATGGTGGGTCTGTTACTTTAGATGAAATGATTGAATTTAGCGGTATTGTTCGTAGTCAAGCAGAAAAGAGGGCGGCTATTAAGGCACAGCGTAAAGCAGAGAGAAGAATTGCTAAGAAACTTGCGCAACAGTACCGATAACGATCGTAGGGTCATAAAATACTTAAAAAGTGCCTAACACACGCACGTATACATTTTTTTCAAAAAACTTTTGTATCAAGTATATGTGCGTGTGTAACTTTTCTGAGAGTGCGAGTATAAGTGTTCCGTGTATAAAAATATAATACTCAAAACAAAATATTTATATGAGGCAAAAGAATTTCAGCCGTCATGACCCGTGAATAGGCCGCCACAGCATGGTAGGCACACAATTATATACATAGCATTTTAATTAGTATTCTTTAAGTACAATTTAATACCATATTCTACCCGAAATATTGCCTCGATTATTGGCGTTTGCTGGTTTGACCGTAATAAAAAATAAAATAATATAATAATAAATCATAATTATTATTATAAAATAATAATAATAAATAACAATAATATAATAATATTGCATAATTTATACACAAATATACATGTAATATCACTACAACGACAACCAACACATACACGAAGCGTAGAAATCTTTACATACATAAAAGTTATCTTTCCCAAGATTTCCCAAGCGCAAACTTAGCATTAGAAGGGCGATATATATGTATAGAAACATAATATAACTGTCGCACGGGACTACCCGACGCTACCCTACAAGTTATTAGTGTATACACGTGCCGTTGTTTAATTTTGATTATTATTTTTATCACTACTACGACAACAAATAATACATAAATGGTAGAAATCTGTAGATACATAAAAGTAATCTTTCATCAAAGTTCCACGACGCAAACTTAGCATTAGAAGGGCAATATACAATTATAGAAACATAATATAACTGTCGCATCGTGTCCCGCGACGTCCCGCTAAGAGTTATTAGAGTATACACGTGCCATTGTCTGGTTTGCATTATTATTTGTATTGTTTATTATTATTTGGATTGTAAGAGAAATACATGGTTGGTTGGTGTTATATTTGCTGAGAAAATAGATGGCAACGATTTACATTGGAAATGGAATCCAAAGAAAGAATATGCTGAATGTTACAATTTAGCAGAAACTGAAAGTGAAATTAAAATTAGAACAAAACGTGGTGCACCTGATGAATTTTCAGTAAGTACAGACACTCATGATATATTAAGAACATTAGATGGGTATGATGATTCTGGTGAGTAAGCGGTACAACATAATCAAAAAAATAATGGTAAAATAATAATTAATATAATAAATAATAATAAATACTGGGTGGGTAATATTATTTTTTATATTATATTTAGTGGGTAATATTAATTATTTTTTATAATATTATATTTAAAACATGCTAGAGTATACTATTTTATTGTACTTATATTTTCCGATATCTTCACGGCTTTTTTTTAGTGCCTGCTGTGTATGACGGCTGAAATTCTTTTGCCTCATATATTGATACGACGTAACACTTACACGAAATATTGTGTATATTTATTTTAAATATTAAAAAAAATAAAAATTAAACAACAGAGACAATGCTTAAATTTTCTAAATCTCTTACCGCATATGATAATTCATATACATTTAATCGATTCAGTGTATATTCAACGTAAAAAATAGATCCTACCAACAATGCTGTTTGTAAAGCTATACATGATAATTGTTCTATACTAGTAAAATTGTCATGTTGGTTGAATTTCATACTAAATTTAATCAAGAGTGCAATCAAATCAAAACTACCATGTATCAAAATAGATGGGAATAATATATGCAAATAACCGATTCCACTACGTCCACGGTTTATCAATTCATAACCGCCATAAAAATCTCGCCTAAATATCTGCGATGCGGTTATGGCACAACAAACACAATGCAAAGTACTTATATATAGAGAATGATGTATACTCAATTTCATCGGACGATTTTCAAATGACACTCTGGAACTATTAATATAAAATGTGCTTAAAATATTCTCAAATAGAGAGAAACCTAGGCCGATAAAATGAAAAAATAATAAGGTTTGTATGGGATCTTGCTGTGTTGCTATTGATGTTGAACCAGCACCACCGTATTTTAAGCTTCTCACGTTGTATTGATGATTGTTTTTATAATATTTTTTTTCATTGTGGTGATAATTTAAATAGTTCATATTAATATTTGTCCATGTATCCAATACAAATCTTTTGCACACTTCTTCAAACAGCGCAGCGACTACGAACGATATAAATAGGGCAGTAAATACATAAGCACAAATGGAAGTAAGCGGAACGTCTTCATTTTTTTCATAATCATTTAAATTTTCTCGCACATAGCCATTATTTAATAGTTTCAATGCTACATATTGGAAAAATGCAGTAAACGGCGCGATAAAAATCCCAGCAAATAATGCAAGAACCAGCTGCTGTATTGGCATCGTCCATCGAAAGTATACGTGACGTAAATATATAATAAATGATATAATGGTTGGGGCCAGTATTATCAACAACTGCAATATATAGTGGCAAAAGTTGGCAAACATTGGCGTTGGTATGGCCGACAAATAAATTATTCTAGTGCTGGTATATGGCCGTTGGTACTACAATTGACACATAAGGCGGCGGTACTCATCATGCGTTGGATTGATTGCGCATTACAACAACCAATATAATAATAATAATAATAATATTGTTGCTATTATATAACGTAATATAAAACAATAATATAATATAAATAAATAATAATAATAATAAATATTATTATTTATTATTTATTATATTATATTAATTAATTATTTATTATTATTATTGTATTATACCACCACGCTATTAAAATAAATGAATGTCTCAAAATAACAATAATAATAATAACTTTTCTTTTTTATTTTGAAGAACGAAATGTGCATATTAAAAAAAATGACCTCGAGAATAAAAGAAGAGCTATACTACTATGCATGCTTATGCTTGGCATGGGATGGGGTCATGACGCTAAATCCCAAACCCCAAACCTTGATTTAAACACATGCACGTATCTTAATAAGTATGCATTACCTATATAATTAATATTTTAATCATCAAGTTAGCGTCATGTGCTTATCCCTATATAAGTTATAGCAGTCCAGAGAGATTTTTAATTTGGCCAAAGTCAATTTTTTTTTTTTTTTTTTTTTTGAACAGTGATGATTATGCAACTGCAACAATCCAGAATACATAGGACCTTATGAGCTGATGAGATGGTGAAAAAATATTTTTTTTTTTTCCCTGGACGAAGAATAAATAAATCGACTCTAGGTCATTAGGATAATTTAAAATATTTTACTCTCTGCTATCGGGCTATATTATATCTGGCCAAAGTCAATTTTAATTTTGAAAAGCAAGAGACGACGACAAAAGCCTGATATTTCAATTTATATTTTTGATTGTTTATATTGATGTAAAATATCCGAAGTACATGACACTTTTTTTTTAAGCGTATGACTATGTACTATACCGATACCCTTCATTTTGACTGCAATACTGCACACTGCACACTCCATCGATAATAGATAATATTAATATGCATGATGCTGTGTATATAGTGTAAATTGATGTACACTCACTTAAAGTTATAATATAAATAAATACAATAATATAGACGACTATGATACAGAAAAAAGTCACTTTTTTTACAAAAAAATAAAAAAAAATAATAATAAGGCCATCTTTTTATTTTTTACTAAAACCAACCTTAAAATAAATACTATCAACACTAACACACACAGCACGTCTTCTGAAGAAGTGTCTTATTAATAACAATAGCACGTGTCACTTCTTGTACCATTTCTGACAGTGAAGCTTCCACTATTATCCTAATATTCTTAGTATCCTATAGTCTTTTTTATCGTAATCTTTTGGTACAATGAGCATTGTACGAGGGATGATAGTAGATTGCACCCCGATACAGTTTAGTATACGTTTATACACATGAACGATTCACTTGATGATTAGTATTTTTTCTTGCTTGATGCCTACACTGATATAAGTTAATTAACTGTACCGTACTTGCCATACATACTAACCAAACTATTATATGTACCAACATCCAGTTTCATACCTCCACGCTTCATTTCTTCCAAATACGCTTCCACTTTATCAAATTTACCACAATTGCCATACATTTTAATCAAACTAGTATATGTATAAACATTCAGTTTCATACCTCCACGTTTCATTTCTTTCAAATACTCTTCCACTTTATCAAATTTACCCACTTTGCCGTAGACATTAATCAAACTAGTGTAAGTAACAACATCCAGTTTCATACCTCCACGTTTCATTTCTTCCAAATACGCTTCCACTTTATCAAATTTACCACAATTGCCGTACACATTAATCAAACTATTATATGTACCAACATTCAGTTTCACACCTCCACGTTTCATTTCTTCCAAATACGCTTCCACTTTATCAAATTTACCCACTTTGCCGTACACATTAATCAAACTGTTATAAGTAACAACATTCAGTTTCATACCTCCACGTTTCATTTCTTCCAAATACTCTTCCACTTTATCAAATTTACCCACTTTGCCGTACATATGAATCAAACTATTAAAAGTACCAACATTCAGTTTCACACCTCCACGCTTCATTTCTTCCAAATACTCTTCCACTTTATCAAATTTACCACAATTGCCGTAGACATTAATCAAACTAGTGTAAGTAACAACATCCAGTTTCATACCTCCACGTTTCATTTCTTCCAAATACTCTTCGACTTTATCAAATTTACCACAATTGCCGTACACATTAATCAAACTATTAAAAGTAACAACATTCAGTTTCACACCTCCACGTTTCATTTCTTTCAAATACTCTTCCACTTTATCAAATTTACCACAATTGCCATACATTTTAATCAAACTATTATATGTACCAACATTCAGTTTCACACCTCCACGTTTCATTTCTTCCAAATACGCTTCCACTTTATCAAATTTACCCACTTTGCCGTACACATTAATCAAACTGTTATAAGTAACAACATTCAGTTTCATACCTCCACGTTTCATTTCTTCCAAATACTCTTCCACTTTATCAAATTTACCCACTTTGCCGTACAAATTAATCAAACTGTTATAAGTAACAACATCCAGTTTCATACCTCCACGTTTCATTTCTTCCAAATACGCTTCCACTTTATCAAATTTACCCACTTTGCCGTACATATGAATCAAACTATTAAAAGTACCAACATTCAGTTTCACACCTCCACGTTTCATTTCTTTCAAATACTCTTCCACTTTATCAAATTTACCCACTTTGCCGTACACATTAATCAAACTAGTAAAAGTACCAACATTCAGTTTCACACCTCCACGTTTCATTTCTTTCAAATACTCTTCCACTTTATCAAATTTACCACAATTGCCGTAGACATTAATCAAACTAGTGTAAGTAACAACATCCAGTTTCATACCTCCACGTTTCATTTCTTCCAAATACTCTTCGACTTTATCAAATTTACCACAATTGCCGTACACATTAATCAAACTATTAAAAGTAACAACATTCAGTTTCACACCTCCACGTTTCATTTCTTCCAAATACTCTTCCACTTTATCAAATTTACCCACTTTGCCGTACACATTAATCAAACTAGTAAAAGTACCAACATCCAGTTTCATACCTCCACGTTTCATTTCTTTCAAATACTCTTCCACTTTATCAAATTTACGGCAATGGCCATATATAGTAATTTTTTTTATAAAAGCTTCATTTGGAGTTGAAACATTTGTTTCGGAACTACCAATACCAGTTCCACTGTTGTCAATATCATCTCTTATATTGTTAAAAATCGCGCTTACTTTTTCATGTAACGTGGAGTACTTGCGTTTGTTTTCATACGTTGTGATTTGTACATGGCGACCTTTATATTCATATTCATACTGAGGCACAAGCTTGTTTTTACCACCACCGGAATCTATTATAAACAATAGTTGAGTTGGTTGCAAAGTATTACGACGAATAGTTTTTTTTATTGCCGGCCGTAATATTTTAAACATGGTATTTTTGTGATAAAGCCGCTGTTTCTCAGTCTATAGTACTATTTTGCACTATTTTTGATTGCGCGCAACCTCATCCTCTACGACTCCAGATCTATGATGGAAAGCCAGATGATCCGCTCTATTATTATATTATATTATTATTATTATTATATTATTATTATATATATAATTATAAAACAACATTAAGCCGGCACACTATTGATTTCATTTCATTGATTGCAAATGAATATATATTATCATACTATATACAGTGTAGTATTATACACACTATCAGACCTCAGCCTGATATTATACACACTATCAGGCCGGGGCCTGATAGTGTGTATAATACTACACTGTATATATATATTAATATACTCTTACTCTCTGTCTATTTTTTATATTAATTATTATTATTATTTATTATTTATATTTTTTATTATAGTCTATATTATTATTTAATAATGGATATAATAATTTATTAATACTACCGTATTATGGCCATTATTTATTATTATATTATTATTATTTATTATAATAATAATATATTATTATTATTAATATTACTATATTTATTATTATTATTATTATTATTATTATTATTATTATTATTGTTATTGTTATTGTTATTGTTATTATTATTATTATATTATTATTATTATTAATTTTATATTATATTACGAACTAAGTTTTCTTCGCTTGTGCTGTCCTGTTGCAACATTGGTAACAGTGTTAATGTCATTACTGCATCCACTTTCTAAATCAATTACCATCTTGCAATTAGTGATGTCATGCGAAATACGTTTGTTATTGTTCCATCCAGTACAAGTATTATAATTTTCTATTTCAAGTTTAAAGTTTGTTCGGTATGAATTAATATCATTTTGATTAAACAATTTCTTGCCAATCAATTTATTCTCTTCAGTTTTGCATTCGCTGCTGCTGCTGCTGCTGCTAGAATCGTTTTCTACAATATTACATTCCTTTGCATGGGCATTAGCTTTAAACAGTGGAGCTTTGCCTTTCTTATTTACATAATCCCAAGATGTATCAAGGTTGTCAATATGATTTATAACACATTGAATATAATGTATGACATAAATTCCACAATCCCAGCCGTTTATTTGTCGTGGTATATCTGAAACCGAAAATCCCTTTAACGTGTCGGCGTTTAACGTAATTTTATATGGTTGATCCATGTTCTTTAAAGCTGCCGTGTTATACTCATTGTGTAATTTCGTGAACAATTTGCGTAGTTTATTAAATAAACCTTGTGCACGATGCGCTTTTAGCGAATCGAATAATAAAATGCAAGGTGTTGCAATATCACTATAAGTTAAGCGCTTACCGTTGTTTGCCTCAGCGCCTTTAACATATGTACACAATTTTTCGTGCACTACTGTGGCTTCGTATGTTCCTTTAAAGCCACATTTGTTATCACATTCCCAGACGTCATCTAGACTGCTACCATTACAATTACTACTATTGCTAGCATTATTTTCTTCGACTGCTACTGGTATTGCTAGCTTGCTTTTTTCCGATTCCTGTCTTTGCTCATTTTTAATTAATGTTTTCATTCGCAACTCTTCTTCTCTTTCAAACCTCGCTTCAATCTCTTTATTTATTTCTATAATTTTATTTCGCTGCTCTTCATATGAAACACCTATATTGCATAACAACACTAAGCTCCAATGTGTATGTTCGCATATGGGTATAAATATTAACTCTTTGTGCAATAAATCAACTTTATATCGGTCAATATTTTTTTTCAAAAAGGCTAATATGTCAGTCTCGCGTCCTGATTGCAATAGTCGAAAAAAATAGGTATTAAAAATATGGACCCGACCCTTCACCTTATGAGTCATTCCTGCTTTGATTTTAGATATAGCGACATCAATTAATACATCGTTTAAGTACTGCTTTTTCTCCAATCGATAAAGATCGCCTTTAGTGATTCTAATTGGTTTCATTTTTTGAGTAGCTGTTTTATTATTACATATTAGTGGAGATGATATTGAATTAAGTTTTCCCCTATTGCGTGTGCTAATAGTTGCCGGGGCATACCGACAATGTTCGACATCACCTAAATCTGACAATAGGTTGCATTTAATGTACGCAAGGCCCCATGGCAAACGTACTTGTTGCAAGTGTTTAGACCACAATAAATGACTATTAGAGAAATCAGTATGAATGCCAGGAACAATATTTGGATCATTTGTACCATTATCATATTCATCAGGAATATTAAGGACGGCTTCCTCATATTCTTTAATTTTATTATTATTTGCTTTAACGCGAGCTGATCTTCGCCTTTTACCACCTGTGGCAGTTGTGCTGGTGGTAGTAACTGCAGGTCCATTGTTTTTCTCCCCTGTAGAGGCATTCTCCTCGCTTTTGCCTGAAACATTCTTGTAATTATCAGTAAGATCAATTTTCAAAGCTTTTGCTTTATTTTTTTTAGATCGACGCTTTTTTCTTCTTTTAATAGGTAAGCGACGTATTTCCACCATACCAGCACCAAATCTTGTATCTACAATCGTGCCGGATGGTAGCATTTTAAAATTGAGTACATTTGTTCCATCTTGCAATGAGCTGGCCGCATTGTTATGTTTGTCTTCGTCATTTTTTACAAAAGAGGAGCATGAAACATTGCCTGCGCCTTCGTGAACTTTGATCCTTTTGCTACTTGTGTTGGTATTTAAGTGAACAACATCGCTATCTTCATCATCAGAATCTAGTAAAGAAATGGTTACTGGCTCTGTTCTTTTTTTTTTTACAGTTGTCTTCGTAGGTCTATAAATATATAGCTTAATTGGACGTGGTAATTTTTGGCAATAAGTAGAAACTTCTTCAATATTTGTATTATCGCTTTGGAAATATCTGTCACCAACCATAAGTATCCTATCATTCAGTTTCAAATGTTTATAAATTTCTGCTTTGCGACCCTTTGGGAGTTGAACCTTAACTCCTTGTTCTGTCTCTACAATCGATAACCCTATTATTTTAAGCCCAATACGGAGCCCGAATATGTGCGTGATAGGAAATCTATCA
>Ga0099797_100051_pt1 | contig 63338 bp, 38 predicted proteins | sample Uncmet_Sort48C_1_FD_89871 | JGI IMG/M metagenome (GOLD analysis project Ga0099797, IMG submission 89871) | Marine eukaryotic communities from CALCOFI LINE 67, Pacific Ocean - C012_Sort48C_1 | ecosystem: Environmental > Aquatic > Marine > Oceanic | place: Pacific Ocean: Monterey Bay | collected...
TGTTTGGAACAGAGAAAAAAGTGTGCGCATAAAAATGTTTGTGTTTAACTTTTTAATATTTTTTTTTGAAGGGCATGGTTGTTAGTAAACATGTTTTTTTTCATTTTCGTGTTTCAAAACTCTCTGCAGCTATAAACGATTATATGACGATTTCCGGCATAAAATTATAGATAGTGAATCGATCTAGTTTCGAAGATTATAACGTTGAAAATTTTTTGCTCCTCAGAGACATGATAATACGGAAAGAGCTTAAAAATATGTAGAAATAGCATATAAATACCATTAAAAATACACTCTATAGTACGTAATGTTAAATATATAGCTTTTTACGTTTTAGTACCCTGAAAGGTCTAGATATTAGACACCGTGGATCTTATAATATATACGAGGACATATTTTAAAAAATCATTAAACTCCCGTCTCATTTGCTATCATAGACGATCTTCTTGGTTGCTCTTCACGATCTATAATCACCATTTTCAGTTACATATTCATGTGTCAAATCAGCACCACGTACAATAGCTTCTTTATCACCATTTTCCATTCCTAAATAGACATTTATTTTTACGCATTTTTGATGTGGTGGATAATTAATTGGGACAGGATATAAAATTTGTTCAACACCCCCATTCGTTTCATTTAAAATGATATCTGGATCACTATCGAACATTTGTGAATCTTCCATCAATGTTTGCAATTTTGCTTCAATATCTTGATTGATTAGAAATTTACCATTATCAAAAATCAATGTATCGCCAATTTCGACCTTCATCTTAGCTGAAGGCTCAATTCCATTATTACCTAAATAATCACCGATAGCACTTAATAATCGCCCAACATTGGGATCGTTTCCATTAATAGCAGCTTTTAGCAATGGTGAATTTACAATAGCTTTACCTACACCATTTGCTACTTCATTACTTGTTGATTCTTTAACATGAACTTTTATCACATGTTTCACCCCTTCTCCATTTCTAACAACATCTTCGCATAAACGATCACACACTTGAAACATAGCATTTTCAAATGCTATATAGTCATTCTCATCAACCGCGTTATGATTATTATTATTATTATTATTACTACTTATTGCAATTACAGTATCACTTGTACTCATGTCTGAATCTATACTAATACAATTAAATGTTTTATCAATAACACGTTTTAAAATGGTTTGCATTGAAGTTTTATCAATAGGCGCATCCGTCAATAAATATACAAGCATTGTAGCCATATTTCTATTATATGTATATATATAAATAATGGTTACATGTTAGCAATGAATGTAAAAGAAATTGATGTGTGTGTCTATGTATAGTAATATATATATATATAATCGAAGTACTTACGGTTCAACCATACCAGCACCTTTTGCTATGCCAACCAATTTATATCCTTCTTCTTCTTCATTATTATTATTACTATTATTATCATTATTATCATCCACATCAATATGTGCACTACGTACTTTTGGAAACATATCGGTTGTCATAATTCCTTTAGCTGCTGGTAATATTGATTTATTTTGCATATTATTTACATCACATGCTATTCCTACATTTTCAATCATTTGTTTGACTGGTAAACTCCAACCGATTACACTGTGGAGCGTAGCGTATGAATGACAGATGTGTTAGAGAGGATAACTATTTTAGGTTTAGGGAAATAAAATTTACTTACCCGGTGCTTGATGGTAAGACACAACACGTACTTTCATCACTATTACCATCATCAGTATGCAATAATGATTGCAAACATGCATTTGCAACGTCAGTTGCATCTTGAACACCATCGCTTGATGCTCGAACATTGGATATCTTATTGTTAATAACAATACCTTTCATTGCCTTTCCAGATTGTAATAATTTACGTCCATAAATGATTGGAGAGCCTGGGAATGCATTTTTAGTAAAAACGGCTGCCCAATTATTTGATGGATTATCAAGGCTAATAACAGTCATGTTCATATTTGCATCCATCGTCGGTAATTCGACTGGATTAAAATGAAACGATGACGTACCAACTCGAAAACCTTTTGGCAATGTTGAAATACTTTCTAAAAATTGCAAATGTTCTTCTTCCGATTGAAATGTTTCATGATTTGAATGATTGGTTGTCATATATCTATTATTATTATTGATACAAAAATTCTTTACATTATAATAATAATTATTATTATTTGGTTGATTAAATACATTATACGATGATGAGGATGTTGTTCTAGCAGATGATCGTATTGCCTTTATTGCATAATGTTGTTGTATTTTAAACATTATTCTTTATTTATTGATATATGTAATTATTTTATCAGGTTTATATATTAATATATATTAATAAACCATCACTTCTATTTTTTTTCATATAAATAAATAAATAATAAATGCAACCAAATATATAGATATGCGTATTTGTGCAACACACGACAGATTAAAATAATTTTGCTTAAACGTATAATATTTTCTTACTAAGTATCTAATTAGTATCCGGGTATTATATATTTATCAAAAATCTTTTAAAACAGTCTATAGATATGCATGCATATAATTGATAATTAGTTGAAATTATTTCAATTATACAATTATTGTAATAATTTCGAAAAAATACATGTACCCTTAATTAATATTATTCCTGGTAGTAAGAGCCAGTAAGGAATAATGCAACGTGCTATTAATATTATAATGTTCTAAATATAATAGCTAATGTCAATACAGTAATGTTTTATTTTACCTTAAACCTAGATATTTGCAATTCTATACTTAAACTGAGCGTGGCCGTAGAAGGTACGCACGTACGCCCTATCATGATGGGCTTAATGGCTTAATTACCCTCATTGTAAAAAATAATAAAGAAGCGACTATCCGTTTCAGAGATGATAGAGACGTTTGTATAAATGATCATCTCATATGTATTAATAATAATTGCAACATAATACATATACATGAGATAGATTTACTTCTACTGATATATGTACAAACAATAGGAGATTAAATATCGAATCAATCCTTAGGAACGAACAGATAGATACATAATATATATAATAATATATAAAATATAACAAGAACATAATAACAACAAATAATGGCTTGCAAATATTCTGGTTATACACCTGGTTTCCGTACAATTCCACCAACACAAAATTTGGGTTCAGAAAATGTACATAACAAATATGGTTCTAGTGGCTTTTCTGTTGTATATGAGAAACCACGTATGTTGGACAATATACGTTCCAATCGTCGTGCGGTATCACAAGATGCATCGTTAGCTTTAAATCCTACACAATACAAAGATCCTGATCGTAGAGGAGTTGCAGGTAAACGCGAGGATGCTAGGAAAGCCGCACCACGACGTAGATTTGTACATCGCAGTGCGAATAGACTGGACTTTCCAGATTTTTGGAAAGAAAAGGAAACTTTTTTATCACAATCTGAGACAAAATATCAAGCAGAATTTGACAAACACAAGACGGCAATGACAGGCAACTGCCCAACCGTAAAAACTATAGAAGTTTTACACGCTGTACATGGTATTGATTTGCCACCACGGTTTTTAATGATATTCACAGATGCTATTAATAGTGTTAGTACAGTTGCTGTATCTTGGGATGATTTTATAAATACAGTACGTAGTGTTAATGAACGCATTGGTATGGTAAATGTTGGCCCAGCAGAGCCATCTGCTCTATACAGTGCGAAATTGCCTGATAAAGTGGTTGAGGCAAGAACACAGAAAAGTCGTTATAGTTCAGACATGGGTGACATGGGCCATCAACCAGGTCAACGTCCATTAATCACCTCATTTGGTGCAATGGCAACTACAACACAAGATTTACTTTTAGGAACGGCGAAAAACTCAGATCAAATACCAGGATATTCTGGTCATATTCCAAAAGGTAATGGAGAACCAACTTTACAACCACCAAGAAGAGATATGAAGAAATCAATTAAAGATACGTATAATGTAAATGTATCTGGGTACACAGGTACAATTAAAACAAGAGAAGTTGCTATTACATATAAAACAACAAGCGGTAGCTCATATTCAGGAAAATTAATCCCAGAATAAATATTTTATTTTTAAAGAAATATAAAAATGTAAAATATGAAAAAAAAAAAAGAAGAGAGAGAGAGCTGGGAAAGTACCTGGTACGAAGTGCAAGTACAAAAAAGAAGAGAGAAAAACAGAAAACTGAAAAAAAGAGTGCCAGAGAGTGTATGTCAAAGTAAAGTGTGTGGCAAAAAAAAATTAAAAAAATAAAAATATTACTTCGTAAAATATACTTCGTGTATTTTTACTCTCAGATTAAATTGGACGGACGTATGATACATTTTTTATTTACGTGTTTGCACATATACACACATACATCTAGTAGAGTAATATAAAATGTGTTCTCTTACTCATAGGGAGTATATATAATATATTATTAAAAATACACTCTATTTCCTCTAATAACTATCTCTCTCTCTCTATTATATATATGTGAGATGATATTTAAAATGTGTCTCATATCATACACCCTTTATTACTGTATCACATACCGCACTATATACATCTCAAAAACATGATACGGTTCGTATGATGTGTGAAGGAATATTTCCCGACACTTCTTCCAATGACTTTTATAATATTTTCACTTTTAATCCAATCCTCGATATGGCTGTTGTACTTTAGGTTGTAAATCTTCCACGGAACCTTGATCGTGTTGTTGCAATGATGCTAAACTTGCAGATCTATTTCTAGGCACAACTGGTAACGATTGCAATGTTCTTGCAAATCCACTAATATACCCATTACATTTTTCCCATTCTCTATACGGTACAAAAGCATCTCCAATATTCGATAAATTACGTATAGTGGGATTATTAATGGATTCCAGTAAACGTGTAATAAATTCATTATCTGGATTCGTCAACACTAATAATGGTTTATTATATTCATCTAAATGACCAACTAAATCTATCCCGTATACTTCTCTATTCCATACCGGAATAATACTCATATTAAACTCTAAATTCGGTACAAGTATATCTTTCACATCTTCAGGAATATTAGAATGTTTAATATGCCTTAAAACAATTTGATTTTTTAAATAACAAAACCAATTCATACGGTAAAAGCCAAGGAAAAAATTGTGAAAGCTACAAAAATAATTGCACGGATTTAAGATCGATTTATCATGTATGGTTGGCCCATACAATACTAGTCCACTGATGCGATTTGGGTTCTGTTCCGCGAAATACATTGCTGCATCTGATGCACCACCATATGCACATAATAAAATTTTTATATTTCGACTTGGTCCTAAGACCCGGTCAAAAACTTCACTGAGGACACGTTCACATCGTTGCAAACTGTATGAAACAGCAGCTAAACTGCCACTTCCAGGCAAATCAATTGCCAAAGTTCGATATTCCAATGACAATTGATCCGTATGACATAATGATACAATGCGTGGTGCACCGATACCGGATAAAAATACAATCGTACCTTTTGTTTTATTGTTTTCACCAAAACTATCAAAATGCTCATATATATGTTGTCCAGATAATAATTCTTCTAATAATGCATCACCGAAAAAATTTTCACGCAACCGTTCACGTCTACTCGGTCTTAAACATACATTTAAAAGTGTCAATGCTAAACATGGCCCAAAAAAGCCAAATGCAATTAAGCTAATCCATACGGAATCATCGCCAAAATTAGGTTTACACCATGGCAAAATATTTGGTAATGAATTGATATTCGGATCTAATAAACATAATGAACCAGCAACTAATACAAAAAGAAATAATACCAAAAATAAAATTGGCCAAAATAAATGTGAACATCTGTAAAAAAACCTAAATCCTTTACGCAATGCACGTACCTGACGAGGAGTTTTTGCTTGATAATATTGCCCAGATGAATCTTCCACGGAGTCAATATGGATTGAACGAGTCGATGAGGTCAATGGCGTCCTAAATGATGAAGGCGGAGAATAAAATCCTAAATTCTCATTATTATTATTATACATATTTTATTAATTCTGCTTCCAATAAAAAAATGTTACAGTAATTGTAATAGTACTACTACTACTAATAATGCAAAAATTTTATCTTATTTCGTGATATTATCTACAATAAAATATAGTAATATATATTTGATGAAGAGCCGTTGGATCTATGTTTACTCAAATCATTATTTGATGGTAACAATGATGATTATTAATTTTAAAAGTACGAGGGTGTGGACATTCGTGTATTATAAAATTTTTTATGTGGGGTGTATTATTTATATAATATAATTTAAAGCACTTTTTAAATTAGATTAAATGTATTTTTTTTTTATTGTAGTTTTTACACGCACGTTTTCCCTTAATTCCTATAGCATAAAACTAGCACTACCTGGTAATACATGGGAATAACATTAGCTACAATATTAATAAATACTGTAATATGCAATGCTATTGTAATTGTGCTTAGCTAGTCGTCTACCTATTTATGTATATTGTAGATATAGGTAAGATTATTTTGATGGACTCAGGACGGCACAACAAAAAAATGAATTGATGATTGATGATGATCAAAATCTTTCAAAAATCTTTTAATTATTATATTTTATTTCATTTGTATAGCAATAGCACAACAATACTCCGGGCAATGTGTGTGAAAGATTGCAGCAATAATTTAGACACTACGGATAGAGATCTACCAGGTATAATATAATACAATGCAATAGTATTGGCACGTATCGTACTAAATCAATCAACAATTGGTATTCCAGGTATTAATATTATAATACACAGTATTTATAGATTTAAATAAATATATATCGATAGAATAAAACATAGAATACATATCATATACGGAATTACCTTGTAAACATTTTCAACATTGATTCTATCGAGAATAACTCTACCTCTCTTTATTTCTTACATACATAAATTTTTCATATTGGAGGAGAAAAAGAATAATTACTTAATACTGCATATATAAATAGTATTATATACATACAAAGATTATACATCATGGAAACAACAACAGGTTTAAAACGCCCTGCAAGTGAAATGTTGGATACTACTGAAGCTACCTCGAATAACGACGAATTGCCAATACAAATACCACCATCTAAAAAAGTAAATCGTGGCGATGGAAATGATGAAAACGTTCAACAGGTCCTGTCAGAATTAGTGAAACCAGAACATATTTTTTATAGTGGAGTAAGGAAAGATATAAGTAGTGATTTTAGCGGTCGAGAAGTCGAAGATCGTGGTATATTGCGAGAATATCCTTTAACACGTACAACTGAATTCCATTGTGATATATGTGGAAAAGATATAACGCATGAAGTGCGGGTCAAATGTTTTGTTTCGCAGGCTGATATTTGCCTTGAATGCTTTAAGGATGGCAAAGAGACGGAAAAGCATAAATCAAATATGCCATATAGCGTAATTGATAATTTAACAGAGGATATGTATGAAGGTTGGGAATGTGCAGAAGAGTTAGCATTGTTAGAAGGTTTACGCTTATATGGTATTGGGAATTGGGATGATATTGCTACACACATAGGTACACGCAATGGCAATGCATGTAAAGATCATTATTGGAAGTGTTATTTAAAAGCAAATGAAGACGAAGATATCACGTCACCAAAAACTGATCCGGTAACCACTACGACTACCACTACGACAACAACGACTACAACCACCACCACAACAACAGACAATGATAATAATAATAATAATAATGATGATAATAATAATAATAATAATGATAATAATAACATGAATGGCGGTAAACAACCCGTTGATAAAAAAGCCATAATGGTCAAACATAATGCAATTAGCAATGGCAGTAGCTCAAGTAACAGCACAAGGGCAAGATCAGCAAAAGATAAATTGCCTGGAAGTGATATCAGCGGATATCTACCATTGCGTGGTGATTTTGAAGTGGAGCATGATAATGATGCTGAATTAGCTATTGCGGATATGGACTTTCCTTTAAATGATAATCCATTAGAAAGGTCTTTAAAATTGAAAATTATTGAAATGTACAATAGTAAATTAGATGAAAGAGAACGAAGGAAACGGATGGTGGAGCGGTATGGCTTGTTGGAAGTACATAAGAACAAGCAAATCGATAAAAGGCGCCCGAAAGCAGAGCGTGATATACATGATCGTATGCGTGTATTTGCAAGATTTTTGCAAAAAAAAGAATATGACACGTTCGTAAATAATTTAATACGTGAAATGCAATTACGTCAAAATATTGAAAAACTTAGGGAATATAGGGAAAATGGAATCCGAACTTTACACGAAGGCAGGATATACGATTTGGAAAAAGTCAAACGCGACCAGGAAGCTAAAGTACGTAAACATCGCGCGTCTACGCCGTATTTATTTAAAAACAACAGCAAAAGCGGTGGCGCGCAAAGAAATGCTCGTTATGCAAAGCGTGGGGAGGATTCAAAAAAAGGTTCCAGTAATAATAGTAATTCTAGTTCTACTTTAAGTAATGGAAAACATAATGAAGTACGTTATGAAAAGTTAAATGTGTCTAATTTACCACAAGTTGAAAAATTAAGTGATAAGGAAAAAAAATTATGTTCAACGTTGCGTCTTGATCCAACACGTTATTTGTCTATTAAGAGTGCCATTGTCAAAGAGTGCTTGAAACAAGGGACTTTGGGAAAAAGTAAAGCAAATCGAATTATAAAAATGGATTTAAATAAATCTGGAGAATTGTATGATTTTTTCGTATCAACGTCTGTTATTCAAAAGTAAAAACAAGAGCGAGAGAGAATGTGGGGAGGAGGATTGAATATATTTCTGAGATAGAATATTGAGTATAGTCTTTACCACGGGGAATAAAATAATTATCACACATAATATTATATATACAAACCGCGATTATTATAAAACTTGCGCTTACAATAATTGTCTTGCTTTAAAATGTGCATTTGGCAAGTCGTATGATGAGTTATTCGTACGAGTCGTAATTGTTGTGACGCATACGTATAATTGTGTTTAATTGCATCTATTTACCTCCCACCAATACGCATATTTATATATATAATATATGATGGTTAAAATCTAAGTTATACGAAATAATTTTACACTTCTCGTGTTAAGTAATATGCTCAATACTCAATCGCAAGAGAAATATAATATTCTATCCTAATAGTAAAGCTCTACGAAGTAATACTTTTGCTACCCGCGTCATCTCGTCCAAATTTTCTTAAGCGTAACATACGAACGCCATCAATATCAACATATAAAGAAATAGAACCAGTGAAGTTACCAAGTTCTTTTTCTTGATACAAATCGCGTACAGCCATAATTTCTTCATTACTTTCAATCCCCAGTGTCTTCCAATCAACCGTCATTTTCTCAGGGACCCCGTATGGGCATCGATTCCAGAGCACTACTGCCAAATCACCGTTGTAAAGTGGTTTTGACCATACATCATAATAATTGTTACCTCCACATGCTGCTGTATGAACCAACCTTCTGCCTTGAACTCCTAATGGATCCTGGTTTATAGCAATTACTTCTTTACTTATTAAAATTGCTTTAAATTTTGGATCTAAATTTCTAAGATCGTTGCCCATCAAAAGAGGAGCTGCCATGATTGAATATAATGCCATTTGTGATTCAGCTTGTGTGTAACTCAGAGCGAAATTTCCAATCATTAATGAATCTGGATCGTTGAAATGACCAGGTCCAGCAGCTTTGATTAGTGTCTCTTGGTTGTCTCCAACCCAATCAATTATATTTAAAACGCTACCCCAATCATCTTGTACATCGTTGTACATCCTCCAAATGTTACAATGTTCAGCTATGTCTGTATAATTGACAGTAATCCCAGCTAATCGTATATAATCTGGCCATGAGCAAGAATATATCATTTCACGGCCACTATTATTTAACTGTTTGCCAAAATATTTATATCCCCTATCTAAAATTTCACTTGTATGGACACTATTACATCCGTCCATTTTCACCAAGTCAATACCCCAACTTGCAAAGGTTTGTGCATCAATATCCATATATCCAGGTAAAGTGCAATTTTGATCTTTACATACACCAGGGTAACCAACACAAGTTTTCGTTCCCATATCTTGATAAATTCCCAATTTCAAGTTTTTAGAATGTGCATAATCAGCTAAAGATTTCATACCTGAGGGGAACCTTGTGGCATTCCATGATAAAACATTCTGTGAATTTCGACTTGTAGACATCCATGTATCATCAATATCGACATATTCATAACCAGCCTCTTGCCACTCAGGTTGAGAAAGAATGTCAATATGCTCTTTAATTAATTTTTCACTGACACAGCGGTCTGGAAAGGAAGTGCAATCAACTACATCCCGAAATCTTTCCCAAGCCATCCAACCCATAGGTGGCGTTCTACCCACACCATTATCCAAACCATAGCTCGTGGATATACAAAAAAGAAAAAGTAGAATTAAATGTAGAAAAAAATGAGCATGATCCATTGTGTTTTTGTTGTTAATGTTTACTTTGTAAGAATAATAATACTTTTTATTACCGTACCTATGGTAAGCCTTCTCTGGACACCATTATAGATCTTCCAGGTCTACGTTTTCCTTCCATATTCGTATAGGTAAGCCTGACTGTGCCAGTGTGGTGATGTTAATGTAGATGGCTGTGACTTTCGCTGGAGCTGGAGGATAGGAGACCTCCTTAACCTTTTATTATACACCAAAATTTTTTGATAGGTACATACGTATTGTATATAATAGTACATATTTGTACTTAATAAAGTATTGACCCCTTCATATTCCATCATTACAACAGCTTTTTTACTGAAAGTTGCCAGCGGGCTGGCGGGCCAGGTTTGCTGGTTTGCCAGCCCGGCCAGCATTAAAATACTTTGAAAAAATATTAATAATAAAAAAAAGAACCACCAATATTTTTTTTACCAGATTATACTGTTATTAATACCAAAAAAAAAATACAGTATAATAGCAACAAAAAAAAACCACAAACCACCAGCACATCATAATAATAAGCAAACAAACAATAGTAAAAAAAATAAAAACAATACTTTTTTTACAATATACTATATAATATAAAACAAAGGCAAATAAACTATATAGAAACAAATATTTCCTTTTAATATTATTCATTCCTACTTTCCAAAAATGGCTCTTCAAAAGAGGCAGAAGGAGAACGAACGGATATTTGCCGAGGCAACCTTTCGTATCGCAGTGTTTGAAACAAATCCACTTACTTTAACAAGAATTGTTAATTATTTAAAAAATATTAAAAGTCTAAGTGGCAAGCCTAAGTTTCATAGTGTTGAAGGTGTTAAAACTGTACGCGAAGCCGTCATATTAGCAAGTGAACAAAATAGTAAGAATCCGATACATTGCATGGTTGTCAAATTCGAACACCCGACAATAGATGAAATGGAAGTTGTTGAAAATTTATCACCGTGTGTCAAATTTCCAGTTGTAGCCATTTGCGATCCAGGGTCAATGGGTATCTTAAAACCTGATTTGGAAAAAGCAGAAAAGTTAGGTTTATATTGTGCTATTGAATGGGATTCATTCAGTGGTGATGTCGAAGTGTCGCAGGTTAAAACCTTAATATCAAAAGATGGATGTTTTTCTCCTGTCAGATGGACACACGAACGTGTAGATCAAAGCTTAAAAGAACGTCTATTAAGAATCCTATTCCGACAACTAGCGGCGAAGAACGAATATGATGTTGTTTTCGGTGATCTGGATGGAAGTACAAAAGCGACCCGTAAAATAAAAACGATGGAAGAGGAAAAAGAACAAATGGAACATATTCACAAGAAAAAAACAGCAGCAAAACGTAAAAAAATTAAAAATGTAGCTAAAACAGGGGCAAAAGGTGGAAAAAAAATATTCGGTGCAGTTAGTGCATCTGCAGCACATAAAGTGAAACTTCGACTGAAAATGTTAAAATTAAGTGCATGGCATAAAAAATTTGGACGGAAAGATATGCAAGCAATCGGCGGAAGAAGAAAATTTGGTATAACAAAAAGTTTACAAAGAAAATTAAGAAGAAAATCGACAACAGCAAAACAAATAATTTCAGATAGGGAACCAATAGAGGCACCGAGAGATGTTTTACAAGAACAGTTCCTACGTATTGAAGTGCCAAAATCTAAATATTCATTTGGTGATAGTTGTATGCATGAAGCAATTGAATATATGGAAACACAAAATTATCGCATGGCAGTTGATATATTTACAAAGGCATTAGTAAGTGATCCAAGCCATTTTCATTGCCGTTTTTATCGTGCAATTACATATGCAACTGTTGGTAGATACCGTTGGGCAAGAACAGATTTTATCATGTGTAAAAAGAAAGAACCGGATAATTTGTATTTATTGTACAATTTAGCATTAGCATCATTAAATTGCCATATGCATAAACGCGCTACCCGAATATTAAAAACAGCATGTGAAATAATTGATAATATGAAAACCAGTAAAATAAAATCGTTGAATCCCGAAGTCAGAGATAATATATGGCGTTTAAGAGGCCTTGTAAATAGAAGAAGAGGAGCATACAACGAAGCAAGAGTTGATTATGTATATTTACATAAAGTAAATGAACATGTAGATCAAGGTAATTATGACGAAGATTTCGAGGAATATAAACATAGAATGTTGCAATCACTGCAAGCACACGATTCATTTAAATCGAATTTATCGGGTGTACAGTCTGCCTTACTTGAGCATGGACCAGCTAGATCAGACGATGAAATCAATGTAATTTCAAATTGGCTTCATCAATATCGATTTTTTGATTCTTTGGATGAATATATGCAACGTAATTTTTGCAAATGTGTTTCTTATGAAGTATATGAAAGTGGGAATCTTATCTATAAACATGGACAGCGCTCAAACGGTTTGTACGTCATCTTCTCCGGCAGTGTCACAGTCAAAGCGCCTGTTTCTGGAAACACGGAACAAGTCATAAATCATTTGTTTCAAGGCGATATGTTTGGCGAGTTGGAAATGATAGACAAAAGGAAACGTGAACATAGCGTCTATTGCAGAGAACCAGCTGAAATATTACAAATCAATAGTGTTGATTTCGACAAGTTAGGATTAGGTGGAGTCTTCTACAACACAATTGACTTTAAACGCAAAGTAATTGAGGATAGTGGTATATTCCACGGGACCGATCCACCGCCAGGATTTATTGCGGAAGCTGCACGTGCATCTACATTTAAAATATATAATCGCGATGAGACTATCATCAAGCAAGGTCGTAGGACCAATTCGATATATTTCGTCATCCGTGGTATCTGCCGCGTGTTACAAAAAGGCGACAAAATTGAAGAGTATGACTATCAGAAAAGAAAATTAATACAAGAATGTGCACATTTAGAACAAAACTACATGTTTCACCATGAGCTATTGGCTAAACCTGCAACTGTTACATCTAAACTTGGTCCAGTTCATGTTAAATCCGATGATACTGCGACAGCTAAAAATAATAACATTGATATGGAGAGACATAACACATTAGCATCTAAATATCTTTTACGAAAAGATTTATTTTCACGAACTGATACTGAAGTAACAATAGTTAATAAAAACAAAGAAAAAGCAAAAGTAACAGGTATAGTTAATACATTAAAAAATGCTGAAAGAAACCGTCGCATAAAAGGCAGTTCCTCCATTTGGGGTGGATTAGCTAGTCTTGGACAAAAAAAAAAAGAAAATGAAGATAAGAATCCAATATGTGAAATTACAAAACTTTTACCGCCATCATATTTTGGGCATTCCTGCTTACTTGAATCACATGAAGTGGAAAGAGCAAGTATTGTGACGGAAACACGTGTAGCAGTGCTCCGTATGATGGTACCAAATTTAGACTTTTCCTTTTTTAATCATTTTTCAAGAGAAAAATTAAAAGCAAGAATGCCTATCAAACTTTTACCATACAAAGGTTTGCTGGTACGACATAAATTTGAAAAAGGTTGGGATCATCTAAGAAAAGATATGATGTTAGAAGTCCCTAAAAGTAGATGGCCCTTACGAAATGCAATTGTTCGTGTTGAAACAGGGGGAAAATATCAAATTGTTGATAAACCAAAACCACATGGTACTATTTAATTCAATACGTCGTGTATATATATATAAATACGAAGTAATAGTATTTATCAGATTGAGTTTTTATTAAAATATCATACATGCATGTCTGGTAGCATATAATATACGCAAAATAAATTAAATTAAAATATGTGATATAAACGAGAAGTATTATACGTAAATTTTATTTTTTAAATTGCAGAAATGCGATATTTAGTTCTACTTCAAAGTCTCTCCTTAGCTTCATGTTCATTCATCCTTACTTGTGATATTAATTTTTGATTCGTCTTCTGTGTATAATCAGTAAATTTTTTCACATCTGGTAAAATATGAGTTACGCTTCTTCCCCAAATTAATGATTTTGTAGAATCGCAAAGCGGTTCGTCCGAAGGTGGTGCTATCGTCAATACAGAATCAGTTGCTGCATGGCTAATTGAAGGACATAAATCAAAACAACCTTTAGTACACAGATTATACCATCGACTTTGGACACTCTTTTTTTCAACATACGAAAATTTATGACAAGCAGCACTACATTTTTCATAGTCTGTACCAGCCCGAAAACAACAACCTTGTGAGCAGACATGAGTATCTTGCATGATTTTTTCTTTACTAGAAATTGACATTATTTGATATCCTTCTTCCCCTGCAACTGTATTTAAACTTCTAGCAACCTCTAAAACATACGTATAACAACGTTGTCTACATATATCCTGTTTTACACATTCACCTCTGCTTAAAAAACTCCCACGATAAGTGACATGTTTCATCAGTTCCTCCTTCTCCCTTTTTCCTGGTAATTGTTTTCTTAAACTAGAGGTGGAGGCAAATATACAATTCTGTGGCAGTACAACAATAATAAATGATAATAAAACATAAGTGGAGAAGACATTGTAAAAAAAAACATTTACACGACAATTAAGCTGGTGCATACTGTCTAGTTTATGAAGATGAAAATAAGATTATAAATTGTACAATGAGGTAAAACGTTATGTTCTTCATTTCTGAACAAGTTTATGTGCTTATTGGAAACTATTATATATTATATATTTATATATAAAGTCTATACATTGCATGTGCCATTGTGCTATAATACAGTAGTTAATAAAAAAAAAGGCTGTGTGGTGCTGTGGTGTATTTTTTTATTTTATTAGCAGCTCTCCAGGCTCTCCATCAGGCCTTTTTGGGCAGGTTCCCCTCCACTCCAGCCCAGCCAGCTCTCCAGCTCTCCACATGGCTCTGGTATATGCTGTGGTATTTTACCTGGTATTCTAATAGTATTCTATCCCGATAATATAGCTATATTAATATTATATTATTATTACCACAGGTATTGTATTGGTGAGAAGATATTATAAAAATCATCCCATGAATCATATTATATAAAAATAAAAAATAGAAAAACATATATTTATTAATTCACAGAAATGATAATAGTAGATGCAAGATTGGGATTTTATGAGATTCATTCGCTATAAGTAGGACGATGGCAACAAAGAATAATGACAATGGAGGAGAAATTTTAAATATAAATACAGGACTTATTTTATTATGTTCTATTTCCCTTACGGTTTCAATTGTAATTTTAAATAAAATCATTTTGAGCACTTTGGACTTTCCATACCCAATCACACTTACAGCATGCCATTTTTTGACGAATTCCGTATTTACACAGGTAATGGGATTCTTGGGGATATTTAAAATAAAGTCAATTCCGCTACAACCAATTGTAAAACTCGCATTATTAAACGCTTCTTCTATGGCTCTTGTTAATTATAGTTTGCAAGTTAATTCGGTTGCAGTATATCAAACATTTAAATTATTAAATATACCGCTATCGGCATTTATTTATGCGGTTTTTTTAGGCAGGAATAATTTGAATTCAAAAATTATTGTATCACTAATTACAATATGTGTTGGAGTCTCATGTGTCATCACATCATCATCTATTTCGTCAACAATATCAACGACGGAAATGGTAAATAGCAATTATTCGCTTTGGAATTTGATATCTCATTTTAATATTTCAACAACAAATTGTTTTGGTTTACTTATTGGATTTGCTTCAAGTTTTGCGATTATATGTAGCCAAATATATGGTGGTGAAGTCATGAAAGAATATGATTTATCTGGAGTTGAAATATTTCATTTGTATAATTTGCCACAAAGTATTTTTGCATTATTTATGAGTATATATTATGAAAATAATGCATTTTTCAAATTGAAGGACAGAATTTTTACTTATAATAATAATGGGATTGAATTGAAATTACCTTCATATTTATTATCAACATGTTTGATTGCACTTGGTATCAATATTGTAACACCTGTCATAGTTAAACGAACATCAAGCACAACATATCAAGTAGCTGGTATAATCAAAACGAGCCTTATAATTATTATTGGATATATATTTTTTCATCGCCATAACGATTACCATAATTTCTTATTTAAAATGTATTTGGAATTTGCTGGTATTGCCATTTCCATGTTTGGGGTTTCATTATACTTTGTATTTAAAACGAAGAAACAAGAAGAGGATAAGAAGAAAAGTTGATGTATTCATTTTATGATACGAAGTATTCATATTATATATATATATATCAGATATTATATACGAAGTCGTATACTGATGGCAAGCAGAGTTGAGGATTTAAATACTGTTAGTGTGTAAGCTGGTTCATAAGAGAGAGGAGGGGATTTTGAAAAAATAAAAAATTGTAGAACGTTCACAATACCAGAGGTATAATCATAATGATCTATACACTTTTCGTACTTCGTACGAAGTATATATTATATAATGCTCCCGGTAATTCTTTTTTTTACATATCATATCATAAATACTGTCATAATCTCTACACACACTCTTTCAAAGGTGGACCCAATAAAAAATTTAATTTTGCAGCTAAATTGTGTTGCATCTTAATATTTCTATCTTCTGATCTAGCAGTGGAATCACCATTATTGTTATTTATATTTCTTTCATATTTCCATGTAAATCCATCAATGCTTTCTAATTCCAATTTACGCCTCTTATTATACTTTGTACTTGTACCAGGATCAATATTAGGATCACTAAGATGATATGCACGCCTTTCGGATTCGATAAACTTTGCAAGAAATACACCATCCTCGACATCATTATATGATTTTGGCAATGCATTATTATTATTTTTCATCATCCATTTTTTCAATTTAAGAATATTGTCATTAAACCTTTCATCGCCAGTGCTCCAATTCCACCAATCGCATTTTTCCAACAAATCGATATTTCTTTTGTTCCAACCTCCACGCCTATTTGTTGCATAATATTGTTGATGCTGTTTATTCACCCATTTAGCAAATCTACGTTCCTTTTTATTTCGTGCATTATCAAATGGCAATTGATTTCTGTTTTCTTCAACAACAAATTTTTTTATTTTATGAAAATCTTCCAGCCATTTCTTATGTACATCAAACAATGCCTCTTTTTTAGTACTACTATTGTTACTTCTTACAATAGTATCATTCCTTATACCAATTAAAGTCCGCTCACACACCGTGTTTCCTAATAAATGATAAATTTCTATGTCATTAAAATATAATTTTAATGCCTCTTTTGCAAATTTTGTCACTTTTATCGCTATATTTCTAGTCGAATCTTTTCCATGGCGTTTTGGCAATTTTAAAGTTAAGACTATTGGAGCACCAACATTTAAAAATTGTATTAATGGCAATATTAATTTATTAATAGCAAATTGTATTGGTGTATTTACATCACAAACGATCATGGAGCATTTTAAACTTGAATTTTCTTTATGCAATGTCTTTGCAGCATCTTGGGCTGGCAATGCTATATGCTGTACTTTTCCTGTTTCCATTAATTTGTTATTCATTTTTCCAGGATCTATTGCAATCACATTTTTCATACCATATGCCAATAATGCTTCTGTCCAGCCACCTGGACTACTACCAACATCAAGAGCTGAGAAATTAGTATCAATATGTATACAACGATGTTTTAGCAATTCAAAACCATCCAATAGTTTATATGCAGCACGACATACTAATAATGCGTCATCATTGTTATGTTTTTTCATGATAGAATTAAAAAATTTTGATGTAATAATATTATATTCAAAAATATCATCAAGGACAACAATTACTATGACTTTGTCAAAATTAACTGGTGATAATTCTATATGATTTTTGTATTTTTCATTTATTACATTTGTAATTTGTTTTACAAATGGTTTTGTTGAATTGTTATTAGTATACACATGTAACCGTATTCTAATTTTGTTGCTTTTTTTTATTATTAGTTTATTGGTTAATGTTTTAAGAAATAATTCTATTTTATTACTATTGATATTTTTTTCACATTTATATTTAAATTTAGTTGGAAATAAATTTGTATAAAAACGACAAAAACTACTCATACTATGTAATTTTTGAATTTCCATCTCCATATTTAAGCCTATCTTCAAACGAGCATAAACATACCCACCATGTGTAGTCATTTTATTTACTCTTTTTAATTGATTATTATGTTCAGTGGCTCTTTCGTTTGAAAATGCAATAATTTCATATTTTGCTTTACATTTATTCTCTAATATATCACGATATCTATCTGCACGGTCATACCCACATACTATCAATATTGCTGAATCTGTTTGATTATCATCCTCCTTATTGTTGTCTACGACATTGTTAAACTTCATCTTCTTTTTATGTTTAGTTGTTTATATATTTGTTTGTTTCATTATATGTCTAATAAATAAATGTATACTGTACACTCGAAAACCAATTTTTCTATTTTTTTAATTATATTAGTGCATTAGATGATAATATAAATGGATGGATGGAACACAATAATGATGTTTCAATATACCTGGTATAATCCCTTAATTAAATTAATACGTACTTCCACACAGCCGCCAACCGCCAACCAGGCTGGGCAGGCCAACAACCAAAACCACCACCACCAAAACCGAATGCCTGGAATGATGAAGAGTGAGATTTTAAATTCCTTAATCCCCGTCGTCCCTCAAAATATTATATGTGGATTGCCACTAATTAAAATTATACTGGATTGCAAAAATATATATATTGAAATAATAAAAGAAGAAAAGCATATGCACATATCAAATAATAATAAAGCAAAATCTATATAGCTAATAATAATAATAATAATAATAACAACAATAATAACAAGTAAATTGGACAAAAAGTTATATATAACAGCCTACATACATATATAATATACAAAAAAATTACAAAAATGGGTAGAGAAGAAATTATGGATTCCACAAAATACGTACCAGCATATATCTGTTGGTTAGCATATATCACTTCTTTTAGTGGAATGGCATATGTGTTTTTATACAAACCATTTCATACAAATAATGGCAAAGATGATCCTTTGATGACTGGTCTATATGCACATTTAGTTGCAACTTGTATTATTTATGTTTTTTCGTTCATATATTCAAATACATCAATCTATGATCCAGCTTGGTGTTATTTTCCTATTGGATTGGTTCTTGGATGGATGAACTATGCAAATTTTAATGTGAACATACGTGCTATGGCTGCATTAATTTTAATTACACTTTGGTGTGTCCGATATGCTGTACAATTTCCATGGACAGGCTGGTTTACTGGTATTAAGCATGAGGATTGGCGATATATTGAAATGGCAAAAAGGACTGGTAGTAATACGGTGTTGTACTGGATTGCATCGCTTATATCATTACATGTAACGCCGACATTACTAGTATTTGCTGGCATATCTCCGTTGGTTGATGTTTTAATTACAGAAGCCAATGATACCAATAAACAAGTTACTGCGAAGGATGTTATAGGTATTTTAATAGCATTAAGTGCTATTAGTATTCAACGAGTTGCTGATAATCAATTGTATTATTTTCGTAAAAATCAGTATCAAAATTCAAAAAATAAGAATTTAGACCAATTATCATCTTCCAAAAAAATCTGTAGAGATGGATTGTGGGATTGGAGTCGTCATCCAAATTATTTTGGAGAAGCTTTTTTTTGGCTTGGAATTGGTATGTTAGCGAATGGTGATGAAAGTATAAGTACAAATCGTACCATTTTAAAAAATTGGGGCGGAGCTTTAACTATGTTTACATTCTTTCGTATATCTGCAATGATGATGGACAATCGGAATTTAGAGCATCGTGAAGGTTATGATGTAGTTATGAAGGAAGTTAGTGCTTTGATTCCTTTACCATTTCACTTTGGTAAAGCTAAGAAAGAAAGTTGATCTTTATAAAAAAAGTTTAAATATTATATCATATACGGAAGTAATATATAATATATAATACGAACTTCGTACGAATATTGAATATTTTTATAAAAGTTAAATTTTATTTATAAGTTACACACACACGTATATACATGCATATATATAATATGCGAGATAGTAATTACGTAGCGCATCTTCTTTCTCTCTCTATCTCTCTTACCTTCTTCTACCAAACAATGCTTTGGAATAAGATGATTTCTTTGCTGATGAAGAAGAAGTATTTTTCTTATTACGCATTCCAAGAAAACTATTTCGCATTTTACCTTGATCTCTTAACGGGCTTTTATCCTTCATAATGAATCTAGAAGAAGATTGTGAAAAAAGTAATGTTTTTTGCTTTTTGTTTTTGCTAGCACTATCCATGAGACCATTGTTATATTTCCTTTTAACTGTTGGATTAGATTTCGATGGCGAAAACTTCGAAATATACCGTGCTGATAATGGCGAACGTGACATTTTTTTCTTCATGCTTTGATTATTATTACTACTAGCCATCGTCGTAGTAGTTTTTTTCGAAGATACAACCACATTATCATTACTACTGTTAATACTATCTTGACTTAGCATTCCCATTACATTCAGTGCCCTTGGACTTGGATCATCTCTTGGTGTACAAAAATCTTTCGGTTGAAGCCGCCTTGCATGTTTGATATTTGATCCAGGAAGTGGTAACACATTTCCTTCATCTTCATCTTGATATGTTGAATGTGGAAATACATCCTCTTGTTGCTCTCCTTGAAAAACTATACGTAAGTCATCATCATCATCATCATCCTCATCTTCGTCTGAATCTTGAGAGCTTGTATTGTTACTGTTGTTATTCTGCTTTACCATCGCAGATCCTTCTTTCAATAACACATTTTTTTGTTCACCATTGCCATCGATATCAATTTTATTTAATCTAAAAACTTTTTGTTGCGTTTCAACCATGTTTATTTTCTTCTTCTTATTATTATTACCTTCTTGCGCACTCATTTTTTCAATCTGCTGTTGATCGACAACTGGCTCGTTATCATCTTTTCCATTTAAAACGTCTTCCCATCCATTAGTTTCAGGTAGTACAAAATCATCACCAGATAATACACGCCCAAGTGTTGGCGTAAGATGTCTAGCACGTAATTTACTTAACAATGTATTTTTCGCAGCTCTAAGTTCCGGCGATTTCATGGCTTGTGATTGTCGCCACTCTGTTATCAAATCTTCATTATCGTCTTCAACTAAATTTGGTTCTGGCTCCCACGTATTTTCGTCACTAGAATACCCTTCCCATTTGACTAAATATTCTGTTACTCCAGTAATCGGATTAATACGTTTGTCTAACAATTTTTCAATCTCATAGTATTCATTCGACGATAAATCGCTGCTATCACTACCGGAAGAAATATTATTACTACTTTTACTTGCTACATAATCCGAATCATTTTCATCCTCACTAGAAGAAGAAATGACAGTATTATTTAATATAACATTACTATCGCTAGAAGAAGATAAGGAAGAAGAAGAAGAAATCTTATTAACATCCTCTTTCTTTTTTTTCACTATTACAATTTTGCCATCCATCTTTATTCTTGTTGTATGTATTTACTTTTTTTTATCTTGTTACAAAAGTATATATATATTCATATTATATCTTGTTTTTCATATCCGGACGTATGTATACCTATAAATGAAATAAATATATATTTATTCTCTCACAATTCACAATTCAATATCGAATAATAATAGTATTATTACATCATCATATAGCACCATAGTAGAATAGTAAATATAGTATGAGCTAATAGTAGGTCTATACTGTAGACATGTAATAAATACATGTAGTAAAATACGCACAGAGAGGAAGTTAAAGTTCTATTTCCCACTTCTTTTTTGTTTGAATTCTTTGTGTTTTTGTTGAAAATATTGAAATTGTTCAAAATCATTTTATACAAATAGGCAACGTGTACTACTACACTACCACCATGGTTGGTATTGCAGCTAGCTACTGGAAATTCTAAGACTATATACGAGGCGTTGGATAATGTACTTACAACAAGAATTATTGGTGTCGACAGTTATTTTCCAACAGCTCATAAATAAATATATATGTGCAAGTATATTTTTAAAAAATACAAATAGAGTATAATGGAACAAATATCTAGAATAATACGTTGGATATTCTTGGTTACAGTCATATTGGAATAAACATCTATATTATTATACCTCATTCTATATTGTATTATATTACATATATTGCACCCCGTGTTCTTTCCAGTTTTTTGGTAAATAAATCAAGTAATTTTATATTATTATATATCATCGATATACTCTCTCTCTCTATATAGTATATCGCCATATCTAAAATATATTTAAATATCAACCTGTAATAATTTTAGAGTGGTTTCCTTTTTTTTGTTTTTTTGCTTTGGTTTTTCATTATTTTTTCAATTGTTTGAATGAGTAAACTTGTACAACAACCTATTGGAAAAAGGAAAATTACTACGGAGAGAGCGCCACATAATAATATGAGTCAAGTTAATAAGAACAGTTCAGATAACGGATGGCGTACAATTCCACCACTACCACGGTATGAAAGTGTACATAAAAAGAAGTATCAAGGCCCAACTGATGAATCGAATTGGGTCATACCTGGAATTTTAATGGCAGGGGCATATCCTGCAGCACAAGAAGATAATGTACACTACTCCATTATCCAATCGGTTTTATCGTTAGGGATTTCTACATTTATATGTTTACAAGCAGAGTACGAACACGATCCAAATATACCAGAATTTATGTGGAGACAAGGTTACAAGTTACGTACATACATTTTTGATGCATTAAGAATTTTAAAAGCAGCTGATATTGATCCAACAAAACGACTTGGTTTAATGTGCAAACCAGATAAGCTAGACTTTCGACACGTACCTATTGTTGATTGCAGTACTACGAATGATTCAATTGTATTGGAGCTTGCACAAGATATATGCAAACGTTTGAAGCGTGGGGAAAATATATATGTTCATTGTTGGGGCGGTCATGGACGTGCCGGCACAGTAGTATCGATTGTGCTTGGTTTATTATATAATCTAGACCCACATGAAGCATTAAAACGATGCCAGCAATTTCATGATACAAGACGTGCACCTCTTGGGGTACCATCACCACAAACTGCGACACAACGTGCACAAGTGATACGAATAGTGAAAAAGGAAATGGAAAAGAGAAAACGAATGGCGGCTAAATCAAGCAATAACAAGAAGAAGATCAAGAATGCAACTAAAATGCAAAAATTACAACAAGAACAATCACATTATATTAACATTGGTGGATTGGGATCAAATGTAACAACAAAAAAGCAACAAAGACAAAATCAAAATGCATTGAATAATGCAAATAATCAAAAAAACGATAGTATTCCAGTAATTCAGCAAAAGCAGAAACAACAACAACCGATAAAAGCAAATGAGGTATCACATGGTGGGATGGTGATTGATACAATGTTGGTGGATGAAGAGGATATTATGGAAGAAGAGAAAAAAATGAAGCAACAACAGCAACAACAGCAACTGCTTCCTGGTATATCGCCTATTAATGCCTCCAGTCATAAGAACAATACCTTAGGTTTAACTAATAATAATAATAATAACAACAATAATGGTGGTACATCCAATGGCAATAATAAAGTTGTGCGACCATTGGCACCACCAAAAACACTTGCATCGAAACAATTTGTACGAAAGAAAGCACCAGCAAGCCAACAATTAAGCCAATTACGCAGAGCTAGAGCCTCAAGACCAACTGCAAGGAAACGTTCTATATCAAAAGTGAATAATAATAGTAATAATTTGAAATTAATGCTTGGAAACAATGGTAATAATAGAATTACTCAGACATTACCAGATGGTACTAATCTGACGTCATTTACAGGTAATACGGTAGTGTCAGCTCAACAGCAGCAGCAGCAGCAGCAACAGCAATTGCCTCCAGCTAATAGTAATAATAATAGAGGAAGACCATCTACATTTGGTGCAAGATTACCAGCTGCAAAGACACGACGTGTTATGGGTACACAACATCGTAAACATCAAACCGGCAATTCAAATACGGGAAATACGTATAAGAATAATATAAAAAATAATATGAATCAATTACATCATAACAAAGCTATATATAAAAAGCCAGTTACAAGCAACTTTGTTATAAGTGGAGCACATGTGAATAATAGAAATAGCGATGCACAACTAAAGAATGATGGTAATAATAATAATAATAATAAAAAGCAAGATGATCTTCGCCATGCACGTCCATTAGCACCAACTGTTGGAAATAAACAAAAACAAAGTCCACGATCAAGAAACTTATTACAGAAGAAGGCGTAAAAAATCATACTCGAGAAGTATTAATTTTTTTAACATGGAAATATCCAAAAGTAAATATACATATATGTGTATATTATATTTATATAGAAACATTGCGTACAAAATCTTTTTTAATTTTTATTTTTTAAAAAACTTTTTTGTTATATTGTCATTACTTTTCCATACACTTTTTTATATTATCGAATTTCTCGTCTCTTTTATTGCATTTCTTTTTTAAATCACAAAAAATGTATTCTGAAACTTGATATTTACAATCGGACTTACTACTGGCTAGGACACTTTTCAAATATGTACATTTATTCTTATCAATTGTTTCACAATATTCTTCCGTAATATAATTGTGTTTTGCCAAAGAAGGTGTATTAGTGGGAGAACTATGCTTATCTTTGACTTTTGTTTTCATTGGATTAAATAATAATACAATTGTGAAACCAATAATGCAACATATCTTTATAAGATTTTTATCTAACATATTTATGTTGGTATTATAAACATATATATATTCCACAAAATTCTTTTCACTCAAGATACGATATGTTTTCAATATTCATGAACTATTTTACATTGATTATATTTTCTATATCATACCATATATTGATATGTGAGGAATATATATATACATATATATGTTCATAGGAAGGGATGATGATAAATATAGGTTTTGATGATGAAGAATATATGAAGAGAGGGCGGGCCATCTCATGATGTGTGGTGAAGGTGTCACAAAGCAACCAAACAAATAAAGACTTGAATGAATTATTATGCATATATATACGTATGCCAGTATGCATATCATTTGATTAAAAAAAAAAAAAATCAACAAAATATCATAAATATTACTGCATAAATTTAAATATAATGTACCTAGACGACAACAACTTATAAAAAGAATTAAACATGTTTCAAGTCTACAAGTTGAAGCCATTACTTTCAAGAGCTAGTAAAAGAAAGAATGGAACATTTTTATTTAATAATTATTACCATCATAGTAATAAAATGAATAAATTGAAATTAATAAATACTCGAAAAATATCAACAACAACAACAAATACATTTTCTTCATTATTTAATAAATCTATTAATTTAAAATTTTTGATCTTTGGTTCTGCTGGTGCTGGTACTGCTTTGTATTTTTCATCTTCCAAGATTAACAGTTACAATAATAATATTGTTTATGCTGCAGCAACATTAATAACACCAGATGAAAAGACAATTGTTGAAAGTAATGAAGAAGCAAAAAAGGATATTACAAAAGAAGGTAGTACTGATAGAAATGAAATTAAAAAAAATGACGAAGAGGATAGCGATACCAAAAAATCTCCAAATAAAGTGATAGTAAAGTCTGATATATGGTCATGGGTATTAGAAGCAGCTATTAAAGATTGGATATATTACGCATTGGCAGCTGGATGTAGTGTTGGAATGGCTATTTGTATGGTATTAGAATCTCGACAGTTTGGGGAAATATATCGTATATTTGCAAAAGGAGATGATAGTATTTTAAATGAAATGACAAATTTAATATACTTATTCATTGCAGAATTTACTTTTTCTACAGTAGGTTCATCAGTACTTGCAATAGCAACTTCGCGTTTAGGAAAAAACTTACGTGCAATGTATTTTCAAAGTGTAATTAAACAAGATATGGAATTTTTCGATAAAAAACGTCAAGGTGAAATATTGACTCATGTATCACAAGATATCAGTTCAATATGCACGGCTGTTAGACAAGTTTTTACATCTGGACTTAGAAGCATTTTAACAATTGTGGTTGGTGCGGGATCTATGATAATGATTTCACCGAAATTAGCTGGATCGGTTTTTCTAGTCTTACCAACAATGGCTGGTGCAGGTCATTTACTTGGCATGGGTTTACAAAGCTTAGCAAAAGCGAGTAATCGCGCAACTGGATTAGCCACAAGCGTAGTTGGTGAAGCAGTTACGAATATTCGCACCGTCAAAGCTTTTGTTAGCGAAGATAATGAAATTGAAAAATTTTCCCGTGCATTAGAAAAAGCAGTTAATTTAAAAGTTAAAATGGGTATTGCAGCAGGTGCATTTTTTGGTACGTTGCATTTAGGTATAAATGGTATGCAATTGCTTTTATGTTTTATTGGCAGTCAATTAATTTCCAAAAATATGATTGATGCTGGTTCTATGGTCACTGCAACTTCTCAAGTTATGCAATTACAACGAGCATTTGTAAGTCTATCAAGGACAATGACGGGACTTGTAAGAGCAATGGCAACATGTGATGGTGTGTATGAAGTTGTACTGCAAGACCCGATGATTGAAGAAAAGACTGAAATGGTAAATATGCGCACAAGTGAGATTATCAACAGTAACACGGAGAATTCAGATGAAAATGGCATTGTTTTTTCCAATGTTGATTTTTATTATCCAACACGGCCAAAACATCAAATATTAAATAGTTTGAATTTAAAAATAAATCAAGGTCATGTCGTTGCTTTAGTCGGTAGTAGCGGTTGTGGTAAATCAACAGTTGGAAATTTATTGGAACGATTTTATGATCCCATAAATGGTACAGTCTCCATTAATGGTGTCGATATTAAAGAATTATCTCCCAATAATTTACGTAAACAAATTGGATTGGTAGATCAACAACCGAAATTATTCGCTACTTCTGTTATTGAAAACATACGCTATGGCCGACCAGATGCTACTGATCAAGAGGTAATTGAAGCAGCTGAATTGGCAAATGCACATGAATTTATAAATGGATTTCCAGATGGATATGAAACGAATTTAGGCGAACATGGATCGCAGTTATCCGGTGGACAGCGACAACGTATTGCAATCGCACGGGCTATATTAAAAGATCCGTCTATATTAATTTTGGATGAAGCAACTAGTGCTTTAGATGCAAATAGTGAAGGTCAAGTACAGGAAGCATTATCACGAGTAATGAAAGGGCGCACAGTTTTAGTCATTGCACATCGTTTGAGTACGATTATTGATTCAGATATGATTTGTGTAATGAATCGTGGAAAGGTAGTAGAGAAAGGAAATCATCAAGATTTAATGAGAATGAATGGCGCATATGCGAAATTATTTAGGAAACAGCAAGAGAAATAAAAAAAATCAAAAAAATATAATATATTTTTACGTAAAAAAGAAGTAGTTTGTTTTTAATTTTTTGAAATACATATCTCCCCGGATTCTTTTTTAAATATATTAGTTAGATTATATATTTTTTAGAGATATGCATGATATATAAATAAATATTGGTTAAAATCTAAGTTATAATAATTTTACACTTCTCGTGTTAAAGTAATATGCTCAATACTCAATCGCAAGAATAATAATGTTATCCTACTATAGTAAAGCTCTTATGCACCTCTGCATAATAATAATTTTTGCTGTTAAAAATAAAAGTGTAAGCACACCACACACTCTCTCTGATAGTTCAAAGAGAGTTCTTTTCAACGAATTTTAGTAACAGTCCCTTGTATCCCTTTAAAGATACGATAATAAAGATGGGTTTCGCACTGTACCCAGTAAAAGTACGTACGAAGTACAAAAAGTATACCGATCAGCAAAAAAATACTCCTCTCTCTTCTTTGCCGTACTTTGTTCGTATCTGTACAAAGATCTCTTAAAGATTTGCAAGTGCTGGAAACATTCTCTCAACGTTTGCTTGGTATTTATCTGCCATTGCTTTTTTCCACTCAACGAGTCTGTTTGCAATATCTTCTTCTCCACCAGACAATCCCCAGAATTCCATCCATCGTTTCGCAGCAGCTTGGAATACTGGTGTATCGCTATGTTCAAATAAAGCAATAGTCAAGGCTTGTGGAGTTCCAGCTGCAAAGCCTGTTCCAGGTACAAATACCCCGGTATCATTTAACTGCCTCATATTTGCCCAAAAACTTCCCAGCATATCCAAAAACGTAGCAAATTTTCCAGGCGAAGAATCGGATTGCATCACGTTCTTGTAATACATTAAATCCATAGCATTTGCTGGCAATTGATATCCCCACACAAGCATATCAAAGAAGGCCGCAGCCCATTCTGCCGTCCCAGCAGTTGATGTAGGAAGACCTAACATACCATATAGCCTGCCTTTCCAAAAGAACATGCGTGGCTGATATTGATTAGCTGCGATAATTTCAAATTGTTGCTTGAAATTATCGTCGATGGATTGTTTCCATCCAGAGTTTGGATTTGCTTTCACTTCCATCATGGCATGCCAGAAGAACAATGCTAATTTGGCAGTCCCTCCTTTTCCTTCTTCAGTTGCCATTGCGGCCATTCTTTTGAAAACGATCAATGCACCGACACTTTCGCGTTGCATTAACCTGCCGTAGATTTGGTTGTTAATGAACAATGCAAAATTTTCCTCGGATGCATTAGAATCTTGCATCATTTGAGGCATACTAAATCCAAGTAAAGTGGATAGTTTACGTAATGGATAAAGCACTTCAGGAAATAAGTAAAACACACCTAAAGTATCATTAAATGCTTTCCAATTTGGTGTAAACAATTGTGCCAAACTACTGTATGGAAAGTTAGTACCAACCATCACAAAGAATGGATTCCAATAAGCTACTATTTTTTCTCCAACATCTTTCGCATTTGCAATATTGTTTTTAGTTTCCGCAGCAATATCTGGATTTTGCATATAAAAGCTAAGAGCAGAACGGACAACACTAGCAACAGCAGTAGGAGTGTTATATTTCCTTTGTAGACGCAGTCCAGTCATAGCAAAGAATCGTGTATAGAGCGCCATAGATTCAGCATCATATTCAAAATACTTTCCAGACAATGCAACTAATGCTACTGCATTATTTGCATATGATTTTAGTGGATTACCTTGCGGCATTGACTGAATGAGTGATTCAAAATACCTTGCTACGTTGTCTTGGCTTACAAAACCGTACTCATCAGGTTGCACGAATGTGCGAGCCATAGCAAGATTTGCAGCACTATTTGCATACGCATTACACGTATTGTGCATCCATCCCTTCCAGAATTCTGGGCTATCAATAGACATACCCATTACGTTGATATTTTCACCCGGGGTATAGATGGTTGATGGGGGTGAATTTGTTTGTGCCACCATCATTTTTGCAATTTGTTTTGCGTTAGTCACTTGTGCTTCAGTAAATGCAGACATTTTAAGATAATTTCTTGTTTAATATTTGTTTATTATTTTTTTGAGATTGATTAAAGTTTTTGATTATTGATTTTGTTTGTTTGTTTTTGTTTAGTTGTTTGTTTCTATCTTTCTTTTCTTTTGGTAAACATATCAATGATCAATGGTTGTGGTTTTTGCGTGTTGGACAAGAAGGGTAAAGCAATTGCTAAAAAAGGAAAAAAAGAAGAAATAATAATTGTTTATATTATATAGTGCTATTTATATGCTAGCTATGCAAAAGGTACCCTGGTATAATCCAACATTGCTAAAATCTATGGTCAATATAAATTGTAGTGCTATTTGCCTCTTATTCGGTTCTAACACACTAGCATATGGGCCATCTTGCGTCCGTAGCGGGATTTGTAAGATCGGCCAAAAAAGAGAACTTTTCTTCATCATCACACAAGGAATTGCACGTTGCAATTATCGCTTTTTCTGGCTTTCCTCTGATGATTTGGCCAATTCATAAATACCAGAATACAGACGTTTAAATAAAAACATATACATATATATATACAAATGTTATCTACACATACATAGAAGAAACGTAAAACAAATATGAACAGAAAATAGAACATGGATAATGATAATAACATAGATGAAGAAGAGAATCAATTGATAATAATTGATGGAGAAAAATGGACTGTACATATGGATGAACAAACTGGCAAGCATTTTTTATTTAATGGCATAGAAACGAAATGGGCAACGGATGAAGAAGAAACATTTTTTCAACGACAAATAATAGCGGCAATTGATGATCACAAACATATTGAACATATATTAGATGAGGATAGTGTTGAAAATAGTAGCAAAAGAAATACACAAATAATAGAAGAGGATACAGCAACGAAACTCTCTTCAGAAGGATTCAATACGTTTGAGAAAGTGAAAAATGCTAGTGTTGATGACTTACAAAAGGTCTGTAGAAAGAAAACCGAATTCATTCTACGTTTAAAACATGAAGCAGCTTTAGTGCCTCGAGCTGATATTGTCAGTATTGAACAAATAACACCGTTAAAGAAAAATGTTGCAAAAGTCAAAATTACTATTAAAATACACGAAACAAATCAAGAAACGTTTCCTGGTGCATTTCGTCTGTATGTTTCATCATTTAAAAGTGATGGATTATTATATCAACGAAAATTAACGTCAAGGAACAATTATCAAGGTGGTAGAATTGAAAATGATAATAGAAATGTTGATTCAGCAACTGAAAATATATTCGTCTATGAATATAATATTGAAAAAGATAAGTGTACAACCATTGAAAGTACATACGGCCAATCGTATATACTGGTGCAGCTTGTTCATGAAAATTTCTTGGGGAACGATGTTAGCAAAAAGAAAGCTATTTTATTCGAAGGCCATCGAGGCTCTATTGTCACTGGACCTAGGAGCAAGAAACAACGAAAATTGAACACAACGCCAAAGACGGACAAGAAATCGACAAATTCAAATTCAGATGCTAACAACAAGAAGCAAAAGAACAAGATGAAAACTACGCCAAAACCGTTGTTGCTTTCTTTGTCGCAACACTCACAGGGTAGCGGTATCGCCAGTCAAAGTCAAAGAAGATTGATGAAGAAATATTTTAAGCCAAGTGATGATATTAATAACGCTAGTAATTTTGTGAGTAACGAAAAAAAACTTGTCGGTGATCATAAAGATAAGGATAAACGAAGCAACGATATTAACGATCTCTTTGACGACCTTGATGATGAATTTTTCAGTAACTTGCCAGATCCACTTTCCGTTAAAATGATTGATTCCGCACCAAGCCAAGCCAATGTATTTGAAAAGTTTGGATACGATGGAAATATAGGTAATAAGCGTGGTAATCAACAATTCATAAAAAATAATCCCAGTGTTAAGCACGGTTATGGAAACATGTATCCTGCGGTATTGTCGTCAAAAGCACCATTACGTAATTACGATCAACGTCAACCTAAAACTAATCATCGTGGTTCTATATCACCAACAGATTATAATAATTTACAAAATTTGAATTCAAAACACGGAAACCATATCATGAATTCGAATGTAGATGAGGATGAAGATTCGGAGCTTGATGATATTTTTGCAGAAGTCGAAAGGAGAGAAAAAAAGAAATTGTTGTCTAGTAATAATAAGACGAATCGTGTAAAGGTAATAAAAAACAATAATTACGTCACACAGAATCAATTTAGAAACAGCAATCCTAGTGCAAACAATTTTAATTATCAGCAGCAAGGACAATACAACCATAAACTACAACCCATATCGCCGCGACATCATCAAACCAATGATATGCGAATAATGCACATTGCAAATAATAATATGAACCAGCAAAATATTTATGAGAATCATAATGCTGCAAGTTATAATACTGAAATTTCACAACAATTGCCATCAGGGCAACAATTTATACAGACACAACGACATGTTCAAAACAATGTTAGTCATAATAATTATTCTCAAAAGGCACCATACCGTCAATCAGAATCAGATTCCCAACAACAAAATTTTGATGATAATTACGATTATAGAACTGATCAAGTTCAGCAACATCAATACAATGATGATTATCATAATAATGATGGAGAGCCTTCTCGATATTTTAGTAACAATAACAATCGCAACAGCAATAATGCCAATGTAAACACCAGCGGACGACAACAAAATTATTATTTGCATAATGCTTATAAAAGTAATCATTATGTACAACAGCAACAACAACCATACCCAATGATGATGGAAATGTCTACGAGTGCACAAATTTCGAAATCGCAGCCAAAACAACAACATGTTTCTGGCGGATATACGCATGGTCGTAATGTTAAACAGATCTCGTTTGAAGATACATTTTCTTAAATTGTAACGACAGCAGCGACTGGAAATATACGCGTACATGACGAACCAAAAGCTGACACACACATACACACACATCATTTCGCAATTAGCAGTATTTTTTACTTCTATTCTATTATATTATTTAATATTATACAAGACAGAAGACGATTTTTTAATATTTAATTACGTATTAAACAAAAATTAAAAAGTGCTCCTTTGCAAAGATATGACATTATATGCATATGAAAAACTGCTTCCTGAAAATTGTTTTTAATATATATATTATATATTAATATTATCATATTTAATTATATGCATAATATTATATATTATTATATAATATAAAATAATACGCCAATTTTTTTCATGATGAAGCGTTCGTATATATTAATACAATATATATAGTATTATAATATACGATTATTTTTGCGACTTTTAACATTTTAACCATCACAAAAATATATTTTGACATTTATGTACCCCTTAATCTAGCAACTGTTTTTTCCAACGATTTTTTATATGCATCGAATACACCAGCATCTTGTAAATCACTAATATTACATTCATTTAAACCACCTGGAGTTTGCTCAGCAACTAATTCAGAAAAACCTTCTTTGCCTTTTGGACAACGTTTTACCGCGTCGTACAATATAGTATCCATACATTTTGCAACATATTGTGATGCAACAGTATCTGGTACATTTTGTTCAATCATAAAATCAGCACATACTTCCATAAATTTATAAATTGGTCCCATCATACAAGTCATTACTTGAACATTTCTCATTTCTTCTTCATTTGCCACTGGCTGGCATCCTCCTAATTCGGAAAATACTCGTTCATTGATTGGAGGTTTTCCTGTGGTGACAGTGATGCCACGGTGATGAGCAACGGCTGGTAATGGTACGGCTTTTGCTACATTATCTATTGGTAAATTAATTATTTCCGCCATTTGATTCAAACTTATAACAGAAGTTAATGTGATTACTTGAATATCTTTGTTATTACTAAATGTTAAACCGCTTAAAACGTCCTTTGCAACACTATGATTCAGTCCTATTATAATGACTTGCGATTGATCTATAACATCTTGATTTGATGGCGCCACGCTGCATATATTTGGAAAAGTTTCTGCAAGTTTCCCCGTCTTTGCAGCATTACGAGGGCATAAAATAATTTTATTTGGTGGATTATTTTTAATTTTACATAAACCTTCTGTTACAGCTGCAGCAATTGTGCCACAACCAACCACTCCAATAATTGGCCATGGTGTATTATCATCAACATTTACTTTACTTGCCATATTCTTTAAATTTGTAAATGTGTTGTTTTATTGTTGTTGTGGTGTTTTGTCTTTCTATATTGAAAAAAAAATAATTTTAAGAAACAGGAATTAGAAATGTAAAATTTTTTAGACTATGTTTTAATTCATCATCATAATAAATCATAAAATTGAATATATGATGTATACGGCCATAGTAGAATATCTTTTTTTTTTCTTTCCATCATCCGGTGCAATCTGGGCAATCCAGCAATCTGGCAATCCAGCAATCATCATCTTTTTTTTTCTTCTTATTAGTATACGTATTAATAATCTTAGCACATAGTGTAATCCTGGTAATCTAAATCTGGCAATCCACAGGCAATGTACCATAGCAATATCCACAATCTTAAATCCCTTAATATTTCTCATGCACCAAAATTTTCTCGTACACCCAAGTTCTAAACCAGTCCCATCACCACAAACTGGAGCACATACAATCGAAATCTTGAGTGATTTAGGATACAATCAAAGTGATATTGATACAATGTTAAAAAATGGTGCAGTAGCTCAAGCAAAAGGGTCAAGCTTGTAAAAAAATATTTAGTCTTTTCAGAAAAGGATTTTTTGTATCTCAAGTGTCAGAAAAAGACAGCAGCAAAATATTACGAGCGGAGAGTAATTAAAAAAAATTTACAAAAAAAAAAAAATACAAGGATATATATATTTTATAAAAAATATTTTTTTTTAAAAAAAGTATTACACGAAGTCACATTTTTCTACGAATATTTAAATATCTTTCACTTTTTATCATTTCATTTCTTGATGTTTTTCGTAATTCCATATCTTCACCTAATTGAAAAGTAACGCCAATAACTTCTTCCAAATTTATTACTGCATGATTCCATGTCGCTGGTATAAATATACAATCGCCAGGGTATTGTATCACTTCTAATGGCTTGATTGGAGAATGTTTGTATATATTCTTTAAATAATTTGACATTGTATCAACCCGAGGTCCGAAATAACTACCAGGTGGCAATAGGTACCATTTTTTCTTTCCAGATAATAAAATGTTTACAGCTGCACCATGATCATGCCAATACGTGTATGACATCGGGTTTCCTATGTAAAACAATGGCATTCCATGAAAAAATTCATTCTTATCCGCTTCCACATTCACAAATTTACTATTTGGAAAAAAATCTTTAATTTGTGAAAATAATTCTTTTAATGATTCCACATTATTATTTTTATCATCATGTCTATTTCGATAAAAAGAGCCAAATAAATATTCCATTTCATCCATTGTTAATGTCTTCTCTGTTTCTTGTTCCTCATCTAATTTATCTTCTTTTTTCTTGCCTTTAACCTCTATTTTTACTTGTTTTCTTTGTGTTGATAATATATTTAAATATTCCTTTAATCCCATCCTTCGTTGAAAAAATAATGCATCACTTCGATTTGCTATATCACAATCAACAAGCATTAAACGGCAATCTTCAAAATATTGTCTCGGAACAATATATTGAGATTCTGAGACAGATACCGTATTATTACCAAATTTTTTGGCTAAATTTTCTTTATTGAATAGATTAAAGAATTTTTTTGGTATAATTTTTTCCAAGATAACGGGTTTACCTACAGATGTATAATATTTCCAAAACTTTTCTTTGGTAATTTTACGTCGTTTAATATGTGTTACATTTAAATAAATATTATGTTGTGTTAGATACGATATAAAATTCGCATCTTTAGTGATTGATGATATTTGTTTCCCTTTAATTAATGGAGCTTCACGATGATAATACATTTGACGCGCGTAAAAAGATTGATAAGAAATAATACCAACACATTTACCTGGTTTAGATTGATAACATGTATTTAATAAATTATCATATACTTCCAGTGCATAAAGTTGATCGTCTTTCGTCCCTGTACATTCCATTGCTAATGCTACGTGAAATGCAACATCTTTATATTTATTTGCCATTCTACGATACGATGTTTTGCTAATGGATTTTGCAATGTCATACTCTCCCATTTCCATTGATAACTGTAAAAGTTCTCTTAAATCCTGATCTTGAATATTGTCTTTCTTCTTATAATCGTGAAATGCATCAGATATTTCGTAAAGTATTTGTATTACTTGACCAACTTTTCCATCACTATGTAATACCCACGCTATTTGTAAAAGCGCAGTAATATATTGTGGCGTCTCCATAGTTGACGGGTCTATGATGGTTTCAATTAGATGTTTGTGTTGCGCTGTAATTAATTTATTATATCCATCTATTTGTTTTCGTAACTTTATATCTTTTATTTGATATTGTACTTTTAACAAATGTTTTAAAAGAAATTTTCCTACATTGTATTGACCTTGTTGTATGTATTTTTTGATTGTATCCAATGTGCTTTTAAGAGACATACTTTGCAGTTTAATGATATCTTTTCCTTTATTGACATTATCTTCAAATTCAATAGATTCAATTATTGAAGAAGTTCTCGAGTGATTATTATTGTTGTTATTATTATTATTCATACTTTTTGGTGTATTTTTATATGTATGCTCTATATTTCGTATGAATAAACCACAATCTTTTAAATGCAATCGTTTCGTAAATTCATTCTCATCTACTAAATTATCAATACACCCTTTACCAATTACATTTGGATGCATAAATAATCTTTCTTTTAATTTCTCATGATTATTTGATATATACGTAGGCGTTGCTAATTTAATAATACGATTTCCAAATGGTTGATTGATAATTATATTTACAATAGATGTTGTAGGAGAGGATGATACATTTCTAATTACTAGTGATATGATTATTATTATTATTATTAAAATGAAATTAACGTATCGTATATAAATCATCTTTAATCATGTATATTATATCTTTCTCTCTTTATCTATCTATATATATATATATATATATATATTATCCGTAGAATACTTTTAATCTATGCAGTATGACCTTCTTTGAATGAAAGATATCTATATCTATCTATAATACAACATGTGTATGTACAGTATCTTTAGCAACTAACTGCTTTATGTATCACAAATAATAATATAAAAAAAGGAATTTTCGATCCTTATAATACTTATAGTAAAATCATGTTTTATTTAAGGAGTGTTTTAAAATTATTTTCAATCGAGAGGAGGAGGAGATGAGAATCCAAGAGGAGAAGAGAAATGATGTGCAGATCTCTGGGGAGAGATGTCGTTATGATTTTAATGCATAAACTACTATAGCTGCTATAATGAAAATATATATTAATCATAGTGTTGTACATATGAGGAAAGGATAATACTATATATATATATATATATACATGTATCAAGTAAACAATCTTGTAGTTATTTCTTTTGTTTTTTGAATCATGCCTGGCAGGAGGGATAAGACGGGATATAATAAAAAGTAAGTAGAAAAATATAAAGATGCTATATATATATATAATATTTAATTAAATAAATTATTAACATTTTTAACTCGTTTTTTTTTTGTAACTATTCAATGTATTTAGGTTTGATGAGGAAAATTTATTTGAGCATTATAGTGATGAGGACGATGAAGATGATTTCATTAAAGCAGAATTGCATGATCAGCAACAATTACGTTCAAAACAAGATCAGCATTTAGATGTGATGTCTGAAGGTTTAACTAGATTAAAAGATGTAAGTCATGCTATTGCAGACGAACTAGATGAACATAATCGTTTATTAAATGATTTAGATGAAGATATTGCAGATACAGATAGTCGTATAGCTTTTGTTACTGGACAAACAAATGAATTAATAAAGAAATCTGGTGGTGGAAAATGGTTTTGTTTAATTGTCGCCTTGACCATAATGGCAATTGTCTTGTTTTTTTTGATAATTAGTTGATATGGGTATGTGTCTTGTTGTTATTGTTTGTAAAGAGAGTGTGATCATATGTATGCGAGAAGAAATAATAAATGTAAAAAATATTTTTAAATATTATACGACGTAATACGAGTCGTATATTATATAAAAAAAAGATAGAGAAATAAATAAAAATCCATTCACACTTCTTGTGATCGTATTATACAACAAAACAAAGAACACCTTTTATTACGAAGTACGAAGTGTATGTACATATTACGAGTATATATCTTTGATGTCATGTGTCTTTTCTTCATTTTCTTCATCATCTCCTTTTCCTTAAAAAAGGAAAGAAGTATGCATATGATAAGATATATATAATATATACGAGACGTATTTTATAGAAAAATAGAATTTGAAGTTAATCAAATATGACATTATTATATTATACGTGTGGTATGTTTTGGTTTCGTGTGTTTTTGCAAAAATATACGAAAGAGAGAAAACAAGAATACCAGTAAAAATATATATATAATATAATAATAATAATGAGATGTGAAATAATTTTCTTTCATTTTTTTATGATATTTACTGATATATATAAAATTTTATTATTTAATTGTAACTATTCACCATGCGTTGGTATTAATAGTGGATGCCATTGATGCAACCATGTCATAGCCCACACACTCCATACACATACACCAGTTATCATAACAAATATGACGTGCATACTAATATGTATATATATTGAATTTAAAATAAAATAATGGTTAGTTATGTGATACCTCATAGTCATTAATAAAATAATACTTACCCCATATCATTCTTCGGAATTTTTCCACTACCAGTTAATCCAAAAACAATTACTATACCTAAAAGGGTTAATACGAAATAGACGATGGTACCATCCATCAATGGTTTGGAGCTTCCCCCCGTTTGCGCTAATAATGGTGTATACATTGTTTCTCTTTTTTTTTTGTTTCTGTCTCTTTTCACTTTTCGTATATGACTATCTATGAGTCTCTCAATATATCTATTTTTATATATCTATATATATTGTGCATTCGAAGAATCGATGATTATAATAATAATAAAACAATCATTTTTTATAATCATTTTTTTTTCCTCTTCCCCTAACTAGTACTCCATACTGTATACTAAATGCCTCTCGTCTCCCTAACATCATTACTTCAAATAACCTTATCGCGCGATTAGCTTTTTTTACAGTTGATTTTTCTCTCCTCCTCATTCTCCCACAGTTCTCTGGTTTTTTTTTGTTTTTTTTTGGGAGAGCTGGAGAGCAGCTTTTGGTGATGGTAGGTGCATGCTATTACTATCTGATGCGTAGATAATGCCAGAAGAATGGTGGGATAATTTGATGTATTATAGTATTATATATAATAAAATACACATCATGGAGAGATGTGATGATGATACACGATAGTGCGATAGAATAAGATCGATGATTCATTGATACTTATATATATATATATATATATATTGATTGGTAACTTATATTCATATAATTTATCAAAACAAAGTGTATTAACTGTATCTATATATATATACAATTATTAAACCATTGTTTTTGTAATATATATATATAATATGGCATTTTGTAATTATCAACATGTAAAATATAATAGTAACACACCATTTTTTGTAATAATTTTAATATTATTTAATATAGTATGTATTATGACCGTTCATAGTGCAAAACATACACATAAAATAGCGTTAGTACATAAAGAACGTAGTAAAGAGCAACACAGTCATTTACATAAAGTTTTATCAAATGCACATAATGTATTGAAAGAAAATAAAAAAAATGGATTGTCAGGTAAAGAAAATCAAGTCGGAAAAGAAATAGCTATGGCATTAACAAATATAAAAAATACGCAGTATGTAGGTACAATTGGTATCGGAACGCCACCACAAAATATACATGTTATTTTCGATACGGGTAGTGCAAATTTATGGGTCACCAGTAGCCTTTGCCAATCAGATGCTTGTTCCATGCATGAAAGTTACGATCATTCTAAAAGCAGCACATATGTTGCAAATGGCGAGGAAGTTAGCGTACGTTTTGGTACTGGTGATATTGAAGGTATGTTAAGTGCAGATGATTTTCATGTCGGTCCGATGGTTGTAAAAAAACAAACGTTTGGTGAAATTACTGTTGAAAATGGAAATGTATTTGCTACTGACCATTTTGCTGGAATTGCTGGACTTGCATTCCCTGCATTAAGTGCTTATTCTCATACACCCGTGTTTGATAATATTATGAATCAAAAATTATTAGCAGTAAATATGTTTGCATTTTATTATAGTAAATTGCCCAGGCAAGAAAGTGCATTATTTTTTGGTGGGCCAGATCCAGAGTTTTATACTGGAAAAATTACGTGGATACCTGTCATGAGACAATTTTATTGGGAAATACGTTTACAAGATATTTTTATTGGCAACCAACCGTTGCATTTATGTAATCCACATGGTCAATATACCGTTGATGAAGGTGGTTGTAAAATTGTATTAGATACCGGCACATCGTTAATCGCTGGACCATCTGATGCAATAAGTAATTTATTGGAAAAATTAGATGTACCAAGTCATTGTAATGATTTAAGTGCATTACCAGATTTATCATTACAAGTTGGTGGTACGAAATTTATCATGCATCCTGCTGATTATGTTTTACCAGGTGGTGATGATGGAGAAAATTGCAAAGCAGCATTTATGCCATTAGATGTTCCGGAACCACGTGGCCCGTTGTTTATCTTAGGAGATGCATTTATGAGAAAATTTTATACCGTTTTCGATAGATCACAAGATAGAGTTGGCATAGCAGTAGCACGTCAAACAGGATCAGAAACCCCATTAAAGGAAGATTTAAACAATTTAGTACATGGAAAAGCAACATCCGCGGAAAACAAACTTGTCAATGAAATTATACAACAAGAAAAATTTGCACCTCCAGTGCCATCAGCAAAACCTTTACCATTAAAATCAGAAGGAGAAGATGCATATAATTCCGCACCACCAGGGCCTGGAGAAAAAAAAGCTTTGTTAGAATTAGCAAATACACAACGTTTACGACATAATCAACCTCATTCATCAAAAGTACCTTCTGTATTGGGAGATCATATAAGTAAAAGTCATGAAGATCGTGTAAACAAGATGTTGGAAGCAGTTGAAGATGGTAATTTAGATAGTAACATTTTAAAAGATTCGCATTCACCAATGCAAGATTACAATGGAAGAAATAATAATAATGATGGAGGAGATGATTCGGATGATCATGACGAGGAACGAAATTGGTAAAAAAGTAAAAATACGTAAATTAAATACCTGGTATATTATATACTTTTGCAATGATAATTAAATACCTGGTATATATTATATACTTTTGCAATAATAATAATAAAAGTGCAAAACACTATTTAACTTACACTATTACAGGTTGTGACTCACTGTTCTATTTAAGGTAAATAACATGTGGGAAAAACATCAGACGACTCTTTCTCGTAACATAGTATTCAGTTTTAGTTGTGGATTTTTGAAAACTACGAGTATTTATATACTATACTAATAAGTACAGGTGCCTGCATTTTAAACTTTAAAACGCACCAACTGATAGCATAGCATTCCTGGCATATACATACAAGTAGCTCTGTACTATAAAATACCTGGTATGATGTGCAAATATATATAGTGCTATACACAAATCTTTTTTTTTATTGATTCAGGCACATATTGATGTGCGTTATATACAAACTACTGGTTCTATAATATTACTACAGTATAGAAGAAACAAACAAACAGAAATACAAACAAGATACAGTATAAATGTACTAACATATTGTATGTTGTTACAGTAATTTATTCCGTTTTGCACAGATTTGTCGCATCTATTATATATATATATATTATTTTTTATTGTTATACCACATCATATTAATATAAATTATCACATTTTTTAAATAACAATTTTGCAACATGGATGTGGATATTGATGTATATGATGATCCACTAGAAATGGCACAAGCGGAAAACCTTGCAAACCAACAAATGAAACATGCAAGAAAATACCATACATTCAGTTTAGCTGGAAACTCCTTTGAAGTAGATGTCAGATATACAGATTTAAAACCAGTTGGTGGTGGTTCCTATGGATTAGTATGTAGTGCAAAAGACAATTTAACTGGAAAACCAGTAGCTATTAAAAAAATAACTGATACGTTTCAAGATTTAATTGATGCTAAACGTATTATGCGTGAAATTAAACTTTTGATGATGTTGGGTGGACATGAAAATATCATCGGTATCACGGATATCATGGTATCTCCAGCTTTGACGCGAGATTTTAAAGATGTTTATATCGTATGTGAATTGATGGAATGTGATTTAGATCGTATTGTTAGCAGTTCACAATCTTTAAGCGATGCACATATCCAATATTTTGTCTATCAAATTTTACGTGGATTATTATACATTCATTCTGCAAATGTTTTACATCGCGATTTAAAACCATCCAATTTATTAGTGAATTCTAATTGCGACTTGGCTATTTGCGATTTTGGATTAGCACGTGGCGTTGTAGATGATGAGACATTGACTGAATATGTTGTTACAAGATGGTATAGAGCACCAGAATTATTGACAGAGGCACAATATTATGGACCAGCAGTAGATGTATGGTCAGTCGGTTGTATATTAGCAGAGTTACTTGGACGTAAACCATTGTTTCAAGGTAAAGATTATATGCATCAATTACAAGTTATTATAAATGTACTTGGTACACCAAATGATGAAAGCTTGGCCTTTGTTACAAACAGCATGGCAAAGAAAGCGATTAAAGAATTACCAAATCGCCCAAAACAGTCTTTCCAAGAAATTTTTTCCGATAGTAATCCAAGTGCTGTTGATTTATTAGAGCGTATGTTGGTTTTCGACCCTAGAGAAAGATGTACGGTTAAGGAAGCATTGAAACATCCATATTTTAAAGCTTTACATGATGCAAATGAAGAACCAGAATCAACAGAAAAATTCCAAATAGGATTGGAGAAAAAATATCGTGATACAGAAATACCACGTGATATTTTACAGAATGAAATATATAATGATATGTTAATTTTACATCCAGAGGAACAAGGTATTGAACGTTCCGGTTTTTCATCTTCATCAAGTAGTAATAACAACAATGTCAGGAGAAGAAATAGTAGAAAATAGACGATGGATGATGATATCTACTACATGTATGGCAATTCGTACAGGCGAACACTATATGTGTGTGTGTGTGTTTGTGAAATATTTGAGAATATAAATATAACATTAATATATTTTACGAAGTACTATATATTTATCATATAACATATGAAATATCAAAAAAAAAAAATATAATTTCCTTCTCTAGATGCATATGTGCACGGAATTATTTTTCAATTTTAAAAATTTAAAGTTTTTTAGTTTTACCTTTTCGTACAATATTATTTTACATTTGTTTCAATCTTTTATCCTGTTGGATTCTCTTTTCGTTTTAATTCATTCACAGCTTTTTGTAAATTACCAATATTAATCACACATGGGCAACCATCTCTATCTTTACCCATTTGAACACATTCCTCACAATAATAGGCATCAGCAACACCTGGGGCATTTGATATAATACACCTATCTTTCTTAACACCAAGATAACATTCTTCACAAATATATGCTTTGATACATGGACGTACAAATGAATCACAACCCTCTGCTACACATATTCCATCATATTGTTCACTGACTTTACCAACATGTATCCCAGGCAATTTCCCGCATACTATTAAGTCCGCTTGATGCCTCGTAGCCATATTGAATAATTTCCAATAAAAATATGTATATGATCTCTTTTACAATATGTTTATACATATGTTTAAATAAATAGTTTTTGTATATAAATATAGTGCAATAATAATAATAAAAAAAAGAAGAAACAAGTCACTCCCGTCTCGTTTATTATGCGGTGATTATGATGCGTTGAGCGTTGAGCAGAAAGCTGGAAAGCCAGAAAGCCAGAAAGCCAGAAGGCCAGAAGCAGCCAGAAGGTTATAGTGTGTGCCTTGTAAAAATTTTAAGTATTGTAGACCAGTATGGCGTTATTACTATATACTATATGATATTGTAATTTAAATTAGCTATCAAAATGTATTTCCTTGGAAATGTGATATTTTGATATTTTGTATTTTGCTTATTACTATTATATGGACGACACACGTCCTCGTATTTATATTATATACGTACAATATAAACCCTTCCTCATCTTCTTCTCTTTTTGTTTCCGCCTTTAACTACATCGTATCTCCAAATTGTACCATCATCGCAACAACCTATGATACATTTCCTATCTGGACTAAAGACTGCATGTCGTATTGTAGAATTACATTTTAAATGAGTTAATTCCTGAGATCGATTGACTTCTACATTTTCATTATCATGAATGTTAAATAGAAAGATTTTACCACTACGATTTCCACATACCAATCGTTGGCAAGTTGGATCATGTTCAAAACGTACAAACCAAATTTCTGCATCGACCATTTTAAATTCTCGAAGTATCATAGCAGCATCTGGTTTGCGTGCTGGATTTGGTTTCCATAAACGTATTACATTTTCTGTTGATTTGGACAATAATAAATCACCAATCCATCGGACGCAATCGACATAATCACAATGTACTTTAGTTGTACTAAATACTGGGAATTGAATGAATAATGTTTTGAATGGCTTAATAAAAGGCTCTTTTGGTGTACCTTTTATATTTTTTTTGCTATTAGTATTAGCCGCAGTAGTAGTTGTTGTTGTGGTAGTAGTAGTAGTAGTAGTAGTAGTAGTTGTTGTTGTTGTGGGAGTAGTACTACTACTACCATTTGCATTTCCATTTGTTCTTTCTACGTCATCATTTTCATTATCACTATTATTATTGTTATTATTATTATCATTCGTATAAGTTATTGCTGATCGTGTATATGATTCTTCGATTCTATTTATCATTTTTTCAGTATCCAAAGCCCATATTTTAATTGAATTATCCATACCACAGGAGGCAAAACAATTACCTAATAAATGTATATCCATTGATAAAACTTCATCCCTGTGTCCTTGTTCACCAGCAAATATAGCAATACAAACTCGATTTGTTAAATTCCATAAACGTATTGATTCATCCTTACTAGCCGTAAAAATTAACCAATGATCGACTGGATGAACACAAATTTCATTGATCGAGTTACCATGGCCAATTAAACCATTACAAAGCATTTGTCTTCGGCAATCAATTACTTTAACAATCCCCTTTGCACCACCACAAAGTAATAAAGGACTTTGATTCACTTCATCAAACGTCCAACGACAGCAATAATAATCTTCCGTATCATCATCATCAACGTACACTTGTTTTAAATCTATATGGCCATCCGAAACGCTTTCATACACGGAGACACGATTGCCACCTACTGCTGCGAAAATAGATTCTACGCCTTCAAAATCACAATATGCTAAATTATAAATAGCGTGCTTTCCTTTTTTCCGTTCTTCTTGTATAGCAGTTGTAAAATTATATCTTCGATTTTTTGGCAATTTCAGCGCTTTTAATTCCGCTTCTTTTTCTTTCAGTAATATATCTAATTTTTCAATTGTTTTTTCACCTGGTGTTTTAAATTCTTCCTCTTCCTCCTCCTCATGTGCTGTAGTTGAAGTTGTAGTCGTAGACGCTGCTCCATTTCTATCGCTGTTGCTACCGCTGCTGCTACTGCTGCCATTAGCAGAACTTAAATTCACGACTTTATTATTACCATTTGTGGAAGCAAGCGAAGCCATGATATATAACTTTTAATTGTATAATATAACCAGTAAAATGTTTTTTAAAAAATGACAATAAATGGTTGATATTTTAACACTAGAAAAAACAATTTCAAATAGAAATTTAACTGTATGGTAAAAACTACCTAAGTATGTAGATATATCTATTATTTTATGTTCTTCTGTTATTGTATGACATGATGATGTGTTGAGTATGTACGTATGGATATCTTTTATTCCAACAATTAATAGTCGAGAGTGGTACTTTGTTTGTTTGGGTGGCACAGCGCAGAGTGAAAGATGTAATAAGCTTATAGATGTATTATTGAAATTATAAAAGTACAAAATATTATAGTGTATATATATAAAAAATCCTATCAAAGTTAAAAAATAAGACATACGAGGCGTATGTACGTATGTACACCGTGGTACTGATCACAACAAAGAGATTTGCACATTTCTTATTTTCTGATCACAACCTAAACCATGATGAACCCCAACTACCTTCATTATTGTTTACTTTTTTTTGATTACCCCGGTATTGCACTTCACGCCCATTGTTATTAAATTCAGCATTTCTTTGTTGATTAATATGTTGCTTTGCTTTTTTAATAAATTCTTCGCTTTCGCCACGGCTATTAAGTAAAAAATCATTTGAAGCTCCATTTGGGTTTGCATTATTACTTTTTAAAATAAAATCACCATTAGCATCTACCTCCCCTCCAAATGCTTGCAATTCTTTATACATTTCGGATGTTGGATTTGTTAAATCAATCGTTTGAATTCCTTTGTTACCACGAACACAATTCATTGGAGACAATACTTCATGCGAACAATATGAAGTGCCAGGTGGTGCACCTATTGAAGAACCTTCTGGAATCTCAGCAACATCCCATTTCCAAACATTGATACCAGAGTTTAAAGTACGCTGAGCAAATTTCCCATTGATTGCTAGGACACCAACACCATGTTGGCCGATATTAACTGGTCGCATCAATGCTAGTGGAATACCAGGAATGCCACTGTCGATCCATGTCCAGCCATCTCCATTTTCATCATCTACACGAAAAACTAATGCCCATAAATGACCATCTGTACCGACAAAATGGATACGATTGTTGAACAAGACGGCACCAGGTGCACTTGCAATTTTTGCTATAGGTGGATGGTAGTGATCTACCCACATCCACTTCCCTGAAAATTGATTGAAATATCTTTCCACAACACGGCCATCCACAGTTCGAAAAAACAAGGAACCAACTGCCGTTGAATCTGGTAATACGGCGGCAGGATGCAAGGATAATTTCGTATTTTTATCAGGCGTACCATGCCATGTATAACGATGTAACCACGCAGCGTATTCCCATAATTCACCATTCGTATCTAGGAAAAATGATAACCCATCATGCAATTCTTCCCAACTTATTATGACAGCGATATCAACCATTTTACCACCACGACGTACAGTAACACCTTTCATTAGAACATCTTGTTCTTTTACTGGTAATGAGTATGAACGGTGCCTTTTATCCTTGGTCCATACGACTGTATTTGAATTTGGAATACCCAATTCCCACTTATGTTGCTTCACTAGACGCACGACGATTTTTCCACGATGATCAAGAAAATATACACGATTACGATCAGTCCCAGATGTAATACCGGCATGATAAAAGCGACTGCTTTTATATGGCAATGCTTTCCATACCAATGGGCTTGAAAATCCCCGTGCAATTCTTTGATACAATGTTCCATCCGCAGTCGACGCAAAAAGTGTCCCGCCTTGCCTTATGGTTGAAACTTGAATGACAGGCGAGTTAGGCAATCCCCCATGCCTTACATATACCCAATTTGCTTGATTCCAAAAACGTTCGAATACATATCCACCTGGACTTACAATGAAAACTGAATTATCTGCCATACTGGCTAAAGCAAATGATGCTCTAGCACCTGCACTAATTCGACGGGAACTTTTCATGTCCAGACCACCATGAAATAGCAAACTCGTAACATTTCTTATTGGCATTTTTAAACATTTCTTTTTATGCTTTTTTTTCTTCTGCTTTTTATGCGATGTAGCCGATTTGTTGATTCTTGTGCTGAAAAACTCTGTTTCTTTGATCAATTCCGACCATGGTTTTCCAACTTTTTCTGGTGAAAATATATTTACTGTACGAATGACAAGTGCAATTGCTGGCACCATGCAATTACCCCAATTGTCATTATAAAATGTCGGGGAGCGTCTGTCAAACGGATCGACTGTATATGAAATTGGTGGCGCATCTACATTAATTCTTAATTTCGTTTTCGGGTTTATCTCTTCTCTTGTTTCAAAACGATTTGTTCCATCTTCCGCTTCTGGTGATTTCAATACAACATAATATGCATCTTTTAGTCTCATTCTTGGTATAATTGTCATTGGGTCCAATCCAGACGTACAATGATTTTCTTCCAAGAGATCTTTTGGTGCACAAAATCCGTTTGTAGTTTCAGCTATTTTAGAATCCTCTCGAATCTCGCCATCATCAGCTGCTCCCTCCTTGTCATCATCATTATTATCATCCCCATCTTCATTCTGTGACATGATCATCTGCCTTACAGCTTCTCTTTCTGCTTCATAATCTCGTTTCTTTCCTACTATCGCTGGTGCCATAACTATAAATGCATTTGGTGGTTTTTCAATTTGCCATTTCCAAATGTAACCCCACAAATGTAAAACCGCAAATAAACCTTTTCTGGTACGGCAAACAATTTCACCAGCATGTGATACCAATGGTGCAGCTGCGGACAATCTATGGCCATCTGGATGACCATGTAAAACCCATTTCCACCTCCCCCTAACATTTAAATCCATTGTACGCTCATATAATTTACCTTCATCAGATACAATAAATATTGACAAAAGGCTGTTGCGCAGCACAGCTTTACTTGGAGCACTTACAAAACGGATAAGTTTATTTTGTGGTTTGTTGTCATTTAACTTTTCCCTTGATACGTCTGGTTTTTCGTTTTCATTATTGACTGCAACGACATCGCTCCCATCTTCGTCCATGTCGTTATCCTCGTCATCCATATCATCATCTTCATCATCCTCTGCCTCATTATCATCATAAATATCTGATGGCATACCAGTATTTCTATCTACAATGCAAGCATGATCTTCAAATACCCATTCGCCTTTCTTCTTTTGAACAGTTCCATATAAAATACCATCAGTTGACAATGAAAATATAATAGTTGGTGCATTTTCGTGAGCTCTACCAGTTAATGTGGCCGCTGGCATACTTAATAATTTCATACTTGGAATATCACTATTATATTGATTAGCATCTCCAGCATTAGAATTACGTCGTTTAGAATTTGATTTCTTTCCCTTTCCCTTCTTATTGTACTTATCAAATTTATTTTTCTTATTATTATTATTGTCGTTCTTATTGCTTTTTTTTTTATTACCATTGCCGTCCTCTTTCTTATCATCATCATATGGAGTAAGTGGTAATGTATATATTGGTGGGTGGGGCTGCTCTTTCCATCTTTGATTTTCATTAAAAACTAATTTACCCATTGCATTAATACATGCAATAACTTTTCGATTTTCTGCTCTATAAAATACACCGATAACTGCAATTAAACCGCCATCAGATGGTGCACCTAAATTTTTCCAATTCATACCACTTGCAAAACCTCTTCGACCGGTAAAAATATGAGCACCATCATCCCGTTGAACGACGATACTTAAAATATTGTATTCCAATAAACTCCCAGTTGCACTGACGAAATAAGCATATTGTTTATTCTCACTAGGACCTAAATTAAAAAATTGACCACCACCAATTATTTTATGACGTCTCCATGTAACATTTGTCCATACTTGCTCCCCACCTGGATCTTTTGCATGTCGTAAATATAAGTTACCCTTCGTTGTAGTTGCAAGTACAGAACTCATGGATAATACTGGTGTCAACGCAGTTGCAACTTCATTTAATGGCAAAGCATGTTGTTTATAAACGTATTTATAATTATTGTAGCGGCGTTCTACTGGCACACCAGAATTTGGTAATATGAAAAAAGAAACTTGATCACGAATTCGAACCGATGAATATGCATATTGTACACCGTCTTGAACTGTCATTGGTAAACGTGAAAATGCAACATCAGTAGCATCTCCATCTTCCTCATCTCCATAATCATTGTTGTTATCCTCACTCATACCATGTTGGCCAAAATAATCACTTGGATCGAAATCTTCACCATCCATGACAGACGATGCCTTTACATAAAATAGCCTATTATTAGTATTGTATAGAAACCCTTGATTATTACTTTCAGTATCCATTATTGCTTGATAATTATTATTATCAAGATAATAATAATGATTGCTATTTAAATAATTATTATTAAAGAATGTCTCGCCATCTAATACAAATATAATTAGGTATATCAATACGATATACCGCATATATTTCCTCCACATTATGTTTTATTGTGCTGGAGACTGCAATGTTTCTTCTTTTGAAATAAATGTTTGTATAATACAATCTATCTGATATTTTCTATCATAAAGATATAGATTAGAATACATATTACATATAATATTTTACACAAATACATATTGTTATTATATGATATTGTAAACATTAAATACCGGTATAGATTCTACCAGGTATGACCACACACACACACAGACGAGGTGCAGAGGAGAGATCACTTTTTAAAAAAAGATACTGTGTGTATTTTATTCATTAAAGCTATACTGTGCTACAGTATCTTTGTGTGGACACTATTAGATTTAGATTGCCAGATTGTATAATTTTTACTTTTGCTGTACATGTAATATTTTATATCGATTCTCCTTAAATTTTTTTCTTTTTCTACAATTTTAATACGTAAGCACAAGGTTTGCCAGTTTGTTGGTCACATCATGCATACAGTACTACGAGTAGCAGCTATCTACTATTATGATACTGGCATACTATACATATATTCCTTAATAAATACAGTAGGTAATAATAGAATTGCTCTTCAGCTCTTCTTATAACCATCCACGCGCACCCACACCACAGATTAATAAAATAATATATTTACGTCATGTAGTAAAGAAAAAGAAGGAATTGTATACAAACAAATCATAGCAAAGATATATGGAAACAAAGTGAAAACAAAGAATAATAATAATAGAAAACAATTTTGAAAAGCATTTTAACAATTATAAATATTACATATAGTATGGGATTTTTACAAGAAATTATAGATAAAGAAGCACCTGAAGTCATTGAAAAAAGAAATAAAGCCGCACGTTCACGTATTTTAGCATCGGTTGTATTAGTTCTTGTTATTACTGGTATATCTTTTGTAGTAGATGCTGTAGAAAGTGAAGATTAAATCATTATTTATTGAATAATCAAACACCCTTTCACCTGCATATTATTGATATAATTAAATAAAATGGGTAAAAAAAATCGACGGAAGCGCAATAAACAAGCATTTCAAGAAAGAAGATCCCCATATTATAAGAATAACAACAATAATAATAATAATAGTAGTAGTTATAATAATAGTAAGAATAATTACAACAATAAGAAGAAAAAGAAAAAGAGGAATGCAGATTATGTTAAGAGTAATATCACGAATGCATTATCTCCAACATACGATAATAAAATAGTTTCTGCACCAAAAAAAATAATAAAAGAAGATGGCTTGCCTGTTTTAGCATATCGTAAACAAATTTTAAAAGCAATACGAAAAAATCCAACTATTATTCTTGTTGGGGAAACAGGTAGTGGTAAGACGACGCAAACGCCACAATATTTGTATGAAAAAAATTTTGCAAGCCAAGCAATGATTGCAATTACTCAGCCACGCCGTGTAGCAGCAATGACAGTTGCTAAACGTGTAGCAGAAGAAATGAAAACGGATTTAGGCACAGGCACAGTAGGATATGCTGTTCGATTTGATGATTGTACATCAATTAATACTAGTTTGAAATATTTGACGGATGGATTGCTATTACGAGAAGCTTTAATGGATCCTATGTTAAGTCGATATTCTGTAATAATCTTGGATGAAGCACACGAGAGGACATTACAAACAGATATATTATTTGGAGTTGTGAAAAAGGTACAACGTGAGCGTAATTCAAAGCAAAATTTAGAATCAAATAGTAGTGTTGGTTTATTACGTGTAGTAGTAATGTCAGCAACATTACAAACAGAATTGTTTTCTAAATATTTTGATAATGCACCTGTCTTACGAATACCTGGTCGTACTTATCCAGTAGATATATATTATACCATGAAACCAGTTGAAGATTATTTAGATGCAGCATTGACTAGTGTATTACAAATTCATTTAAATGAAGGTGGTGGTAGTAGTAGTAGTATGTTGGAAAATAATAGTGGCAGCAGCAGCAGCAGCAGTAAAGGAAAAAAAGCACTTGGTGATATTTTAGTCTTTTTAACTGGGCAAGAGGATATTGATAGCTTATGCGAATTATTGAAAGATCGTGCAAAATCATTTCCACCACATGTTGCTGGATTGATGGTACGACCGATATATGCTAGCTTGCCATGGGAAAAACAAGCCGAGGTGTTTGAGAAAACTCCTGTTGGATTTCGAAAAATTGTAGTGGCGACAAACATTGCTGAAACATCGATTACAATTGATGGTATACGTTACGTAATTGATGCCGGTTTAGTGAAAATGAAAGGTCATCATATGAATACTGGTATGGAATATTTGCGTACTGTGCCAGTATCAAAAGCACAAGCATGGCAACGAAGTGGTCGTTCAGGTAGACAAAGTGCTGGGAAATGTTACCGTCTATATCCAGAACCTTTATTTGAAACATTGCGAGATGTTAGCCAAGCAGAGATTCATCGTTGTTCATTAGCCAGTGTCGTATTGCATTTAAAAGCATTAGGTATACAAGATGTATTGACATTTGATTTTGTAGAAGCGCCAAAGCGATCGGCACTTTTAAAAGCTTTAGATGACCTTGCCTTATTAAATGCAATTAAACGTAATAAGGAAAAAGATTTAACACCGATTGGAAAAAAATTAGTTGAATTTCCATTAGAGCCAAATTATGGATTATTAATTTTAAAATCTTGTGAGGAAGATACTGGTTGTACAGATGCAATGTTAACGATTGTTAGTATGTTATCAAGTGAAAATATATTTGTAAGTCCAATGAAAAAGAAAGATATAGCAGGAAAAGCACATAAACGTTTTGCACATGAAACAGGCGATCATTTAACATTATTAAATATATTTGAAGCATATAAGCAAGAATGTCGTAGTGGAATATCAGAAAAAGAATGGTGTAGGCATAATTACATAAATGGCCGTGCATTGAGACATGCGATTAAAGTTCGTGGACAATTATATGATCATATAAAACGTTTGCGTTTGAAAATTTATCGTTCTGATTCAGATGAAGTGATTTGTAAATGTCTAGTTGCTGGATGTTATACAAGAACAGCAAGGTATGATATAAGTCAAAAAGATTATTTAACTTTAATTGATAAGATTCACGTCTCGATACATCCATCATCGGTGCTATTTCGTAAGAAATTAACTAGTGATTATATATTATATGATGAAACTATTAAAACAAAGAAGAAATATATGCGATGTGTAACAACGTTTGAAAATATATGGTTGAAGGAAGTTGCCAGTCATTGTTTTTCGTAGCGTGTGTAAGGGAGAGAGAGAGAGAGAGGAGGAGATAAATTTTTTTTATGTGTCATGTGATTTAGATAATTATTTTATCATTTGAATGATATGAAATATTGTCATACGCGCGAAAAAAGAAGGTGTGGGGCAAAAAATTGAATTTGAAAGACGACTACATCAGTTGCCTAGACACCAATACAGTATTTATCCGTCAGGTCCCCAGAGGTCTAATATGATGCATCTCAATCGCGAGAAATAGTGTGTACATTAGCATCTGTATAGCACTGTAACAGAAGGATAATATACACATAGCATTATATATCCGTATTATTTATTTTTTTGCTACAGTACCTCACCGCATCACCTTAATCTCTACAGTAACAGTGCCATAGACTAACACTAAGCAAGCATATTCTGTAGTGTGATGATATGAAAAGAAAAACAACTTTTGCAACTTGTAACACACATCTCTATAAATAAAAAACATATTTTAATAAAATTATAAAAACAATGTATTCAAAATACACCCACACAAAATATTCAATCAAAACGAGTGCAAGACAAAAAGCAAAATGGAGGAAGAAGGCAAGATGGACGATAATAATAACAACGACAACACCATAGAAGAGGAGGAGGATGAGGAGGGTAAAGTAGAAGAAAATCAAATTCGACGATATGATGTAACATTTACACAAGGCAGTATGGGATTTGGTGTCGAAACACCAGAAGGTTTTGATGAAGGGAGTGTTGTAACTGAAGTTGTTCCAGGTGGACCAGCAGATAAAGCAAAAGTACGGCTTGGAGATGCATTAGTTGCAATTGGTGATGAAGATATTACACATCTTGATCATGAATTTACTCATAGATTAATTGTTAACGCTACAAGGCCAATTGTGTTGCATTTTGAAACGACAAGGGCACAAACAGCTATTGAAAAAGATTGGAGTGAATTGAAAAAAGTTAGAAATGATTTTGTTAGCGTTGCTAGAATGGATTTAAATTCAACTGCGTTAGAAAATAAAAACATGATAGATGAAAGAGATTATCAACACAATTTAGCATTATGTTATGCATGCGCAGATGGTAATTATGAAGCAGTTAAAAGTGCTTTAATAAATAGACAAATATTAGCAATAGATGATAGCTCTGACAATGGTTATATACTTTTAGATGATAAAAATGGGATAGTAGAAAATACGGTTGATTATGTTATCGATTGGCAAGATAAAAATTCAGATGGAGACACGGCTGCTCATATGGCAGCATATTCTGGTTCAAAGAAAATTGTACAATTATTATTTAGTAAAGGTTGGACACCAACGTTAAAAAATTATAGTAATATTACAATACACCAAACTGCGAAAGATTATGGCTATCATGAATCCCTAGCTAATTGGATTAAAACTTATGTAGTGAAACATTCATCAGCATTCAATTATGAATTTGGTAATAATGACAATGATGTAGAATTAGATGATAGTAATCGGAGTAATACTACTATTAATAATCATGCAAGTAATAATTTTGATCAGAATGATAATGGTGGTGGAAATAGCAGCAGTAGCAATAACAACAACAAGAGGAAAAACGATAACGTTAGGAATAAAATAAAAAAAGACAATTATGTAGTCAATTTAAAAGATTTCATGACAAATCAAGAATGTATTGAAATAGAAAAACGATGGTTAAACGAACGAACCGTAACTTTCAAATTACCATTTGCTAATAAAAAAGTTGAAACTATTGTAGTAAAAAATAGTAATGATAGAATGAATAATAGCAAGGACAACAATCAATCAGTTTATGTATTAAAAAATACTATTTCACAATTAACCGAAGAGAAAGCACAATTAGAAACATATATTACAGAGCGTTTAGGTAAAATGCAAGAACAATATAGAGCATCGATAATGAATATGCGGAGGCAACATGAAATGGAGTTAAAAGCATTAGAGGAATTAGATGGAGAATGGAAATCAATGAAAGATTCACTATGGAAAGGAAGAAAAAAATAAAAAATATATATACCGAAGGAGAGTATATATGTATTTAATATATATATATTTATTAAAAATATATTATATATATTTTATATTTTACTTAGATTTTAACCATCATTATATCTTTATATATAAAATATATAATATATACTTCGTATGATATGATACATAATACGAAGTATATAAATATAAAATATATATGTACACATATTACGTAAATAATATAATATGTATTAAAACGCGCGAGCGCGCACACACACACACACACACACTACTTTGTATTATTGATATGTATTCGTATTTGTAATTTTGTTTGTGTATTAGATGCAATATGTTCTTGCTTTTTGAGATAATGATAACATTTCTTATGACCAAAAAACCATGCTTGCCACGATGCAGTTGTTTCATCATTTGCTAAAGCAAATACATTATGTTTTAATTTTTCTATTAAATATACTAATACTTCATAATGTCCATTTTCAGCAGCACGATGTAAACATGTACATCCCCAAAAATCTTCATCTTTTATATTATTAATATTTACTCTATAACCTGTATCTTTTTCTCTATCTCGTATTACTGTTTTGATTCTATCTAAATCACCAAACATACATGCATCTAATAATTTTCTTTGATGTCCATATTCCATTTTTCTTGGACGATAATCATATTTTTTCGGAAACATCTTGTTTTTCTTTCTATTTTCTATGATACACAAACATCCATGAATATCTATATCAGTGAGTCGTTTCTTTTATAATATAAAAATGAATGTACATGTATATATAGTTTTTTATTCGTCTAAATATGTATTTATATTATACGATCGCTATGATAGTCTATATATTTTCATGTATAAAAATGTAAAAAATGTGTCCCTTCTTCTTCCAGCTTTCTCATATTACCTGGTACCTGTACTGTGTACTGTATTAGTAATTTATAACTGATATAAAAGGCAAAAAGGCATATGATTTGATGTTACTTACTTTGATAGGAGATGAGATCTAGCATCTAGCATCAAGATAGCATTGTAAACGATAGCCACCGATAGCCGTATGGCATTATACTACCTCGTAATGTGATATATCGATATATCTAGATATATCTATAATCTATATTATTATTATATATCTAATTGAACTAACCAGTACCAGAGTAGAGAGGATCCTCTCTTACTCTACTAACCATCAGCTAATAGTATTATTTAATTTACTCAGATATATATAATAATAAAGAAATAGTTTTTTATTTAATGTGGTTGGTGTTACTTCTTTCTTGAAAGGTATTATATCCAAACAAAGTTAAATCATTTATCTGTTTCTTCTTTTGTATACAAGAATAAAAATCATGGAGAATAATATAAATCTGGATGGATTGGAATTAACCAAAGTGGATAGTAGTAGCGATGATGATAAGGAAGAAGAATATATCGCACATTTACCTCCGTTACCTCCAATGATAACAAAAGTTGGTAAAACTAATAAATCTCTCAGTGTGAAATCGCATTCTGTAGCTACGATGTCGAACAGGAAACGATTGAAACCATCACATTCAGTAGGTAGCACAAAAGATTTGAAAAAGTTATTGGTAGGAAAGAAAGGGATCCTTAATACTAATCTGATTAATGATAAACATGATAAATCTTGGAAAAGACAACAAAGTAATAAATACCAAAATAAAGCAATAAAAGAACAAAAAAAATTAAATGCAATTATTGGTAATACTCCAAATTTGGGAAGTGGCGGTTTTAGCAGGGATGTCGAATTTTTGAGGGACATTATACAGGTTAGAGACCAACGAGATGCCTACAAAGATATCAAATTGCTGGGAAGAGATCAAGATGTTGAATTCACAGTCCCTATTCGTCCGTTATTGAAAGTTTTATATCAAGGACAACGTATAAAGATGGTAAAAGGATGCTTGTTATTGATTTTCATATTTTTTACTTTTGCTATTAACTTATTTTTGTTGCATCCAGTAGGAATAGCATATGAGCAAGATGCCGTATTGTTAGATTTATTTGTTGATGAAGAATTTGAAAATGCTAATTTTAAAAAAACATTTGCTGATATCCATACCATTGAAGAATGGTGGGAATGGGCAAAAGGTCCTGTAATCAAAGGCTTATACCCAACATCAAACGTTGACAACGCTCAGCTTTTGAAACCAGAAGAAACTGATTATATTAATGGTTATTTAAAGCTCTGCGGCCCTGTCCGGTTCCGGCAATTTAGAGTACCAGCTAATTCTTGTGAAAACAGGCGAAGAGTTACACAGTATGGAAATCGTCTTGATAACAAAGGCGGCACATGCCATGCACAGTTTAATATACCGAATATTTATGATTCAAGAAATTATACTTCTGTTGCTCCTTTCGGTCCAATAGGTACATTTGGAAAGAGTTATTATGGGAAGCCATTGCCAAATAGCACAGATGCAATATTGCCAAAATATAAATACGATTGGAACGAAAAAATGAACCGTATAGTGGGAAAAAATAGATTTTCGAGAACTTTTTTTGAAAAAAATTATGGCAAGGGAGGTTATCCAGTATACGTTCCAATACAATCCAATTTATACCCATATAACAAAAGCACCAATGCCACAGCTACAAGCTTGATAAATGAGTTACAACGTGATGAATGGATTGATAAAGCAACTCGTGCGGTCGTTGTCGAATTTAATATATATAATACAGAGACAGGTTTATTGTCAACTATGCAGCTTCTAACAGAGTTTTTTGAAAGTGGTTACATACAAACATACGATCGTGTACTTTCAGGACAAATATTAGTGCAAGATTTTGGGACTAGCTTCAATAGATTAAAAGTTAGATTAGCTTTAGACGTGTTAGATATGGTTTTAGTGGTATATTATTTATTTACAATAATCATGCGCTTTTATCGAAGTCACAAGAAAAGTGGATTTTGCTTAAGTATAACCAACGTATTTGAAATTGTAGTCTGTATTTGTTTCGCAATGCATTGGTATTTTGTTTATAAATTTACTTCATTGGCAAAAGTAAATCAATTGCTAGATGTGACAAAATCACATGTTTTCCTTGAAATTTACGATCCTTTACGTGAGTTTGAATTAGGCATGTACAGTGGCTCATTGTGTTTTATTGCCCTATGTATAATTTTATTGCGGAAAATTGAATTTAACAAAAAAATAGCAATTTTACAAAGGACGATACAAAAATCTGCTGGTAATCTTAAGTTGTTTACCGTTATAGTATTGATTTTATTATTTGGCTTTTCAATAGCAGCACACATTGTGTATGGCTCTCATATTGAAGAATTTATGACCTTATCCAGCAGTTTAAATCAAATGATGTCATTTCTTGCTGGCGATTACGATTATGCAAAGTTGGAACACATTTCGCCATGGTTCACATCGATTTTTTATTTTTTGTGGCTAATTACCAGTTATTTTATAATAATGAATTTGATTATAGCAATTTTAACTGATGGATATCGCCTTGCAAAAGAAGAAACTGTGCAAGATAAATGGCAATATGACTTGATATGGTTACCATATGATTTTAGAAAACGATTCTTGGTTTATCGATATCGTCTTAAATTTTGGTATTTGAATAGTCGATTATTTAATGTTTATATATATGCGATATGTTGTACAAGTTGCTGTAAGAAAATTACCACACAGCATGAAAATCCACATGGACGACGGCGGATGCGTACATTACATACCGTAACAGATAGCAGACATAAAAAAACTGGTTCTAGAAGACGTTCCATTTTTTCTGCTACTAAATTTGAAATAAAGCAAGATTTAGTTTTAAGCAAACGAGATTTAATGGTGAAAGACTGGGATAGCGAAATGCAATTTTCAGACTTGATGAATAAAGCAGCTCATGTAGCAAAAAATACTAAAAATGCCATTGGTGTAACCAGTCTATACAAATATTTTAAAGAAGCATACGAAAGTGGACCAAAAGATCTGAGTAGTTGTATGGATGTAGAAGAGTTATGCCTATGTTTTCGTAAGCCAAGCACAGAGTCTTGTTTACACGACGAAAGTACATGTCTTGCAATGAAAATTATTCTTGCATATCGGAATCATCGTTCGAGTTTCTTAATTGGTTCCCATACTCGTGAAACAGGGTTAATCGGTGCGAACTACGATTTTGATGATGACAGATTTATTGAAAATAAATTTGAAGTTGAGAAAATTAATAAATATGGTATGTTACAAAAGCGAACAATGATAGTTGATCCAGCAAATGGAGTGATACGATCCTTCGATACATATTTTAAACTCAGAAAGATTTTAGATTTAACTAAGTTGCAGCAGATTGATATCTCAAATTCGGATCCGTATCGTTTAGAAATGGTATTTCAAGAAGGATATTATGCATATTGTCAATTAATTTTTCGGGATATTAAACGGCGACGTACATTTATTCACCAAGTCCTATCCCATGCATTTAATAGTCACGATCTTTCGAATAGATTTTCCTATAGCTCTTCTCATTCTACTAGTAGTAACTTTAATGAAACAATGAGTGTTGGAACAAGAAGTAGTAGCGTAAGCAGTAAAGCAGGCATTGTTAGTTCTAATAAGCCCCCAGTAACTTCTACTTCGCAGTACGAGAGCCAACTTTTGAAGAAGAATGCTAGATTACTAAATATTTTGGCTGCAAATAACCAAAAACATGAAGAATGGAGAGAAAAAATGGAAATGAAACATGCCAAATTATTCGCAGTTATAGAGGCTATTGGAGGAAAATTGGAACTAGACGTTAAAAAAATAGCAAATCAAACATCCGAAGAGCTGAAAAGATCTAAATTGGTCCAAATGAAACGCATTAAGCAATATAGATCAAAATCTGTCCATAGCAATATGCCAAATTCTGATGGCTTGAATTTTGATACTAATCATGCAAGTGCAATTGCTTCAAAGTCTAGTAGCAGACGCAATGGCAGGAAAACAACCTTATCAAGTCAGTTGAAACAAGATGCTGATACGTCTGGATTAAGACGTTCCTCGTTAAGTAGCGTTGAGTCTGTACTAGATAGTGGTTTTGAATTAGGGAATAGAAAATCATCGCGATTATCCTCGACTAGTCACGATGAAAGAAGCTATTCTGGCTATATGCTCAACCCAATGTTAAATAAAGCTATCAGGAATGACCAACTTGGTAAACGAAAAGATTCAGTACAAGACAAAAATAATACGAAAGTTCGTATGTCAAATTTTTTTACGAAAAATAATAAAAATATCATTCGTAAAAAAAAGTAAAAAAAAAGATATATATGTTGTATGCCATATATATGCATTAATATCATTATGATATGTCATATGTAAGAGTGAGATTAAAATATAATTGTATGCATATATGCATACATTTTTTATTTATAAAAAAATGTATTTGTAATATATGATATTTAAAAATGTTTCACATAATGATAATTATACTCGTTATATTTAGACTTATTTATCACCCCAAAGGTCACTCTACAGATTGTCCGGGTCATTTAATAAAGTACTCGCCTATTTCAAATACGAAGAGTACGTATATATATCACGACTTTTTCATACGCCTAGATTTAGATTTCGCTCGACTTCTTTTTTTCATTGTAGTTCCAAATTCACCACTACCATCATTAGCACTAACTAATAATGTAGTTTCTATCATATTTGGATCTGAATCCGGATCAATCGTTGCTTTACTATTTAAATCAACAACGCCAGGTAAGTTCTTCTCATATCGAACAGTAAATACATTAAAATAATATGAGGCACCATTCCATAAAATATTGCAAAATACCCATGCTAGAAATAAAAAATTGCCTATCCAACTATCATATAAAAATTTCACTGGTAACAAACAAACAATTGTGAATATTAATTGTGTTGTAACAAATATAAATTTCGTCTTGATAGTCTTTGGATTGAAATTCTCTCCATGTTTCAAGACACCAATTAAGACACAAACTTTGTATGTCAATCGATTCATTGAATTACGTGTATCAACTGCTAACCAACGCAAAGATGTTTGATAACCAGCTTCTCGGTTTAAAAAACCAGCATGAAATACTTCTGTAATTAGCAAATAACTAAATTGCCAAAATGCATATGATAATAAGCCATTGTAAAATAATTCAAAATATGTAATACCGAAACTACAAGGTGGTAATGTGTCGTAGGTATAAAAATAATAATTATTACTATCAATTGCACCGATGGTAATTACCTCATCGTTGAGATCGCACATACTAGACAATTGTGTACTACCCAAAGCATTCGAAACATTGACATTGAAATAACGGCTAATTTTTGCATCATAATCTTCATCAATACCAGACGGAAACCAGCGTACGTTGTACATTAGGATAGGTGGGAAAACATGTATAAGCGTTGAAGTGACCTTATCCATCGAATGGAACACTAAACTATTTCTCCATGCGACCGCTGCAATTGCTAATGGACCAGTCGATAATATATAATTCAATCGTATCCACGTAATGTTATTTGGCGCAAGGATAATATTCATTAAACAACTAACACATACAAAATAACAAAAGTCAATACAAAAATAACCCCACTTTTTTTGTTGGTATACTTGAAAACGTAATAACAATATTGGTGTAATAGTGAATAGATACCAGGAACTAAAATAATGAGGCATAATCAACAAAACAGCTTCTGTCACTAATAATGTAACGACTCCAACAAAAAATACTATGCGATCAATTAATTTCACAACGGGTCTCAATTTCAATGTTTCTTTTACTTCTTTGATACGCTTACGCGTCTCATCTCTAATTCTATCTGTATTTTCACGAATATGATCCCGTAATTTTTTATCTTCACTTCCTGTTAATAATTTTCGAAATTTTTTTCTAGCTGGTTCTGGTAGCATAGACATACTGTTATTTCTATGTGTATAAAATTGTGGCGTCTCTTGTGACGTTATCAATATACATATTGGTATAAATATCTATTAATACGGTCCTGTAGTTTAAATAGTTGTTATGTTAATAATATAAATATAGTTGTTAGTTGTATTATTATTTATTATTGTTGTTGTTTTGTTGCTGGTTTGTATAATTATATTTTTTTTGAATCTTGATAAGCTGGAACCCCTGTGTGGTTAAGCCTCCTGGAAACCTGGAAATCCTTAAATTAAAATAGATTTTATAAATAATAAAGATAAAACTCCTCTTCTTCTCTGTGTAACCCAAAGGAAAAAAAAACAAAAAAAAATTATAATTGTAAAATACAAATCTTACTCTGGACGACACTGACAGAACAACAACACACAGACATAATATATTGCATAAATACATAGAATTAGTATTACGTGGTATGTTGGAAGTAGAACGTGTGAATGATATGTTAAAAACAATGGGAAAGCAGATGATTACGAGTCGTATTATTTAGGCAACGCCCATCCTTCATTACAACCAATTTGCAAGAAGGAGTAAAAATATGGGAGATATACCATCAAAAATTTGAGTGTCTGTAAAAATATTATTTTTAATGGTACGAACGTACATATTTACACAGGTGTACGAATATGATTTTTTTCAAAAAACATTTTCTTATAAAAACAACAAAACTTTTACGGTTCGTATTTTATTAAAAAAATCTCTTTTTGGTATACTTCTAACGTCTTCTTTATTTTTCTTCTTCTATAATGTTCTTAAAATCTCTCTTCCTTTGGATTATTTTCATCAATCAACCCAAAACCATTACTGCCATTATTATCATTATTATTGGTATTTCCACCTCTTCCACTTTCAAGTAAACCTTCCTGTTGTTCCTCTTCTGGTGGTGCAATCGCATTTAATACGCTATCTAAAATAGGTGGAAATCCACCACTAATATGATGTGCAAATTCTGCCATTGGATGGTTTGATGGCAATGATGTATCGTCATCACCTTTATTCATTACAGAATCGAAATAAGATGTTTGCATGAATTGTCCAGCATGTATTACGTTTA
>Ga0099797_100052_pt1 | contig 62865 bp, 74 predicted proteins | sample Uncmet_Sort48C_1_FD_89871 | JGI IMG/M metagenome (GOLD analysis project Ga0099797, IMG submission 89871) | Marine eukaryotic communities from CALCOFI LINE 67, Pacific Ocean - C012_Sort48C_1 | ecosystem: Environmental > Aquatic > Marine > Oceanic | place: Pacific Ocean: Monterey Bay | collected...
GATCAGTAATCACCTAGTTACTGATGAAGGGCAGTCTGCATCATGCAGAAAGCAAACTAAATTTGCAACTGTGAACTGGATTGGGAGAAGGAGATTGGGAAGGGTGAGGAGGGAGGGGAAGACGGAGACATGCAATTAGCAAGCAGAGAAACTGAATTGTGAACGCGAGCTATGCGATTTCTGATTTTGAAATTGGAGTTGATGAAGTAGCAAACTATTGAAGAAGTAGTAAATTGTAATTTTGTGTCAGGCCCAGAAGATGAGATCTTCCCACTGAGTTGAGACAAAGTTACAACTCGACAGTATAAAAACGACTAAGCATCAACATCGAATTACGAAATAACATCATCCACATAAAAGTGTATTTACATCGTACATAGAAACAGTTTGATTGTCTGGTATCGTTCATTGACGTGTCACGGAGGAGAAGACTTGATCTCCACCATACCCTCCATGGCACTGGGTCCGAAGGTTGCTAGCTGGTTTATCTCTTGCTTTTTCTAGATGATGCAAATTGATCCATTTGCTCATCAGACTTGTCTAATATGAGATAAGATTCAATCACATTTGCTCATCAGACTTGAGATAAGATCCATTTGCTCATCAGACTTGAGATAAGATTCAATCACATTCGTATTCAGCACCAGTCTGCTGCTTCTCTTCCAACGTGTTCATCGTCTTCTCTAGTTCGTTCGGATTTGAAAATAAAAAACTTCTTGTTCAAACGCGTTCACATCAAATTCTTTGTTACTCTTACTCAACGTCTGTGTCTATCGACAAATCGTTCCTCCGAACTTTATCTACGTCATACGCTGCACTATGGTGTGCTCATCTTCCATTCAATCTACAATTATGCCACCTCCGTGGCCTTCACTTACATCTAGAAAAATACCTACATGGTTCAAATTCGAATACCAATCTTCTTCTTCGTCTATCTACACTCCAGTGCAATACATCTCTTCTAGGTTAGAAAACTCGTACGCGGAACTCAAATTCTAAAGAATGAATACGCTAAAGATTAGATAGAACGCTAACGACTTCTTGGCAAAGTACTTATATACCTATGGCCAAACTATGGCTATGGTCCATACGGTGGACTATGGTAGCACATGCTACAAACGAACAGGCAGCCGCACTGCCTTGGTCTTAAGCTATCGACAAATCTACTTCTATCTTCATCGTAGAATAATCCGCTTTTGCTTACATAATCATGCAACCGCGCGGTTCATCGTCACCGGGCGAATTGCGCGGCATAGTCATGTCAGCGTTTTGCTCCGCGATAGTCTGCACACGAAGCACAGGCACCTCCGGTCCACGGCCCTCTAAAACAGGATTCAGCGTAGCGGGAATTTCCATCGGGTTTTCATGCAGAAAGCCGACCAAGAGGTCCGCCACGCGAGTCAAGTCAACCAGGTGCGACTTCACGCCGTGTGCAATCCTGTCCTGACCTATCTCAAGCCTACTCATAGCATCTCGCCGCTTGAAAAAGGTGCCCTTGTACTCTTCGTACACCGCAGTGAACGCCATTCCGCGCAGCTCATTAATCGCGAACTCGTAGTGGTCACCGTCAGTCATTAACTCCAGGGTGTCACTCAATCGCTGTCCATGCCCAGTGCCCTTTCGCACAAATGCAAGCAAGCGGTTCTGCAGTTCGGCACGCAAGCGCTCCACCGATCCTGGCTCACTGCGAATCTTCTCGAGTTCGTGCAATAGCTGACCTATGTTCAGCCCGCCGGCAGGCGTACCCTCGTCGCCATTTGCGCCAGGTGAGTCGTCGTCTTCAAGGCGAGCTTCCGCCACGGCTATCATCATAGAGATTGAACCAGGGGCACAGGACGCGCTACCCCACGAGTACTCGTTCGCGGCCTTTAGAAAACCTTGGAAGACAGGCAGCTCAACATCATCGAACGCATTATACGAACTGCTACCTGAATGCCGCAAATACAGCGCCTCGAAAACCAGCGTGACGGCCTCGCGACCGCTCTTCACCAGTCCGCCACTAACGCTGGTTAGTTCGTCATAGAACCTTCGCACAGACTTACGTAAGGACTCGCGAACCTCTCTTGCAGTACGCCCTCGCGCATTTGGCACATCGTCCTGAACACGTTTCAACTGCGGATCTGTAAAACCATCCAACATCTTAATCAGCTTCGCCTGGTCGATACCAAACAAGCGTTCTTTGTTGCTATCCATCATAGCCTGAGCCTTGTCAATGTGTCACTTAAGCTGCCGGTTCACCACACCTGTGTGAACATTCTGAGAATCGTTATGAAACTGCTGCAGCACTCTCGACTGTTTCTTCTTGAACACGGCTCCTCGTTGAAGAACATACACCATCGGTGTGATGAATTTGATGACTTCCGTAAGAACAATACCCGACGATGACGCTTCTTTCATACCTTTATTCACATCGAGCTTTTGGCTGTCCAAAATCTGGGTGATCCAGCGGTAGTGTAAGCCTTTATGATCGATGGTGAAGAGATCGTCATTCACACTACCATCGTACTGACCATAGCCTCTATGGTGATTCCCCCTATCATTGAATGCATTAGCGACCTCCATTGCGTGTTCAATCGTTCTTGTGACTGATCTGTTATCGCTCAGAGAGAAGATCCGATTGACGAATGACAACTCGTCATCATTGAAGAAATTCGCTCTACGACCATATGCCGGTGTTCATGGTGTAGTTTTGCTCGTATACCTTTTTGCGCTGTCATTTATCATCGCGTCTGCATACATTTTTCACAGCCAATGCCTACTTCTGCCCAAGTTTGCATTTCCAGAATCTAACAAAAGAGTTCACATTTTGATAGCGCTCGGATTGTTAAATCTATCAGCACCCTCGCAAGTTCTGCCAGCGGAATTATAGAAGCACATATCTAGAGGAGATAGTTTCGTGTTTCTTCCGATCCGACTTGCCATCACACCTCTATCGTTATCATACCTCAGATCGTATTCAAACTCAGTCTAACTCATATCACCGATGAAACCGATTTGGATAAGATACGCCACAGTATCTACAGACGCATCTGACAGGAGCCTCATCCACAACTGTTTCTGCGTCAGTGGTACTTCATACGTCTCAATTGCTCAGACTCTTCAGTCGTCGAGACTGCCTTTCGCCAGCAACTCCTTATTGATGAATGAATTATTGTCGCGTCACATAAAAATCTGCTACGCGATCTTCCTCTTCGCGAAAATGGTCGTGTAGAGATTGTCCCACGTCACAAAGTTCATTGCAATCAGCTTATCAATCATTGCATGGATACTGCTGGCCTGCAGGCTAGAAGTAACAGGTCAATTTATGCACACCCACTCAAATAGTGTGTAGTACTCCCTATCACAATCCGATCTACGACCCGTCGTGTTATCATTGTCGACAAGAAGGTAAACTGGATGCATATTCTATGGTAAGCCACGGGTGTAGGCATCTTGAGTAAAGCAGTTGACCAGCTCCTCGATATGATCAGCAGGTGTTACCGGATTGGCCAAACCGTTGTCTGTATTCAAAAATACGCGGAGCGCTCTCTTTAAATCATTCGAGTTCACAAATCAAACCTTCACAAGATCACCATACGTTTCTTTCACACGAGTGCGGCATGCCGTATAGCGCGGCCAATGTCTCATCTCCCCTTCATTCATGTGCCCACCGCTGCTGTGAATTTTTGACGATTCGGGCAACTCTTCCCACTCGTAAGGAATTAAACTTGCCTTCACGAACTTCTGCTCAGGTTTCGACGTCGCAGCTGAACTACTACTCGGAGCATTATTGCCAACGTTCGCTTGACTTGAGGATGACGCGTCAACTTTCTTCTGATCGACGTCGGTGGACAATCCTGCATCCTCGCCAGTCTCCTCCTTGAATGCGGCAAGCGATCACTGAATTGCAACCTAGAGATCAGAATCTTCTTCGCCTTCATTTTTTTTACCCTTTGCACCGCTACCTGCCCCAGCATCATCATCATCATCGCTGTCTTCGTCCAATTCTGAATCACTATCCAGTTCAGCTTCAGAGTCATCGTCTAACTGCGAGTCATCGTCTAACCCAGAATCTTCATCCAACTCAGAGTCATCGGAGTCATCCCCAAAGTCATAGTCGTCATCACTGTCCTCTTCCTCATCGGATTCAGAATCATCTTCCTCGTCAGCAAGTTGATTTTCTAGTTCACTAAATTTTGACCAACGTGTCTCAAATTGCTCCATGATCACGTCGCGCTTCTGCCTCCTCCAACTCAATCTCGGCAATCTACAGCTGCTCACGGATATTACCTACCTAATTTTTCTTATCCTGCTTCTTCTCATCGTCGAATAGAGTAACCGGCTCAACACCTTCCGCCTTATCACCTTCAGAAGCTTTTTTGCCATCAACATCCGCAACTTCTTCTTTCGCTTTCTCTTTCTGTGGACTAGCGTTCCTGTCAATCGCAACCAACTTGCTCTCACGTAACCTAGCCACCAGCTTATCGCGCGACAGAACACCGCCGAGGCCAGCGAAAGACCGGTCACCCGCCCCCACGAAGCGGCACGCCGCACGCAGATCGTCATCACTCCATTCTTCTCAGAACTCCTGCGGCAACACCAGCGTGACAAGCTTCGAACTAAGCGCAGCCGCAACCAATTCGTCCTTTTCGACCAGGTTGGCGTAACGCGCTTCTTTCAAGTTAACGCCCGCAAGATGACACAGATACTTCAGCTCTTTAACGCTCATACTGCGAAGATCGGACAGCCGCAGGCGCAGATTCTGGTGCTTAGTAGCCGCAGTAGGGTTCAAGGTCGAAAAAAGTCCTGACACCAGACCATTAAGACCACGCTTCGGATTAGTATCCAATTTACACATCGGGCAGTAATTGTGTTTCGCCACCCAGTCGTTTCCGCACTTGTAATGGAACATATGCATGCACGGCAGACGCATGCATTCGCGTTCACCTTCATCCTCGTAGTCACCATAACAGATCTGGCACTCTTCACTTCGCAGAACCTCTGGACAAATCAACATCGGCGGTTTGTCGACGACAGTCTGCGGAGGACGCGGGGGCGGCGCCTTCGAACTCGACGCAGCAGCGTTATTACTCTGGGTCTGATTGAGAACTTCGGCGTCAGTGAAAATTCCGTTTAGTTCCGCAGTCTTCACCGAGGCCGCTGCTTTACTAATTGCGGGCACTGTGGCGTTTGCCTAGACAGTCACAGGAGCCGGAGGTGGCGCCTTGCTACTCGAGCTAGCACTGCCACTCGCGGATGCAGCGGGAGCTTTCGCCGCCGCCTTGGGTGCTTTCGCCAAAATTTCCAGCTTTACGCCTCAAATATTTTCGACTCCCTGCGTATAAGTCTCGGTCTTCTTCTTGGCCTCAGCCTTCATCTTCATCTTACCCACATAGGTACTAGTCGTGGCCTTTGGCTTCGCACTGCTTTCCTGCGGCGGCACTGCCGTTTTCTTAGGCGTGGTGTAGCTTGTCGAAAAGGTAGCAGGCGCAGCCGCCTTTGGCATACCTAAACCGAACTCGCCATCCTGGATCAAACTTGTAGACGAAAAGCTGTACGATGAGCTAACCGCCTTACTCACAGATGGCAAAGTCTTCGACGCGGAAGCATGTCCAGGCTGTTCGTCTTTCTTCTTTTCGTTGACTGTGGATGCACCTAGGCTAATATCATCCGCCTTCCTAACATCAGACGCAGATCAAGAGCTGAGTAACAACGAGCCATCAGGACGCACGATTCTCATCCCACCATCGTTATAAACATGATCAACCCTTCCCAGGAGCCACTTGTGACCGACACGACACCGCAGCGTTTCACCGACTTTGTAAGATTTCGATTTCGTTGATCAGCTAACCGGCTTATTTTTAGCATCCGTGGTAAAAACTGAAGGAGTCACCTTCTACACTAAGCGGGACATAGTGTCAGGCTTAACAGCCGTTCGCTGATTCGTGGATTGAGTCTTGTCCTGGCTTTTAGCAGAGAGAGCGACTAAGTTATCGATATTTTCGGCCTTTTTCAATGACTCGGACCTCTACGTTCAGGCCAATAACGAACCATCATGCCGGACCACACGCATACCACCGTCAGCGTATACATGATCGATCTTTCCCAGCAACCATTTTTGATTGATGAAGTAGCGCACCGAATCACCGACTTTATACGGCTTGCTGTTGCTCGTGCTCGGCGCATAATTATTCTTAGAAGCATCTCCTGAGGTCACCGTCAGCACTTGTCGAAAAATATCATTAGATTTGACGGGCGTGGGCTGATTCGTCGACTGCGCCTTCTTTACAGGACTCTCTGCAGAACGGGAAAGAATGTTGTCGATGTTTTCGGCTTTCTTCACCGAGTCAGGCATCTACGATCACGCCAGCAACGACCCATCATGACGCATAATCCGCATACATCCATCTTCATAAACATGATCCACTTTTCCCAGCAGCCATTTGTGATTGATCAAGTGGCGTATCGAATCACCCACCTTGTACATCTTCGTAGCATCACCAACTTCACTCTGCATCAGCGTCATGGCGGCAACCTTGCTGTTCGACACTTTCACGGGTTCCACCTTGTGCTGCGGCTTGCCCTGATGCATCTTCCACCATAGTCCGTCATTCTCATTAGACGTTCCCTTCGGCTTTTTCGACTGCACGTCCATCTTGCCCGGCGAAGCAGCTTCTTTCTGATCATCCACCTTATCCTTAGGTACAGCACCTGCATCTGCTTTAGTCTTGCCAGAGCGAACTTCCGGTTCGAACACTGCCGGTCACATAGCACTCACCATCTTGGTGGTAAAACTACCCGATGATGTAGAAGGCTCGGCCGCGTTTTGCTTCTCATTCGACTCGTTCTCGTTCTGGTTCAAATTCAAGTTGGACTTCTTGTTCTTCTTATTTTTCTTGGAAGAAAAGAACGCCATCTACGCCTTGGCATTGGCTGCCTGTTTTTCCTTCGGCGTGGCCGGCGCAAAGTTGGACTTCTTAATGATCCTGCTCTCCTCTTTCGGAGTTTGGGTTTGAAACTTCGTGTAATCAACCGTCCCGGTGTTCATCTGCCCGTCGATTTCCTTCACGATGTTGCTGAGCTCGAAGTACTTGTCGTCGTTCAGGTTCAGGTTCAGTGTCTGATGCTCTCCGGTATTTGACTTCTTTTTCGTCGACTTGTTGTTCGTGGCCTCAGCACCTGGAACGGCCTTACCACTTTTCTTCTACTTCTTGTTCTTCGCCTTTCTCTGACCCCGCGTGATGGTGGCCTCTTCTTCGTTATAATTTCTCTTCAACTCCACCGGAGAAAAACCGCTCGAAATATAATTCTGTTTACCGCTAGCTTCTCACCCGACATTCTACTTCGAATCATCACCATCACCATCAGACTTCACCAACGTCTTCACGTCAACAGCCCAAGTTTCATCTCCATCTCACGTGCCCTCATTGACTTTGTCTTCCTCTTCAATCTTTTCCGCGTGCAAATTCAAATTCAGGCTCGACGGCTCAGGCTCAGCTTTACCTTTCCCGATCTAATTCTTCGCCTTGCGCACGATCAAAAATTCATCGTAGGCCACAGAGCGTCTGTCCGGAGCGCGAAACACCGACGCAAACTCCTCAGGAACAGATGCATCCTTGCCCTTAGACTTAGACTTGTCCTACTGTTCGGGTTCCTTGTTATGTTCGCTTCCATTTTCGAGCTAAACCGCTTTCTCATCCACCGCTAAGTCCCACGTGAAATCTGCTGGACCTTTAGGTTCTTCAACAACCTCCTTCTTTCACGTCGCCTTCTCGATCTTTTTTCGCAACGCCCGGCGATGCGCGAGCTGCTTACGGAACGTCGCGATAGCTTTGTTCTTGTTGGACCGAATGGCGCCCGACGAAACAAGCACGCTGTAGGAGTAGGAGTCAGCATCGCGCCCCAATACAAGATCAGTCTGTGCGACGAGTTCCAGCGGTTCGGCATCTTCGACATAAGTCAGCACAATCTGCGACGGCGTTGGTTCGTTCGACGTAGACTCCTACTGTTGCTGATTTTCACCTTGCTTCGCCGCCCGCACCGGAGCTGACGACGAAGACGAAGCGCCCGCGCGACGCGTTTCGCCATCACTGTCACTGCTGGAGTCGTGGCCAGTCGCACTTCCGCCCGCGTCACCTCAACTTCACTGCTTCGAGGAACCATTAGAATCCTTGTCTGATTTAGGAACGTCGACTTCAACCGCGTTTTTATCTTCACTCACCTTGCTGCTCTTCACGATGCTGTCGAGCTGGCGCGTGATCGACGACGGAAAGTTGCTCCACTTTGTCAGATCCACGATGCCGACCGACTCCGGCTGCACTACGTCCGCGTCGGGATTAAAGTCAGCATTCAGTGCGGGTGCAGGACCAACATTTCCCGACTCCGCTTCCTTCTTCATCAGATCGACGACGCCAACGGCCACAGGCGGCTGCTCTTCGGCAGGTTCTTCTTGAGCTCCGGCATCAGCAGCAACGTCCAGCCCCAGTCCCAGTCCACCATCGTTAGCGACGTCATTTTCAGCGGGCGCCGCGACCTCTTCAACTTCTCATTCATCTTCTTCGTACGCCTTACCGTAGTCGTGCTCAACAAAAACGCGCGCGTGAATCCACCACAACACGTTGCACAAGCACGATAGCAGTCAGAAGAGCAGATTGAGCGCAGCACTCGTCGTAGCCTACACCGCGAAGAACGTGAAGAGGATCGTCGACCAACTAGCGTTCGACACGAAGGCCTTCACCGACGTGACAGAGATCGAGGAAGGAAGCGCCTGTTCAACCATTGCGAACGTGATCTCTTGCGTGAGTAGGTCCAACATCTTGATTATTGTTTCAGACCCTACTGCACTACCTTCTTATCTTCTTCTTCTTGATTATTTGTTTGTGTACAATACGCTTTCCAAGCTCAAAGTGAACTTCCACCTAGCGTATGTTTCTCTAAAAAAGGAGAGGTTAGCGCTTGTTCAGCGTAGAGCCTCCCTCAGGGAAAAGAAAATTAGATTTACGCGTAAGTAATTCGAATTATGGTAGTTATCTTCTCGTAAGTAAGTGTTTGTAGTGTTACGAATTAAGTGATGATCGGTGGTCTAAGAACTGTATACATGCAACAGAGATAACGCCTGTACGTGTACGTGCAACTACACTAGTACTCTCTCTGCTACGAGTTAGAATTGGGGTTAGAGGTTTGGTGTGGGTTCAGGGTGTTGAGATTCAGGTTGGTAAGAGGGTTAACGCGTTTTTTCGGTGAGCGATATCATGATAAGCTTCGTTCGTGCGACTGATAATCATAATCCCATACTTCGATAGTTGCTGACCCCATTTTGACAAAAGCTGTTACATTTATACTAAATAGAAATACATCACACCAATTGCTAGCAGTTTTAAAGTGAAACATCATCGCATTCGGTCTTCGGTCTTCAATTCCTTGCTCCAATTCATGGTAGCGACCTCCCCTTGCTAAAGTGATTCACTGAAGTGATTCGCTGAAAAAATAACTTGTGCTAGACTGCGTGGTGTGTTAGTGATGTAGATACGTGATAGAATGACCTCGCTGTAAGTACGCCTAAGTAGGAGTAAGTAGGTAGATTCAGATTGGTGGAAAATGATTAGGAGCTGATACGCCGCTCTCGTTCTATGGCCGTAATGGCTATGTAGATTGCACGCTAAGTCAAATCAATGACAGATTGAATTCTTCTTCTAAGTAATTACATCCGATCACCCCTTAAATACGCCGCCTTCGACGTCGTCTTCATCTTCATCTTACTTAGTGTTCACCGCCTGAATCACCGTACCCAGCGTCGCCGGGATTTGCGCCGGATTTTCCTTGAGCACGCTCACGAAAATGTTCGCCATCTTGCAGAGGTCGACCAGCAGACTCTTCATACCAGTTGTAATAGCGTCATCGGCCCAGTCTTTCGCTGTGTACTGCTTGCGACGTTTATTGAACTCACTCTCGAACTCTCTGTGCAACGTGTTGAAAAGCACGCCCCGCAACTCGTTCATCGCGTACTCGTAGTGGTCCCCGTCCGTAATCAGCTCCATGATCATCTTCAGCCGGTTCAGGTTCAGCTCACTATTAAAGTTAGAATCAACAAAGTAATCCGGATTCACGAATGAAAACAAGCGATTCTGGCACTCGGTTAAGAGAGTCTCCACATCGGCGGCGGTCGCTTGCTTCTCATCGTACATCTCGAGCAGCTGCTGGAAGTTCAGCTCCGCCAGTCGCGTCGTAGAAACATTAGTCTGTTCTTTATCCAGACGCACGGTCAAAACATCAAGCACCATTCATATACTGCCCTGGGCGCAACTGGGGCGTCCCCACCCATACCCATTCTCAGCACCCAAGAGCGCTTGACACACGGGAAAGTAAATATGCTCGAACACCTCGTAGTCTTTAGTCTTAGAATACTGAACGAAAAGCGCCTCGTAAACCAACTTCAGTCAACTCTCACCCGTCTTCATATGACCACCTTCAACGTCCGTCATCTCGTACAAGCGCTCTACCTAGGCTGCAATCGACTGCTTTATCTCAGACGCGCTTCGCCCCTTTGCAGCTGGCACATCCTTTTAAATACGCAGCAGCTTCGCGTCAGTCAGGTGAGAATTGACAGCCGTCAGGATCGTCTGTATATTGAACTGTTGACTCTCATTCAACTCTCAACCTTCCACAAGCATCTTCGCCCTCCCAATGCTGTCCATAATCTGGCGGTTCACCACTCCCGTATGGATGTTCTGATCGTCATTGCCGAAATTCTACAGCGCTTTATCCTAGCTCTCATGGAACATACCGCCGTGTCCAAGGAAATAAATCGCATCGTCGAGCCTCCTGACTTTTCACATGATACACTCTCGGATATTCAAGGACAAGTTGACGTCCAAGCGCAAATATTCGAACAACTGCGTGACCCCATCGTAACGAGGGTCTGTGTCTCCAATCGGGATGATCTCACCTGACCTCGGGTTACGCTTCCTTAGCTCTCTGTTCTCACTAGCTACCTCATTCACTTGCATCGCCTTATACAGAGCTCTCACCACACTTTCCTTTGTACTTCACTTCACTATACGCGAGATCAGACGCAGCTGCTTTTCTTCAAAGAAAGGATCAGGAAGAAACGGGAAACTACAGTGACTGATACTTTTTCGGTTGTTCAGGTGCTTGTATCTATACTCAAAAAAAGAAGACAGCCACATGTGGTACCCCGCATCTAAACTTTTACTCTTATCCAAGTTTCAATTCCCGGTATCTAACAACAGGTTTCACAGCTTAATACCGTCTGGGTTCGTCAGTCACACATCGAGTGGACTCAGCATATTTTCGCCTTTCATCTCATGAAAGCTCGAATCCTTCATGTGCCTTGCAACACAGTCGAACTTCATATTGTGGAGGTCTCCGATACAACCATTCTTGAGCACATATTCGATCACGTCGACGTATCCTTACTTCAAGAATCTGTGCCACAGCTGCTTATGCGACAATGAGATTTCCAAGGTTTCCAACCCCAGCACACGTGCGTCATCCATCGTCCCCGCGAATAAGACAGTGTCCACAAACAGGTTATGACTGACAAGAGATTCTGAACGTTTAGGATGTTCCTCTCTCTGCTTGAATATATCGGTGTAGACGGTCTCCCACGTGATGAACTGCTTTCTCACCAGCATCTCTATCAGCGCCTGCACCACCTTGAGCGAATACGTCTTTCGCGCTTTGACTAACACCCACTCGAAGAGCGTGTAGTTGTACTTTGTACCGGCTGTGTCATTATAACAATCCATTTCGTCTTCTACAATGAGGCCGACAGGCAACAGCATTTCGTTCAGGCCGCGTTTCTTTGCCTCTTTAGTGTAATCACCGATCAAAATTTCGATATCATTCACTAGCGTTGAGCCGCTGCACCGACAAATTTTCTTAGAGTCGACCCAGCAGAACTTCATACCTCACACGCCCGACAGGTCCTTAGCCTTGAGATCTCAATAGTGGTTGTACCTGGCGTTCAGCTTCCTACGTCACTCCGTGTACTGGTGAATATGCCACCACTCCCAGCGACTGGCCTCTGCAGCAGGGTTCTCCCGCTTTCTCTGATGCGGAAGGATCTTCCACTCCCTCTTAAACTGGTCGGATCGCTTCTTTCTTTCCTCTTCTTCGCGCTTAATCTTTTCCCAAGTCACACGCTGAGCATCTCATTTCTTCTTTTCTTCCTCTCAACGCCTCCTCATCACTTCCGCATCACGTTTCTCCCTTTCTTCAAATTCACGTCTCATCTTCTTCTCAGTCTCTTCACACTGCTTCCTATAGTCTTCCTGTAACTCATGCAGCTTCCTCATAGATTCGTCTCGCTCCTCTCGCTACTTCCTTACATCTTCCTATTGTTTCTCACGCTACTTCCTTTCGGCTTCCTGATGCTCCTCACGCAGCTTCCTCAAAACTTGGTCTCGCTCTTCACGCTACTTCCTCTCAGCTTCTAGTTGTTCCTCACGCAGCTTCCTCATAGCTTCGTCTCGCTCTTCACGCTACCTCCTCTCAGCTTCCCGTCGCTCCTCCTGCAACTTCCGCATAGCTTCCTTGTGCTCCTCCTGCAGCTTCCGCTTCTCAGCTTCCAATCGCTATAATTGTTGCTTCCTCTCAGCTTCCAATTGTTGCTCACGCTCTTCTCGCAGCTTCCTCTCAGCTTCCAGTCGTTGTTCGTGCTGCGTCCTCTATAATACCAGCCGCTCACGCTCTTCTGCTTCTCGCCGTTCCTTTTCAGCTTCCAGTTGCTCCTCACGTTTCTTCCTTTCAGCTAATTCTCGTCTCAACTTCGTAGCTTCTTCGAGTTTTCTCTTCTCTTCCTCTTCACGTCACTTCCTTTCAGCTTCTTCACGTTTCAGCCTTGTAGCTTCCTCCAATTTTTTCTTCTCTTCGGCCTCACGTTTCTCTCTCTCAGCTTCCTCACGCTGCTTCTTCTCAGTTTCCTCGCGTTTTTTGTTCTAACCATCGATCAGAGATCTCACACGCTACTTCTTTTCGATCAGCGCTTGCATCGCGTTCGCGTCCGAAGTTGGAGGAGTCTTGCTAGCATTCCGCGAATCCACTGCACTATCGTCGTCATGCCCCGCCGCTCCGCCGCCAACATCGCCTCAACTCACGTCATTAGACGAATTTTTGGACTGATCACCCTTGCCGGTGCTACCGGTGCTGCCGCTGGCCTGCGACGACTCCTTGGCTGGATCATGCCCACCCGACTCCTGAGTCAGATCAAGTCCCAGCGAACCTCAGTCGTCGTCATTGAACGACATCAGGGCTTCATCGACATCGGATTCGTCATCAGTAGTGCGAGCGCGACAGCCGCAGAAGAACCTAGCCAGACCCTGCGCGCAGTCTTGGACGAATTCGAACAAGATGACCAGCATGTTTAGGTATGCGCTAACACCAGCCAACACAGCAAAGGCTAACGTGATGATGTTCGCCAGGCTCGGTGTGAAGCGTGAAGCGCCATCTTCGATGTAGGCAAACGCCATCTCTTGATGGAGTAAGTCCAACATCTTCGATTCTATTATGTCCGTCTTCGAAATTATATACAGTACGACGTAGCTCAATACGATGATGCTACTTGTGTACCTCTAAAAAAGGAGAGGTTAGCGCTTGTTCAGCGTAGAGCCTCCCTCAGGGAAAAGAAAATTAGATTCACGTGTAAGTAATTCGAATCCTGGTACGTTATCTTCTCGTAAGTAGTTATGTGTTATGAATTCTATCGATAGTCTAAGAACTGTATGCATGCGACAGAGATAACGCCTGTACGTGTACGTATAACTGTACTAGTACTCTCTCCGCTACAAGTTAGGAGTGTTGGAGTCAACGGGTTGGTCGAGGTACAGGGTGTTCAGGAACAGGTTGAGGTTGGTAAGAGGGTTCGAGCGGTTTTTTGGGAAGCGAAATCATAATAAGCTTAGTATATGCGCCGGATGATCCCATGCATGGATAAATAATAGTAGTTGACCCAATTTTGACGATAGCTGATAATTAGCAGATCAAAAAAAACATATTAACCTCAATCACATTTGTTCAAGGTGAAAATTCATCGCATTCGGTTCCGGTCTTCTATCCATTCCTCCAACTCTGTGTAGCGAACTCACTGAAATGGCTCGCTGAAAAAAATACCCTGTACGCGGTGTAGGTGGTGATGTTTTGTAATCGGCTGTAAGTACGCTTAAGTAGGAGTAAGTAGGTAGATTCAGATTGATGGAAAACGCTTAGGAGCTGATACGCCGCTCTCATCTTAATATGGCCGTAATGGCTATGTATACTTCTTCATTGAATGATAATCTCATAGAACTGCGGTGTCAATCTCCATCTCGTTACTTCCCGCTTTTTTCCTTCTTGTTCTTAGACTTGGACTTACACTGCGCGTCAGTCCTCAGTATGTCATCTGGACTCAGCCAGCCCTGCTCGTTCGCCGCCGTAATCACCGTGCCCAGCGTGTTTGGTATTTGGATCGGATTTTCCTTGAGCACTTTGACGAAAATGTTAGCCATCTTGCACAAGTCCACAAGGAGATTCTTCATACCCGTCGTGATAACATCGTCTCTCCAATCCTGGTCCGTGTACTGCGCGCGGCGCTTGTTGAACTCCGCAGAAAACTCCTGGTGCAGCTGGTTGAACAGGATACCCCGCAGCTCGTTCATCGCGTACTCGTAGTGGTCCCCGTCCGTGATCAGCTCCTGAATCTCCTCGAGTCTCTTAACGTTCTCCATGTCGATACAACCGTACAGATTCACGAACGATAACAACCGACTCTGGCACTCCGCCACCAGAACTTCAACGTCCACGCCACTCGCCTGCTTCTTGTCAAACAACTCGAGCAGCTGCTGGAAATTCATACCCGCCACACGCGTTGTAGGAACACTGGTCTGCTCATCACCAAGACGCACAGTCAAAACATCGAGCACCATTCACACGCTCCCCTGGCCGCAACTGGCGCGACCCCATCCATATCCATTCGCAGCCAACAGGAGCGCCTGGCACAGCGGGAAGTAGATGTGCTCAAAAGCATCGTACTCTTTTGTCTTCGAGTACTCAACGAACAGCGCTTCGTACACCAACTTCAATCATACTTCACCGGTTTTGACATGGCCACCCTCGACATCCTTGAGCATGTAGAACCGCTCGATCTCAGCACAAATCGACTGGCGAATTTCATAAGCGCTGCGCCCACTCGCAGTGGGGACATCCTTCTAGATACGCAGGAGCTGCTCTTCAGTGACCTTCATCGCTATAAACAACATCCCCTGCTTCGTCAGTTTCTGGTTCTCCTCCAGTTCTCAACCTTTCACCAGCATTTCCGCCCTACCGATAGTATCCATGATCTTGCGGTTCACCACACCCGTATGAATGTTCTGATCGTCAGCTCCGAAGTTCGCCAAGGCACGGTCCTCACTCTCATGAAACACACCACCATGGCCGAGGAAGTAGAGCGCGTCGTCCAATTTACGAACGTGTGACATGATCGATTCACGAATGTTAAGGGACAAGTTGACGTCATAGTGCAGACTGCGAAGCAGTTGACTCACGCCCTTATAGCGGAGTTCATTCTCCATGATGGGATAGATTTCACCAGAAGCCGGATTCCGCTCATTCATCGCCCTTGTATCGTTGAGTGCACTGTTTAGCCTCATCGCCTGCGTCATGGCTCTAACCACAACTTCCTTTGGATGTCATTTCAATAACCGCGAAAAGAGCTCCAACTGCTTCTCTTTGAAAAAATCTAAAATTGACGTCCGATGCACTATCTTGCTGCGATTATTGAGGTGAGGGAGGCCATCATCGAAAAACCTCGAGGCCCACATATGATGTCCCTCCTTTTTCTAGGAGTGCAGGTTCGCGTTACCAGTATCGAGCAAAAGGTTTCACAGTCTTAGACCGTCTGGATTTGTCAATCACTCATCGAGCGGAGTAAGCTAGTTGGTACCCTTCAGACCTCTAGTTCTTCGATCCCTCGCGTTCATGTATCTGGGCACACAGTCAAATTTCGTCATCTTCAGATCTCCAATGTAACCCTTTTTAAGGACGTACTGAATGACATCGAAGTGACCGAATTTCAAAAATCTATGCCACAACTGCTTATGCGACAGCGATATCTCGTATGTTTCCAGAGCAAGCACAGTCTGGTCATCCCTAGTCCCTACATGGCAGACCACGCCCACGAATGTATTGTACTTCTGCAGGACTTCCTCACGACCCAGATCTTGTCTCCTTAGACTTGACAGGAAAATGTCCGTGTAAAGATTTTCCCAGACGACAAATTCCTTTTGGACCAGTGCGTGCATGATCAGAGCCACCACATCAAACGAGTAAAACTCCCTTCATCTCAGCAGTGTCCACTCGAACAAACTGTACCAGTGCCCAGGACTGCCCTCCACGATCAACCCGACCGGCTGCAACATTTAGTTCAGACCGCGATCACTCGCACCCTGTCGGTACACATCGACCAGGTTCTCAATCTACTTGACAATCGTCATATTACTACACCGCTTGATATCCAGCTCAAAAACGTGACAGAACTCCATCCGTCTAGTACCATCCGATTTGTACTGGTGGATGTCCTAGAGCTTACTACGTCAGTCCGTGTACTGGTGGATGTGGTTCATTTCATCCCGACTCACCGGTCCGTCGGCGCGAGACTCGCGAGTTTTCTTGCTCGGCAGGACTTTCCACGTATGACCGATCACCGCCTCCGCTTCTGGCACTACAAACGACTTGTATCGAGCATACGGGTTTTTCAGCTCCGAATCCATGCACGGCCGCACCGAAGTCCGCGGCACGTCACGCTCCATAGGTACACCGTCCGGACCGATAAGACGGATGTCGCCGTTGAGGCGGACTCACTGCACGTTGCACCTGTGTTCTATATCGTTGTACTTGTAAATGACTTCTTCACCCCTCGTGTATACGTAGAACGTCGCCCACTCTTCGATAAGCTTCACCTTCATCTTTCAATCTTCCTCCTCTTTTTTCTTCTTCTCTTCTAATTCGCGCTTCTATTTTTCCTCAGCCTCAAGCTTCTGCTTCTGTTCCTCTTCTTCACGGTTCTTCTACTCAGCCTCTTCTCGCTTTTTTTTCTCCTCAGCTTCGCGCTTCCTCGTTTCCTCCTCCTCACGCTTCTTTTTCTACTCAGCGTCACGCTTCTTCTCCTCAGCTTGCTCGCGTGCCTTTTTCTCAGCGGCCGCCTTCTGACGAGCCTCGTTCTCTTTCGCAGCATCGAGCTCGGCAGCCCACTTCAATGCCTATTGGTCCTGTTCAGCTTTCCCACGCGCCTAATTTTCGCCGGCATCCTGAGTAGTAGACTTCTGCTCCTTAGCTTTCTGCGCGTCCTACTTACGCTTCAGTGTTCAGTCGAGACGCCGCTTCTCACTCGCGCGCCCCGCCTTTGCATTTTGCGAAACGGCCCCGGATGTTGAAGTAGACGTGGGAGCCCCTATTCAGCGCTGCAAATTGTTGATGGTGATTCAGCCACCCGCACGAGAGACGATCTTCTTCTGAGGTGCAGTCTCCACGTGCGTCTGCCCATTTTTCTTGACGCTTTCGCTCGAGTTCACACCGATAGCATTGGCATTGCGTTCGTTGCCCAATCTGTCGTCATCGTGACCCGTAGCACCGCCACCGCCCTCACCTCAACTCACGTCCTTCGACGAATGCGTAGACTGTTTCCCGCTCACTTCTTTCGATGACACCGCTTTCCCCGAACTCGCACTGCCCTTGCCCGCGTTCTCACTTGCTTTGCTGTGCTTCGATGTCGTAGTCGGTGACGCCCTCTAGGTATGACGCACCGGTAGGTGTTCTCACATCACCGCTCACGCGCGCTCAGCCAGCACGTCCATGGTTCTAGACAACCAGACTCCAACCGTGATACTACACCAAAGAACCACCCGGACGAACTCGCGATACAGCCAGTGTTTCACCACGATGCTTCTGATGCGGTCGAATGCATTCCAGACGCCCACCCAGAAAAACGCGACCTCAAAAACTGCGCACAATGCAGTCACGAAAACTGACTCGAACCGCCGCATCACGTAGCCGCCCGCGTAGTCACGGACGCTTCCATGCTCACCGCCAAGATCTTCGGCGAACCCAGCGACTCGCAGTGATCAGTATTCCAGCGCGACCAGGCCAAAGGTGCAACCCACACAGACGTGACTTACAAGCGGAACCAGCTCGGTCACAAAAGCGTAAGCGAGCGCGATCATCTCGACGTTGAATTATGTTTATCTCTCTCAAATCCTTTTTTAGTATACAGATAGCGAACCAGCGAAACCCTGCCACCGATCAGAATTGCATGCGCGGTAAGCTACTTAGCTTCAAAAATTGTCGCGACTCCACCGACCAGTCGCGGTTGTGATTATCGGTAGTGTAAGAACTCAAGGTTTGCTAAAGAGTTGGGTGAGTTGGGTTGGGGATTAAGGGTTAGGTAGCTTTGTTGAGCAGGATCGAGCGTTTTTTTGGATTTGCGATGCAATAATAGGCTTCGTTTGTGCGACCAAGCATCCCATACTTCGATAGTTGACCCAATTTTGACAAAATTTTCGATAGTGCACCATCAACTGCTCGTTACATTATTCAAATCATTCGAAGTCAAACGTCATCGCATTCAGTTTTCGGTCTTCATTTCCTTCCTCCAACTCATGGTAGCAAACTCACTGAAATGGTCTGCTAAAAAAATACCCTGTACGTCATGCATATGGTGATGTTGTGTTCCCGGCTGTAAGTACGCTTAAGTAGGAGTAAGTAGTTAGGTTCAAATTGATGGAAAACGCTTCGGAGCTGATACGCTGCTCTCTTCCTATGGCCGTAATGGCTATGTATGACAATGCACGAATTAGAAAGCCACTTAAACAGCACATTACTTACACTCCCATTCGATGCTGCTTAGCTAGCTTTACGCTTACTTCAAGTAAGTGCTCCTAATTTCAATAGACGCGTTTTTCGCCGATTTCGCCGCATCTACCACCCCAATTAACACTTTCGGGATTTCACCCGGATTCTCCTTAAGCACATTCACGAGGATGTGAGCCTGCTTGCACACTTCAATCAGAAATGCTCTCATCCCTGGCTTGATCGCATCCTCCTTCCAGTCCTTATCTGTATACTCTGCGCGCCGCTTATTGAAAACCGTGATGTGTTCATTTAGCAACTGGTCGAACAGGATGCCGCGGAGCTCATTCATAGCGTACTCGTAGTGATCACCGTCGATGATCGTATTCAAGATTTTCTGCAGCATCGTCACGTTGTCCATTTTGTAATCCATAGCCGCCGGCTTCTGACTAAAAAACGGCCGATCATCAATCGGACAAATCACGTAGTTGATCAGGCGCGCCTCGAGCTCCACCAACAGTGCATCAACTGCCCCTCTCCCGCTCTGGTCCTCGTAAAAGTCAATCAATTGCTGCAAATTCATCTTCGACACATCTTTGGAATCTTGCTGTTTTTCGCCATTATCATCACCAAGGCGAGGAACAAGAACATCAAGCATAATTCAAATACTCCCTTGCGCACAGCTTGCGTATCACCATCAGTACTCGTTAGCCGCAAGCAAGAGCGCTTGAAAAATTGGGAAATACACATACTCGTAGGTCTCGGCCTGGAAGTCACTTCAATCTTGGTATTTTGCGTGAAGTGTATCGTGCACTAAGGACACTCAGACCTCACCAGATTCCACATGTCCACCCTCAACATCCACCAGCCTGTAAAATCTATCAAGTGATTGATGGATAGATCTACGTATCATCGGCGCAGTTCTGCCTCTCGCATTAGGCACACACTTCTATATCTGCAGTAGCTGATCGTGACTTAAAAGGTCCAGCATAATCTGAATAGATCCCTTCACCTCTCTATTATGCGCAACACCCCCCAGCGTACACAACTTAGATCTATACTTCTTCACAAGCGGCTCAGCTTTGTCGATGGCGTGATATATCCTGCGGTTGACGATGCCTGTATGCAGGTTCTGCGAATCAGCGCGAAAGTTATCTAGCGCCCGCTTATCGCTCTCGAGAAAGATCGCGCCCCGGCCCAAAAAGTAAAGCAGGTCATCCAAGCGTTTCGCACAGTGCTCAGACACGAGATTCAGACGAATTTTCGGCCCATCATTCACGTCGAGGTGAAGATGATCGATTATTTGAGTCAAACCATGATGAGCAACGCTAAATCTTTCGATGGGATTTACCGCCTTTGCGTCAAGAGTCTGCTTTCGATCCGCCACGCTCCGGTGCATACTACTACTTCCGCGACGCTCCAGCTCGAGGTTGTGGACCTGTAACGCCAAATTCATACCTCTTACAAACCCTTCCTTTATGCACAGCTTGAACAATCTTCAAATCAGCTTCAATTGCGCTGGACCGAAAAACGGCGGCGCTTTACTCCGGTCAAAAATCTTTCAAGTGTTTCACACGCCTAAATTCAGATGTACATGATTCTCATCGAAAAATTTCTAGATCCATAACCAGTATTGGCAGTGACTTTCCCTCGGGTTGGAGTTGACGTTGTAATTATCGGTGTCTAACAGCATGTTTACAATGTCCACACCCTCCGGGTTATCCAGCTATTCGTCGATGGGAGTAACACAGTCAAAACCACGGAAGTTATGGTAAAGCGAACGTCCGTAAAACCGAGGATCCATATCGAACTTTCTTTTCTTCAGGTCGCCAATGCAGCCCTTTCACATCACGTACTCAACGACGTCAGGGCTACCGTGCCGAAGAAACCGCTGCCACAACTGCTTGTGGTTGAGGGAGATATAATAAGTCTCTAACGCTAAAATTCTCCGATCATCCAGCGTCCCGCCGAAGACAACCTCGTCGACAAACATGTTGTACTTCGTCAATACCTCAGCGCGTTTCGGAAACCCCTTCTTCTCGTTCCTGTTATTCGTGTGAAAAATATCCGTGTAACAGTCTTCCCAGACGATGAACTCCTTAGCAACTAACAGATCGATCAGCTGCTTGACAATCTCGAGCGGAAACGTCTTACTTCAGCGTAGCAGAACCCATTCGAATAACGAGAAGCTATCATTAGTCTCGGCGTCCACTGAAAATGACGTGCTGACGATAAGTGAGACTGGCTGCAACATCTAGTTCAGGTCGTGAGCAGCCGCTTCTTTTAAGTAGTCATCCAATAACCGATCGACTCAGTGGACAATAGTGCTATCCCATTTATGCGCCGTCAATGAACGTTCGTGAACGTGGCAAAACCGCAGCACCGCATCACCCATCTCTTCCCTTAACAACAGCTTCTTGCGTCAGTTCGTGTACCGGTGAATTTTTCAATCCTCGTTAATCGTCAGTGGATTTGATCATTCCAAAGCTTCAGGCAAACGCTTCCATTCTCTTTCGACATTTAGACGACTCTTCGCAGCACTCGGATCAACATCTGTCAGCACATTCACACGTTTAGTTTCCGATCACCCATTCTCATTCGTCTTTTTTCACAAGTCGTCAGCACGTTCAGAATCCGTAAGGGGACGCACATAAAGCCGCTTCACATTATCATGTATACGTAAACCAGATGTAAGCCGCACCGTACCGTTAGAATAGACCGCCTGCACAACATAGCGTTCCAGGCATTCACCAACAGAATTCATCCGCCCGAACGCAACCGTCTCGCCAACGCGATATTTATAATCGACCGCCGCCTTCTTCGCAGCTGCAACCGCCTCCCGCTTCTTCTTCTCCGCAGACTCGCGCAAATACTTCTCCTCAGCTTCACGTCTCTCTTTCTCTATCTCCTCCTACCGCTTCTAAAGTTCTGCGGTCGCGCGCGCCCTCCTCTCTTCTTCTTCACGTTTCCTTTTCTCCGCCTCTTCACGCTACTTCAACATAGCTTCTTCACGTTTCCTTTATTCCTCCAATTTAGCTTCTTCACGCTATTTTCATTCGGCCTCGCGTCTCTACTTTTCTTCTTCATCACGTTTCTTCTTTTCCTCTGCTGCAAGCTTCTTCTATTTTTCTTCTTCCCGCTTCTTCTTCTCGGCGTCCTGACGCGCTTTCTTTTCAGCCTCCTTGCGCTTCTTCTTCTCTGCTTCCGCAGCAGCCTTTTACTCAGCTCACTTCACTGCAGCCACCGTCTTCTCGGCCGCAGCTTTCTCAGCAGCGCGCTGTTTGTTAGCCTCTTCTTGTTCGCGATGAAGCCTGCGCCGCTCTTCGCGCTCCGCAGCCTCCCGCAGTTTTTCAGCCTTCTTCTCCTACACCTCCGTCCGCTGGTGCATCGTCTTCCAAATCTCGTCGATCCGAGCGACCTCCTTCATGTACTTCTATCTTTCTGACTTATCATGGCGCTTTTCCTTTTTCGGGCTCTTCGTCACGTTCAAAAATCGACCGGAATCTTCGTCGGGAACGGATACAGTGGCACCGTAAGCCTTGAGCTGCTGATCGATGGTGCGAACGATGATGTCAAACGCGTCAAAGTTGATCGTCTGTTTGAGAGGCGGCGTAGGATTACCCTCGTCCAGGTTGAGGTTCAAACTCTTTGGCACAGGCGCACTGCCCTTGGACGGCTCAGACTCACCCTCGTTCCACTTCCCCGTCTTCTTGGTAGCAACCTTTTTCTTGTCTTTTCCCATACAAGCCTCGAACAAAAGTCTACTATTCCTCTTCTTCAGCCGCGAACTCACTACTGATCTTGTTCCTTCTCCCATTTAGCGACACTCATTGCGACTCTTGCCAGTCGTCGCTGCAACAGAGCTTCGACCGCTGCACTCTTGACGACGCCACTCTCCACTCTCACCAATGTGCTCTTCCTGCCAAATACTCTTTCGCTGCCGTCGGCTAATCTTTCCGGAAACCACTCATCTTCACCTCACTCTTCCGAAGGACTACGGCTCTTACCACCCTGCTTATCGTCATCGTCCATATTCCAACTATCTTCTTCTCCATCACGCCCACTCTCCCAATCGACTTCCTCGCTCTCTTCTTCCAGCCACACCGTATCGTCGAGGCCTGCATCTTTCATAGCCTTCTTAAGTTTCTCCAGGTCGGTCATGCTCACCCGGATCTTCACTTGCTTCTCGGCCTTCTGCGACTGCGTGTTCGTCTGCGACTTGGAGTTGCTGCCGGTGGGTTTGGATTTCGAACTCGAACTGCTCTGTTGGTGTTGCTTTTGTCCAGCTCGCGTAGGTGCACGCACTTCGGTGTCGTGCTCGCTGTCGGTGCTGTCGTGACCAGTGGCGCCGCCGCCGGCACCTTCAGCGTCGTCAGCGAAGCGCAGCTTGACGTCGCTCAGATCCGCACTCATCTTGTTACTTCTTTTGTTTTATGTCAATCACGTCGTCACCGTCGACGTATCTTCTTCTTATCGTAGTTTTAGTGTACAGATAGCGAACCAGCGAAACCCTGCCACCAATCAGAGTTGCATGCGCGGTAAGCTACTTAGTTTCAAAAATTGTTGCGACCCCGTCTCGTGGCCACGGAAAAGATTCGAATTCGGTAGTGTAAGAACTTCTAAAGGGCACCACTTGCGCACTATCAGGTTAGGATTAGGTAGGGAACATTCGGGGAAGGGAAGGATACGGAGGGTAATGCGTTTTTTTGAGTTGGTCGGTCGGTGTTGTAAAATTGTTGCAGCTTGAGACCTCCTTGCTTGACAATTTCTCCCAAGTCTGGATAAAAATACAATAGCGATAGAATAAATTTGACGCATCATCAAGTCATAGATCGTTAAATTGCAATCCAGTAGTCGCTTAATCAATTATCGTGTCGTTCACCAATCTTCAACTTCAATCCACAACTTCTTCTAAAAATACTCACAATCAATTTCAATTATTAAGTTGCCGTCGCTCCTCGACGTTCATCATCATCACCTTACAACCTCCCATAAGATTACAGTCTCGCCACAGGTGCTTCACCAAGCACCCGTCCCACACTCAAATCCGGATTTACCGGTCTGTCGCTACCCAGCGTCAGCACCGCAGCTTCCATGCCAGCTATAACTGACTCTAAAAATGAGTATTTTTCCACCACGAAAAAATACGCGAGCGCACCAACCAAAGTATCTCCCGCTCCAGTCACATTTACGATATTAATTCCGGCAGCTTTGTTGTTCTTCTTCAGCTTCACCCACACAAGGTTCGCATGAACATCAGCCTGGCTATATTTATTGCGCATCCTCAAAGGCAACTCCTTTGCGTTTTCGCCAAGTCCAGTCTCCGCGTTCACTGCACCTCCTGATAAATAGTTCAAGTATCTCTCCTCGTGCCGATTCAGGCTCCCGTTGAACATCTTATTAGGCAGTCTAATCAAAACACCCTCACTAGCCACACGTCAACAAAGTAATGGTCTCGATGTCGGGATCCCGCTGCTCGAGTAGGTGCGCAAACAGTTCTAACAATGCGACGGCGCGACGGAGTGAGAACTTTTCTTCGCCTTCTTCAGACCCCGCGTTACTCTTCGTACTGCTCGCTTCGTTGCCTTCATCTACCACCGCTTCGAGATCCGCAATCGTTGTCCATTTTTCGCCGAGGTTACTCACGCCCTTGATCAACGAACCCGCCCCCTTGCCACTTCCACTACCACTCCCCTCCATCGACAGGTCAGCACCATCAATCGCGAACTTCAACTCACTAGCTCCTGTCGTAGCTATACTGTTTCTCCACCCCGTTCAAACTCCTCATCCTGTTCACTATCGTCAACAGCTCGTCGAAGTTCGGCGTCAGTAAGTCACATTGTGGTAAGTCGAGAAACCTCAGTCACTTGACATTGGACACTGGTTCAAACCAAACTTTTACGTCGAAGACGGAACGACTGAAGTCAAGTTGCTTCAAGCTGCTGCTGGGCACGTTTCAGTCGACAATTAAAACCTCGACCTGTTTCGCAGCCTTCACATCCGCTTCCGTCATGGCGTTTTGCTTGCTGTTATCACTCGAGTCCACCACCAGCTTACCCAAAGGAGTCTCCCGGTCCACCTTCAGGTCGTCCATAATTTTCATATCGACGACTCAGGAGAGCATGTCACCACTGCCATTCATCATCTACGCGTACTGCGCTGTGTTGAACGCTTGCTTTCAAGATCACGATCAGGTAACAACTCCGCATCCGAGCTCTTCCATATAGCGTTTTATGCCCGCTCCAGCTGAATCTTGACCGACTCAGGTGTAGAGCGCGACCGCAGCGTCGTTTGTCTTCCCTTTCCTGTTCAGCTACAATCTGGCCACTCATTCACTAGACATTTCTTCCCACACCGCCAAAAGAGGTTGCGACAGTTCCCGGAAGAGATGTGTGCAGCTCGTTCGCCATAGGACCCGCAGCCGGACGACAGTTGTAGTCGACAGTCTATCCTCCAAGCACCACAACCTTCGCGCTACCCGCAGTCGTAGGCGAGGAAGACGTAGAGGACGAAGTAACGTGCTGCTGCAGCGAACTGGGAGTGGGACCACCGACAACGCCGCCACCTGCGCTACCCGCGGTCGCACTCGTCGAATTAGAATTTGAATTTCAACCTTGTACAATTTCCCACAGCTCCCTCGCAATCAACGCCCCCACCCGCGCGTTGTTCTTCACCAGCACAATATTTCATTCCAGACTCTTCCCTTTAGTAGCATCGTTAATCGCCTTCAACAAGTAAGGAGTAATATCCTTCCCTTTTACACCTTCTTTCTTATTATTGCGCAACTCATTCGTCAACCCTACTAGTTGATGTCGATGCCGTTACTACTTGAAAATGCGCTGCTCACTAATCTCAAGGGATGGGATTTCAAATTACGAGGCCTCCGTAGCCCATGTATCCACCATTTGAATTTTCATTTTTTGAAAAACTCGGCCCCGGAAACACGTTCGTCTGGAAGTGCACGATCTTTCAAACAATTTTACTACGCCTCCTTATCGCCCGCCTCGCCTTGCATCTCAGGGCTGCTCCCAAATTGGGTCCTATCCTTGTCCACAAAATTACTCAGCTTCAACCCGCTGCTTGGCGTAAAAAAGTTCGGGAACACTCCAGTTCTGAAACCCACCACCGGAACTCCTTTAGTTTCAAGATATTCCAAGGTTCTCTACAAGTCCAAGATCGATTTTCAACCCGCGCACACCACCGCTACCCGGCTCTTCGTAAACTCGTCTAAATCAGCACTTACGTCCCACTCATCGCCAAAATGAACGCCACCGATGCCACCTGTGACGAAAATCCTGATGTTACTACAACGCGCACACCATCATCGTCGAAGCGACAGTAGTCTAACCGTCCTTGCCGTTACTAGACTACCTCTCACATATCCCTACGGCTGACTTTTTTAATTCCCATTCCAGTTTTCGCCAAATATTCCAAACTTCATTTATCCAGCCCCACATGTATCTTCCCCTTCAACACCGCAATCGTCGCCGGCGTGACGTTACTAAACGTCCCTCAGAATCTGTTCGACTTCTTCACTAGACGATGCGGTTTTGTGGATATGGCATTCCGTGCGAGATGATGGTGCTCTCAAGTCCCACCACCGGTCGTCCGTCTTTAATCGCCTGGAGCACTTCGGGCGAGTAGACGATGTGCTGCGCGAGGGGCGAGTAGGCGGGCGGGAGGGAGGCGGAGGCGGACATGCCGCTGTTGGTGGACATCTTTAACTTTATGATAGAAGTACGTTACAATATTATTATTTCAGCTCGCGTCAAGCTGCTTATCTCCTTCTCAGCTAAATGGTGAAACTGAAAATTTTATTACGTCAGTCGTCAACTGATGAATAGGGCACTATAGTGCCAGTTTCATTATAGACATACGAAAGCCCCCAAAGAACAGAACAGGTAGAGACATCGTCATAGTATAGCTCTACTTCAACATGAGTGAGGAACATCAATCAAATTATGAAACAATTTCAAGTTCAAGCGTTAGATTCCAAAGTGTTGGTGTACTTAAACGTAGTATTGGTTGAGATTGAATTTTACTTTTTTTTTATACCGAGAGAGTACCAAATTCGCGTGGAAACCGCTAGTCAAAAACTTCCTACAAAAGGATTTACGATATTGCCTGAACTATATGTTAAACATCTGCGCCTGCAGCAGCAACCTTCCTCAACTAAAAAAATACTTTAATGCATTACTCTAAATCTTATGTTTATGCATTAGCATTACCCTGGTCCACGGCTCCGCGACAGAAACTTATCATCTACACATCGATAAACTACCAGTACCTTTACCAGTCTTCTGGTTCCGTTTCTGAATACATTTGCAGTCTATCATATATTGTTTGTGGTATCCACTTTGCTTGTGGCACCCTGTCATCGTGGTACTGCTGCGCCACATCCAAAAATTTGCTAATAAAAGCAGCAGTTGCTCGATTTTTATAGTTCGCGAACGGCTTAATAATCCGTTGCACCACCGGTGCATTGTCCTCGACGTCGTCCCCGGAGTCATACTCATCATGGTCTAATAATGGTCTAGTCCATATAGTACCCTGTCCAAAACCGTCCCAATCCTGCCACCCATATCTTCTGATGATGCTCTTATCTATAGTATTATTCGGATTGAGAATACCATCACGCACAGCAGCTATATGAATGGTGTCTCGCACATATTCTCCCATTAGAGCACTTACCATTTTGTTTATGGCCCTATTTATTTTCATCTTATGTAAAAAATAACCTAATTGCCTCTTCGAAAATAAATGTTTTGATTCTTCCATGACTATAGCAAAATGTTTCGATACAAAATCAATGTGGTCCTCGAGTGAAATTCCCAACTCGTAATATTGCAGCGTAATTAAACCACTCACTACGCTTTCAGAGTAACGATCCAACTGCGAAACTATTAAACTTTTCAATTTTAGTTCCACTTGGCGGACGTCGCCATTGCTGCCGCCACACCCTACAAATGAGACTATGCAGTGTCCGCTGCCAGGAACCTCTTCACTCAGAATAATACCATCTCTTCCTATGTGAATGTGAGATAATATTTGCCTCACAGTTTGCTCTTCGAGCACAGCGTCTATGAGCCTATAGTGCAATTTGTATCTGTCTTCCAAAACCCAATTGCTTGCACCTAGAATCCACTTTGAGGCTCTGGCAAAAGACGAAAGATCGTCTTTAGATAAATAAGATTCCATCTGCCACAAAACATCATCAGGAATTATTTCTTTAAAACGTTCACCACCGTTATCCAAATTGGAGCGCCGTGCATCTGCTGCCTGATGTACCGTCCGTTGTACCTGTGGTTTGTGCCAAACTGGAGTATGGGCGAATGGAGTACCATGCATTTTCAGCAGTCTTTGAATTTTCAGCGCATCACTACATCGTAATGATCCCGTTACGATCGAAGTTAAAATCACCAGAAGTGTGGCAAAGTAGAGCAACCGCGTCATTTTACACGATAGTCGATTACGATTAGTACACTTCGCGTTCGCCTGAGCTGAACTAACAATAAGATAATACAGGCTAAAAATCAGCAAAAAGTATGTAAGAGTAGTATAGGAGCAAATGCAAAAGCCTTGTTCAACAACTTTTCGTATTAGGAAAGAAATATAAACGCAGGAAGAATCAGATTTCGATGATGCGATAGCGATTGATCAAATAAGAGATATAATATCGTAGCGAACGAAGAAGTGCAGTCATCAACATGATAGTGAAGCAAATCAAGTAAATCGTTATTAGCGGAGCAGTCAGAAACCGTTACATTCAATCTTCTTCTCAATCCGAAACCTAAACCGTTGATGGTGGAGCCGACAGACACAAATGTCCATCACCACCCGCACACGTGAAACAAATACAAAACATCAAACCTCTTTGAGTATGACCTAGACAGCAGCATCATCGCTTTTGAGAAATCTCGCAGTTGCGAGCAATTACGATTACTTTTCAAACACTACTTAAAAAGTTTTCCTAAATATTGGAACCCCTATGCTCCTTCAAACCTAGGCATATCTGCCCAGTATCTCCTCTTGCTTACGTGCTTAAGCACGCCAGCCACCGGTTCATCAGCGCGTCCGTTTCCGCCACGATGATGAAATTCTTCTGTCTCGGATATCGCACCTCCCAGCTCGCGTCCGGACTCGGCGTCGTGGCGTCGATTTCACTACTGCTGCTGGCTGTAACTGCTGTCACCTCCTTCAACCCCCGCAGTGGGCCCAGCGACAACGGGGAAAGTGCTACTACTGCAACTGAGGTATAGCTGCTGAGATATTTCTATCCTTCAGTATCCTACTAGTACTCTCATACCGTAGGCCTGTAGTACAGATCCAACGGAAGACCTTGACCGAAGTTCTGGTTTTTGATCGAGAGAGCACTGCGGAAGTTGAGCACCTGCTTATAAGCTTCCACAAAGTTAATCGGCTTTCAGCGTTTCTCACGCTTGGACTTGCGGTTTGCACTCGATGGACTGCCGGGTTTACCACCCGATGGTGGCACAGGATAGCTCTCATTGGAAGGCGGCGGCGCGTTACTCCCCGAACTCCCACCACCACCGCAACCGCACAATCCGCCCTTCCGCTTTTTCCCTCCATCAATCTTATTCTGGCTATTCGAACCAGTGTTATGCGGATTCACCCAGTTCTCAGGATCCTTCTATGAGTCCTGAATCGCCTGCAGGTTACTACAAGAAGATTTTTTGATCCGAGAAATAATTCGTCCGTACGCTTTTCACATCGAGGACAAACCGGGGGTGCATCCCGTAGAATTTATCCGAGAAGATGTACAGCCGTTGCAAAGCGAGCACACTCCAGAACCGCTCGACCGCGTCGCCAAAAACAATCGTTAACCAGCCTTCAATATCCGGCTAAACGGGCAGGCTACTACAGCGGCGCCTGCGGCAGCGGCTTCAGCTGAATTTCTCAACGCTTGATCTCGTGGTACACGTTTCACAAATAACTGTCGTTACTACTCGTTTTCACTACAGAATACTGCGAGTATTCTGTATAAATGCCTCAACGCTCATCGCCTTGTACCTGCTACTATTGTCCAGTTTTCTAGGCCTTCGTGTTGCTGAACATCCTTCTCATAACATGTAAGTCCGTGTTCAACATAATGATGGCGAAGGCGAAGGAGTAAACTGAATCACTAGTTCTACCAGTTGACTTGCGCAGGCTCTTTCAACTTCAACGCAAATCACTCCTATTCGGTTAACGACCGATCAGCACTAACTTTGTCAGTTGCCGAGCCAGCACCCGCTTTTCCCGTATCTCAATCGGTGGCCGTAACTGCTTTGTCAGTAGCTGAACCTGGTCCTGCTGCGTCAGCATCCACTCAAGTGTCGATATCCACGTCAACAGCAGCGATTGAAATCGCCACACTAGTGTTCCCGGTGCTACCCGCGTCACCACTCTCACCAGTGCCACCAGCTCACTTTTTCGCAGCCTCAGCATCTCACCGTTTTTTCGCCTCCTCTGCGACCAGCTTTTTGGCTTCCTCTTTCGCTTTTTCCATCTCTCACCGTTGTCTACTATCACTCACTACGCCAACTCATCCGCGTTCTGCGCGTAATACGACTCACCGAAATATTTCATGATTCTATCAATCACTTGTCCCTCACCGCCGGGCTTAAAACAGTCAAACAGTTAGCGCATCGCTCACAAGACTGACAGCCCTTTGAAGTCGAGCTCTTGGACGAAAAGTTTGAAGATGTCAACCGTATCTTTCCTACTAAAATACGCACCCAGGACGTTGGGATCTAATCAACCCTTCCCCGCGGTGCACATCTCTCAGAGCCACTTCGCAATTTTCATGTTCATTCACTCGACTTCTTTCTCACTGCCTCACCGGCCGCTGCCACCTAAATTTCCTCCCACGCCTGCTCCACCCACGCCTGCGCCACCCGCGCCGCCATAACCTGTGCTACTCGCGCTCGGTATATCAATCACCTTAAAGACTTTACTACTTCAAATACGAAATCCCGAGCTTCGGATCGAGGTTGAACTGCAGCACCGCCTGCGCGGAATATAGAGCTTCTTCCGTCATCTATCAGTTGTTAAACCGCCAGATGTACTGCGTCAGGTTCCGTTTCAGGTGCATAACTGCGTCAGGGTCGGTTTCGTAAACTGTTTTTAGTTTACTAGAGCGCGTGGAGGAAGGATTCACTAGAAAGTGAATCACTCTGAATATGTGGTGTACATATCTGCCGAAGAAGCTGCGCCAACTGAACCGGAAGCGCGACCAAAATCGCTGGCTCCGAGCGCGTCTTGGTAATGCGCGTCTTCGTTACTATACTGCGTCGGTGAAGGCTGCCGTGTTAGAGTTGTCCTTCGACGCAGTGAGGACTGAAACTGCACTGTTGTCTTTACCTCCGGCGCCGATGTCTACAATAGCTGTGTTGTCACCAGCGGGTTTCTGAACCTGCTTACTTGCGGCGTTAGAGCTCTTCACCGCCGTGTTTGCCTTCACCTATTTATGCGTACCATCATTCGCATCACCCAGAAATCACTTAGTCGCCTGTCGCAGCTCGATCCTAGTCTCTCCAAAATGGAGCTCTTTATAGAAGATATCGGTTTCGGAATCCCCTTCAGGCAGCCCACTCACACCTACTGACGCGGTGCTTCACCGGCCCGCGGGCACTTGAAGGTTACTGCCACCAGCACCAGTTCACGCTGGATTCGGACTGTTACCTAGCGCAGATGGGTTTGGACTCGTCCCCACACCTACACCGCCTCACACCGATCACCGCCCCTTCATCTTCACTGTTCACCTCGCCGTACCCGGACCATCCGGCGACCACTTCTTGTTTTCACTAGTTCAATTTACTAAAGGTCTAATTCTTCGATCTAATACTTGGTCGTGTAGGCGCTGTCTATTTGGGCGATACAGAGGCTGAACGAGGAGATGTCCACCCAGATGCGGGACATCACGTTGTCGGCGAAGGCGAGGATGCCTGGGAGAGGAGTGTATTTGTGCGTATGGTGGAGACACGTGCGGGTAGTAGAAAAAGGCTTTTTTGTAGAGATGCTGCACGAGGAATTTGGTACGGGTATTGCCGCTATAGTCGAGAACTTCCAACTTATATACTCATTACAATAAGTTTAAGTACCCAAAGCCCGCTAAAACTACCCCGGCAATGAGGCTCCTACAACTAAGAATAACTCACCACGATACAGGATATAAACTGTCTGGCCTTCCGTTAGCTGATCGCTGGGCCGCACCATCACCGCCTGGTCGCTCGGCGACACGTTCAGCGGCGCGGCTTCTGCCGCAGCCGTGGCAGGCTGGTCGGACATACTTTCGTGGTTATTGTTCTAGTCTAACCTGTTTATTTGAATTCGCACTGACTACGAACTTATGTGTAAGTAAGTTGTATATAGTTTTCCAAACGCAGTGTACTAGAAAATTCGATCAATGACGATGCGGATGCCCATCTTCACTCAGTAATGCGTCCCACTTGAAGAGTCCCAATTAAAGTACACGACGAGGCACAAACGGAAGCATGAGGCTTTTGAAGAGTTTAATCGTATCAATCATCGAATATCTCTCGCAAAAATTCAATTGAGTATCATGTGGGTCTCTCGTCTCTAAACAATGCTCAAGCGCATCAAACAGTTCGCGCGAGCCCGAGCGGATTCAAACCACTACCTATGCAAATACTATTCGAAACAACAGCTACTGTTTGTTCAAATTCACCGCCCGACTACTTTGGTTCTGGTTTAAAGCCGAAGCTTCTTCTATGCTTACAAACGAAAACATCTACAGCAAACAATTTTTCAAATAGTACGTGTACGTCCGTTAAAAAATTCTTCTATCCCAGAGAGCCTAGGCTCACATCTAAGTTACTTACAAAAATGTTACGTAGCTTCTCAACTTAAGTACCAACCCCTTACGCATAAATCGTCGACTCCGTACCAGCAAGCGCAGGCACCGCCGTACTCGACCATCCCCCATCGGCCTTCAACTCAAGCTCGAACCACGTCGTGGCCAGGTGCGTGCACTGGCTCAAGTCAGTCGTGTTCGGACTCTTCACGCACGCCAATATAGCATCATACCTCTCGCTGCTGCTGCTCGGCTTGTTGGAAGAGTTGAACTCTTCGAAGTAGTGGAACTTGAGCTTTTCCACGATGTCCGCGCTATCTTCTGCCCCATCCCCAACATCCTTAGAACTACTAGAAGAACCGGGCGCAATACTGTCGATGTACAGGAACCCGCTCTGGCCGCAGCCCGTCATGCCGTGGGCGCCAATCATAAAACCCGGGATCATGGTGTTACTGCTGACCAGGTTGATATTCGTCGTCAGCCCGTTGTACATGTAAATGCCACCTGCACCGCCAGCACTGCTACTACTCGCCCCACTGTGGTAGTGCTCGTAGTTCCTCGTGTCTAATGCATCATATTCAACTTCTATTTTTTTCGCCATGAAGAAGGGGTTCGCAGCGGATTTTAACTGGTAATACTGTCCATAATCGTAATCGACGTGGTTGCAGTGGGTGTGGCCGTCAATGTACCTAGATTTGTAGTGAAATTTTTTTGTCGACGTGGTTGCAGTGGGTGTGGCCGTCGATGTATCTGGATGGTTAGTTGGATTGTAGTAGTCGATGACGATGTGGTGTTTAAAATTAAATCGATTTTTGATTTTTCAGCTGAACAACGATGCGACTTCAACACGAGTAAGACAGTGCAATCACAAGACATACACAGAAAAGTTTTCAAGATCAAGTTCAAGAGTGCAAGGAAGCAAACGGCAAAATAATTTCTAGAAGTGAATCTCTCCGATCTATTTCACGTCATAGCAATACCGGTTTCTAGCCGCAGCTGAACCTTTCAGTTTAACTAACTAACAATTTTGCATTTCCAAATTTGTGCCTGCTGCCACTCATATGATGACAACAGCACCTCTAAATTCTTTCAAAACTTTTTTTCTCATTGTTTCTCTCCTTACTTACATCACCGAACAACTATCCGAGCACTTCTCCGGACAACTCTTCTCTCTCGGCAGTCCTTCTCTTTCACGTGCGTCCTGAAGTGCTCGCTCCCGCAGTTTGCTAGATTTGCCCGCACCGCGTCCCTTGCTCCAGTATCCACCAGCGCTTGCAGCCGCACTGTTTTCGGACGGAGGCTTATAGGTGTCCCAGCCGGAATTATTTGGGATCCATTGCCCTTGTTCAGACAATTCCAGTCTACTTTCACCTGCATTTACAATTTGTACATCCTGCTTAAGTTCACCAAGATAAGCATAACGTAAACCCTGGTTCCCAGGTTCTCCGTCGGGGTTGTCAGATCCCCCGGCGCTGGCACACACGCTCGCATCATCAGCATCGCCATTGCCAGCGCCAGCATCACTTCCGGCACTCGGCGCAACAGTTGCGCCTGCATCCTCTCCATCACGACGCCGCAACCACGGCGTCAGCGCTCACTTGCAGCTCTCAATATGGGTGACGTCGAAGTACACCGTGATCGTGCGCCCAAAGTCAGCGTCTTCTGCGTTGGTGACCTCAAATGTAATCTCGTCAGTGTGCAGTGGCACCGTGATGTAGCTCTTCGCCCCCGTCCGCTTGTCCCGCACCCGCACCTGCTTGCAGAGGGAGTAGCGCCGCCCATCATTTTCCGCCCACGACGACACCAGTGTCTGGCGTGAGATGTGACGCACGCCTCGTGGTCTTGCACTTGTGCCGTCCTGCAACGCGCTCGCTCGCTGACGCTGTGCCTCGCTGCACGGCCACATCACGTCTACCCATTTATACGCGGAAGGGACGTTCCACACCTTGATTGCCGTCTCAGGCGTCCTGCCGTCGCGCGCGCGAACCGTGGGCCTCACTACATTCACCCAGTCGGCGCGGCTGAAAGGCACACCGTCTGCCCCAGCGGCAGCCAGTAGCGAGACGTGCGAGCTCGGCGGCCACAAGAAATTTTCAGCCCCGTACTCTTCCTGTATGGCGCGGGCGTAGTCGGGAATCGGCTCATCGGCAGGATGAGAGCCTTTCATATTTCCCGAAGGCTGGTACCAGAAGCGGTGCTCGACTCCCTCCTCCAAGGGATCGGGAGTCGGCTTATAGTTTTGCACGAACCACTTTCCCCGGTTGCAGACCTTCTGCAACTCGGCCATTTCGTCGTCATCGTCCTCGCTGTCTATGCCCTCGACGAGTTCGTAGTCCGCTTCGGCCAGCCACTCTTCGAACTCCGCAGCAGTCATCGGCTGCTCGTTGTCTTGACCTTGAGCAACCACGCTAGCCATATCTCTATTACTATTTTTTCTGTTTTTTGAGCGATACAATTTCGGTACAGAAGCTGAACTAATAATCAAAGTGTATACTTTTAAATTTGTCAACTCTCTCGCTGCAAAATAAAGCGGAGTTTTCTTCTTTTTAAGTTTCAACGAGGCATATGCTGCGTCAGGCTGAAAGAAGACGAGTGTGTTAGTGATAGCGATTTGAGTGTCAGAGCATCGGATTCGATTCAAGAAAGCGAGGAAAATCATCATGATATAGAACTGGATCTGGAGCGAACTATTGATTGATTGTGACCGACTCAGTGTTGAACGTAAAGCCGAAGTTAGAAGAGCAAGAGTGTACTAAAACTAAACTACCAAAAGCGATACGTATGTAACTAAGCAGCAAGTAACCTAACTCACTTCAGCCTGTTCGCGTTGTAAAGCGTATTCAGTAAACCAACTCACTTCAGCCTGTTCGCGTTGTACAGCGTGTTACAGCCCTTATAAGTCGAAATCAGGTGCTTCAACACCGTCGGCGTCCTCATATCGTCGTCGCAACCCATGCCGCTGAAACTCCAGTGACCTAAGTTATATTTTAAGTGGAATGTGCTGTGACGATGACATGCGAACGCCGACAGTGTTGAAAATGGATTCTCTAAGAAGTAATAGCTGTCTCACATATACATCATCTTATATAGTGAGCAATGACCATACAAGATCCCAAAGAACTTCCCCTCGCTCTTCTCGTACTCCTCCTCGAAGAATGCACAAGCCTCCTTCAAGTACGGCTCTATTTCCGTCAGTTTCGACGCGCCCGTGTATCCTAGAAAGCCGAGGTTGCCGATCTTCTGAATAAAGAGGCTGTTGCTGAAGGTGTTCAAAAACGACTTGTACCCCGTACCTTCCCTATCACCTTGGGTGTGGTACTTGGGATCGTCCGGATTGACAGTGAAGTTCATCCACTCAACAGTATCTTGGGCGTACCACTGCTGAATTCCATAGCCGAACTGGTCGTTCTTGGTGCCGCACCCCGGCCTGCTGCAAATCCACGCGTCATGGTTCCCTAGAACAACTTGGTTCGGCACACTCTTGGTTTTCAAACTGAAGCCGTCGTACAACGATTTCGTTAGACTGCCCTGCTGGTCGTAGAAGACGTCGCCGACGATGGCGAAGAAGTCGATGGCTGGCGTAGTAGTATCGCTATCAGCAGCGTCGCCAGCCTTAGCTTTCGCACTATTACCAGTGATGTTCGTAATAGCATTCAGCATCTCAGCAGAACGGTTCAACAAATCCCACTCGACGGCCAATGGGCACCACTTGGAGACGCAGGGATCTGCCCAAACTATACCTTGAGCACGTGTGTTATCCGCCACTAACTTCACAGGCGTTTGCGCGAGCACGTTGCCGTTTTTCTTTGAGTTTGAATCAGAATCAGAATCAGCAGAGAACGAAGAGGCGTTGTACACGGTCAGCAACACAGGTTTACCATCTGATGGGAAGTCTTTGACGAGGGTGGAGTAGAGGGCGTTAGTGTTGGTCTTGGTGTAGGTTGTAACAGTGGTCGCTGCTTCTACCGCATCACCCGCTTCACCTTCACCACGTACCACGCCAGTTACGTCAGCCACGTCGGTCATCGCGCAGTCGCTGTGCAGGCTGCACTTCCCACTTTCCTTCGTATACGTTGCGTACTGACAAGCCGTACCTATCTCCGTGCACCGACGCAGGCAGTCAGCTTCCATCATCACAACTTCAGCTTCTCCCGTCGCTAGCAACAAGTTTTATTTTTCGTTTTCAACACCACTTCCACTACCGCAGCTGATTTGCGCGCGCCCCAGGTCGTACGCGCTCTGCCATCTGTATTGAAAGGCCTTTGCGTAGTCGAACCCATACAACTTTTTCTCATCACCGCCACCGATCGAGAACGTCATATTCATGCCAGGCTCCGCCACCACGCTCACACGCATGCTGCCGTAGCCTTTGCTGTACATGCCCCGGGTTACACGTAGCTCAAGCGACCGGTCAGGCGAGAAGCGGAACTTTTCGGCAACGGCGCGAACCTCTGGTTCGAAGTCGACTTGACTTAACAGATCGTCTTTGCTTGGTGCAGCTGGAGAAGAGACGGCGCGCGTGAGGCCGTTGTGGTCGTGCTCGTTGTGCCCGTGGGCGGAGACGCCACCTGCTGTCAGAGTACATCCGCAGAGCGCTGATGAGAGCGCGGCTGCACCGGAGAGGAACTTCAACTTCAAAGACATGGTGGTCGTGTTTTTGGATTTTTTGATTTGATAGAGATAGATTACAAAAATTGGACCCGAGGGTCTCTGTACAACCACTTTTCATTTAGTCGGAACACTATGTGCGAGATCATACATGATTATGAACGAGCGAACCGAAGTGACGAAAACAAACCTATTCCCAAGAACGCAATTCTGCACGTTGATAATCGATTTAAAAAATTGCGAAACATTAGCACGATTTTTTTTTTTACAATGGTCAGTTTCATTTGGCGAATCTTCGATACTCAAACACACTAGACACCACCGTGCCTTTCGTTTTCCTTTACTTTTTCCTTTTTTTTCTTTCCTTTTGCTCCTACATCAGCCCCACCACTTTATTTTTCATTTCTCCGTCTCTCCCTTACTCATACTCGGCACTTAGCTCTTAAAATTTGTACAGTAATTTGAATTTTTGTTATATTACTACACAGTCTTGTCTGTATTTATTTTTTTATACACATATTACACTCACTTTGTTTTAGATCGATTTAAAACTTTTCATTTTATTACAATTGCTTTACAATACTATTATTAGCCATTATGAAAAGTATCCTTATCCCAGACACGTACTGGCTAGCTGAAACGAGCCGATAATATCCTATCTTTTTATAGTGTTTCGGCGGCCCCGCAAAACGGCGTCAGCGCTGTGACCAATTTATCAATCAGATCATGATCGAATTCATGCGCTTTTGAATCCAAGTAATCACTTTTGAATCTTCCCTCTCCTCTTAGCGTAGCACCATTTCGCTCATGCGGAAGCACCCAAACGTTCAGAAAATAGACAAACCCCATTTTTGATTCATCTTCTTCTTCGCGATTATTACGTACCATTCTTAGCTCATCCGTAAAATCGCTGCTTTCCATATACTCGATAAACAGTCCCGCCCGATGCGCAAGCATAAACAGGTTCTTGCGCAGGTAGCTGTGCACCCACTCGCACACTCGCTCAAAGATCTGTCTCTTCGTGTTCTCAATATCAACCCTCAGGCGTTCCCGGTCGGACGAATCCTTCGCATCCCCCAAGTTCACTTCCAGGACCCATTGCGATTCCACATCTGGCTTAGACTCCGTATCCTTCGGTTCCTCAACGTCTCGTTCAGTGGACTTTATCCAATGCACATCAGACTTATACATCGGTAGGTGGTACGACGTTATCCCGTTCCAGTACTTACGGTACTTTCTACCATCTAAAACAAGACGACCCAGCCGATCACCTTCACCATCACCTTCACGTCCAGGTTCACCAACATCCTCATCCACCACAGGTAACTCCAGCAACCTTTTTTTTAGCTTATCGGTAAAGTGTCTCGCAACAAAATCGATGTGGTCAGTCACCGTTGAGAGCGAAACCGATATCAATGATCTATTTGAATTTGAACCATTTCCTGTTAGTGTTAACTTCCGCTATTCCTCTCTCTCTGCCATTTGAACGCTATCTAGCTGATCTTCGCTCTCTACACCTCCCCACCTGTGCTCACTTTTTTTCACCACGCCATCATGAAACGCTATGAACGCGCGCCTCAAGTAACGCTGCAAGTAGGAGATGACTGCATACGCCCACTTAAACATAGAAGTTGAATAATGTGGGTTTGATAAGCTGTACTGCTTCGATAGCATTTCACGTGTCACTGCGTCAACGTCTCGCGCTTCCTCCGCCACGTCTATAAAGGATGCGTGATACATGTTCCGCTCCGCCAGAACATTGCTCGCACGATGAGCGCCGCTCGAAACCCTACTGAATGCAGCTGAGTCCCTCCATGCAGCTAACCTATTTTTCTCCATAGCGCCCGGAGTGCCACGCAGTAAGTGAGTTTGCACGTGCGCAAGCAAGTCATCAGGGAGACCCGCGAGACCCGTAGCGGTAGCTGTAAGTGTGGCGGCTGTCTCCAACTCAGAACAACCTGCAGATATGCGCACATACGGGTTGGCAATACGGCATCAAAAGCTTGGCATGCAATTTGCATGACTTTGAAAGTACTTTACAACCTGCATCACGCGCTGCATACCTGTACTTTGACAACCTGCATCACGCGCTGCGTCGCCGTCGGCTACGTCAACTACGTCGACTTTTAGCCGTCTTTTGATCTCAAGTGCATCACTACCACGCACGTCCAAGAGGAACGTACTTACGGCACAAGCAAAGTAGATTACTATCAATTCAAAAGCTCTACAGAACAAGCGACTCATTTTGATTTTGGTGTTTTTTGTAACCTCGTACCTCGTATAATTACGCTAAGGCTATGGCTATGGCTAATCGTTATACTTATTTAGTATGTCTATGTGAATATCCAAGTTTATCAAGTTCAAGTTCAAGTAAGTGCAGAGACAGCACCTAGAAATGCCTCCACCTGTCTTATGAGTATGTACTATCCAAGTTTATCTTTATGCTTACAAAATACTACAAATTAGTCTTTCTCTTTAGTATGACAACAACGGCTACAAAGCGTATATAGCTGAACGGATCGATTGGAATTCAAATGATTCTCAATTTACTTGCGCAACTTTTCGTAAAGTAGATGAAGCTAGATTCGTAGGTCGCATAGTCACGAGATAGATATCGAATTGAGAAAAAGTGAACGATATCAGAGAAACTGATCGCATACAAGATTTAGATTTAGTGATGGTACTGAGCAGTCATTGAAGAAATCATTATATAAACTATCCAGTAATCAAAATCATAAACAAGACCAAATCATTTCGTGACTGACGTATTCGTATTTCGCATATACTTCGCATATGCTGCGGTTATGGTATGAACACGTATGTCTATGCTACAAAAGTTCTACAGTTCGGGTGGGTTATGCTTTCTTGATTTTGAGATTATTTAAGTATCATCTTCCACGACTTCCTCATCAACATCATTCACATTCGTAGTTTTATATTTATATACTAGTATACTACCCATTTCCCATCGCTAATTCGTATTTTACCCAAAAAAAATCGTTTTGTGGCCCTCCGTGCCACTAACACTCTGTCGCAACCGCTTCAAATCACTCTCACTCGCGTGCTTCGTACTCAGGTACAAGTTTTGCGAAGTGAAGTCTAATTTTTTTCTCGGCAGGAAACCTCCACCACCGTCTTTACTTCCACCGCCACGGCCACCGGCCTGGATTTCCAAATCGTCGAACTCGAATTTGTTGACCATCTGTTCGACCGTGCTGCGTTTGTTTGGTCTGTTACCAGCGACGTTACCACCCGGCTTTTCTTTGCTCATCGGCGGACTAGGTGTCGGACTACCACTACTAATTCCCCCTCCCCCATCACGATTATTAAACCTCGACACGCTCGATGGGTCCCATTCACTTCCCCTCAACCTCGAAATTTTAGTTTTCTCAAAAAAAACTCGTGTCTACTCACTAGCTGGTCCGTGGATCTTTGTACGCATTAAGTGGACTACTACTCCTTGTCCACCACCAAATCTCCTATTTTACTAATCTAAAACATTGCTATCACTACTGGTGGGAGAGAAAGCTTTTGTTCTGACGCTTCATGCCACTAATCGTATTCACCGAGGTTCTTTCCGTTCTCTCCGAGCTACGGGCGTGCGGTTGCGGAACGGGTGCGGATACTGCGCCGGTTCAAGGTCATTCTTTCGAGTCCCCGTTTCGAGAAAACGGATACGGGTACTGCGCCGGTCCAAAGCCTGATGGAGCCACCGCGGGGGGTACAGGACTCCTCTGCTGCTGCTGCTCGCCACCGACTTCACGCTCAACAATTAAGTGCGGAGTGCTCTGGTGAGACTTCATCGTCAGTCTGGCCGGCGTACCGGCAACTGCACCCGCAGTGGCCATGGAGTCTAAGAACGCCATTGATTCGTTCTGCTGCCGAAGGTTTCGCTCCTGCTCCGGTGCGCCCGAACTGTCAGCACTCGACTGCTTAGAAAGCGTTGCCTCAGTGATTTCAGTCCGTTCCGTGATGTAAGACAGCTACGACGACTGCTGATTCACAACAGACGACGCAGGCGGTGCCGCGGACGTCAAATCGGCAGCGGCACGTGGACTCATCGTATAATTGTTGCTGTTCGTGATCTCAGGCTCAAACTCCCGTCGCAAATTGGCCGCAGCAGCTCCTACCACCGGCGAGTAACCTAGCGACTCCTTCTTCGCTCCCTAAAACTTTTCTTTCGTCCCCTGCTTCGACCCGCCTAAGCTCGTAGCCTCTCAGTAACTGCTTCGCAGGTTTCCGTAGCTCTCTATGGTCCCGATGTTCTTCATCGGTCTTCCCATTCCCTCAGCCTCAACTCATACTCATCCGGTGTTCATCGAGTCCAGGAACGTCGTCGTCTCTTGATATCCTAAACTCTTCGTCACACCAGATCAGTCTAGCGGGTTCGTCAATCACCCTCATCAACCACCGACGTTGTAGTCAGCATCACTCATCAAGCACTGTGCCATGAAATCCACTTGATTCGCCACGCAAACCTTGCTACTACTCCAGAAACGGCCACATAACTCAAAAAATATGTGGCATCTCCTCATAAATCAGCAGCTGCGCCGGCGTCTTGTAGATCCTTCACTTCAAAGCGAATTTGACTGCCTGTTCTCTTAAAACTTCACCGCCGCCAACGCAAACCATCAATGGCGTTCATATACCACTACTAGTTCGGGAAATGCAAATCCCCATAAATCGGCGAAAAAAATGGATTCGTCGTCAGACTAGTGTCGCCGTCGCAGTAGATTTTACTATCACTCGGTCAGCTACTCGGGCAGGAGGTAGTCGAACTTGTTGACTTTCCATTCTTCGTCCACGCGCCCTGTACGTGCGTCTATTTCGCCCGTCCCCTTCACTACTGAAAGATCGACGAAGGGACTTAAGACGACGCAGCACTTGGGCATCAGGTGGTTTAAATTCTTACTACTTCAGCTATAAAAGAAGTGCTATGCTCAGTCCACCTCCCGCACTGTCACCTCAAACAACAGTGAGCTCTGGAGAAAAGCGACCGAATTTACTACCTTGCCCGTTGTCGCCGAGGATCCACTCATACGTATTACACGCATCGATCACAGGCGCAGGAAACCTGTACTTAGGAGGCCGCCTGTAGTCGACGATCACAGCCTTCATTCGAATTTTGTGCCGCTTCTGGAAGGCGTAAATGATACGCGTCACGTACTCAACGTGCGAGTCGCCGCTGAAAGCGCAGTAGCCGCCGCCGTGTAGGTAGAAGAGCAGCTATGTTTTTTCCATCTCTCCACTTCCTTCCCCACCCAGACCGTCGTTGTAGTTCAATTCGTGCTATTCGTCAAAATCCTGGCCTCACTCATCGGATGTTTTTCCAGCACCGCCCTTCTTATTCACTGGAAAATCTATCCAAGTCAGTCGACAAGGATTATCCTGTATCGCTACCGGATGCCGCTGGATCCGCACCGAAGGGAACAACAACCCCTTTGCAAATAAGACGAAGTAATGATCTAAGACACTCATAGCGTCTATCATCGGAACTCCTACTTGGAAGAAGAAGCTGGTGAAGCTATCTGTCCATCCCCACGATACAATCCATTTTGGCGGTCTGACGAATTGCACCATGAATTCCAACCATAAGGACCATTTTTCGCTGGTCTTTTGGCCGGGTATCCAGCTACTACAAACTTTCGTTTCCAAAAAACATCAATTTATCCTTCAGGAACCGCTGCACGAAGCCGGGAACGGGTGCGTGGCGCCAACATGCTCGCAACACCGAGTTGTTGAAGTGGTACAGGATCAGCAGGTAGTAGTGCGGCTTCAAACTACTAAAACTGATTAAAGCACGCCGGTTAGTCCAAATATGCTCATAAACATTATACGCAAAATGAATTGCAGCGAGGGTGCCGAGGTTGATCTTCGTCCAGTGCCACCAGATGGAGCAGAGGTAGTTGAAGGACTTCAGCGCGGATTCTTGCCAGAGGATGCCTGAGTTGCCTAGGAGTGAGTCTCTGATGTTGGTGGCAAAAGATGAAACGCCTAGGCTTACGTCTTGCGCCGTCCCTCGCCCGAACGACGAGCCTAACACGCGATGTCGTCCGTCGTCTCCGTATCACGTTACTGCGTTCTGAATCTAGGCCCTCCCCTTCTCAATTCCAATTCCGTCCCTACCGCTAACTCCCCTGCCGACTCACTCATACACCAGCAATCTGTCTTCCAGGAACTGCCGCACCTGCCAGTACCACTTGTAGAACAGCTGTTGATAAGTCCGAGTCGAATTGCTTCCGTCATTATCTCAGCCGCAGATACAGATCACTACTTTCGAATTGATCTGTACGCCAGGTACGCGCCAAGGACTTTACTAGGCAAGCGATGCAATTTTTTGCATCCGATCGCGCGCGCGTTCTTGTGCGTCCCTATCCCTTTCTGTTTCGTCGCTTGCGTTCGTTGCCACTGTCGACACGTCTCGCGACGACGTCTCGACGGACCGCGCGGATCGCATGGACGAGTGCTTCATTTTATCTTAAAAAAATCTGAACTTATGTATTATATGTCTAATCTACAGTGGAGTACTCTATTTTACGTCTGCTGCACACGTAGCGACCGATCTCTGAAATGATCGACGCCAAACTACTATTACATCTGAGTACTGCTAAGTCTAACTATGAATGCTTCTATGCAAAAAATCCCGTGAGTATGCAAAACGCTCAGAGCGCAACGGGGTGGGTTCAGGAGGTCGAGTTCTTTAAAACATCTTACTAAATATACAGGGGCTTGAATAAATGTTTGAAAAAATTTCCCTGCGCAGACAATTTTTGACGGACATACCAAGACGTAAGACTAAGTTGAGCAAGGCCAAGAGACTGTGACGGTGACGGTGAGAGAAGAACTACTAACGCACACACACGGTTGACATAGGCATAGCGAGTTTCTGAAAAGCATTTCAATTCAACAATAATTCAGTCACGTAAAATGAAATGATGATGAAGGCATCAGTGTGTCTATCTCAGTGCTTACGTGAGCACCTTCTTCCCCGAGAAGTTGCGTGACGCTGCGCTGTCCGTCGCTGTGTAGCTGCTATCGAGCTCCAGTGGAAACACGTCTTGCGCAAGATCTGGATCCAAAGAAACGGCGGCCATCTCATACGCTGTGATTCCACGAGCAGCAGGTACGTGCGTGCCCAATTTTGTCTATTCATCCGCGCTTTGCAATCACACAAACCTCTCTAAATAATAGTTTACCTTCTGGTGAAATTTCGTGTACGAGCAAAACGTACGTTCAGACCTCCCGTGTCCACATACAATGTGTACCTAGCAAAACCTTGCTTAAATCGCTAGAGACTCCGCTTGAGACTCTTTCTTCTTCCGTCTATCTCTTTAGAACGAGTTAGAACTTGTTCTATCCGTGTGGTGGAAACATTAACTTTCTTAGAACTTACATAAGATACCTATCTAACTGACCCCGTTCGGTCGGAGGTTGATGCCTTCCAGACTTCGCTAGAGCGCTACAACCGGAATCGTTACGCCCGAACTCCGTCAAGAATTGTCTTGTGGTGCCCGACACACCGACTCACTCGCACAAAGCTACTTCTCCGAAGAGCTGCTGCTGAGCACTCGCGAACCAGCGCGTCGCTTCCCCGACGAACTCTATTAAGCCAGAGTTTGAGAACTTACTTTACAGATAGATCAAATCACATACACAACCTGTTGTACCTACATAAAAAATTCCTGGGTGAAACGAATAATCTTTAGAACCTGTGATGACATATAGAACTGGTCGTTAGCAGACAGCAGCCCGCGTAACGACGTTGACGACCCGCCAAATCGCTTAGAAGAGGTTGGTCTTCTTCATGATGCGCAGGAACTCTTCCTCGTTGACTTCACCGTCGCCTGGAGAGTAGAAGATAAAGTGCGAAGTCAACGAGGAAGAGTTCCAATAGTTAGTGACTGTAGAAGATGAAAAAAGTTTTTTTTGTTGACTATCCAGCGTATGCACCGTGGAAACGCAGCATCTTCCAGTTCCAACTGTGTTCTAACTAATTGATATTCACTAGTCCGATTAGCCGGGCTCATCCAAAACAACAAATTAAGTACTCACCATCCCTGTCGGCTTCGTCGATCATTTCCTGCAGTTCTTCGTCGGTCATGCGCTCGCCGAGTTCCTTGGCCACACGCTTCAGGTTCTTGAAGGAGATCTTGCCTGAATGTAGAGTAGATACAAAGAAATTTAATTCTCACTCATGCGAAAAAGGTTTTTTTGTTTGTCGTATGATGGTGAACAGGAGTTCACATATCGCGTAGTCTTCAAAAAGGCCAAGGCGTGTTCATCCGCTATTATACTTCAAGATAACCGCTAAGACAATAGGTTCAACTACCATATGATGGTGCGTTTTGAGCGAATTGCTGCTTACACGTCCATTGTTTATACACGACTCCGATAATTCGTGCTTAAGCTCTAACTCAAAGAATTATGAGCTCAAGAAAGTTTTTGAACGGAGTCGCAGATAAACAATGAACGATAAGATGGCACCGGTTGTAAAAACTTATAAGCAGCAAAAATGTTTTTTGTTCATACTGGGTCTTAGCCATGGTTTTCAACCGTAAGGAAGATGCGGTATCAATAAGATTGGTAACGATTTTACCGCTTAGCTACCACCTCATCCATCTCGTCAACCTCAATAACGGAAAAATTTTAATTATCCGAATAGCTCACCCGTCTCGTCGTCGTCGAACAGGCGGAAGGCCTTCAGGATTTCGTCCTTCGGGTCGCGGTTCAGGATCTTCTGGGTCATCATCTTCAGGAACTCTTCGAACTCGATGGAACCGCTGCCTGGGATGTTATTAAAGTGAGGAGTTTATGCAGATTGATGAATTGTCCGTTCAGAAAGCGAAAAAGGCTTTTTGGGATTGAAAGGCATGGACGCTAGTGCACGTCGATGGAACCATTTTCGAAACTGTTAAATATCACTACAGAGTACTACTGTCCGCCTAGACCCCACCCAACAACGCGCCTACATCACAGCAATAACTCACCGTCGTCATCGACATCGGCGATCATCTTCTGGATCTCTTCCTTCTTCGGTTCGAAACCCAGCGCGCGCATGGCCACCTTCAGTTCCTTGGCGTCGATGGAGCCGGAACCGTCGGTATCGAACCTGGACGTGTGTACAATGAAATGTAAATGAGTCGAAAAAGGCTTTTTTGTATTGCGTATGCGCGAAGTGTTTTTTCCTGACGAGTTAGTGATCTACCTGTTGTGATAGCACATTTAATTCAGATCTACTCCGCTAAGGCCGGAGTTTCTCCTACTACACACATATCATCCAAATCCAAGCTAAACAAATCAATACAACAACTCACAGGTCGAAGGCCTCCTTAATTTCCTGCTTCTGTTCTTCGGTCAGTTCTTTTTGCCTGGTAGTGAAAAGTTTGAATTTTAATGCGTTGTACGACCGGGTACGGAAGCCACCTCAATCCATTACAAATACGAGCTATTTCTTAATAAAAATGCACAGAATATCCAAGATCTGAATTCTCATTGTATAGTGATTTTTTGCTTGCCCTTGCCGGCCGCGCCCACACGTCTCAGAGCCATGTTGGATGTGTTTTTTTTGTCTCTTTAAGAGTACTAAGAGCTAACTAATTCTCGCTAATTGCCTGCTAGTTCGTATTCGCGTGGAGCGTTCCCGGAGTGAAGTGGTGAGGTAAGTGAGTCAGGTGAGTGAACGACGTCGACGGACGTGAAAAGTTGTTCTAAAGCTAAAGCTACGCGAAAGATACCCTGGATAGCTAGCACACACAACTGACGACGAACTACTGCAGCTTCGAAAGCGAAAGCAGATCATCCTAGATCTGTAACCCATATTCGAAAAATAAGGCAGGCTTGAAATTCCCAAGTGTGAACAGTATTGATTCTAAAAACTCCTATGCTCAGTTCATTCATCATGTACAACTTCACCCAATAATCGCAGCCCACCTCACAACTGCATACCTTTCGTTACACCTTCCCTCCTTTCACCAGCCCCTCGATCCGTCCCCGCAATTTTTCTGCGAGCATAAACATCGTAGCAGACGAAGTTACACCACGCAGTATCTCAAACGTAACACCACGGTACAAATTCAACAACCCCTCATTCTCCACCAGCCGCTTGATGACGCTCATGACTCATTCTCGCTTCTCACTAGTCGGTGCTATTTGGTGAAATGCGGATCATCTTCACCCGCAAGAACGGAAAGACGCAGAGCACGCCTAACGTCCTACTACACCTAGCCCAGAGCAAACGCTCTACCAGCGCTGAGTGGTCGTCAGATCGCACCGTTCCCCAGCTGCTGTCAAATCGCTCACTGCCGTCATGCGTATTTACTACTTCAGCAGATCAAACAAGCCGAACTCGATCGCCGGCTTTATGCTCAGTATAACATACGTCGGATACTGATTCTTAAACTTCTACCTGAACTCGCTGTTAAAAATTAGGTCCCGAAATAATCCAACCTCGCTTCCATCAGCGTTCTTCTTCCCCAGTATCCTACTACGTCTAAACGTTCTCCAGCGGTATCACCACCGGCAGGATGCACGCGTCTCATACGAAGCCGCATCAGAGGCTATTACAACAGGTTTTTACTAGGGGTCCACGTTGAAAATTCCCTTATTACACATTTTCGCGTAGAATCTTCAGCACGAAGAAGGTGACCTATTTCCCGACGGCGTTACTAGATCATCATGAATTCTACGCCTGAGTACATCTTCTTCTTCTCACTAGAGACTGTTGAGGACGATCTTGTCCAGGATTAACTTCACTAAGGAAGGAGGCGGACCACTTGAACTTGAACTCGAGCTCGATTTCCCTCAAGTGATGTGCGTTTTGAGGGATTCGAACGGGAAAGCGGCCCAAGCCCCAATAGCTCCTCCGACGCCGCCGGAGAGGGCTTCGACGATTGCGTCGTCCATCTTGATTTGTTATATTCGACTAATATCTCGTTTGTAAGTACTTCTACATTACAATTTTTTTACACGATAAGAGCGAGTGACCCATAATCCGTCTTGTCTTCCCGTAACGGTAGCACGTAAAAAAAAGAAAGATCAAAGCCCAAGCAGTAGAACTCATATTCAAATATTTAACTTCGATAACATCAACATTTCATCATCCTCATCGTCAGTCTCCTCACCTCTCCAGCAGCAGCGCCGTAGGTACAATAGGTTCACTCTTCTCACCTCTCCAGCAGTTCGTTCACTCTTCTAAAAACCATTTTAAGCTAAACAGCTCGTCGTTGTACAAAGTTGTAGATAGTGTGTGTGATTGAATTTGAAACCATTTTTTTTCTCCAAACTATTAACATGCCTCAGTAGCAGTACCAGTGGCCTAGGCCAAGTAGCTGCCGATCCAATACCAGCTCAAGCACGCTTACCCTTGTCGTAACTTCACTGCTTTCTTACAGTCGGAGCTTAAAGCGTCGAAGCACCCAACCCAATTACAATACCCTGCGTGGTGTGCCTAACTCGTGTAGGCCTGTGCTCATAAAAATTTGTTGTACGCAAGTTGCCCTGCTGTCGAATACGCCGCCTAAGCCGCACAAGTTATTTTTCATTACCTCGCTGATCGAGGAGTTGACAGCGACGGCAACAGCGTCAGGGTCGATTTGATCGTCGTCGTTTTCTATGCCGTTCTCGATGGAGGAGGCGTCGATGATTTCCTGGAATAGAGTTGTGTTGTGATTGTAAAAAGATCGATTCGTCTTTCATGACTTGATGTGGGTCAGAAGTTGTAGTTGAAGCTGGTAATAAATTTGGGTGTAACAATCTGAGGTCGCTGGTCAATTTATTGTTCATTGTTTATATGCCACTCCGTTCAAAAAGTTCTTTGGCTGTGAGATTCTTTGTATACGAGCCTAACGCAAAATTATCGCAGTCGTGTATAAACAATGAACGTGTAAGCAGAAATTCGCCTAAAACGCACACGTCGAGCTCCAAAAATTCCCGTAAACGCTCAACCACAAAAATTCATGCAATGCAAAGAAATCCTACTGAGTAATTGTAGGGAAATATTTTAATAGAATAAACAGCTCACCGAAAATCCCTGCGGCAGCTTGCTAGCAAAAGGGACGTATTCAGTGCAATCAGAAGCTTTTGGCATGGTCGCGAACCCCTTAGCACCACCCAAAGCTCCACCTGCTTCGTTACCAATGGTGACCATGGAGGCCATCATACCTGTGCGGAAACCACTTTGCATCTGCTGGTTGAAGTTCTGGCTCCAAGAACAGAAATGGGCGTTGCGCGCCTGCGCCCAGCGGGCCCCGGCGTGGCCGAAACGCATCTTGCCGTTGAGTCTCTCTCGGTCTCGACGAACTGAAGACTTTAGTGAAGTTCAGTTGTTGTTCATACGAATTAATAGCATTAAGCATTTCCATTTATAAATTATAGTTTAGACAAATTTTGTGAAAGATTCACCCACCGCCACGACACACACAACAAATCCCACTCGCATAAAATACACTAAGCATAAGCGCATCATTTTACTTTCAGTGAGTAGATCCATTTAAGTTAGGGACAGTATAGACGTTTAAGTTTGTCTAGAAGCTAGCTTTCCAGGAGCCGATCGTGAAGACGTCGAGTTGCGGGCGGCTTTTGCCGCCTCACTCCTCGAGCCAACTGTGTCGACGTCAAGTTGCGGGCGGCTTTTGCCGCCTAACAACTCGATTAACTCATCCGAACTACACGGTTAAGTCATTCTTAACTCATCCGAACAGCTTGTGTTGCCGCCTCACAACTCGGTTAAGTCATTTATTTATGCGACGACAGCTGAATGTCGACACAGTGACTCTCAAACTCATCAAGTTCGAAAGTATCCTCTTTGAATCCATCAGTCAAACACCGTAACTCCCTTTCCATTTCCGATCCTCCACATATGTGAGCTTTACATATTATTATAGGAAACTTTGGCATGGAATTACGCGGAAAGTAAACCACGGTCATCTCACCTAAGTAGCCGGCCTCACATAACAACTTGAATAGTTCAAGAACGATCCCTTGTGTGAACTGAGTTCCACCGTACCACTTCGTTGCACCTTCCTCCATCCGAGACGTATTACAATTTTTGAAATCGATAACATAGTCTAGGGGCCAAAAGTCATCCCAAATATTCAGTAAAAATTGAAATTTTCTACCAAGCGTAACAATCTCCGGATCACTGAATATCTCTTGATAGTCCATTTATTGCTCGTGATGAGGATACCCTCGATATCGACCTGGAAACACCCCGCACACAACGAATCTCTGTTCATCTTTCATGAAATCCATACGGTTACGGGCAGCGGCATCCTTACACCTGGCATCAACATTGGCAAGTATTAATCTGACAATTGCACGCTGGAAAGGCTCACACTCCCTGGCAATACGATCAACTCGATCATCTTACTCCGACTGTGCTGTCTTAATCATCCTGACTAGTCGGCTGTGCCGTCTTAATCAATCAGCCTGACTCATAAGTACAGATCCACGATCTTGACCGCTTTTGCGGACGTCGCCTGAGACTAAGTCGTTAAACAGCATTTCGACGGGGACTTACAGCTGATGCAGGTGAACCACCTAAGGTCCTGTGGAGGTCGAAGGACCGGATGGATATACAGACATGCCTCACACGTTCAGTTGATTCTATCATCTCGAAGTGAGCGGCTATCATCGATCGAACCCATCAAGTAGATTGGCATTGCTGATGCTGTAGTATCACTGCTAGATGAAGCTATCGACCATGTTCTTGATCGGCGGAATAGACAGGAACTCCGACGGCTTGTTATTCAGCATGTTGAGCGTTTGCTCCGTCTGATTGATCTGCTATTGCTACTGCTGCACATCCTGTTCTCTTTGGGCAACCTAAGCCTCCGCCGTCCTCCGCTGACCCTGGAGCTGCTAAATCTCATTACTTAGTATGCTTTTCTGCCGCCTTGCGGCGTCGCCAGCATTGGGATCTTGGCTATTCTACGCATGCTGCAAAGACAACTCAATCTGCATATTACGCTGCTGTATACTAGGGCCTTTCTAAAATACACGCCGCTGGATCAACTGGCACTGCATCTGCGCCTACTGCAGAGCCTCCTGTGCCAGCATGTACTGGTTCTTATTCATCTCGAGCTGACCGCCGACCGCAATGCCCGCCTCGCGTAGAAACTGCTGCACTTTCGGTTCACCTAAGTCCCAATTCTGCATATTCTGACCGTTAATCATTTTTGATTTGGCCTCAGTGCAAGTGCACACGCTGATCGTTACCGAAAAAAACACACAAGGAAAAAACTAAGCTTGAACGAACGTTCTTCTCTCGATGCTCGTCTGACGCTTTGGAACAGTGTATTTTGTTTTTGAGTGAGAGGGAGAGAGAGAGAGAGAAAGATAGAGAGAGAGAGAGTGACGGTGACCACAGTAGTAGATGAAGACCTAACCAATACCAAACAATCAATAGTAAAGATAAAGAATTCAACATCAGAACCAGTCACAATTATTCAGCTCAAAATTCACAGAATCATTTCTTGATCACCCCCTTCGCCTTCACTCCACTTCCAACCTTATTCTGACTAGCCACCCCAAACTTGTCTTTCTCCTTGTCTCTATCCTTCCGCTCTCCCTTCCTTGTGAAGAAATCTAGTACACTTGGCTGATTTGCTTTCCTAACCACAACGTTCTTCGAAGATGTAGATGCACTGGCCACCGACGGCAACACCACAGCCGCTTTCACACAGCTGCCAGGCTCGAGCCAGATCTGCCCGTCTACGTAAATTGCTTTAAAAGCCTTCAGCGGGAATTTTTTTCCAAGGTTAAGACATTCTGCACTGCGCGTCGCTCCCGGCGCCAGTCCTTTTTCATCTACATTATCCATCACAGTCACCACATGTGGGCCACATCCGCCATACATCTCTGATTTCGCAAAAGCGTTACTAGGGCGATAAGCATCTATACCCAGGCAGTCCCTGCGCCTCCTACGCGGTGCAGACGTGAGTTCCGTAGCCGTGCTCACCTGGACCACCGAAGAGTTATACGAAGGCGGGTGCGGAGAGAGGTTCAGCCTTCATCGTCTAAGTTGACGATGATCATGATGAAGATGAAGAACTAGCAAACGACCCGTTCGACATAGCCTACAACGCCCGTGCTCACAACACGTTCATCACCCTTATCGCCTCTTTCTTGTCACTACTTCGAATACTCAGAGCATTCCCAGTCACTGCTGCAATACCGCCGCCCATGTGCATTCGCTTCACTCTGCACCAACAGAGCCTTCTGCTACTTCTCAGCTTTTTCGAGCTCAATATCCTTTACAACGCTATCACCCTAAGCCCGTCTACTACTCCAACCACCTATTAAAACACCTCACTACGCAGCCTGCATATCACTAACTGCTATTAGAACGCCGGATGCCGCTCGCATCGCTCCTGCATCGCACGGACAGTCCAGTACTGCTTATGCGAACTACCCGGCATTCCACTCAACACCAGCGTCCGCTCATTACCACTCCTTGTTTCGAAAGCCGCATCCCTTAACCGTGGTACTAAGGATCGTTGTCGCTGAAGATCTCGACTTATTCGTTACTAGTGTTTTAGCGGTTCGCCATAGGGGCCGTGGGTCATACCACTACCTGTAGAAGGGTTCACGTTGTTCACGTTGTGATACCGGTCCCAGATGATGTCTTCGCGGGAACGGGGCTTTGGTGCTGAAGCTGACGCTTGTGCTAGAGTCGAGGACGACGATGATGAAGACGAGTGGGATGCCATGGTGCAGCTCATTGTATGTTGAGGTGTTTTATTCAGACGCTAACTAAGTAGACTACCCACTCAAATTTCTAGTGTAGCATATTTCAGAAAAGAAACAAAAAGAAGATACTCAGAGCGAATGCAATCAAACTTGCCACAATTCTCGAGTTCGGACAACACAGGAGGAAGACCAGTATCAACTACCATAGCAACAGGATTACGAGCATAAAGTCCAGTTGTAGTGTAGTTTCATAGTAAATGGCATTTCTTGAGTTTAAGATTCAATTTTTTGACTTGCTAAGGCCGACCACGTCAGCATGGCAGATATGAATATAGCATAATTTTAGTTTAGATATTAATGAGAATATAGTCACAACAAAATCTGATGCATTTTTTTTCTTACTCCTGCTACACAAAACTATATTATGCATACCGTAACTTATTGATACCCATACGTACACTCGTATTCCACGACCCGCTAAATCTATGGTTTCCTGCTACAGTATATAAAGCTTCTGATGTCACAGTGGATTCATAATCACTTTCATCATCTACTAGCAACTCCAGATTAGGTTGAGATCCTCTAGAGATTACTACTTCGCCTACGTAACCAGCTTCGCGCAGGTAAAGCAATACTTCCCGAAAGACAATAGCTAAGTAGTGTCACTGCCCAAAACGAATAGGCTCACCGATTTTAGACGTAGTATCCTTGAACCCACCTGTCACGTCGTCACTATAAAACTTCTCCCAAAGAGTGCCTTTCTCCGTATATTCTCCAAACGCTCCCTCGTCAAAGCTGGCGAGATCATTGAAAAACTGATCGCACAAAGGAGCGAATCCACCACGACCACTATTATAGTCACTATATTGGGAATCGGCCCAACAACTGCCGATTCCAATAAACCCGTCACGAGCCGCTTTTCCCATCTCGGAATCAATTCTCCTTAAGATCGACTTTACACTAGCCCGCATATACGGTTCACACGCTTTCTATACCTCCGCAACCCGCGCGTTATATTTCACCCAGAACTCGTCGTGCTACTGCTTCCTGATCGCGGCAGGTGTTATCAACGGCTCCTGCACGACTACAAAGTTCATGATATCTCCTTTGACATCATCGTTAAGCTTGATATTTTTCATTTGCTCGTCGAGCGCGTCAACCACTTCCTTCTTGGCAAGCTCCTGTGCCTTGGCCGTGACGTAGTGCGCGAGATTATCCCGGACGCCGCTCTGAGTGGCTGAGGACGAAGGCGCGGGATCGGGAACCGTCATTGTAGCAGTTTGTATTTATTCGATGAATTCACTCCAAGGTTTTTCTAATGAATGTTGTCAATAAATTATCAATTTCTACGAAGAAAATAATTCCCACGACGACTGTCCAACTTACACGTATTCGACAATGAGCATGATTCATCAATAAATCCGATTCAAGAAAAAGTACTCAGTAACAGGTAGATAGAAGTTGTCTTCATTGTTCGTTCGTTCGCTCGCGTGACCTCGACAGTTCGTCGCCCTATAAAATTCTTAGTTCGTATGTTCATCTCATAAATACTCCCTGAGCAAAAACCTTTCCTAATTACCAGTGATTCACTTTATCGCACGCTTGTTATACTCTCACTTAGTTCACGAAATTTCGGTACGCTACGCTTAGAACTTCATGTGTACAGGGTATTGGTGATGGGTGGAAATGGAGGAAAATGGTAGTGGTAGACTCTATACATATGTGTGGTACTGTGGCACGCGTGTACTCACACTCAACTATCAATGCTATCGACAGCACTAAAACGAGAAAACTCGTTAGTGATTAGACCCAATAAAATTCAAACTAAGTAACGGTCGTCTCTCAAAGAAGCAAGAAGACTAACCGCTTGTACTCTCTGTATGTACGTGTCTAAGTAGTTTCCTATATGTCGTGGTGAGACTGTGATTAGATGAAGTTCTCCAAAACTTGAGATAAACACTGATTGAACTAAAACGTCAAAACATCTTGGTGAAACAATTTTGATAAGTAAGGCTGGAAGATTGACTTGGTACGAAGACAATGCACCCTTGGTGAAACTACGTAATTAAGATAAAATTTTTTTTACTCTCAAAACATCTGATTTACCCTATAATAACATCTGGTGAAACTAAACTTTGATTTTGATACCTAACACGCGGAGCCAAAGGCCCGACAAATCATTTCCTAAGTACTGCTACATAAACTCTAGTCTAGATTTCCGGCATTCTCTCTAGATAAAAATTGAATGCGTTTACTTCTCGTCTTCTTCTATTTTTTAAAGAGACGCTACTTTCACTTCCCGACCTCCTGCACCGACTGCTTACCTGCTTAACTGTAACCAGAGGACAGCACGAAACCCGACGCTGTGCTCCTGGTCGTTTTAACTCGACGCCCCTCGCTCGTGCGAGGTTGAACCGCGACGTTCGAGTCAACGCTGCTCGCCGTGGCGTTGCTGTCGATGCTGTAGCGCTTTTTCAATTCCGTCTGCAGCTGGTTCTCGTACGTGACGTTCATATCATTGAGCTGTTCTGCGAAACTGCCCGTGTCGGACACGGAGGCGAGCGCATCGCTGTCACTGGTGTTGGCGTTAGCGCTACGATCTGCATCAGCTGCTTGTGGCTTGGACTTGTTACTGTTGGACTTGGACTTTGAGTTAGAAGAGTTATTACTAGAAGAGGTTGGTTGCGTAAGGATGTAAGGATTGTCGATAGGCGGTGGCGGTGGAGGCACGTCTTCATGCGCAGACCACTGCTCCGACGTAGTGTTCGCTTAATCCCGTCCGTTACCCTCACCTTCTTCATATTCATCATAATTTGAACTCTCTTCGCTGTCATCTTCGTCATACGTGCCCACGCACCTTCTAACAAACGCAAAAATGCTGTGGAACTCAGACGTGTCGTCGATCCGGCTGCCGATCTGCACGCAGATGTGTCTTAAGAACTGCGCGTAGTTCAAGCCGTTCACGTTCTCGTGCATGAAGAACTCCCTTTCGGAAATCGCTTCCTGCAGCACCTTGACGAAAAACGCGTCCGCGCTTGCCATATCTTCGAAGATCTTCACGCGGTAGCACTCGTCCAACTCACTGTCGGTGTCGTCGTAGTCTTCGCGGTCGTACAAGAAACCACCGCTGATAACAAGCGAACGGAAGCTGTTCTTGGTGAAGTAGTGGTTGCCCCCGCTCAACAGCGAACGAAACAAGCGGTAAGTGTGCTCGTGCGCCTGCACCAATTCGTAAATCGCTTGGTGGTTGGTGATGAAATCGAGCTGCTTAAACGCCGGAGCCCTCTTCGCCGCATCGGACCTCCTAGAAGGGTTCGCCTCACGCCGCTGCTCTTCCGTCGGCAGGGGTTCGCTGAAAACACTTCCCGCGGGAAGTCCACCACATTTCTCCTGGAACTCCATTCTACCTTGAGTCGCCTTGCGGTGCGGCAGGGGGTTCGCCAGCAGCAGGCACTGCGCAACCAATTCAGACTTGATGGTGAGGTCGAGCGGAGAGACTTCCATGCGGGGGCCAGAGCCGTCCGGCTTCATCAAAACTGAACCATCCGCATCTTGCATAGGAGTTAAACAGGAGAGAGAGCAGTTCGCGTTCAGCTCCAGCAACTTCGGCCGGCAGTTGTCTTCAAAAATAACGTCCAGACCAATGAGCTGAAACCCCTTCACGCCGTGCGGGTGGTGGCCCAGCTTGCCAACAAGATTCGTACCATAATGTTCAACGAGAGCCGGCTTGATCGCCAGTAACGTGCGTTCGCACAGTTCTTTGACCTGCTGCCACATGGTGGCGGGAGTGGGGCCGCCCGCTTCGTAGACCTGGGTGAAAAAGAAAATTATTTATGTCGTTCAAGGTGGTTCTCATGAGACGTTTCAAACTATATCAAAACACGAGCTAAAAGTGCGTTTTGGGTAGCAAAAATCGACATCGAAACTTTACAAAAGTATTGATTTTTTATAGTGATCTTGGACGTGCTCGAAAACACTACTCAAACTGCGCTTACTGCCGTCGTCGTGGTGCCGACTCGGTTCGAAACCTTGACTCTTCTTGTTCACGGCGTAGTTGGTGAGGTGCATGCACACGTTGTTGAGGTTGCGCGCCTGAAATTAAGATTGAGAAAAGTAAGTGCGTTCCAAGGTGGGGTATGTAAGCGCTTCAAATAATTACAGAAGACTACGTTTTCAAAATGAGAATCGTACATAAAATCCATATACTGCACACGACATTTCAATAGATAATTTAGTAATGCTTCACCTTTGGCCGCTCGTACGGCACCGTGCAGAACCTGGCCAAACCTTCTTCAAATAAATATGCTCTTAAAGGAATGATGGAGGTGAGCACCACGTACACGCGGCAGTCGAACTTCAACCCATCAATCAAGAGCGGACGGGTGACGTAGCGCTGGACGACGTATTCCGTGCGCCGGCGGTAGCGGGCGTCCTTGGCGGATTCCAGGCCGTCCGGCCACACCTCCTTCACGACGGGGCGGAGGTCCTCCCACTTCTTGACCTGGAGAGTTAGTGTTGGAAAGAGTTGAGTTTAAGTCTCAAGAATTACAATTATGTGATGGATTGGAAAAAAGTTTTTTTTTGTGTCTGTTTCCATGTGTTTATGACTCAGCAGCAGGCCGAGAGGAATAATGCATTATGATCTACTCATGTCCGCCAAGGGACCACCAACATCAACCAACACCAATCAACAACATTCAACAAAAATCACTAAAATAAGTACTCACCAGCTGCACACCACGTCCCTGCGAACCAGCCGTCGGCTTCGCGATGTAGACCCAGCCCTTCCTTTCCGCCATCACGCGCTCCAAATGCGCCGCCTCGTCAAACCCGTCGCGGCGCAGGACCCACGTCTTCGGCACAAACGAGTACTCACTCGGAAACGCCTTGGCCATGCGGTTCAGCGAGATGGCACTAGCGGCCTTCCGGCAGATAGGGACCATACCTTCAATTTTTGAGGTGGCTTGGTACCTGAGAGTGAAAATGTGAATGTAGGAGTAAGATTGAGGGCATGGTTCCCATCTGAAGCAAGGAGGATATGTAAATGGAAATACTGATTGTGAAGCGTTATGCTTATGACAGATCGGTACCATACCCTCGATCTTCGAAACGATATCAAATTCAAAATTGTTAGTAACAACTCACGGACTCAGGTGCACAATACTATCCGAGTGCTCCAACCACGCCACACTGCAGTCGGCCGTTTCTTGGGTGATCTCTTCCCAACCTAATTTACGGATGGCGTAGCGTACGGCACGCAGACTCGAGCGGCACTTAAAAGTGCACACACTAACCCTTTGCCCCTTCGCCTTCTTCTTCGTCGCCGGCTCGATCAAGTGCAGCTTCGGCAGCGTAGGAGCCGTGGCCGGATCCGCCATCATTTGAGAATACGTGCTGCGACGGGGAATGGCATCTTCCTTGTTGGCGTCGATGATGATGTTGCCGTTTGCGTCAGAATTGACGGCGACGGTGACGTTACCACTCATAGGACTTTTTGCACTTCCACTTGCAGCAGCAGAAGACGACGACGACGGGCGCACGTTCTCGCTCGGACGCATATCTTGCCCATTAGCGATCGCGTCGACGATCTCGCTGCCGACCGTGGAGTTGTTGTCGACGCTGCTGGCGCTCTGAGCGCCCACCGTTCCCATGTTAGATGAGACGGTCTGGATACTGCTATGCCCCGTGTTACTAGAGCTCGAAGATCCCCCAGCGCCCACGTTGGTGCTGATAATAGAACTACCACCGGCGTCGCTGTTGGCACGGCTCATGTTATTAGCACCTCCGTTCTGCACCATTTTTCCGTCAGCCACGTTGTTCACCAAATTCTTGATCATCGAAAAATCAGCCTCGGTGTCGTTGTTCTTCTGGTTAGCGGCCGCGTAGTACGCGCTCTTGCTGATGCCGTCGAAGCCGTTGGCCATCAACGTTGAGGTGTCCATCCTGCTGGTGGCAGAGTTCTGTCCTCCGATCTTCAGCTGGCTGTGGGTGATGCCATCGGGATTAGTCCTCATATTCTCAGGATCAGCCCCATTACTACCCAGCGACTTCTCCGAGTTGTTGCTCATGACGCTCTGGCTGTTCAGGCGCTCTTCGTTGTCCAGCTGCTGCTGCGCCGTGGATAAATTTTTTTTCGGAAGTGATGCAGGTTGCGTGTTGCCGATCTGGATGGTCTGATTACTAGATCCCTCAGCGGTGTTACCATTGCCACCCTTAGCCTTCGCGCTGTAGTTCACGTTATCATACGAGTCCTGCCACACGGAGCGCGCACTACCGCTGGTGGACGTGTAGGCGTACTTATTCTCCTGCATACTGCCCGTCACCTGGTTCATGTTCTTGGCGTTAAATAGAGCCGCCTTCTCACCGCCCTGCTGTTGCACCTGAGACTGCTGACGCTGAGCACCCGGCGTATTATTCGAGTACGTCAAAACCTCACTCTTCCTATCCCCCACCGGCTGACTTCCACCGTGCGCAACGTGCTGCGCATTGACAACTTTCCCGTTGACCAGAGTTTGCGAAGTCGCTTGCGAAGCCCGCTCGATAATTTGGGCTTGAGCAGCCTGTCATCTTTTAGCCGCAACTGCATCCTGTGCCGTAGAAGCACGCGCCTGCTGCTTCGCCTGACTGGACTGCTTGTTACTCGGACTCTGCTGCGGAACAACGTCGTCGTCGCTCGATCCCAGAATGTCGTCATCCTGAGCACCCTTCTTATTATTTGAGGTATTGTAGTAACCAGCCTTAAGCTTATCGCTGTCCACAACGCGCCCGCTGCTCGGTCTACTACTATTAGTATTACCACTCGGCCGGCTGCCCTGCTGTCCTCTGGTTTGGGTGATATTAATTACATTGACGTTCGCAGTAGTTGTTCACCGCCCCGCGTTCACCGTGCTTGACATAACGCCATTACCGCCTGCGTTGCCGTGGCCGATCTGCGGCGGACTGCTGACGCGAGACGACTTCATGTGAGCACCTGATCCAACACTCACCATGTTTTTAGCGGACACCTGCACGTTGCCTTGTTGACCCGCAGGATTAGCGTGGTTGATTATCTTGTTGATCTTCCCGCCCGATCCGCTGCCGTTGCCCTCTTGCACGAACATTCTAACTCCGTTGACGTTCGAATCCCTTATAGGTATGTTGTACATTGGATCTTTACTAGAACTTGACGAAGCACTGGCCGTCTTATTATTATTCGTAACTACTACTTGTTCGCGGTCAGACTCCGATAAGTCGAAAATCTGCTGCTGCTCGTGTTCTTGCTGGTCGATGTCGACGCCGTCGTTGCCTTCGTGTTCGTTGTCGGACTCGAGGACCTGCTTACTACCCGCGGCGGAGTTGGTTAACGAGACGATCTCACGCTGTTCAGGCTCTTTGGAACCACGAGTAGGCGGAGAAAATTTGATCGCTTCAACCTTTTCGACTCGTTCGATTTCAGTAGACGCGTTGCTCTCTTGCGAACCGCGCCTGCTTTTACGAGTGTTGACCGTGCTTTTTCGAGGTGCTGCTTCACTACCACTGACGTCCAACTGTTGCTCGTTGACGTCCCTGTTTTGCATCAATTGAAATTATTATGCTTTGCTTGATACTCAAAACTTACAGAACTTAATCTTACTTTTTTTATCCCTACAATACGGCTCGTGTTAAACTAACAGGTGAAACAGAGCTACTTAAGTACTCCCTAAATGTCAAAGACGATAAAGTGGAGCGTGGAAAATTGAGAACTAAGAAGTTTGGTTGGTTGATTGTAAACCGGAAAAAACAAGTTAATGGCGTTAACTAAGTAAGCAGAGGTGGCGGGTACGTAGCAGAACAGTTCGGTGGAGAGAATTTTTTCGTTTCATTTTTTGCGGAAGAAAGAGCACAGAGTTAGAAAAAGTAGAAAAAGTAAGAAGCCACGCAGAGAGACCAGAAAGAGTAAGCAAGAAAAACAGAGCATCAAGCATTAAGACAGTTGACAATTCAGGTTGACTATGAGCTGATTTCGAAATCACTTCATGGTTGACAGGTTTACGCAGCTCATCCTTCACTTCAAGAAATCGAGACTCAGGTTGACAAGTGTAAAAATGGACATAACCACATTCGTGTCTTTCGCGTTACACTTAATTACAATCACATTCGTGTTTTTCTCTTCACACTGGTGCAGCTATGACGCATAGCATCTACTCTCACCCGGTTGTCTGTATGTAGAATTCCGTCCTGTATTCATCTAATTCTAACCCCTAATTTAGAAACATGCATTCCACTTTAATTCCGTTTTCCGGACGCAATGCACCCGTCGAGTCTAACACACGATGCAGAATATTTTTTTTTTTCATCTCACACACATTTTTCATTTGCCCGCCAAACCTAATTACGTTATAAATTTTAAGTACCTTCTTGAATTTTATTTGATTACCTAGTTGACTTACTCAACTTCTTCTTCGGAAAATTGTTAAGCTTACGAGCTTCCACCTCGACATCAACCGTGTCTGCTTCGGCACTCAAATTGTTATTCTTCTTCAATGATTTCTTCGATTTCGAATTAATCCTAAACGCGCTACTGCTTGGATGCAGTGGGCTGCCAGCCCCACACGACATTTCAACCTGCTGGCTGCTGCGCTGCAGACTGCGATGCAGGGGCTTGGTCACCTTCTGCGGGCGCGCCTGCGTGAGACCGACGTTCATGACCACTGCGGAACTACCGTTCACATGCGTTGAACTGCGACGGCTCAGGCTCTGTGGCGACTGCCCCGAATAAACCGACTGCACAGCGCTGCAGGGATGTGAATCAAGCTCCCGCACTAAACAGGAAATCGTGGAGTGGTTAGAAAGCGTACTCAGGCGAGAGCGCCGACGAGACTCACGACGTGCGTGCTCGCGTTCGGGCTGGTCGAGCACCGCCTGGAGACGGCGGGAGAGACGCTTCACTGGATCCGGGTTCACAGGACGCGGTCCATAATATTCAACTTCATTACTTGTAGTTGTAGCAATCGGCTGTTCGACGTCGGGTGTAGAAGCTCTCGTGATCGTGATACTCGGCTTGTCGTCGTCGTCGTCCGCGTAGAAGTAGAACGGCTGCCTCGAAATTTCGACGTCGATGTCTACACTTTCGTCTTCATGGTCACTAAAACAGCTCGGCCCGACGCTCATCAGCTTGCAATCGTCTGCCTCAAAGTCCTTCTTACTACGAGTGGAGTTCGAGTCTCGAGATCGGAAAGACACTCGCGAGAAACGCGTCGAACGCTTCCGCTTCTTCGCATCGTTACCGCTGTCCCCGTCGGCGTCGATGTGGATCGCAAAGTGCTCGTTGTGGGGGTTACTAGAACACGCACGCGACCTCACTGAATACTTCTGCTTACCGATAACGCTGCCACGCAACATCAGACGCGCCAGGTAGCACACGCAGATCACGTTCACCGCCAGAAAGACCACCGCCATGATGAATAGTGAGTGTTCATTTTGCAACACGTCCCTAGAAGTGCCGAACAGGTAGACGGCTAGCTACGCCATGTTCAACACGACCAGCATCGACACAATCAGGCACTTGCAGAGCGTCAAGTTGTTACTACTCGAACCAAACTCGGCGTCACTACTACGCGGAGCGGTCCTACTAGCATGAAAGCGCGCGGCGGTCGTGGCCGTAGACTCCGTCCATTTCGAATAGGAGCCCTGAGACCTGTTCGAGATGTTCGACGTAGTTGACTTCACTTTCTTGTCACGAACGATCACTGAGGTCTTCTTGCCGCTACCAGTAAGAGTAACCTTAATGCGCTTCCTCCTACTATCACTCCTTCCTAGCACGTTTTCACTCACGCATCTATTCCCTTTTCATCTCTTTACTATTCCCTACTATCACACGCGGGCGCGAGCAGCCTTCACCTTCTCACTAATTCTTCTTACTAGCGCCAGTCCGTGAAGTCCATCAACAACAGACTCTTCTTCTTCCCCAACCGCCTCTT